>OBKN01000817.1_pt1 | contig 12478 bp, 8 predicted proteins | sample 1519931 | NCBI WGS metagenome assembly OBKN01 (sample SAMN04209254, study PRJEB22552) | human gut metagenome | biome: gut; material: feces | host: Homo sapiens | place: USA: Oklahoma
TTCCACAGGCCGGCCACGCAGGGCACGAACGCGTCATTGGAGCCGATCTGGATGGAGATGACGTCTGCCTTGCGGATGTAATCCTGGAACTCCGGGTAGACGTAGTAGCAGCCGGACTCCATGTTCATCTGGGGCATCTTGCCGTCCCGGACCATGTCCACCAGGTCGGGGGCCGTCAGGGCAGGCAGGCCCAGATCAATGGCGTGGTCGCGGTCCAGGCCCAGCTTGGAAGCTACCTTACCGACATAGCAGTCTGGGGAGTAGCCCTTGAAATTGGGGCGCATGTCCACGCCGTAAGTGGAAGTGCCGTTGGCGCTGTACTGGACATCGGCCAGGCCCACGCCTGCCACGATGCTGTCGCCCAGGGCAACGTAGGTGATCTGCTTCTGCTCCGTGCTCTCCGTGTCGGCAGCAGTTTCTTTCGTGCTGTCCGCCGCGGGGGCAGTCGTTTTGGTGTCGGCGGCGGGAGCCTGTTCGGTGGTGGTAGCCGTCACGGTATCGCCCAGGGTAACGACCACTTCGTTGGTCTCATCCTCAGGGGCCGTTTCCGGCTCTGCTTCGGCCACAGCGGCCTCGGGTTCCGCGGGCAGTGCCTCGGCACCCTCAGCAAAGGCGGGGACGCCCAGCGAGAACACCAGAGCGGCTGCCAGCAGCAGGCTGACAAATTTCTTTTTCATGGTGTGGTTCCTTCTTTTCCATCAAAAATCTCAGTAATCGCGGGGAGTGATTTCCTCTTCCAGCTTGCGATAGTCTACCTTGCCCACCGGGGTCATGGGGAGCTCCGGCACAAACTTGTAGGCCACAGGCTGGACGTATTCGGGCAGCTCCTCCTCGCACATCTGGCGCAGCTCTTGGATCAGCTGTTTTTTCTTGACACCAGCAACGGCGGGGGTGAGCACGATGTACACGAATGGCAGGCGGCCCTGCACATGGTCCTTATCGGCACAGCCCACAACGGAGCACTGGTGCACGGCGGGGTGCTGGCTGACCACGTTTTCGATCATGGAGGGGAAGACTTTGAAGCCGTCGTGCCGGATGATGAGCCGCTTGATGCGGGAATCCAGGTAGACGAAGCCGTCCTCGTCGATATAGCCGATATCGCCGGTGTGGACCCAGACGCGGCCATCCGGGTGCTTGTGCAGGATCATGGCCGTTTCGTCGGGTTTGTTGTAGTAGCCTTTCATGGTGGCGGGGCCGCTGATGCACAGCTCGCCGCGCTGACCAATGGGCAGCTCTTTGTCCGTGCCTGGCTCAAACGCCGAGACGAGGGTGTTGACCATGGGAATGCCCACACTGCCGGGCTTGTTGTTCTTACCAGCGGCCACAGTGGCGGCCGAGGCAACTTCCGTCATGCCATAGCCCTTGGCCATGGGGTACTCCACGTTGTGGGAGGCCAGGAATTCGTTGACCGTCTTCTCCGCGCCCAGCGAAATGGCGTCGCCGCCAGCCGCGTAGTTGTGAATGAACGAGAGGTCTTTTTTCTGAACTTTCGGGTCGGCGGCCAGCTGCTGGTAGTGGGCGGGCACACCGAACATGATCTCGGGCTTGTACTTGAGCACCAGGCTGCCCAGCTTGGCCGGGTCCAGGTTGGGGATGATGACCACCGTCAGGCCCAGCACCAGCGGCAGGTGCACGCCGCAGGCATAGCCGTAGGCGATGAACGGGGGCATAATGTTCATCAGCTTCTGCCCTTTCTGGAACAGGGTGTCATAGGCAGAGAACTGCTGTGCAATGGCGTTGAAGCTGTTGTCTGTCAGCATGACGCCCTTGGGCGAGCCCGTGGTGCCGCCGGTGTGGACCACCACGCAGGCGTGGCCGGGGTCGTAGGGCTCCGCAGCGGTGCTCTGGCCCTCGCCGCCCTCCAGGAACTGCTTCCAGTGCAGAACGTTGGATTTGTACTTGTTCTTATCGGGGTTGGTCATCTTGTAGCCGACGCTGAGCGGGAACGGCAGGGAGTCGGCCGGGGAGAGGACGATCACACGCTCCACATGGGTGCGCTTGGCGGCCTGACGGCAGCGCTCGTACACCACGTTCAGGCAGATGAGCAGGTGGGAGTCCACTTCCTCAATGTAATCGCGGATGCCCTCGACGCTGTAGCGGGGATCCACCAGGTTCAGGGTGGCACCAATGAGGTCGGCAGCGTAGAACGCGTAGATGACCTCCGGGGTCATCACGCTGACCACTGTGATGATATCGCCCTTTTTGACGCCGACACCGCGGAGCGCGGCTGCCGTCTTTTTCACATTGACGATGAAGTCCGCATAGGTGAACTTGCGGCCGTAATAATTCAGGGCCGCCTCGCCCAGGCGGTTCTTGTTCTGCTGGCAGACGTAATCAAATGCCGAGCAGGTGGGCAGGGTCTGGTCAATATACTTCTGTGCGTAATATTTCAGCCAGGGACGCGCCGTAGACGCGTAGAGAACATTTTCCGGTGTAGTCATTTGAAAATCCATTTCCTTTTACGTTTTCTCACCCTCACACGGGGTGGTGGAACCGGCTTGGAATCCATCCTGACTATTGTAGTTGAGCAGCCCGGAAAAGTCAATAAACAGAGCGTGTGAAATGTAGCAAAGAAAGCGCGGGACGTTTACATTTCACTCAGCCACTGCCTGGCTTCGGCTTCGCTGCAGAGCACAAAGTGGTTGGGGCGCAGCTCCCGCCACTGAGGCGCTTCCTTGCTGTAATCGTGCATGGAGGGGTCGTACACCAGCAGATGCTTGTTCCGCTCCCGGCGGGGGCTGGGCATGGGGATGGCGGAGAGCAGGCTGCGGGTGTAGGGGTGGATGGCGTGGGTCACCAGCTCCTCCGCATCGGCCAGCTCCACGATGTCGCCCTTGTGGATGACGGCGATGCGGTCCGAGATGTACCGCATCACGGACAGGTCGTGAGCGATGAAGAGGTAGGTGATGTTCCGCTCTTTCTGGATATGGCGCAGCAGGTTGAGCACCTGAGCGCGGATGGACATGTCCAGCGCGGAGATGGGCTCGTCGGCAATGATGAACTCCGGCTCCACGATGAGGGCGCGGGCAATGCCGATGCGCTGGCGCTGGCCGCCCGAGAACTCATGGGGAAAACGGGAGGCAAACTCCGGCAGCAGGCCCACGTCCAGCAGAGCCTGACGCACTTTGGCTTCCCGCTCGGCAGCGGAGAGGTCGGGCCGGACGTTCATCAGGCCCTCGCCCACGATGTAGCTGACCTTTGCGCGCTCGTTCAGGGAGGACTGGGGATCCTGGAAGATCATCTGAATCTCCTTGATGATCTGTTTGTCCAGCGCGTGGGAGATCTTGCCGTTGATCTTCTGGCCCTTGTAGAGGATCTCGCCGCCCGAGGTGGGCAGGATGCGCATGATGGCGCGGCCAATGGTCGTCTTGCCGGAACCGGACTCGCCCACCAGGCCAAAGGTCTCGCCTTTATAAATGATGAAGTTGGCGTTGCTCACGGCCTTGTAAGCCTTGCGGCCGGAGCCATAAGTCACCTCAAGGTTCTTGACCTCCACCAGAACTTCGCGCTTTTGTTCTTCTGCCATATCACATGCCCTCCTCTTTCAGCATCTGCACAGCCGCCGGCGGGTCGATCTTGGGGGCCCGGGGGTCCAGCAGCCAGGTCTTGGCCTTGTGGGTGAGGCTGACATTGAAATACGGCGGACGCTTGACGAAGTCGATCTTGAGCGCCTGCGGGTTGCGGGGCGCGAAAGCGTCGCCGTGAATTTCGGTAAACAGGTTGGGGGGCGTGCCCTGAATGTTGAACAAGTCCTCGCCCTTAATGCCCATCTGGGGCATACTGGACAGCAGGGCCCAGGTGTAGGGGTGGCGGGGGTCGTAGTAAATTTCGTCCGAGGTGCCGATCTCCACGATGTCGCCGGCATACATGACGGCCACCCGGTCTGCGATATTGGCCACAACGCCCAGGTCGTGGGTGATGAGGACGATGGTCAGGTTGTACTTTACCCGCATCTCTTTCAGCAGCTCGAGGATCTGTGCCTGAATGGTCACGTCCAGTGCCGTGGTGGGCTCGTCGCAGATCAGGATCTGCGGGTTGCAGGCTACCGCGATGGCAATGACCACGCGCTGGCGCATACCGCCGGAGAACTCATGCGGGTACTGGTCAAAACGCTTCTCGGCGTCGGTGATGCCCACATCCCGCAGGTATTCCAACGTCTTCTCTTTGGCGGCCTTGCCCTTGAGGCCCTGATGCAGCTCCACGGCCTCCATGATCTGGTCGCCGATGGTCTTCAGGGGGTTGAGGCTGGTCATGGGGTCCTGCATGATCATGGCGATCTCGTGGCCGCGCACCTTGAGCCAGTCTTTTTCTTTGGTCAGCTCGGAGAGGCGGATGGGTTTGCCGTCGTCGGCACCGTAGTAATCAATGGTGCCGCTGGAAATGGAGCCGTTGGCGTCCAGCAGGCCCATGAACGATTTGGTGAACACGCTCTTGCCGGAGCCGGACTCGCCCACGATGGCGAGGACTTCGCCGTGGTAGACGTCCAGGTCGATGCCGCGGATGGCATGGAGGACTTTTCCACGGAGGTTGAATTTGATGTTGAGATCTTTGACCGAGAGGATCAGCTGATTTTTCTGCATCGTCTGTCCCTCCTTTTTATTGCAGGTGGTTCTTCGGGTCGGCAGCGTCCGAGAAGGCGTTGCCGATCAGATAGAACGCGATGGTGACAAAGCTGAGGATGATGGTGGGGTAGAGCAGCTGGTAGCGCAGGCCTGCCTGCATCATCACCTTGCGGCCATCGTTGATGAGGTTGCCCAGCGAGGGCGTCTCCACCGAGAGGCCCAGGCCGATGTAGGTGATGAACACCTCACTGCCGATGGCGGCGGGGATGGTCAAAGCCATCCGCAGCATGATGACGCTGACCAGATAGGGCAGCAGGTTGCGCAGCACGATCCGGCTGGTGGGGGTGCCGATGCAGCGGGAGGCCACATTGTAATCCCGGTCGCGGATGATGAGGATCTGGTTGCGGATAAAGCGCGCCATCTCGATCCAGCCCGTGATGGACATGCCCAGGATCAGCGTTTTGATGCTGGGGGAAGCCACATAGGAGATCAGGATCAGGATGATGGTGGAGGGAACGTTATCGCAGATGTTGTACAGCTCGGTAAAGAAGAAATCCAGCTGGCGGACATAGCCCCACAGCACACCGGCGGTGATGCCCACCACGGCCTCGATGAGGGCCACGAAGAACGCAATGATCAGACTGGTGCGGGCACCGGCCCAGATGCGGGCCCACAGATCCTGGCCGATGGCGTTGGAGCCCCAGATAAAGCCCATCTCACCGGGGGCAATGTTGCGGTACTGCACGCCGGTGGCAGGATCCACCTCGCAGAGGTTGGGGTCTACCTGGCCGGGCAGGTGGGGCTGGAAGAAGGCAAACGCCACCACGGCGATGAGGGCCACCAGCAGGACCACGGCCAGCTTGTTCTTAAAGAACGCGCGGAACGTGCTGCCCCAGTAGCTGTAGTTGGAGTAGCCCGTGGCTTCGGCCTGCTCGGAACGGAACCCGGCGGGGGTGAACAGTTCGTCTTCCGGCAGCTTGGCCCAGGCAGCGGGACCGTCTTTCTGCAGTTTGTTCAGCTGGGCTTCCAGCTTTTTTGCTTTTTCGTCTTTGATGCGGAACAGCATTATCGGCCACCTTCTTTCTTGCCAAGGCTGATGCGGGGATCAATGAGCACCATGAGCAGGTCGCCCAGGATCAGGCCGATGATGCCCACGCAGGCGTACAGCAGCACGATGCCCTGCACCAGGGTGTTGTCATGGCGCTGCACACAGGTGACCAGCAGGCCGCCCATGCCGGGAATGCTGTACAGGCTCTCGATGTAGATGGAGCCGACGACGGTGTTCAGGAATGCGGAGGGAATGTACTGCACCAGCGGGACCATGGCGTTGCGGAAGATATGCTTCAGCGCGATCTTATTCTCGCTCACGCCCTTGGCGCGTGCCAGGCGGACGTAGTCCTTGTTGCTCTCGTCCACCATGTAGCGGCGGAGCCACATGGCGTAGAACGCAATGTTGCCCAGGCTCATGGAACAGACCGGCAGCACCCAGTATTTCCAGTTGGAGGCGTCAAACAGCAGGCCCACGCCCAGTGCCGTGGTGCCATACATCTGGATGTACAGGTAGTACACGGCGCTGGGCACTGCCTGGATGAGCACGATGATGGCGGTGCCGATCTTATCCGGCCAGCGGGATTTAAAACGCCCCATGAACATGCCCATGGGGATGCCGATGACAAGGCTCAGCAGCATGGCGTATACACCCATCTGCACCGAGATGGGCAGCTTCTTGGCCAGGATGCCGGTGACGGAAGCGTTGACCTTATAAATATGGCTCACGCCCAGGTCGCCATGCAGGGCATCTTTCCAGAAACGGACGATCTGCACCGGGAGCGGGTCCAGCAGGCCCATGGACTGCAGGCCGGCCTGGATCTGTACCTCGGTCATTTTTTCATAGTTCGCAAAATAGCCCTCCACCGGCATCAGCCGCAGAAGACAGAACACGAGCGTGACGATGATGAACAGTGTCAAAATCGAGCGCCCGACACGTTTCGCCAGATATTTGAGCATATCTGCGCGCACCCCTCTCTCTTTGTTTTGTAATAACGGATAGGAATAGAATACAACAAAAAACTACTTTTGGAAAGTGATTTGCCCATTTTTGTTGAAAAATTAATCAGAAAGGGCGATAAAAAAGACCCTGTACGGCCAAAACCATACAGGGCTTTTGAAAATATTACAAGCTGGTCAGTTCAAAATGAAATTTGCTTCATGTAAAACTCAGCGGGCGTCGCGGTTGGCCTCGTACTCGGCCATGGAAACGTAGTGATCCAGCACATGGATGCCCTTGAGGCGCTTGTTGGAGAAGCCGGTGGAAGCGTACTGGCCCTCCCAGTAGTTCAGGCGGGTAGCCAGATACTTGGGCACGCTCATGCCCATGGGAACGACCAGAGCGTTGTTGATGAGGGAAGCCTCGGCGTTGGCAAAGGCGTCATAGCGGGCGTCGATGTCCTCGGTGATGGCGGTGGCCTCCTCAATGGCGTTCATGTAGTTCAGCACGGCATCAGCAGTCTCGCCGGTAATGTAGCCATCCTCCACGCCGGTGCGCAGGAATGCGTAGCGGCTGCCGCGGTCGCCCTTGGCCTGATAGAACGGGTCGGACTCGGTCTGGGGGTCAGAGTAGTCGGCACCCCAGTTGCACAGCAGGAAGCAGAACTTGCCGTTGCGGCGGACGGTGGACAGGAAGCCGTCGGAAGGGCCGGCGGTGATGATGATGTCGATGAAGTTGAAGCCGTCGTTCAGCACGCTCTCCAGCTGCTGCTTGAGCACCTGGCACTGCTTGTCCCAGTCCACAGAGGAGGGGTTGTAGGGCAGCTGCACCTTGATGGGGAACGTCGCACCGGCCGCGGTCAGCTCCTCCACGGCGGCATCGCGGTACTCCTTGGCCTTGGCCTCGTCAAAGAACTCGGTGATGTTGGCCAGGTCGCCGCACTGCAGGTAATCCACGCCCTCGCTGTTGGCGCAGAAGCTGGGCGGGGTAATGGTGTTCAGCTTATAGTTCTCGTAGCCCTCGGGAGCCTGGACAGCCAGCGTGACGGCGTTGTTGATGCCGTACAGGAATGCTTTGCGGAAGTTGGTGCTGTTGATCGCCTTGGCCCAGTTCTCGGGTTCGTACTCTGCATCCAGGCCGTCCACGGTGGCGTTGGAGAAATTGTGGGGCAGCGGGCAGAAGTTGAACATGTAGAAGTAGGTGTAGTTGGTGTTGGGACGATCCATGGAGACCATGTCCTTGGTGGTATCGTCGGCCAGCCAGCTGTCCAGGATGTCGGAGCCGATGGTAGCCTCGTCGATCTCGCCGCGCTTGATCATCTCGGGGCCGTTGACGTTGGCCTCAGCGTTGTAGATGCGGCTGACCGTCTCGATGAAGACGTTGTCAGCGTCGTAGTTCTCCGGATTCTTCTTCATGATCCAGGTCTCCAGAGACTCGTACTCGGCCAGGTAGTAAGCGCCGCAGCTGTAGGTGGTCTCTGCACTGGTGGCGAACTGGTCACCGACCTCTTCCAGCAGGGGGCCGTAAGCGGGCTCATAGGGCAGGTAGCACAGCAGGCTCAGGAAGCCAGGGAAATCGTAGGCCAGGGTGTAGGTCAGAGTGTGCTCATCCACAGCGTGGACGCCCACGTCCTCAAAATCAACGGGAGCGTAGGTGGTGGTGCCGTCCGGGCCTGCCACGGTGACCACGCCGGAAGCATCCACGGTGTAGGTGGTGCCGTCATCGTCCACGATGCCGCCGTTGGCGTTGGCCAGGTAGACGTAGTAGTTGTAGTAATCGTCAGCGCCTGCAATGTAGGAGGTGACGAGGTCCACGTTGGAGGAAGCGTAGTCCGGGGTCAGGACGTACTTCAGGGCGTCCACAAAGTCCTGCGCGGTCACGGGAGCAACGACTTCGCCGTTGCAGTCCACCCAGTTCTCGTCACGCAGGTGGAACGTCCAGGTCAGGGTGTCCACATCCCAGTCCCAGCTGGTGGCCAGGCCCTCTTTCATCACACCCTTGTTGTCGTACTCCACCAGGGTGTCCACGCAGTTGGCACCCACCTGCATCTCCAGGTCGGAAGAGGTGGTCAGATAGTTCAGAGTGGAAGGCTGGCTGTCGTACAGGATGGTATAGCTGCTGCCGCCTGCAGAAGCCGTACCGGAAGCCGCGGAGCTGCCAGCGGAAGAACTGCCGCCGCAGCTGCTCAGCAGACCAGCTGCACAGGTGCCAACGGCTGCCAGACCGCTGGCCTTGAGGAACTGACGACGGGTGATCGAATGAGTCATGATGATTCCCTCTTTTCTTCGGTTTTGCATTTTGCGTTCGTGTTGTTTTGCCCGCTGTTTCCCAGCAGCGGGGGAGGTGCCGCCAACTGCCCCGCGGGCAGCCTATGAAAAAAGAGCAACGGAAATACATCCGTTACTCCTTTGTAACAGTCCTCCGGCCACACAGGTGGTTAGCCAAAGTATAGCATTGATTGGCTCCGGCGTCAATTGTTTTTTGCCGCATTGCGGCCCGTTTTGCATGCCAGCGATCAGATGCTGGCGGTGGGGGCGGCGGCCTCCGGGGCCGCTGCCGGGGCAGCAGGAACCGCGGTTTCGGCGGAAGCGGCGGCATTTTCAGCGGCCAGCTCCTGAGCCGCTGCCTTGGCGGCCTCCTCCGCGGCGGTTTTGGCTGCTTCCTCGGCAGCGCGCTTGGCCTCCCGCTCTGCCGCACGCTCCTTGGCGCGGGCGGCGGCCTCCTCCTGCCGTTTTTTGGTGCGGCGCTTGATCCGGCAGACCGAGCAGATGCCATCCACGGAGTCCGGTGCAATGGGCTTGCCGCAGTCGGCGCAGAGGGTCTTGGTGCACTTGTAAATGCTCACGGGGCCCAGCGTGGTCAGCTGGCGGAGCTTCATTCCGTCGATGCCGTGGTTGGAGCAGGACGCCACGCAGATGCCGCACTCCCCGCATTTCCAGGGGGTGACCACGATGCGGGTCTGGCCGTCGGGCAGGTCTTCCACCTTGAGGGCGTTGGCCCGGCAGGATTTTTCGCACTTGCCGCAGCCAAAGCACTTGTCTGTCACATTGGGCAGGTAGTAGCCGTAGCGCAGGGGTGTTTCCATGGCGGCCTTGAGCTGTTTGGTGCGCTGGTGGAGCAACAGGCGGAAATCCATGCCGGCGTCCTCCTCGTCCCGCAGGCCGGGCAGCTTTTGCAGCAGCTTTTTGGTGCCGGATTTGGAGCCCTCGGTCAGCTGTTCCATCATCTCCCGGCGGGACAGCTCCTTGACGTGATAAGGGGCATCCTCCAGCTCATAGGCCAGGGTGAACCGGGCCTCGAACACGGTAGGGCCAAAGAATTCCACCAGCCGGGTGAGCTCCTTGCGCAGCTGCTCGGCGCACAGGTCGTTCTCGCACTCGCCGCAGGGGGTCAGATCCAGCACGATCTTCTTGCTCAGGGCCAGGTAGGCCAGCGCCTCCCAGGAGAGAGCCGAGATGCAGAGCCGGGTGATGGTATTTTTGCGGGTGCTCTTCTCGCACCCGATCCAGATGGTATCGTTATCGTTGTCTGCCGGGGTGGTGTCCCGCTGCACCTGCTCCGGCGAGGGGGCGATGCAGCCGCTGCGGCAGGCCGAAACACAGAGCCCGCAGTCGGTGCAGGGATCCCAGTCTTTGACAAGGTTTGGGCGGGTAAAGATCTGGTCGCCGTAGGGGCAGATGTCCTTACAGGTGGTGCAGGGCGTGCGGTGGGGGTGCAGGTTCCAGCACTGACGGCGGTTGATCTCCGGATGCGAGGTTTTCATCAGCGCATCCATGGCGTACCGGGTAAAGATGCTCATGCGCGGCTCACTCCTTTTCGGCGCTGTCGGTCACAGAGGTGACTTCGGCGTGATCCAACAGAAAACGCTGCACTTTTTTGGCGGCCAGGGCGGCGGCCACGGCGTCCTCGGTCAGCACCTTGCGGATCTCGGCCTCGGGGGTCTCCTGCAGGGCGGCCAGACGGCGGTACTCGGCGTTGACCTCCTCCGGGTGGACGACGATCTGCTCGGCCTCGGCAATGGCGCGGGCGGCCAGCATCACCCGGGCCCGGCTCTCGGCCTCGTCACGGTAGCGCTGGCGCAGGGCCTCCGGGGTGGTGTGGCTGTTCTTGCAGTGCTGTTCCACAGTCAGGCCGCTGCGGGAGAGCCGCTCGCCCAGCAGCTTCATCTCGTTGTCAGCAGTGCGGTCCAGCGTTTCGGGCGCAATGTGGACATCGATGTTGGCCCCGGCCATTTCCAGCAGGCGCTGGCCGGCGGCGCGGTCGGCACCCTCTTCATGGATCTTCTGCTTCTGGGCCCGGATCGACTCCCGCATGGCGGCGAGAGAATCATAACCGATGGACTTTGCAAACTCCTCCGTCAGCTCCGGGGTGTGCTTCTCGGCCACCGAGCGGAGGTTGATCTCAAACTGGGCGGTCTTGCCGGAGAGCTCCGGCACCCGGAACTCAGCGGGGTAAGTAAAATCGAAGCGGAACGTCTCCCCGGCGCGGTGGCCGTAGATGGCCTGCTCGGCGGCGGGCATCAGCTTGCCGTCACCCAGCACCACCATCACTTTTTCCATCCGGCTGTCGGGAATCTCCTTGCCGTCCATGTAGCCCGCAAAATCCAGCAGGGCGCGGCAGCCGCGCTTGGCGGGCTCCTGGGTGGGGCGGTAGGTGGCGTGCATCCGGGTCTGGTGCACCATCTCAATGTCCAGCGTCTTCTCCGTCACCGGCCGGACATGGCGGGTGATGGCCAGACCCTTGTACTGGCCCAGCTTGACTTCAGGGAAATTGTACTTTTTCTTTTCCATGGTGTAATACTCTCCTTATTGAAAACCTCTCGCCGCTCCATCTCGCTTTGCGAGCATGTCGCGGAGCAGCCTCCCTTTGTCGCGTATGTGACATCTCCCTCCGACCGGAGGGAATCTTTTCGATCAGGGAAGCCATGAAAGATGAAATTTAAACTTTTTCATCTTACAGTATAACAAACCGGGGCGGGGGCTGACAAGAGTGCCCACGGGCCAGGACGCAAAATATCCCGCTGCATTTTCAGCAGACGGGATATTTTAAATGCAATATTACTTTTTGGACTTGTTTGCGGGGGCCTTTGCGGCTCGGGCGGCTTTCCGCTTCTGGTTCAGGGCCAATGCCGCGCTGGCCTGGGCGGCCTCCGGGTGGAGGGCTTCCGGGCTCAGGCGGAACAGGCGGCTGCCCATGGCGGGCAGGTCGATGGCCAGCGTGTAGTCCCGGCCGTAGACGCCGCCGTCTGTGGTGTGGAATGTTTTCGTGCGGGACTTGTCCGCGCCGCCCCAGACGGAGGCCTCGGTGTTCAGCAGTTCTTCGGCCCCACAGGGAAACTTGAGGTAGAGCGGGAACTTTTTGTGGGCGGTGTTCTGGGTGTTCATCACACAGAGCAGGTTCTGTCCGGCTCCCTTGCGCAGCCAGGCGTACACGCCCTCGGCGCGGCTCTCACAGGCCACCCACTCAAAGCAGTCCGGGTTGTACTCCCCGTCGTAGAGGGCGGGCTCGGTGGCATACAGGCGGGAGACGGCGGCGAAGAATTTCTGGAAGCTGTCGTGGAACGGGTACTTGAGCAGGTCCCAGTCCAGCGGGCGCTTTTCGTCCCACTCCCGGAAATGTGCCATCTCGTTGCCCATAAAGTTGAGCTTTTTGCCCGGATGGGTGTACATATAAAAATACAGGGTGCGCAGCTGGGCGCATTTTTCCTCGTAGGTGCCCCAGAGCTTATCAATGATGGTCTTCTTGCCGTGGACGACTTCGTCGTGGCTGAGGGCCAGCAGGTACAGCTCATTGTAGAAATACTGCATACTGAACGTCAGCTTGTGGTAGGCGTCCGGCCGCTCCCCGAACGGGGTGGCAAAGTAATCCAGCGTGTCGTGCATCCAGCCCATGTCCCACTTGTAATCAAAGCCGATGCCGTCGTACCGGG
>OBKN01000819.1_pt1 | contig 12456 bp, 10 predicted proteins | sample 1519931 | NCBI WGS metagenome assembly OBKN01 (sample SAMN04209254, study PRJEB22552) | human gut metagenome | biome: gut; material: feces | host: Homo sapiens | place: USA: Oklahoma
GCTGGTCAAGCGCACCGCCTTCAAGATCACCCGCGTGGGCCAGCTGGTGGCCAACCTGGCCTCCAAGGCCCTGGGCGTGCCTGCCGGCATCATCGACCTGTCGCTGGCTCCCACCCCCGCCGTGGGCGACAGTGTGGCCAACATTCTGGAAGAAATGGGTCTGGAGACCTGCGGCTGCTGCGGCACCACCGCCTGCCTGGCCTTGCTGAACGATGCCGTGAAGAAGGGCGGCGTGATGGCCTCCAACCATGTGGGCGGCCTGTCCGGTGCCTTTATCCCGGTCAGCGAGGACGCCGGCATGATCCATGCCGCCGAGATCGGCTGCCTGACCATTGAAAAGCTGGAAGCCATGACCGCCGTCTGCTCGGTGGGCATCGACATGGTCATCATCCCCGGCGACACCACCCCCGCCGTGATCAGTGCCCTGATCGCCGACGAAGCCGCCATCGGCATGGTGAACAGCAAGACCACCGCCGTCCGTGTGATCCCTGCCATCGGCCGCAAAGCCGGCGAGGTGCTGGACTTCGGCGGCCTGCTGGGCTACGGCCCCATCATGCCGGTCAACAGCCACGACCCCTCGGTGTTCATCAACCGCGGCGGCCGCCTGCCGGCTCCCATGCAGTCGCTGAAGAACTAAGGACCCTCTCAGTCATCTCGCATTCGCTCGGAGCAGCTGTATAAATCACCTTTTACAGGCCCATCCTCTGGATATCATTTCCAGAAGAAGGGTCTGTTTTTTTATGGATAAGATGCTTTCCCGGCGGCAGATGCAGCACCTGTGCATCTGCCTTGCGCTCGGACTTTTGCTGTGCAGCCTGTGGCAGGCGGCGGCCTGGAGCCGCACCCAACTGCACACCGGCGATGCGGTATGTGCCGATACCCTGCGGCTGCACATCCGCGCTTCCAGCGATGCCGTGGCCGACCAGAGCGCCAAGCTCCGGGTGCGGGACGCCGTGCTGGCCTGTCTGGACGCTGCCTGTCCCGCCGGGAACCAGACCGACGCCCGCAGCTGGGCGGCCCGGAACCTGTTCACTTTGCAGCTTGCCGCCCGGCACGCGCTGGCCCGGTGCGGGGTGGACACCCCGGTGCAGGTGCAGCTGGTCAACATGTACTTCCCGGCCCGGCAGTATACCGGCGGCTGCCTGCCCGCCGGGCGGTACGATGCAGTGCGCATCACCATCGGCTCCGGCAGCGGGCAGAACTGGTGGTGCGTGCTGTACCCCGGACTGTGCCGTGCCGCCTGCGGCGGCTATGCCCTGCCGGAAGAAAACGATCTGGTGTGCGGGGACTACATCCTGCGCCTGCGCTTCGTGGACTGGTGGAACCGGCACACTGCTTCCCGCACCACCCGAGTGCTGGCCGGGTGACGCTGCCCTCCCCTGCCGCATAGCATGGAGGGAAAGGAGCGTGTGATCCTATGGCGATCCCTGCTTATTATTCCCTGCTCCATCGGGGCTCCTCCGGCCCGGATGTGGCCCTGGTGCAGACCTGGCTCAACGGTGTCCGTGATGCCTGCACCTGGCATGACCCCCTGAAGGCGGACGGAAAGTTCGGCCTTTCCACCGAGAACGCCGTAAAGGAGTTCCAGCTGAAAAACAAAATGAACGTGGACGGCAAGGTGGGGGCCAACACCTGGAACGTGCTCTACACCCGCTACACCGCAAAGCACGGCCTGAACGTGCCCTACCCCGGCATCGTGCTGCGCAGCGGCGCATCCGGCGGGACGGTGCGGCTGGTGCAGCAAAAGCTAAACTCTCTGGGCGAGCGGCTGAACGCAGACGGCCGGTACGGAGCCGCCACCGAAGCCGCCGTGCAACGGTTCCAGCGCCGCAACGGCCTTGCCGCCGACGGCAGCGTCGGTCAGGCCACCTGGGAAAAGCTGTTCTGACCGGTAAGAGAACGATTGGAAATGCCCTCCGCTTTGCTCTGGGCAAATTCAGAGGAAAAAATAGTTTTTATTCTGGGCTTTCGGAAAATCTGCGGATTTTCCGGAAGCCCTTTTTCACAGGGAGAGGCCGTGACTGAGAGGGTTGCGGCCAGTGCCCGCCCTGCTATATAATAAGAGCAACAGTTTTTTTGAAAGGCGGTGTTCGCTTTTGCGTTTTGCGCATCTTTCCGACCTGCATCTGGGCAAGCGGGTGTGCGAGTTTTCCATGCTGGAGGACCAGAAATACATCCTGGAGCAGATTCTTGCCCTGCTGGATGCCCACCCTGTGGACGGGGTACTGCTGGCAGGCGACCTGTACGACAAGCCCGTTCCCCCGGCCGAGGCCGTGCGCCTGCTGGACTGGTTCCTCACCCAGCTGGCAGCCCGGGGCCTGCCGGTGTTTGCCATCAGCGGCAACCACGATTCCGCCGACCGTGTGGCCTTTGGTTCAGCCCTACTGGAAACCAGCCGGGTATACGTCAGCCCGGTGTTCTCCGGTGCGCCGCAGCCCATCTGCCTTGCGGACGAGCATGGCCCGGTGGATGTGTACTTACTGCCCTTTCTGAAGCCCGCTTCCGTGCGGCATGTCTGGCCGGACGAGCCCATTGAGAGCTACAATGACGCCCTTGCCTGCGTGCTGCGGCACTGCACCCCGGACCCTGTCCACCGCAGCCTACTGGTAGCCCACCAGTTCGTGGCCGGTGCCGCCGCCTGCGAGAGTGAAGAGCCTTCCGTGGGCGGGCTGGACTGCGTGGACGCGGCCCTGTTCGACGCCTTTGACTATGTGGCGCTGGGCCACCTGCACAGCCCCCAGAAGGTGGGCCGGGACACCCTGCGCTACTGCGGCACCCCGCTGAAGTATTCCTTCTCGGAAGCGCACCAGCATAAAAGCATCACCTTTGTGGACCTGGGCGAAAAAGGCTGCGTGGACATTTCCACCGCGCCCCTGACCCCGCTGCACGACCTGCGGGAGGTCCGGGGCAGCTATCTGGAACTGACCGACCGCCGCACCTACGAGGGCACCGCCACCGACGATTATCTGCACATCACCTTGACCGATGAGCAGGACGTGCCGGACGCACTGGCCAAGCTGCGGCTGATCTACCCCAACCTGATGCGGCTGGACTACGACAACCGCCGCACCCGCGAAGATCAGCAGATCACCGCGCCGGAGCGGGTGGAGAACATCACACCCTTGCAGCATCTTGCTGCCTTTTACGAACTGCAGAACAACCAGCCCCTGACCGATGAGCAGGCCGCGTTCTGCCAGCAGCTCATTGAGGACATCTGGAAGGAGGGGGAGGACGCATGAGACCGCTCCGCCTGACCCTGTCGGCTTTTGGCCCCTATGCCGCCGAGACCACCCTGGAACTGGAAAAGCTGGGCAAAGGCGGCCTGTACCTTGTCACCGGCGATACCGGTGCCGGCAAGACCACCCTGTTCGACGCCATCACCTACGCGCTCTACGACCACTCCAGCGGCGGTGTGCGGGAGGGTGCCATGCTGCGCAGCCAATATGCCGACCCCAAAACGCCCACCTTTGTGGAGCTGGAATTTGAGGTGAATGGTGCCCGCTACACGGTGCGCCGCAATCCGGAATACCCCCGCCCCAAGGCGCGGGGCGAGGGCTTTACCACCGAAAAAGCAGACGCCACCCTCACCTATGCCGACGGCCGCCCGCCGGTGACCAAGGCACGGGATGTGAACGCCGCCGTGCTGGACATTCTGGGGCTGGACTACAACCAGTTCTGCCAGATCGCCATGATCGCGCAGGGGCAGTTCACCAAGCTGCTGAATGCCTCCACCGAGGAGCGCAGCCGCATTTTCCGCAAGCTGTTCCGCACCCAGCGGTACGCCAAATTGCAGGACCGTCTGCAGGAAGAAGCTTCCCGCCTGAACCAGCAGCGTCTGGCCCAGAACACCCAGCTGGACAGCCTGCTGGCCGGGCTGCAGGTCGCACCCGACGACCCGGACGCCGACGCGCTGGACGCCCTCTGTGCCCAGACCGAGCCTGCCACCGCGCTGACCTTATTGGAGGAGCTGCTGCAGCGCCAGCAGGCCGCACAGGAGGCCGCCGCCGCATCCCTTGCCGACACCGAAGCCCGGCTGGATGCCATACAGCAGCAGCTGGGAGCCGCCCGGCAGGCCGCGCAATTGGCCCGGCAGCTGGCCGAGCAACAGGCCGCGCTGGACGCCGCCCGGCCCGCACTGGATGCCGCCAAAGCTGAGAGCGCCCGCCACGCCGGGGATGCCGCCCGGTTGGACGCCCTGACCGGCCAGGTGACCCAGGCCCGCACCGCCCTGACCGCCTACGACGAGCTGGACGCGCTGTGCCGGGAGCAGAAGCAGGCACAGGATGCCGCGCAGCTGGCCGGGGCACTGGCCGCGAAGCGCCGCACCCAGCTGGAAGCGCTGGACGCCAGCCTTGCTGCGGCCGACACCGCCCTTGCCGTGCTGGTGGATGCTCCCACCCGGCAGCTGGCTTTGCAGAATCAGGCTGCGCAGCTGGAAGCCCGCAGCACCGCGCTGGACGCCCTTGCCCAGCGGCTGGCCGACAGCCAGAAACAGGCCCGGCAGGCCCGCCGGGCACAGGACGCCTACCGCGCCGCCGCTGCCCGGCAGGATGAAGCCCGCGCCCGGCGGGATGCACTGGACCGGGCCTTTCTGGACGCGCAGGCCGGTCTGCTGGCACAGGAGCTGACCGAGGGTGCCCCCTGCCCGGTGTGCGGCAGCACCCATCACCCGGCCCGGGCCGTCCTGCCCCGCACCGCACCCACGCAGGTACAGGTGGAGCAGGCCCGGCAGGCCGCCGAGGAAGCCGACCGTGCCGCGCAAACGGCCAGCGCCGCCGCCCAGAGCGCCCTTGCCGCTGCAGACGAAGCCCGCCGCAGCCTGCGCCGGGACGCCGAGGCCCTGCTGCCGGAACGCTTTGCCGCGCCGGAAGGCAAACCTCCGGTGCAGCTGACCTTCGCCCTGATGAATACCGTCCTGTCCGAGGAAACTGCCGCCCTGCAGGCCGCCCGCACCGACTGCACGGCCAGCCTGCGGCAGGCCGGAGCCGACTGTCAGCGCAAGGCGCAGCTGGAAGCCGACCGGCAGGCCCACACCCGCCAGCGCCCGGCGCTGGAACAGCAGGTGCAGGAGGCTGACCGCACCGCTGCCGCTCAGTCTGCCCGCGTACAGGCACTGGAACAGCAGGTGCTTGCCAAACAGAAAGCCCTGCCCTACCCCCAGCGGGCGCAGGCGCAGGCCGCGCTGGACCTGCTGGAAGCCGACCGCACCGCCCTGCGCGCCGGGATGGAACAGGCCGAAGCTGCCCTGCGCACGGCACAGCAGAACTACGCGGCCGCCAAAGCCGCTGTGGATGCCCTGCGCAGCCAACAGGCAGCGGCCCAGAGTTCCGCCCCGGCTCAGCCGCCGGAAACCTTACGGGAAGCGGCTGCTGAACTGACTGCCGCACGGGATGCCGCCCGCGGGCAGGAAAAGCAGCTGGCCGCCCGCCTGCTGCCCAACCGCCGCATCATGGAACAGTACCGCACCGCCGCCGCGCAGCACGCTGCATTGGAGCAGCGCGCCCAGTGGGTGGGAGCGCTGGCCGCCACCACCGGCGGCACTCTGACCAGCAAACAGAAGATCAAACTGGAAGCCTACATCCAGATGGACTGCCTCGACCGCATCCTGCGCCACGCCAACCTCCGCCTGATGCAGATGACCGATGCCCAGTACGAGCTGGAGCGCATCGGGGCCGAGAACCAGCGCAGCCAGTCCGGCCTGGACCTTGGCGTCATCGACCACTACAACGGAACCCGCCGCAGTGTCAAGACCCTGTCCGGTGGTGAGAGCTTCAAGGCCTCGCTGGCGCTGGCACTGGGCCTTTCGGATGAAGTGCAGAGCGCCGCCGGCGGCATCCGGCTGGACACCCTGTTCCTGGACGAGGGCTTCGGCAGCCTGGACGAGGAATCGCTGGAACAGGCCATCCGGGTGCTGGCCGGACTGACCGAGGGCGACCGGCTGGTGGGCATCATCTCCCATGTGGGGGCCCTGAAGGACCGCATCGACCGGCAGGTGGTGGTGCACAAGAACCGCACCGGCGGCTCCACCGTGGAGCTGGTGGTGTAAAACGCCCCGCCGCCGGGCATCCTAACGGCAGGAGGTGACTGCTTTTATGAATTCCCTCACGCCGTTCATCCATCATGCCCTTCCGGACCGGCCCGGGCCTTCTTCCGCGCCGGAAGCAAGCTGCAGCCGGTGCAGCCCGCCGCTGGGCAAACAGCCGGACCCGACCCAGCCGCCCGGAGACCCCTCGGCACCCGGCACCCAGCTGCCCCCGCCGGAAATGCCCGGCAATCCTCCGCACCCGGAACCGGGCAGCGCTCCGCAGGCCGGTGTGCCCATGACCGACGGCACCCCCGCCGCCTGCCGCCAGAAAAACGCGCAGGAATTTCTGGCCGGGAAGGTGCCCGGTGTGATGGCGCAATATGCCCCGGGGCTGTTCAGCACCCTGCAGCACACGCACTCGGCCCACCCCGCCCCGGATGAGGACGCCGACGCGGTGCAGCAGCTTGTGGAGTGGCGCGAAAACGCCCCTTACGGCTGAGCCGCACAAAAAATTTTCCGTTAATTTTTGCTTTACCTGTTGAAATCTTGCCGCGCTTCCCTTATTATGGTAGCAAACAAAGATAAAGGCAGGTTTTGCATTATGGCAGAGATCAAATACGAAGTCGTCGAGCGCATCGCGGTGCTCTCGCAGCGTCCCCGCGGCTGGGAGCGTCAGCTCAACCTGATCAGCTGGAACGACGGCGAACCCAAGTACGACATCCGCGACTGGTCCCCGGACGGCACCCGCATGGGCAAGGGCATCTCCCTGAGCCACGACGAGCTGGCCATCCTCAAGGGCATCCTGGAAGATATGGAGCTGTGAGCATGACCGACCGCGAGGAGTTTTTGCAGATCTTCCGGCAGCATGTCACCCGCCCCGGCAGCGAAAAGCTGCTGGACTGGCTGGACCACAAGACCGATTTCTTTTCGGCTCCGGCGTCCACCCGGTTCCACGGTGCCTGCACCGGCGGGCTGTGCATGCACAGCCTGAACGTCTACCACGCCCTGCACGACACCTTTTTTACCGAGGGCGAGAGTGAGGAGAGCTTTGCCATCTGCGCATTGCTGCACGATCTGTGCAAAGCCAACTACTACAAGGCCGGCACCCGCAACGTGAAGAACGAGACCACCGGTCAGTGGGAAAAGGTGCCCAGCTACAGCGTGGAGGACCTGTTTCCCTACGGCCACGGTGAAAAAAGCGTGTTCCTCATTGAGCGCTTCATGAAGCTCAAGGTGGAAGAGGCCGTGGCCATCCGCTGGCACATGGGCGGCTTTGACGATGCGGCCCGGGGCGGCTGCTTTGCCATCTCGGAAGCCTACGACAAGTACCCCCTTGCCGTCAAACTGCACATCGCGGATCTGGAAGCCACCTATCTTATGGAGCACCGCACCAGCGCCGTGCACTGAGCATATTTTATCCCGATACCAAAAAAGACCCGGATACCGGCAGCACCTTTTTGTGCCTGCCCCGTGTCCGGGTCCTGTTTTTTATTCCTTGTTGCGGGCCTTGTTCTGGTACATCCGGTCATCTGCCTGCCGGATGGCCTCCCGCAACGGGTGCACGCCGCACACACCGCCCACGCTGATGGACAGGCGGATCTCCGGGTGGCTCTCCACCCGGGCCTGCCGCACCGCTTCCTGGATGCGGTCCATTACCAGCGGCAGCCCCTCCGGCCGCAGCTGCGGCATCAGCAGCAGGAATTCGTCGCCGCCGTAGCGCACCAGAATGTCGCTCTCCCGCAGGCAGGCCTGCACCGCCGCAGAGATGCTCTCCAGCGCCTTGTCGCCCACCAGATGGCCGTAGCTGTCGTTCACGGCCTTGAAGCGGTCCACGTCAATGACCACCACACCGTTGATCTGCTCACTGTCGGCCAGGAACTTTTCAAAGTACCGGCGGGAGTAGGCCCCGGTGAGCGGATCGATGAAGGCACTGTTGTCAAAGTCCTCGCTGCGGTCCAGCAGCATGCGGCGGCCGCCCATGTCCAGCCAGCGTCCGTTGGACAGCTTGGAAACCATTTCCAGCACGCAGCCGCGGCCGTTGTTCTCCACATAGCGCGACAGCACAAAATAGGCGTCCTCGCCATTGAATTCGATCTTGTTCAGGGTCTTTTTGCTGGTGAACACCTTGGCCGAGATGCAGTTCTCGCACCGGCCGGCCTTGTTCCACACCACATGGCAGTGACCGGCCCGCTCTTCCAGCGTGCCGTCCGGGTGCAGGGTGAGCACCTTGGCGCGCTCCGGGTCCACCAGACGCACCAGGTCAAACACGCCCTGCAGCTGCTGCAGGACAGCCGCCATCGAGCCTCCGGAGCTGTGCAGCAGCACATCCGGCTGCGCCTTTGCATCCTCGGTCTGCTCCGGCAGCAGCTGGCCCGCCACGCTCACACAGCGGCGCTGCCCGCCGCGGCTCCACTGGGTGCGCAGCACCAGCCGGTGCGGCTGGTATCCGCCGCCGGTCTGCACCTCCACGGGGAAGCTGGCCTGCGGGATCTCCGGGGTTGCCTTTTCCAGCGCTTCCAACAGGCGGCGGCGGTCCTTCAGAGAGAGGAAGTTCAGCCCTTCGCCATGGTCAAAGTCCAGCACCTGGGTGCGCTCGGCGGCGCTGGCGTAGTGGTTGGTCACCGTCACCCGGCCGCTGAGCAAGTCGTAGTCGAACTGGATGCCGCCGCACTGGTCCGCATAGAACTGGGTGCGCTCGCGTTCCAGGTTGAGCAGCCGCTGGCTGCGGTCCTCCCGCGGGAGGGCTTCCCGGTGCAGGATCTCCTCCGACAAGCGGTGGGTGTCCTGGTGGAAGCTGCGGTCCCACTCGTTGCGCTGCAGCTCCTGCCGCAGCAGCTCCGACGACTCATTCAGGCATTCCAGCAGCAGCGGATTGAAGGCCCCGCACTCGCCGTTCAGGATCATGCGCAGGGCCGTGTCGTGGTCGTAGGCCGGTTTATAGCAGCGGTCGCTGGTCAGGGCGTCGTACACATCTGCCAGTGCCACCACCTGTGCTGCGATGGGGATCGCATCGCCCTTCAGCTTGTCCGGGTAGCCGCCGCCGTCCCAGCGCTCATGGTGCCAGCGGCAGATGGCATAGGCCACCTGCAGCAGGGGCTCGTTTTCCTCGCCGATGGTGTTGCTCAGGTCCCGCAGGATGCGGGCACCCTTCACCGTGTGGGTCTTGATCATCGCGTATTCTTCGGCGGTCAGGCGGCCGGGCTTGTTGAGGATCTCGGTGGGGATCACGATCTTGCCCAGGTCGTGCAGGGCCGATGCCGTGCTGATGAGCGAAATGTCGCTCTCGTCCAGCTGATACCGGTCGGTCTTGCCCGCCAGCTGGTGCAGCAATAGGTCGGTCAGGGTGCGGATGTGCAGCACATGCAGGCCGCTCTCGCTGTTGCGGAACTCCACCACATGGCTCAGGATGCTGATCATCAGCACGCTGTTGTGCTCTTTTTCGTACACCTGATCGGTCACCAGCCGGGTCAGGCGCTTCTGCTTGGCATACAGCATGAGCACGTTCTGCACCTGGCGCAGCACCATGACCCGCTCAAAGGGGCGGCGCATGTAGTCGGCCACACCCAGGTCGTAGGCACGCTCGATGTTGGCCGTGTCCTTTGCCGCCGAGATCATGATCACCGGGATCTCGTCCAGCCAGGAATAGCAGCGCATGACCTTCAGCACGTCAAAGCCGTCCATCTGCGGCATCATGATGTCCAGCAGCACCAGTGCGATGTCCGTGTGCTCGCGCAAAAGCTCCACCGCCCGGACACCGTTTTCCGCTTCCAGATACTCATACCCGTCGCCCAGGATCTCCATCAGCAGCGCGCGGTTGATCTCAGAATCGTCTGCGATCAGGATCTTCTGTTTCACATTCATGTGCCTTGCTCCTCGCCATCCCCATCTGGCAATGTGCTGCCTTGCCGCAGCAAAAATCCCCTGTTCACACAAAAAGCTGCTGCACCAGTCCATGCCGGCACAGCAGCTTGTCGAATCATTCTTGCATCATTTCATCAAACCGGCGCAGCAGCTCCACCGAAAGCTTCTCCAGCTCCGTTTCCGGCTGCCACACGGGTTCCGGCTGCGCCGCAGGCTGTGCGGCCGGTCTTGCACAGCAGGCCACAGCTTCTTCGGGCGGTTCCGGCGTCGGGGCCTGCACCGGCACTTCCGGACAGGCAGGCCTCTGGGCAGCCTGCTGCTCTGCCTTTTCGGCACGGGCCACGGCCATCTGCAGCTCCTCCCGGGCCTGCTCACAGGCTGCTTCGAGGTCGGCATTTTCCCGCCGCAGAGCGATCATCTGGCGCTCGCAGGCAAACAGCCGGGTCTGGTAGCGGCGGATCTCGGCGTGGGCCGCTTCCAGCTTGCGGGTCAGCTGCTGCAGCTTGTCGCTGCCCTCTGCCCGCACCGATGCTACAGCCTGCGCCGCTGCCTGCTGGGCAAAGCGCTGCCGCAGAGCTTTGTTCTCCTGCCTGAGTTGCGCCATGGTCTCCTCCATTCCCTGCTGCGTCTGCCGGGCAAGGCGGAGTTCTGCCGCATACGCTGCGCGGATGTGCGCAATACAATTTTCAACATCCAGTTTCCGGTACCCGAACCATCCGGTCCGCAGCGGAACGTCCTGTTTCAGCATTGCATTGCCTTCCTCCGCTTGCGCGCAAGAGACCCGCCCTCCTCACGGGCGCTGTGCCACGATGCGTTTATTATTTGCCAGCCTTACTTCCGCTTGTTCAGGATGGCCAGCAGCTCGTCGTAGTAACGGTTGTCGCTGCTTTCCTCTTCCACGGGCTTTGCGGCAGCTGCCGGAGCTGCTGCCGGAGCAGCAGGAGCAGCAGGAGCAGCGGCAGTGGCTGCACTGCCGGTGTCGCTGCTGAATACTGCCGACGGCACCGACTGGGCACCGCCCATGGCGTTGTTGATGCTGTTGCGCAGGTCGCTGGCACTCTTGTTGTCGAAGCCGGTAGCAACGACGGTCACGCGCATCTCGTCGGACAGGTTCTCGTCAAACGCAGTACCCCAGATGATGTTCGCATCCGGATGAGCGCTCTGGGTGATGAGGCCGGCTGCGGTCTCCACGTCCTCCAGGCCGATGTCGGGGCTGGAAGTGATGTTGATGATAACGCCGTGTGCACCGGCAATGCTGGTCTCCAGCAACGGGCTGGAAATGGCAGCCTTGGCGGCGTTCTCGGCCTTGCCGGCACCCTTGGCGCTGCCCACGCCCATGTGCGCGTAACCGGCATCTTTCATGATGGAGCGCACGTCGGCGAAGTCCAGATTGATGAAGGCGGGCACGTTGATCAGGGCGGAAATGGACTCGACGCCCTGACGCAGCACGTTGTCGGCAGCCTGGAAGGCGTTCATCAGGGTGATCTTCTCCTGGCTGATCATCTTCAGGCGCTCATTCGGGATCACGATCAGGCTGTCCACATGCATCAGCAGGTTGGCAATGCCCTGCTCAGCCAGGCCCATCTTGCGCTTGCCCTCAAAAGAGAAGGGCTTGGTGACGATGCCCACGGTCAGGATGCCCAGGTCGTGTGCCACCTCAGCCACCACAGGAGCCGCACCGGTGCCGGTGCCGCCGCCCATACCGGCGGTGATGAACACCATCTGGGAGCCCTTGAGCGCGTTTGCGATTTCGTCCTTGCTTTCTTCAGCGGCACGCTGGCCGATCTCAGGGTCGGCACCTGCGCCGCGGCCCTTGGTGAGCTTGGAGCCCAGCTGGACCTTGACGGTGGCATGGTTCTTGGCCAGCGCCTGCTGGTCCGTGTTCATCGCAATGAACTCCACGCCCTGCAGGCCATCGCTGACCATGCGGTTCACGGCGTTGCCGCCGCCGCCGCCAACACCGATCACCTTGATCGTCGTAACATTTTCGTCCATTTCTTCATCGAGCATCAATGCCATAACTTTGTCCTCCATCCGGATTTTATCGTAGAACTGTGCAGAACGCACAGAAATATCAACCTACACTTATATAACTGTATCGTATCATCTTTTTGCCGTGAATGCAAGTCAAATTTACGTTTTTGAAGTTCTTTTTTTCGGGCAGTCTGCCCCGTGCGGGGTTTCTCGTGCAATTTGCCCACCCAGAGCCGTCAGTTTCTGTGCAAAATCGGCATAGCCGCGGTCAATGAACTCCGTATGGGTGATGCGGCTGCTGCCCTGTGCCGCCAGCGCCGCGATCACCAGCGCTGCCCCGCCCCGCAGGTCGGGCGCTTCCAGCACCGTTCCCTGCAGGGCGCCGCCGGGTTCCGCGTACAGGGTGCGGCCCTCCACCCGCACCCGGCTGCCCAGCGCCGCAAAGCCTGCCGCGCAGCCGAACCGCCGCTCAAAGATCACATCCTCGATGCTGCCGGGTCCCTCCGCGCAGAGCAGCACCGCCGCCAGCAGCGGGGCCGCGTCGGTGGCCAGCGCCGGGTATGCCCCGGTGAACACCCGCCCCGGCCCGTACAGCC
>OBKN01000821.1_pt1 | contig 12412 bp, 10 predicted proteins | sample 1519931 | NCBI WGS metagenome assembly OBKN01 (sample SAMN04209254, study PRJEB22552) | human gut metagenome | biome: gut; material: feces | host: Homo sapiens | place: USA: Oklahoma
CTGCTCGCGACGAAGGCGCCACTGGCGCCTTCTGCTCGTGCGGAATCTATCGGAAACGCACGTCTCGCCAGGCACACCACATCAAATCGATGCCTTGGTCGGCAGACCAAAGCGCTTTCGGTACGCAAGCCGCAGCTCGAACCCGAAACGCGCCGCCAGATCACCGCGCAGTATCGAGCCAACACCTTAATCATCGGGCCAAAGTATTACCTATTCTCAATGTTCCCGATATTCTTCAGTTCGATCGAAATCATGCCGTTCGGCATGCTTACAAATTCGATGAAATCGGGGTTGTGAGAGTACTCCGTAGGGAAAGTAATTTCGATACCCGTATCGGTACGAATTTTGTGGTTGCGAGCCAAACGCTGTGCCGCCTTCTTCTCCATAGGTACCTTGTCGGGCAAGTTTTCGGCCGCAACCGCTTCTTCAAAACGCTTTTGCATAGGCTCGTCGTCGAACACCTCTTCGGCCATGTCCCACGGCGCAAGATACGCCGAATCGTCGGCGTTTTCGTTCACGTAAGCCTTCGCCTTCGACGCGGCTACAGCCGTGTTCGCGCCGAATTCCTGCGCGACTTCCTCAACGATACGCGTCACTGTGTCGACGACTTCCTTGCTCGACGCTTCACTTGAGCATTGCAGCAGACCCTCGGGCAAAAGCAGACGCTTCTCACCCGAAATCTCGCGTTCCTTGTCACAGAACAGCACTTCGAGCGTTTTGCTTTCCACGAGCGCGTAGCTCGAAAGCTTCTGCGAAGGATTCGGCAAAATGGCGTGATGGCGCGCGATGTCGACGCGCGTGCCGAGTTCTCCCCCGCCCACTTCATGCATGAATGCAGGACGGCTATTCAGCAAAGCCACAACAAAGTAGCGCTTGCCCTGCGCCTCATACGCGGCTTCCTGATCTTCCTCAGGCGTATCAGCTGAAACCTTGGGTGCATCATCTTCGAAATCGGCTACGAGCACGTCGCAACTTTCAGGCGATTCCATATGACCCAACTCTTCGGCGATGAACTGAGCGCACTGGCGCGACAGGCTCACGAAATCGACCTGATTGGCGAAATAATCGCGCACCTCGCCCTCAAACGATGAGCCGGGCTCAAATTCGCCACGGCGATTTTCCACGCTCGAAAGCGCTTTTCGGCACGTCTTGCCCACATACGACTTCACCTTGCGATCGGAAAGATCGAGCTCCTCTTCGGAAAACACGTTCACGCACGACTCGAAGTCGCACACATGAAGAATCGCATGGTTCACACGCAGCATACGCACTCACTTTCAAACGCCAATAAACACGGCATTCCATGGTAGCGCACAAAAGGAAAGAGCCCGCGATTTCTCGCGAGCTCTTCAAAGAAACAGGCCCATCCAGCGCAGCGTCGAAAAGTTACGCCGTTCGTAGAACGGCGTAACCAAAAGAAGAGCCCGCGATTTCTCGCGAGCCCTTCTGTAAGAAGCAGGTGCTTCAGGCGAACCACCAAGGATTAGTGAGCCAGGTCGTCCTTGCCGGAAATGTTGTGCTTCTCGATGTCGTAGGTCAAACCGCCGTGCTCTTTGCCGAAGAACATAAGCATGGAGGGGGCCAGGCCTTCGATGTTTGCCAAGTAGGCATGCAGCAGCGTGAAGGCGATGAACACGAACATCATGAAGTAGTGGATGATGCGCACGCTCATAGCGCCACCGAGGCCATTAATAGCGGCCTCGAACAGCGGCATGTTCGCGCAGGGCGGCCACAGGCACAGACCAGTGAAGAACATGAAGATGATCAACACAGGAATGCACAGGTAGCTGATCTTCTGCGGAACGCCAAGCTTAGCGGACAGCGGGTGGTCCTTCTTGAGGAACAGGTAGTACTTAATCCACTGCGGGCCCTGGTGAAGGTTGTCGGCCTGAGGCAGCCACGTCTTGTAGTCGGGAACCACTTCGCGGGTGCCAGCGGTCGGGGCGCTCTTCACGATGAAGGCAAGCACAACACGCAGCAGGCAGTTGATGAAAAGCACGAAGCCGAAGGCAATGTGCAGGCCACGGGCAATGCCCATGAACTCAGGCCAGTACGGGAAGTGAATCGCAAAACCGGTGACGATAAGAATCACCATGGAAACGAGGTTCACCCAGTGAGTGAAGCGGAACGGAGCCGGATGGGCCTCACGGTAGTGTGCGAGATGTGCCATCTTACTTCACCCCCCACGGGCTGGTTACGGTCTCGAACTTCTTGCCGGTCTTCGGCTCGACGATATGCACAGCGCAAGCGGTGCAGGGGTCGAAGCTGTGAACGGTACGCAGCGCGTTGATCGGCTTCTCCACATCGGCAACGGGCACGCCGATGAGAGCCTGCTCCAACGGGCCATAGTTGCCCTTCGGGTCGTGCGGAGAGAGGTTCCACGTGGACGGAATGATGATCTGGTAATCGGTGATCTTGCCGCCCTTGACCTTCTCGGAGTGGTAGAGAGCGCCACGCGGGGCCTCCCAGAACGCGGTGCCTTCGCCATCGCTCTTCTCGGGAGCGCGGAAGTACTCAGAGTCGCCGCTCTTGATAGCTTCGCACAACTCGTTGACCCATTCCTTCATCAGGGTAGCGATATAGAGGGTCTCAACCTGGCGGGCAGCCGTACGACCGAGCGTATTCTGCAGAACAGAAAGGTCGCCAGCCTGAGCGCCCAAGGCCACGAGCATCTCGTCGACGTGCTGCTTGACGAACGGAACGCCACGCTTATAAGCGACGAGCACGCGAGCGAACGAGCCGGTCTCGAGAGACTTGCCATCGTAGAGCGGGCACTTGTCCCAGGTGTAGCGATCGTTGACGTCGTACTCAGTAAATGCGGGCTTGGTGTCCTGCTCGAACGGCGGCAGGTCGGCGTCGCCCTCGTACCAAGAGTGGCCAACATACTCAGTGATCTTCGACTCGTCGGGGTCGGAGATGTTGAAGTTCTCGTCGAGAACGCCAGCAGGCAGATAGCGGTTGCGCATGCGATCGGCGTAGGAAGTGCCCTCGTCAAACGGGCTCTCGAACACGCCCCAAGCAGCATAGCGGCCAATGCCCTTGCCGAACGTGGTGGCCTCGGGATAGAACTTCGCGATGGCCAGCGTGTCGGGAATCATGGTATCGGCGACCCACTGATACACCTCGTCGACGAGGCCCTTCAGGTCGTCAAGCTTCTCGGCGGTGGGAACGAATGCCGTGCCGCCAGGAACGATGGTCATGATGTGGGGCATCTTGCCACCGAGCAGCGCCGCGATCTCGGAAGCCTTCGACTGCATCTGCAGGGCTTCCAGATAATGAGCGGTGAGGATAAGGTCGGCCTCGGGAGTCATGTTGTACTCGCCGGTGTCGAACCAGTTGCCGCTGAAGATGGAGAGCTGGCCGTTGTCGGCGAACTTCTTCAGGCGATCCTGCAGGCCAACGAAGTCGGCAGACGGGGTGCCCAGCTCAGCCGCCAAGTCGTAGGCGTCAGCCGCATCGGCGCCAAGGGCGTTCAACGGGTTCACGTAGTCAAGGCCGGCCAGGTTGTACAGCCACAGAATGTGGCTGTGCAGGAACTGCGCGCCCTCAACGAGGTTGCGAATGATGCGGGCGTTGTTGGGAATGGTAATACCCAAAGCCTGCTCAGCCGCGATGGAAGCGGAATGCATGTGCGAAACGGGGCACACGCCGCAGATGCGCTGCACGATGTAAGCGGCATCTTCGGGGGTGCGGTCGCGCACGACGAGCTCCATGCCACGGAAGCAGCCGCCGGAAATCCAAGCGTCGGTAACGACGCCGTCGGTAACCTCCATCTCGGCGCGAAGGTGACCCTCGATACGGGTAATGGGGTCGATAACGGAACGCGTCATTTACTCGTCGCCTCCTTTCTTGGCGTCAGATTTCGAAGCGTCGTCATACACGCCGATGGACTTTTCGGGATGCTTAGCGTCCCAAGCGCGCTTCTTCTCGAACTCGGCGCCGTTCGGCACGCGGCCGGCGGCCTTCATGCCGAAGCCATGGATGACCAGGGCAACAGCCTCGATGCCGAGAACGGCAGCGGCAATGGTGCCAGGCTGGAACTTGAAGTCGCCGATGTTCAGATCGCGATGACGCTTGAAGAACGGAGTGTTGACCTCGACCCAGTTCTGACCCGGGTTGTTCGGGTTGGCTTCGCAGCAGCCGATGCAGGGAGCGCCGGCTTCAACGCACCAAGAACGACGGTGGTTATAGCGAACAACGCCGCAGTTGGCCTTGGTTTGCGGACCACGGCAGCCCAGCGGGTACAGGCAGTAGCCCTTAGCCTCTTCGGGAGAACCGAACTGGTAAACGAATTCGCCATTCTCGAAGTGGCCACGACGCTGGCAATTGTCGTGAATGGTCTGGCCGAAGATCTGCGTGGGCTTGTTTTCGGCGTTGAGCTCGGGCAGCTCGCCCAGCAGCAGGTACTGGATGAGCACCGCGCAGAGCCACTCGGGGTTCGGCGGGCAGCCCGGGATGTTGATGATGGGCACGTTGATGCCCTGCTCCTTGAGGAACGCCTGCACGCCCGTCGCGTTAGACGCGTTGGGAGCGGCGGCCATCCAGCCGCCATTGACGGCACAAGAGCCGAGCGCGACAACCGCGGTCGCCTTTTCGGCGGCCTCGATCAGGTGCTCATTGCCGGTTTTGCCAGCAACGCGAAGCGCATTGCCGTTCCAACCGTTGAGCACGGCGCCTTCATACACCAAAATGTAGTTGCCGGCTTCGATGGTCTGCTCCTTGGCCTTTTCCATCGAATGGCCCGCAGCAGCGGACAGGGTCTCGCTGTAGTTGAGCGAAATGAGCTCGAGTACGACGGCGGCAGCGTCGGGAGCGTCGATCTGAGCGAAAGCCTCGGTGCAACCCGTGCAAGAAGCACCCTCGATCCAGATGACCGGGTACAGGTCGCCCTGGCTTGCGCCGATAACCGACTCTTCCAGAGCCTGGGCCACGCGCGGAGCGGCGGCTTCACCCAAGCCAGCCATAACCGCGAGCGTGCCACACAGTTTCATGAAGCTACGACGCGAAACACCGCGCGCTTCGAGCATTCCCTGAAACTCTGAGGCAGTGGACTGTTTGTCCATTCGTACACCTCCTATTAGATGCATGGTGGAATCACTGACGGCTATGCATTATGGCGCAAATGATGCATGCAAGGTGGCAAAACCCGCCAACGGTAGCCTGTTGTGAAGACAATGCGGGAAATGGCACAACTATGTTACGCCGTTGCCGAATCGTAACATGAATGTTGACCCTAGGTATCTTTTTTCGCCCAAATGGGGCGTTTCTGTCCGTCGTGTTCCCTTATAGGGTATCGCTGAACTGGGAATAATCTTTTTATAGTGAGGGTATGCTTCTAGTTATCTGGACACTTTTCAATATTTGTGGCTTGCGGAATTTAAACAGGCTCAAAAAGTGACTAACAGGATATCCCCTAAAGCGGGGTACTTACGAATTGAGTACGACGGCCGCGCGAATCTGTCCTATTCACCGTAATGCATAAGCTTGAAACCGCTACGCAAGCCATCCGTCGCCTTCGCGATGGAAGAAGCCTTCGCGCGCAAGATCGGCCATGATGGATTCGAATTCGTCGCCCTCTACCCCATCGCGGCCCGACTTACGCTCCTCGATGTTCAATCGACGCAGCAATTCAGCCGACGAAAGCCCCGGCGCGGCCATGACTTCGCGCACGAGCCATGCGCGCTTTTGGCGGCGCGAACCCTCAAATTTGCTTTGCCGCGTATAGGCCGCAGCCCTGCGAGTCGGGTTTTTGTGATCTTTCTTCAAGCGGGCGCCCACATCGAGCAACGCGTAATACCAGCCTCGCACATCTTCGGCGGGGCATGCGCGCTCCACAAGCGGGCGCAGCTCCTTGTCGGTCACGCGTTCGGCATCGCGGAAGAAGCAGTGAATAAACACCGCGCGCACGTTCGTCTCGAGATACAGGCAGGGAACATCGCGCGAGAACGCCGTGATACCCGCCGCGGTGGCGTCACCAATGCCGGGAAGCTTCACGAGCTTATCGACGCCTTCGGGCATGCGCCCGGCGTATTCCGCGGAACATATATCGGCAGCGCGCTTCAGCGCGAGCGCACGGCGGTTGTAGCCCAAGCCCTGCCACTCCTCAACCACATCGGCCGAGCTCGCCGACGCGAGCGCGTCAACCGTTGGAAAATGGCGCAAGAACCGCTCCCATCGGGAAAGCACACGCGACACCTGCGTTTGCTGCAGCATGGCTTCAGAAATCCAAATGGCATATGCGTCGCGCGTATTGCGCCAGGGAAGGTCGCGATAGAGCGCCTGCCCCACCTCGCGCACCCACGCTTGGAATTCCGCGATGTCGGCATCGCTGGGCTCACTCGTAAAAAGGGGCGCCTCAAGCGCCCCTTCAATGATCATCGAACCTCTCCTGAAAACAGCTTTTCAAGCGTAATCGATTCGAAATAGTCTTGCATAAGCCTATCGGCATGCTTCCAAATGCCGTGATACTCGCAACCGCCGCAACGTTCGCAATACTCCGGGTCGGCCGAGCACGGCGACATATTCATGGGCCCCTGAAGCGCGGTGAGCACATCGAGCACCGTGGTTGTCGCGGGATCACACGCGAGTGTAAGGCCGCCCTTCGCGCCGCGCACGGTTTTCAAAAGCCCCGCATGCACCAAATCGTGCTGAATGGAGCGGGCGAACGCGTAAGGAATGCTTTCAGCGTCGGCCACATCGGACACCGACACATACGCGTCTTTGTTCGCATACGCCGCACGAATGATGCGGCAGGCGTAATCGGTTCGGCGAGTAAGTTCCACGGCTATTCAACACTTTCGTCATCGTCACCAAGCGCGTCGTAGCGCCGGCTTTCGGCTTCGGCTTCTTCTTCGAAATCGCATTCGATATCTGCAATCTGCTTGCGGAAATCAGCGATCACGGCGTCTTCGAGCGCACGGTACTCGGTGGAATCGAGCGGCTGGAAGTTCGAAATGTGTTCGAACATGAGCTCCTGCGTGATGGGCTTATAGCAGCGCGCCTTCAGACCTGCGCGGTAAGCGTCTTCCACGGCCTCGCGGGCAGCGGTCACGATATCGGTGCGCGAAAGGTTGCGCGACATCTTCGTGAGCATCGCCATGTCGAGCGATTGCACCGACGGATGCTCGGACGCAATAGTTTCCCAAATCTGACGGCGCTCAAGCTCATCGGGCAAATAAATGTCGACCACGCTCATGGGTTCCATAAGGTCGTACAAATATCCTTGGTCAGGAGCTTCGCCTCCCACGGAAGCAAGCACGTAGATGTTCGGGTTCTCGACAGCCGCGGTAACAAGCGCAACGGCTTCGCGCGCGGCACGCGACATACTCGCGAACATCGCGCCCTCGCCCTCGGTGGAGCTGGCGGCGTCGATGAGCGGCGCGCCCCACATGTCGATGTCTTCGAGCACGAGCACGCTCGGAGCCTCAAGCGCAACGCGACCAAGCATGCGCGGCTGGTTTTTCGCCGACACCGTGACGCACAGCATGGGCACGCCCATGGGGCCCTGCTGCATTTGAATGCGCATAGCGGGAAGGCCGAGCTCGCCCACCACGGCCTGCATGAATGTGTTCGCGTCTTCACGCGACGACGTGCGGAACACGACGGAGCCAACGGCGGAAAGGCCGTCGAGGCCGTGCTGTTCGCGCAACGTGTCCACGAGCGCACGGTATTCCTCATCGTCTTCAACGCCCAACCCGAGCGAGCGAGCGTCTTCGATAATGCTGTCGAAGCCCACCAAATCGGAATAGCGCAGCATGGGCACGGCCTTCGAAGGCGCAGCCTTGTGCACGTCGGCCGAAGCGGTCGTCGGGCGCGGCTCGTCGGAATCGTCGGCAGAGTCGGCGCCAGTATCGCCCGGAATATGCATCGACATGATGGGTGAAATGCCCGTAATATGCGCGTTTTGGCCGATTTCCTCGGAAATCATGTCAGCCACGCCTTCCAGATCGGCACGCGAAATGCCGAATTCGGAAAGCTTGTCGAGCGCCAAATTCTGCAGGCGCTTGGCGTATTCAGGCGCCTCGTCGGTGGACAGGTGCGGCTCAAGCTTGTCGAAAATGTATTCGGCGAGTGAGCGCTCCTTCATATCGCACGCAATGCCCCACGCCCTGCGCAGCGCCGCGATGGCCGAATCGTTCGCGACTGGCGAACGCTTGCATGCTTCCTCATAAGCCGTAAGGAACAGATGCATGGCGAGCTCGCGGTCGCCCGCTTCCGCCGCCGCCTGGGCGCGCTCGAGGTAATCGTTACGTGCGATAAAGTCAGCCGCCAAAGCCTCGCCATGCACAATGGCGGTGCCATGATCAGAATATTCGTCACGTTCGAAAGAGGCGTTGCCCTCTGCAGACGAGCTGCATTCAGCGCAATCGCCCTGAGGCCGATGGGCTTGATCGGGCTCTTGATTGTTGGCGATATTCGCCTCGTCGTTGTTCTGGTTGAGCACTTCGCCCACCCCCTTCAATGAATTAAACGACAATACTACAAAGGTAAGTGTAACCAAGCACCTAGCGATGTGCAAAAATTTCACGAAACGTTACTTAGAAAGAAACAGTTCCACAAATAGGGAATGGGCAACGGGCGCCTCGTTTGCAGATGCGTCCGCTCAAACGACTCGATTGAAGGCCAAAACCCCCGAGGACGCGTGATGGGCATGCACGGGGAGCTCGACGCCATAGCGAGCGGCAGTCAAACGCGAACGTCCCATCGAAATCGCGAGCCCGGATGCCTCGCTCGCGCGCTATTTCTCGGCCTTGCAATTCCAATCGAGCGCGTGCCAATCGTTTTCCCTGGCGGTGCGCGAAAGCGTGGAATCGGGCGTGACGGCGAACGCGTCGGCGGCGCGGCTCAGCATGGGGATGTCGGAATGATGATCGCCAAACGCGCATGAAAGCTCCCAGTTGCCTGCGCCGTATTTCTCGTTGGCCCATTTCGTGATAGCGCGCACCTTCGCTTCACCCTCGACGCACTCGCCGTCGACCCGGCGAGTGTAATTGCCGTTGGCGTCGACTTCCATTTCGGTGCACAGGCTCACATCGAACGGCTCGAATTCCTGGGCTCGGCGCACGATGGGTCCAAACGTTGCCGACACGATGACGACCTCAACGCCCGCATCGCGCAGCGCGTTCATGGCCGCACGCGCCTTAGGGCGAAAACGCTTCTGACCAGCGATAACCTCGTCGTAGAAATCGCGCAGGTATTCGTCGACCTGCTCTTTAGAGTCGCCCTCGAACGCGGTGAACACCTGGCCGCGAACCCATGCCTCGCTTTGCGGAAGACGCAACTTGTAGGCAGCGCCCCACGCGCCCACCTTCGCCAAAACGCGCTTGCGCAGCAAATCATCGCCGCGCAAATAGCGCACGAGCAATACGGGCGAATTGCCCTGGATGGACGTTCCGTCGAAATCGAACGCGGCAATGGCGTGCTTGCCCGTTGCCTTCGCGCGTCGAGCCGCTGCTGCTGCCGCCGCCACGACCTCATCGTCAACCGCGCACGATTCCCCTGCAATGCCCGTCTGTGCCTCGCGCAGCTTCTTTTCCATACAGAAATTCGCCCCTCATAAGTGCCGGGTAATCGCCCGACTGGCACGGGGCGCACCTTTCGAGGGCGCGCCCCAATAATGGTTATTCAGCAAACTGTGAGTTATAGAGTTTAGCATAGGCCCCATTCGCCGCAAGCAGCTCCGCATGAGTTCCTTGTTCCACAATGTCACCTTTTTGCAAAACGAGAATTAAATCGGCATTGCGAATGGTCGACAAACGATGAGCGATGACGAACGACGTGCGCCCGCGCATGAGGTTGTCCATAGCCGCCTGGATGCGCCCCTCGGTGCGCGTGTCGACCGAGCTTGTTGCCTCGTCCAAAATGAGCATGCGACGATCAGCCAAAATAGCGCGGGCGATAGTGAGCAGCTGGCGCTGGCCTTGGCTGATATTGCTCGCATCTTCATTAATCACCGTGTCGTAGCCTTCGGGCAGCGTGCGAATGAAGTGATCGGCGAATGCGGCTTTCGCGGCGGCCTCGACCTCGGCATCGGTTGCATCGAGTCGGCCGTAGCGAATGTTCTCGCGCACGGTGGTGTTATACAGCCAAGTATCTTGCAGCACCATGCCGAATTGCGAGCGCACGTCTTCGCGCGAGAATTCGCGCACATCGTGGCCGCCGATGAGAATGGCGCCGCCGTCCACGTCGTAGAAACGCATAAGCAACTTCACCATGGTGGTCTTGCCTGCTCCCGTGGGACCGACAAGCGCCACGGTTTGCCCCTCGCCCACACGCGCCGAGAAATCGCTGATCACCGGATGCTCGGGGTCGTAGCCAAAGCGCACATGGTCGAACTCCACGTCGCTTGAAACATCGGCAGCCTTCGCCTTCGGCTGCTCAGACGCTTCTTCAGGAGCTTCGAGGAATTCGAAAATGCGTTCCGCCGCCGCGGCCATTTGCTGCAGCACGTTGGCGACCTGAGCAAGCTGCGTGATAGGCTGCGTGAAGTTTTTCACATATTGAATAAACGCCTGAATGTCGCCCACCGTGATTCGACCCTGCACGGCAAAAACCGCGCCCGCAATAGCCACAGCCACATATCCCAAATTGCTCACGAAGCTCATGACGGGCATCATGAGACCCGAAAGAAATTGAGAGCGCCACGCCGATTGATAGAGCGCCTCATTCGTTTCGCGGAAAGCGGCGAGTGCCGCGTCTTCCTTGTTGAACGCGCGCACGATGGCTTGGCCCGAGAACGTTTCCTCAATTTGGCTATTGATTTCACCGAGCTTCTTCTGCTGAGCGCGGAAGTACCTCTGGCTGCGCTTCACAACGACTTTCACCAAAATGAGCGACAGTGGAATCACAAGTAGCGCGATAAGCGTCATCTCAACATTGATGGACAGCATCATAACGAGCACGCCGATCATGGTAGTGGCGCTCGTGATGAGCTGCGTCACGCCTTGGTTCAGACTTTGCCCCAGCGTATCGACATCGTTGGTGATGCGCGAAAGCACGTCGCCGGTGCTCGTGCGCTCAAAATAGCCCACGGGAAGGCGATCGATTTTCTCGGCGATTTGGCGGCGCAGGCCATAGCACGTGCGCTGCGAGACCGAGGTCATCATCCAGCCTTGTACGAACGAGCATGTCGCACTCACGCAATACAACGCCAGCGTGGCGAGCAGAATGGCGCCAACTGCGTCGAAATCGATGCCACCGGTGCCGCCGATTTTGGCGACGATGCCGTCGAACAGCTCGGTGGTCGCTTGCGAAAGCACCTTCGGGCCAACGATATTGAAGGCGGCCGACGCCATGGCGAACACGATGGCCGCAATGAAAGCTACTTTGAATTGCCCCATGAAGCGCACGAGTTTGCCAATGGTGCCCTTGAAGTCTTGTGCCTTTTCTCCGGGCATCATGCGACCCATGGGGCCACGTCCGCCGCGGCGGCGCGGCGATGCCGCCTTCAGCTTTGCCATTTCCTCCTGCTGGCTCATTGCGCATCACCTTCCTCCAGCTCTTCTTCCGATAGCTGCGAAAGCGCGATTTCGCGATACGGTTCACAGGCGTCCATGAGTTCGGCATGCGTGCCGCAACCCACGACACGCCCCTCGTCGAGCACGACGATTTGGTCTGCATGAAGCACCGTGGAAATGCGCTGGGCCACGATGATCTGAGTTTTGCCGCCAAGCTGTTCGGCGAGCGCATGGCGCAGCGCGGCGTCGGTTTTGTAGTCGAGCGCGCTGAAGCTGTCGTCAAACAAAAACGCGCGAGCATCGGTGGCAAGCGCGCGGGCGATAGCCAAGCGCTGGCGCTGGCCGCCCGAGACGTTCGTGCCGCCTTGGGAAATTTCGGTTTTGAAGCCCTCGTCCATGTCGTCCACAAAATCGGCCTGGGCGATTTCCGCCGCAGCGCGCACGCGTTCGGCATTCAGCTCGTCGGCGGCGTAGTCGACGTTTTCTTCAACCGTGCCGCTGAACAGGAAGGCCTTTTGCGGAACGTAGCCCAATTGGCCGCGCAGCGCGTGCAGCGACAGGTCGCGAATATCGATGCCGTCGATGGTAATGGAGCCTTCCGACACGTCAGCGAAACGCTCCACGAGTTTGATCACCGTAGACTTGCCCGAACCGGTCGAGCCGATGATGGCCGTGGTTTGACCAGGCTTCGCGGTGAAGTCAACATGCTCGAGTACGCAATCTTGCGAGCCAGGATATCTGAAGCTCACGTCGTTGAAAGCGATTTCGGCACCACCCGTGCGCGCGGCGAGTTCGTCATCGCGACACACTTCAGCCGAAGGGTCGGCGATCGAGCTTTCCGTCTTAAGCACCTCGTCGATGCGCTGGGCGGCAACATCGGCACGCGGCAGCATGATAGAAAGCATGCCGATCATAAGAAAGCCCATGATAATAACCATGGAATAGGTGATGAACGC
>OBKN01000822.1_pt1 | contig 12404 bp, 18 predicted proteins | sample 1519931 | NCBI WGS metagenome assembly OBKN01 (sample SAMN04209254, study PRJEB22552) | human gut metagenome | biome: gut; material: feces | host: Homo sapiens | place: USA: Oklahoma
GGCTCTGTTAGACCAAGGTTGACCTAAGAGGATATATGACAGAAACCCGCTTGTTTAACTGTGCTGAAAAGTCAAACAAGCGGGTAAATGTCAGTCTACTTCAGGGACAGATCGACGATGGCGCTCAAATGTGCGAGTAGCTGCTCTTCCAGCATGGACGCCTTGTGGTCGGGCCGGCCAGCCTGACGCACCTTGCGAGCGATGTTGCTCAATTCCGCTTCGATTTCCTCTTTTGGCCTGCCTTCTGAGAATAGCTTGAAGAACGACACCCAGTACTTCGCTTCGATACCCGCCATGAGCGTGTCCATGGATTCGTTCACCCAATCCGCCATGAGACCATCCACTCTGGCGATACGCCCAAAGTTGCCTCCTCCGTCTTGATTGGGAACATCAACATATTGCGTTCCCGGTTTGGGATACGGGGTGGTTTCCGGATGATGGATGCCACAGTCTCGTTTGGAGTTGTCTCCTCTGCGATGATTCCAGTAGTAAGTGCGCATGTCGGAGGCGAATTTCGCCTGTTCGACGTAGGGCTCGTAGACCACGGGCTTGCCGCTGAGAACGTTGGACAATCCCCAAGGAACACAGCAGATCAAGTCCCATTCAGTCACTGCGTCGGCTGATGCCTTGTATCGTAGAGATGGCTCGGATTCCTTGGAAAGCAGATACCACCCTTTCAGTTCGATGCCGATGAGCGGCGAATCGTCCTTGTTGGAGCCTACAAGCCTTACGTCCGGGAAGGATTCGGGATAGCGTCGGAATTCTTTGTCCGCCCATTTGCCTTGCGGGTCCCATATGCTGCGCAGGGAGTTCAACAGCATGACGGTCTGGGCCTCGATGGTGCCGCCGAGCAGTGTATTGATTGAGAATAGGTCATTGACCTCGATGCCTTCGACGTTGATGGGCGATGTGAAGTGCATCGGAAGGGCATACAATGCTCGGACTATGCCGTTGCGGAGTTCGGTCCGTTCGTCCCCGTCGGGAAGCTCGTAGTGTTCAGGTCGGTCCTTGCCGTCGTAATCGGTCATGCCTGCCTTCTTTCGAGGGTCATCGTGTCATTTGCGTTTTTCGTGTCATACTCCTCTTCGGCCTCCGCCAATCGTCCAAGGGCCAGGTTCTGGAATTCCTCGTCGATTTCCGCCGTATAGGCGATGCGACCGGTGAGCACGGCAGCGACGGATGCGGACGCCAGCCCGCCGAATGGCTCCCAGACCACATCCCCCTCATTGGATGCGGCGTGAATCTGACGGTCCATGAAATCCAGAGGCTTCTGGTTGAGATGCGCCGCTGATTGTTTGGAGGGTTTGTAGACTCGTGGCGCGCTGCGTTGCAGGGTCCCCTTGAGGCGTTCTCCGTCGTGAAGCGGTGGGCGTGACCACACATTAGTGAGTCCGTTGACATGGTTCCATACGGCACGGAGGGAGTCCCATTGTTCGGCCGTGATTTCGGTATGCCCGTCGATGGAGAAGTAAGGACGGCTGGTGGGCTTGCCGTTGTTCTTCGTGTATTCGGCCATGCGTTCGACCATTTCCCCGGGCGGCCAATACCATAGCCAGTCGGCGGTGAGGTACTTGCGAGTGGCCGCGTTTTTCACACCGCATGCCTCGTTCGCACGGCAGAGCGGCAGGCCGGAACGCCGCCATTCGGCACGTAGCCATTGCTGCACTCCGAGAACTCCGCCATCCTCTGTGGGAAGCGTCAGCCTGCGACGGTACAGGGCGGAGACCTCGGTGACCACGGGGAATTGTCGAATGGTGTTGCCGTTCACGTTGCCTGCGATATGCGACAGCCCCTTGTCCCAAGTGACCAGTTGCACGTATTCCCAGCCGTTCGCCTCCAACAGCGGATGCACTGTGGCCCAGCCGACCTCGGTGTTCCAGAACCATAGCGAGGTCGAAGGTTTCGCTCGTTTCGACCATTGGGCCACATGGGGCGCATACCAGTCCACGAGTCCATCTGCACTCACGGTGTCACCTCGGAATCCTCGCACGCCATAGGCCCCATCGCTGACTATCAGGTCGGGGGCCTCCCAATCCGGATACGCATCGAGTACGTTTCCGCGATGCAGCGTATATCGGTCGCCACGCACGTCTTGAGGACGGAGGTCTTTGATGCGGATGACCTTATCTGCCATTCGAGGTTTCCTTCTTGACCTCGAACGGGAGTCCCTGTTCCCTGACCACGGCCTTGAGAAAGATCGTGACCGCGCCGGAGAGGGTGAGTCCGAGGTCTTCGAGCACTTGGCTGGATTCCTCTTTGAGCTGGGGCTCTATCCTCATGGTCGTGGTGGGTATGCTCGCCATACGCGCCTCCTTGTCCTATGTTTCGATGTTCTGACTGTACATCGTATGCACGATGTCATGCGGCTTTTTGCCAGTACTCCATGTACGGTGGTGTCATACGCTGGTAGTCGCGACGGCGGATGCGGTACAGGCCGTTGCCGAGCTGGCGGGCAAGCAATCGGTCGTCGCCGGTGTCGCCGCATCCGTCGGTGAACGCGACGAGCCATTGGAACCAGTCCAAGTAGGCTTGCAGGTACTTCGTGGACACGCCGTGGAAGCCGAACATGAAATCCTCCAAACGGGCGTGCAAGGTGTTCACCCTGTTGATCGCGTGACCGTCGGCGGAGGCTTGCGTGAGGTTCGCGCCCAGTTCGGCCAGCGGTTTCACGTAGGCGGGCGCACCGTCGGTCAGCACGTCGGTGCCGCGTCCGATGTGGACTTTCAACGCGCTCATGGCGCGATCCTTGGAGATGACGCCGCGCCCGCACACGGTCAGGAACGACCGGCCTGCGTCATCCACTCCGGTCGCCACGCATATCTGCTCCTTCGACAGACCGCGCTTCCTTAATGCCTTGGTGCGCTTGTGTGCCTTGCGGGGCATGACGAACACGGTCGATTTCGTGTGGTTGCCTTTGAAGCTCTCACGGAAGTACGTCTCGTCCAACTGCACGCACAACCCGGCCTCGGAATGCAGGACGGGAGTGTATCGGCGGATGCACTCGATGACCCGCTGGCGCATGAGGAACGCGGTCTTCAGGCATACTCCGCAACGCTGGGCGCACTTACGCAAGCTCAGGCAATCCACGAAGCATTCGAGGAACCGCATCCACACGCCCGCTTTGAGCTTGCTCATGCCCATCACCCGGTTCGTGCGAACGCCGAACGTCCTGTTGCAGTTCATGCACTTCCAACGCTGGGAGCCGTCACGTCCACGCCCTTTGCGGATGATGCGGATGCTGCCGCAGCGCACGCACGCCTCCATCTGGTTCGGGTCGCTCGTCGCCGCGTCCAACGCGAACCCCTCGTACAGGGCGGCGCGCAACGCCTTGACGGCAAGGTCGCGCTCCTGCGGCGTCAGTTCGCCCAGTTCCTTCCTGACCCTATCGGCTATACGCGCCACCTTGCCCGTTCTCATACCACTATTGTAGCTACTCAGCAACTACAATACAAGTCAAAAAGTCAACCTTGGTCTAACAGAGCCAATCCGAATACCTGGACGAGGCGGCCTCCGTCGACACGCCGGGGGACGTATTTCCCTACCGGTTCGTCTCCGTCCTGCCCGACGGGCGCATGTCATGGGAGGACGTGAATTACGACAGGCGGAAGGAATCCTTTGACGTGTTCCGCGAAGAGTTTCTCCAACGTTTGGCCGAGAAATACGAATACAGGGCCGACGACAAGCGGCGCGCATGGCTGGCCCTCTGTGATGACGAGGAGGCGCCACTGCCGGACCCGCCGGCCCGCAAGGTGGCCGGATATGAGCGTATGGCCGCGGCCATACGAGGGCTGGCCAAGGAAACGGAGGAGGAATGACGTCCGACACGGACTGGTGGATGCGGCTGGCCCGGAGATACAGCCCCGCGGGCGCGGCGTGGCTGTATCTCCGGGAACTGTTCGAATCCGACCATACGCACGGATTCGACGATTTCGTGGAGGACGACGGCTTCATACGCCTACACGCGCCCGGCTTTTGTGAAATCCAAGTGACCAGCGGCGGCGAGCGGATGTGGCTCCGATGGAAGGCGTATCTGTTCACATCCGATGGACGCAGGCGCACGGTCGACGGTCCCCGGGATGTGGGGTTGACGCCGGATCGGGCGGCCGAACTGTTCTTCCGTGACATCATGGCGTCAATCGAACAGGAGGAGGATCGATGATTTTCGACGACGGACGACAGATGTTGAGGCTGGAGGTCATCGACACCGGCTTCTTCGACGAGGACATGACCCTCGAGCCGTTCGGGGACGAGGGCGAGCCGGATGCCGACGGCATCAGGCGCGTGCCGGACGTGAAGGCCATCCTGGAGCGCGCGTTCGGCGCGCTGGAGGATCCGGAGGCAAACCAGGGCCACGTCCTGCATGCCGCATGGGCGCTGGCGGAACCCGGCGACCCGGCCCATGACGAGGCGGGCTGGTGTGAGACGGGCGGGGACTTCCACCGGACCACACGGACGCTGGACGTGGGCTCCATCGGCGGGCACCGCTTTGTCCACAAGACGCCCGATTTGGAATGGAGGCTCTGACGCCCCCGTCCATCGGGACGCATGGCTTCCAGTAAAGAAAACAGAGGAGGAATCATGGACAAGGCCGACATGGACGGCAGGCGCGAGCCGCCGCAGACCGTCGCCATCATACTCACCGCATTGCCGCTCGCATGCGCCGCGCTCGCCTACGCATGGCTCAGAACGCCGCTACCGCAACGCCTGGCGCATCTACCATGGCGTGAGATGCTCCAGGCGTTGCCTTGGTTCCCGGCGATTGTCGCCTGCGCCCCGCTCGGATACCTCGCCGAACACGCGTACCTAGCGCTCTCACATTGGCGTCTGGATGCGGGGGAGACGTTCCGTGCCTGGCTTGTTGCCACGGTCGGAACGACCTTCTGCGTCGCGGTCGCGGTGATGTGCACCGCCTCCCTTTCGAAGCCCCAGCCACTGCCTGTGTGGCTGGTCTTCGCGGCGGCGCTTGTGACCACCATACTCTTGCCCGTCTTCTGGATTGGCGACGACTCGCATTGGCCGCAATGCCTGCTGTTCCCGCGCCACGAGCGCCTGCGAAAACGGCTTGCTCCGACGGTTGACGATGACATGGGCGAACGGCGTTGGAATGTCAACATCTTCTGGTTCAACTACGACGGCCTGCGACTGCCCAACCCGCTGGATGTGTATCCCGAATGGTTCAGGAGAAACAGGGTCGACTTGGAGGCGTATGCCGCCTATCACCCTGATTTGAAGGAGGATTTGAACATATGCAGGGAAAGAATGGAGACTCGTCATGACACTGACTGACATCATCGAAACCGGCTGCGCCGCCATCGCGATCGACGCGGACGGCATGGAACAGCCCTGCGGCGGACCCGTCGTGGCGGTGCGCCGCTGGACCGGCTGCGGGGACGGCGACGGCATCGGCGGCGTCTGCGCCAAGCATGCGGCCGAACCGGGAGTGGAGCTTGTGCCGTTGAAGGACATCCCCGACCGGCCCGCATTGCCGTTCCCGCTCACCTACGAGGACATCGAGGATGGGGACCCCTCCGACCAGCCGCGGGTGGGCGATTACGGCTGGGCCGTCCGGGAGAACGCCCACGGCCAGGATGAGACGCCCTTCCATATCGAACGGGACGAAGACACCGGCCTGCCGGTGGCATTGCTGGACACCCGGCTGTACGCGAAGCCGGAGGATGACGTGGACGACGGGCAGTATGTGAGCCTGCTCCAGCTGCACCTCGACGGCTACATCCTGAGCAGGACAGGGCGGAAGACGAACGAGGATGAATAGAGCCGACAAAGTCCTGCTGTGGATAAAGCTGGTTTTGAGCTTGGTCCAACTGGTCGCGGCATTGGCTCTCATCGGGCTGCTCCTCGAACCCCAATTGGCGGACGGGATCGACCGGTTGGAGACCGCAATCCACGGCCGGCAAATCACCCTGGAGAGCACTCTCACCGACCAACAGGGCAATCCCATTCCCGGCGCGACGGTCACGGTCGTCCATGACGATGGCACTCCCTACAAGGATGGTGACGGTAATCCCGCCAGAGACGTCACCGACAAGAACGGCAGATACAAGATCAAGACGACCGTCAAGGGGTCCTACTGGTTGGAGGTCGTTCTGCCGCGGCAAAACCAAAAGGAGTGATGGATCATGGTGGACATGGAGACGATGTCGGGACGCATGAGAGCGGACATGAGACACGTATTCCATGAGACCGGCCGGCTCTGGCCGGTGGCCGACGCGCACGGCGCGACCGTGCTGTTCAACTCCAAGGACGCCGCCGACCTGTACGCCGCGGAGCATGATGCGACCGTCGGCGCCCCGATGCCGACGATGAAGGCCGCCGCGCTCTGGAGCGCCGCGCGCATGACCCTGGCCGCCGACGGCGGAACGTATGAGGTCTCGGAACTACCCGACGTGGAGCGCCGCGCCGACGCCAAATGGCCGGGCGCGAGAGTGCGCTGGGCGCTCACGATGGAAGTTCTCGCAAAGACCCCGGAGGACGCGCTTGCCCTCGCCGACCGCGCGGGTCGCGCCGCCGTCAGGATGGTGGAAAAGGGTCTCGCCCCGAATCTGGCAGCCGCCCGCCTCGTGTACCGCGAACGGCATTGGATGGAGGAGGACTTATGACACGCAGATTCTACGCAGTGCTGACCCGCATGGACATGCCGATCATCCCGTACCATGTCCATGCGTTCGACTCGGCCGCCCGCCGCGACGCCTGGTGCGCGGGTCCGGTCCCGCGCGGCTTCGACGCCCGGCCCGCCACGGCCCACGCCGCCCTGCGGGACCTCCGCGCCGACATGCGCCTCGACAACGCATGGGGCGCCACCGTCGACCAATATCTGGAACGCCATCCGGAGCGTTGGCACGACGGCGCCCATGACGCCACGACGGCCGACGCGGCCGCGGGCCTGCACGTCTGGTGGCGCTGGTGCGAGGTGAACCGCTGGGAGCGCGGGACGTGGGCCGTGTACACGCCCATGGATGACCCGGCCGACGCGGCGCTCGCCGTCAGGCTGGGGGAGAGGCTTCGGAAGTTGAAGCCGTACTCCGACGTCCTGGACAGGATGTTCACCGGCTTCTCTGACCGCCTGCCGAACGGGGAGCGCGCGGACACGGGCTGGGCGCCGCCGACGTCCACGGCCGTCATGAACGATGGACTGAGGGGGCGCATGCGCCGCGCCATCGGGGCATGGACGTGGCAGGAGTTCCTTGACGCGGTATACAAGCTTGGGCTGTTCCGGGAGGACTAAGGCATGGATGATCGGCCTTCCGTCTCTCCGGCCGCCGCATAGCCCATCGCCGTCATCCCAAGGGCGGGCCGCCGGTCCGCCCTTTCCTTATGCCTTCAAAGGAGTCCAGGTCATGCCCACGCCATCGTCATATCCGCCCGAACCGTCGCTCGACGCCATCGGGGGGCGCGCCACGTTCGACGGGCACGCCGTCCGGCTTGAGCGCTGGGGGCGCGAGGCCGACCGCCGGCGCTGCGCGTACGCCGCCGCGCCCATCGGCTCGGTGCGCGGCGCCCAGGTCATGACCACGCCGGACGCGGCCTTCCTCGTCATCGACGTCGTCACTCCGGACGGCAAAGCCACCGGCATACCCACGCGCCCCGGAGCGCTTGCGCGGTCCGTCTGGACGCTCCGCGTGCCCGACCCGGCCAAGGCGGACCGCTTCGCGGGCATGGTGGCCCGCCACGCGCCCGCGAAGGCCGTTCCGTTGGATCGCGCGCCGCGCACCGACCGGAGGCCCGTGCTCCTCATCGCCGTCGCCGCCATACTCGCCGCGTCGCTGGCCGTGCTGGGCGGCTGGACCGCCTACGAGGCCGGCCAACCGGAGCCGGTGAGGACGAAGGTCGTCAAGCGCACCGTGGTCAAGGAGAGGGTCCGCACAGTCACATCATGCCCGACTCCCGCCCCGCCGACGGCGCAGGGGCAGGCCCCGGCCGCGACGGCGGAACCGGAGACGGATGCCGCGCCCCAAAGCCAGCCGGCCCAATCCGACGACAGCCAAAGCCAATCGCAATCGACGGACACGGACTCCGGGACGCATGACGACGGGCGGAACCAGACGCAGGAGGGAGAATCGGATGTTTCCGGAGCTGAGGGAAGCCAAGCCGGACAATGAGACCGCCGCGGGCATGCTCGCCCGCGCGGTGCGGCATGATCTGTCAAGCATGGCGCGCGTCAGGGCCGTGACCGGCACCCTGGACCAATGGCTGGCGCCCGTGAGGGGAAGCTCCAAGCCGCTGTTTGCGTTCGAGGGCAAGTCCATCATGTACCGGGTTGGCGCCGACGGGGCACGCAGGGTGCGCCCATGGGCGGGCAAACATAAGGTAGATTCGGGACGCATGGCCGCATAAAATGAACAACAGAAAGGAGGTTGCGATGAATCTGAAGGCACGCTTAAGAACGGCGATTGCAAAACGAAATGCCCTGACGGTGGATCAAATGGCTCAATTGTTGGGCTGTCCCAAGCAGGTCGTACTCAATCTGGTCGAGCTGGGGAGGCTGACTCCTTTATCGACGAATCCGTTGGTTTTTTCCCAAGAGGAGGCCCAACGGGGCAAGAAGGAATACGATAGGCGCCAGGAGGCGTTGACGGAAATCATTCGCTTAGGGGAGGGGCTGGAATGATCTCCGCCTTTTTGGATACGAACGTACTGTTGGGAATAACGGAGACGGATCTATTGTTGTCCCTATCGGAAACAGGCGGTATGTTGCGTCCATATTGGTCTGAGTACGTTTTTGATGAATTAAAGGAACATCTCCCTGAAAGGCTCGAAGAATCAGGTTCAGAGAATGCTTTTAGGAAAGCTTGCAGACGTATAGATGCCATGAGGTACGCCTTTCCGGAAAGCATGGTTCCTGCATCGAAATGGGAATTGTATTCCTCAATTGCGGAAAAAACGTCAACAACCTCGACGATACGCAAATCCTGGCGGGAGCGATTGCCTGCAATGCGGATTGTCTCGTGACCGACAATCTCAAGGATTTCGACATCAAAGGCATTCAGAGACTGTTTGGAATTTCGACAACATCTACGGATATGTTCCTGCAAACCGTTTTTCATTGTCATCCAACGGTTTTTTGGGATTCGGCGGAGAAGATGGTCAGGAGACACAACAAACCCCCACAGACCCTGGAGGAGCTTTCCAATATCCTCAGGGACCATGGAAGAACAGGGATAGCCTCAGACATGGATGCCGAAGCCAGAAAAAGACAAATAACCTCGCTGCCCCGAGTGTCACAACACCAAGGACGGGACTCCTTAGGTCGTTTCACGGCCATACAGGGAGACGACTCTGACTTATTCGACGTTTGGGGCCCAAATGGCAATGGTTATTGATTCATCTCGCAAAGAACCACAGGGGCGGGACCGTCATGCCGATGGTTCCGCCCCTGTCGTATCGTCCATCCAAGGCGGCGGTTCAGGGGGTTTTGATGAGAGAGAGAAGACAACCACCGCCCCCGGCGGGCGCCTTCGTGCTATGCGCGCATCAGATGGCGCCATGCCCACATGGTCGCGCCCGGCGTGGCGACGGCGAGGAACGCCAGATAGAACGTGGTGGTCCAGCCCTGCGATTGGGCGATGATGGTCGCCGCGAGCAACGCGAGGCAGATGATGGTGTAGACGGCTTTTCCGATGGTCTTCATGGCGGGCTCCTTTTTCTCCGTTGCCCTCGTCATGCGTCCCGGCGTGGCCGCACCGGCGTGCCGACGGCGCTCCGGCGTCCAACCGCGGTTCAGACGGCTGGAGATGACGTTGGCCGAAATGTCGGTGCGCTCCGACCATTCGCGGACGGTCAGCCTTTCGCCGCCGATGACGACCCCCGACGTCCCGTCCTGCGCCTTCTCCTTGCCGGCGTGCCGACGGCGCGCTCCGGGGACCAACCGGCGTACAGCCTCCCGGAAATGACGTTGATCGGAATGCCGGTGTGCTCCGCCCACCCGCGTATGGTCAGCCTTTCGCCGCCGACGGTGATGGCCCTTGGCTCCTTTCGTACGAGCCGGGACACGGCGTCCTCCGGCGTCCAGCCGCGGTTCAGACGATTGGAGATGGTCACCACCGGAATGCCGGTGCGCTCCGCCCATCCGTGGACCGTCAGCGTCTCGCCGCCGACGGTGATCTCCTCCAGATCCGGGCCACGCCTTTTCCTCGCCGGCGTGCCGACGGCGCGCTCCGGCGTCCAGCCGCGGTTCAGACGATTGGAAATGACGTTGGCCGGAATGCCGGTGCGCTCCGCCCACTCGCGTATGGCCGGCCTTTCGCCGCCGATGACGACCCCCCGACGTCCCGTCCCGCGCCTTTTCCTTATCGGCTCGGAGACGGCGCGCTCCGGGGTCCAGCCGATGGACAGCCTTGAGGAGATGACGTTGGCCGGAATGCCGGTGCGCTCCGACCATTCGTGGATGGCGAACGTCTCGCCGTCCACGGTGACGGCCTTCGCTGCCCGTTTCGGCCGCACGGGCCGGGATACCGCATCCTCCGGCCTCCAACCGAGTTTGATGCGCTTGCCGATGAGGCCGGCGGGCACGCCGTTTTTCTGTTCCCATTCGCCCGGCGTCAGCGTCCGCCCGAAGGCCGTCACGGCCGCCAACGTGGCCGCCGGGCGGACCGGGACAAGCACCGCGTCCTGGGCCTCCCATCCGTGCTCCAGGCGCCAGATAAGCGTTTTGACGGTCATGCCGCGTCGGCGGGCCCATTCCTCCACGGTGCGGGTGCGTCCGCGCACGGTCGGTTTCGTTCCCTTATCCATGTCCCGCGCCATGCGTCCGGGCATAGCCGAGGCGCATGGTTGATCTGATCATCGTCGGCGGAACCCGCCGGGAACGCTCCAAGACCCTGCTCCAACGGCTTGAGGGAGGCGCGGGCCGCCGTTGGCTCGTCGCCGTGCCCTGCGGTCTGCCTCATGACATGCCGGACGGCATCCATGGCATCGGACTCAACGACCTGGACGGCGCGCTGGATGCCGCGGGGCGCGTGCGGTCCGGCGACACGCTCGCCGTCGAGTCGGTCGACTACTGGGCCATGGGAGCCTCGGAGCCCATCCCGAACCCGGACAACAATCCGAACGTGGCCCGCTGGAACGCGATGGCCGTGACGGCCGCCCGCAAGCGCGCCCGCTTCCGCCACGCCATGCAGGCGCTGCCCGACGGCGTGACGGTCATGATGACCGCGTCCACGTTGGATTCGGCGGCGCGGCTGCTCGGCGCGTTCCCGATGGGCGTCTCCTGCATCGGCTGCGAGCGGGTGGATCTGGACCGCCGTCTGGCCCTTCGCCCCGGCATGGCCGCCTGAAAACGAAAAGGTGTCTCGTCCTTCGGAGCGGGGCACCTTTTCGTTTTCAGATGGCGGCAGAGCACAATGGCGTTGCACGAGGGTTGACCTCGGCCACGACGGCGGCCTTGACGGCCCCCAAACCCCGCCGGACGGCGCGTCGTTCGGCGGGGTCTTCTTTAGCCGCCCGTATTGGGATAGGGACGCATGGTGCCGTGGGAGGCGTATGATGACGCAGAGCAGAAAACCGAAGGGCACGCCGCAGGGCGGCGAATTCGACAGGGGGGGTGGGCATGGCGGACGATTCCGACTTGGTGCGTGAGAGCGAAACGGGCGCGGCAAGCCCGCTACGTACCGTCAAGGGGCTTGCGCGGCTGCTGTACCGCATGGGCCGCACGTTCGACAATCTGACCACATCCCAGCTGAACACCGAGGAGTTCCTGCGCACCGGCAATCCGGCCGTCCTTATGTCCCGGTCGGACGAGGCGCTGCTGAACGATTTGAAGGACGCGTCCGCCTTCGTGCTCGAGACCGGCCCCGACACCCCACTGGACTTCGACTGGGCGTGCGCGATAAACGCGCATCTGACGAAGACCGCCGCCATGAAGCCGGGCAGGCTTCGTGTGGACGGTGAGCCCGTATGGGTCGATACCGTCTACGGGCGGTACACGCCCGGCACCCCCGATCCCGACGAGCTGGCGGACATCATGGGGCAGGCCGAGACGTCGACGACGAACGTGTTCGCCGCGAGCCGCCTGTTCGCGCGCCTGGCGCGGCTCCAGCCGTTCGGCGACGGCAACAAGCGTACCGCCATGCTCGCCGCAAACGGCCTGCTCGTCAAACGAGACAGCCCATATATGCTCGCCGTCCCCGTGGAGGGTCGCGACGAGGATGTGTTCATCCGCGCCTTAAGCGGCTGGTACATGTACGGCGACGAGGACGTCATCGCTTGACTTCCTCCCCCGCCTGAAGGCGGGGGATTCCTGCTCCGTTTGGCTTAATGAAGCCGTGCGGTTCGGTGGGTTCCCGCTTCACGGGCGATAGCGTCGCGGCCGGCCGAGGCCAGCCTCCGTCTCACATCGCCTCCACGGGCGTTTAAAGACTCCGCGAGTCCCGCGGCGTCGAGGATGTTCA
>OBKN01000829.1_pt1 | contig 12373 bp, 10 predicted proteins | sample 1519931 | NCBI WGS metagenome assembly OBKN01 (sample SAMN04209254, study PRJEB22552) | human gut metagenome | biome: gut; material: feces | host: Homo sapiens | place: USA: Oklahoma
CTTTTCAAAGGCGGTGGATTCTCAAGGCAAAGCCTTGAGTCGCCATTCGCAAATGGCGAAACCCTTTTGCCTACCAAAAATCAGGACGGGAACTTCAACAGTCCGGTGGACTGTTGAAGTGTGGGAGACCCAATTAGGGGGGCTCCCAATGAACTTGAACCGCAAGTTCATAAAAGCAAAAACGGCAACACATGGGTTTAACCTGAACGACAAGTCGTTCAGCTATGGTTTTGTGCTTTTGATGATTGAAAATCATCAATTTCGCTGCGCGAAACCAGCCCAAGAACCACCTAAAAGGCGGCGTCCGCCGTCTTTAGAAAAATTGAAATGAATGTAAAAATGTATTTATAAAAAGAATCGAGGCAGTTATCATGTCACCCAAAACGCAGAAAAATACAAAAACCATCATCGTCGGCGAAGGCCGCGGATTTGACCGCATCCGCCGCATCACAGGCTACCTTGTCGGCACCACCGACCGCTGGAACGACGCCAAACGCGCCGAAGAACACGACCGCGTAAAGCACAGCCTGTAAGGCACGGCAAAATGGAAATCCGCATTTCCGGCATCGTGAACGATTCCATCGTGGACGGGCGCGGCATCCGCCTCACCGTGTTCACACAGGGCTGTCCGCACCATTGTCCCGGCTGCCATAACCCCCAAACGCATGATTTTGCGGGCGGCAGGGTGGAAGATACCGATGTCATCTTTGACATGTTCAAAAAAAATCCGCTGCTGCGCGGCATCACGTTTTCGGGCGGTGAGCCGTTCTGCCAGCCAAAGCCGCTTTTAGCGCTCGCAAAGCAGGTGCACGCCCTGCACAAAGACGTCACCGCCTATTCCGGCTGGACATATGAGCAGCTTGTTTCTATGCACAACCCCGATGTGGACGCGCTTTTAAACGCGTGCGACGTTCTGGTGGACGGGCCGTATATCGAACAGCAGCGCAATCTTGAGCTGCTCTTTCGCGGCAGTGAAAACCAGCGTCTTATCGATATGAACGCCACCCGCCGAAACGGACGCGTAACGCTTTTACAGCTCGATTATTAAAAAACTCCGCAAATTTCCTCTGATATGCGCTAAATCAATACCGCTATATCGAAAAAAGATGGGGGTAATTCATGATTTTGTAATTGATTATGCGGGGAACTTGTGGTAGAATAAAGACAAATGGGTTATTTTACATTTTATTTGCCTTTTTGGCGAAAGGAGAAATAACAATGACTAACAACAAGACAATTCTTGCTTGGATCGACGAGATGAAAGCTCTTGTCAATCCGGATCAGGTTGTTTGGATCGACGGCTCCGAAGAGCAGCTCGAAGAGCTCCGCAAGGAAGCAGTTGAGTCCGGCGAAATGATCAAGCTGAATCAGGAAAAGCTCCCGGGCTGCTACTATCACAGAACAGCTCCGAATGATGTTGCCCGTGTTGAGGACAGAACCCTCATCTGCTCCAGAAAAGAAGAGGACGCAGGCCCGACCAACCATTGGAAAGAGCCGCAGGAAGCATACAAGATGCTGTACGATATTGCTCGTGGCAGCTACAAGGGCCGTACCATGTACGTTATCCCGTACTCCATGGGCCCGGTCGGTTCCCCGCTCGCTAAGATCGGCGTTGAGCTGACAGACTCCATCTATGTTGTTCTCAACATGTCCATCATGACCAGAGTCGGTCAGAAGGTCATGGACGTTCTCGGCGACAGCAACGACTGGGTTCGCGGTCTGCACTGCAAGTGCGACGTTGACCCGGAGAAGCGCTGGATCTGCCAGTTCCCGGAAGACAACACCATCATCTCCGTAAACTCCGCTTACGGCGGCAACGTTCTGCTCGGCAAGAAGTGCTTTGCTCTGCGTATCGCTTCCTATCAGGCTAAGAACGAAGGCTGGATGGCAGAGCACATGCTCATCCTCGGCGTTGAGAACCCGAAGGGCGAGGTTAAGTACGTTTGCGCTGCATTCCCGTCTGCTTGCGGCAAGACCAACCTGGCTATGATGATTCCGCCGGAAGGCTACCGTGCAAAGGGCTACAAGGTTTGGACCGTCGGCGACGACATCGCTTGGATGCGCAAGGGCCCGGATGGCAGACTGTATGCCATCAACCCGGAAAACGGCTTCTTCGGCGTCGCTCCCGGCACGAACATGAAGTCCAACCCGAACGCTCTTATCTCCACCCAGAAGGGCGCCATCTTCACCAACGTTGCGCGTAACCTCGATGACAACACCGTTTGGTGGGAGAGCCTCGACAAGAACCCGCCGGTCAACGCAGAAGAGTGGAAGGGCGCTAAGGTAAACGGCCCCGAGTATATTGCTGCTGGCAACAAGCTGGCTCATCCGAACAGCCGCTTCACCGCTCCTACCGCTAACTGCCCGTGCCTCTCCAGCGAGTTTGAGAACCCGCAGGGTGTTCCGGTCTCCGCTATCGTCTTCGGCGGCCGCCGTCCGGATACGGTTCCGCTGGTTTACCAGTCCAGAAGCTGGAACAACGGTGTCTTCATCGGTTCCATCACCGGCTCCGAGACCACCGCAGCTGCTGCAGGTGCAGTCGGCGTTGTCCGTCGTGACCCGATGGCTATGCTCCCGTTCTGCGGCTACAACATGGGCGACTACTTCAAGCACTGGATCGAAATGGGCGAGATGCTCGGCGACAAGGCTCCGAAGATCTTCAACGTCAACTGGTTCCGTGTCGACGAAGACGGCCACTTCATTTGGCCGGGCTTCGGTGACAACCTCCGTGTTCTCGAGTGGATCCTCAAGCGCTGCGATAACGAAGTTGACGCTGTTGAGACGGCAATCGGCTACGTTCCGAAGCCGGAAGACATCAACCTCGAAGGTCTTAAGGACTTCGATGAAGAGAAGCTCGCTTCCATCCTCAAGGTTGATAACGCTAAGTGGGCTAAGGAAGCTGCCGGCGTAGAGGAATTCTACAAGAAGTTCGGCGACAAGCTCCCGCAGGAGCTCAGAGACGAGCTCAACGGCCTCGAAGAGCGCACCAAGGCTTAATCAAAACTTAAATCGTAAGATTTAACGCATAGAAAGCGCCGCTTTCGGTTCATCCCGGAAGCGGCGCTTTTGCATATTGTTTTTTATGCACGGATAATTTTAAGCTGTACGGAAATCCCACATTCAAAACAAAAGCACGCAGACAAATTCAATCTGCGTGCTTTTTCATCACCATAGCTGCACGACAAGTCGTTCGGCTTATCTTACCTTCCAGCGGTCGTTATACGTGCCGGAAAGGTCTGCAATCTTGCCGCTGTCTTCTTTCGCTTCCTTCACGTGCGAGGTCGCTCTGCGCTCGTTTAAATATTTCAGGAACAGCTCGCCGTCCACCGGCACAGCCTGCGGCTTGCCCGTCCAGTCGGAAAGGTGAATAGCGTTCGAGATATTCAGGCCGTTAATGCCCTCATAGCCCGGCGCCAGCAGCTCTTCGCCGTACAGAATAGCGTTTGTGAAGTTCTGCAGAATGCCGTTATGCCCAAGCTCAATGTTGTCCGTTTCCACTTCGGTCACGGTCATTTCGGGCTGCGCAAAGCCCTCTTTGCACGTCACGCAGAATTCGCGCTCCGGCACGGCGAGCTTCCACCAGGTCAAATTGCCTTCTTCCCAAACAAGCTTGCCTTTGTCGCCTGTAATCTCCAAACGGTTCGTGCCCGGGCACTCACCCGTCGTGGTGATGAACGCGCCCGTCGCACCGTTCGGGTACTCGGCGTAAGCCGTCACTTCGTCCTCAACCTCAATGTTGTGCCAATGGCCGTACTTGCAGTGGCCCATCACGCGGTTCGGCATGCCGAAGATCCACTGCCACAAGTCAAGCTGATGCGGGCACTGGTTCAGCAGCACGCCGCCGCCTTCGCCTGCCCACGTCGCACGCCACGTGCCGCTGTCGTAGTATGCCTGCGTGCGGTACCAGTTCGTAATGATCCAAATGCAGCGCTTCAGTTCGCCCAGCTCGCCGCTCTGCACGATCTCGCGCATTTTCTGGAACTTCGGGTTCGTGCGCTGATTGTACATGATGCCGAACACCTTGCCGGATTTTTTCGCAGCCGCATTCATTTCCTCTACCTGCTTCGTGTAAACGCCGGCAGGCTTCTCCGTCAGCACGTTCTTGCCCTTTTCAAAAGCATAGATCGCAATGGGGGAGTGGAAGTAATGCGGTGTCGCAACGATCACCGTATCACACACGCCGCTGTCAATCATTTCCTTGTAGTCTTCATAGCACGGTACGCCGGGCAGATTTTCGTCCGCCCAAAGGCGCTTCGATTCCGCAATATCGCACACGGCGGCAAGCTCCATGCCCTTGATATTGCCGGAGAAAATGCTCTTTGCGTGCGCCGAACCCATGTTGCCGATGCCGACAATGCCGACCTTTACTGTTTCGCTCATAAAATTGCCTTCTTTCTGTTATTCGATGGTTTTCAAAATATCGTGCAGCGCGTCGGAAGCCACATCAAACGCTTCGTCCGCGTCTTTATATACGTGCTTATGCAGAACGTCCTCGCCCTGCAAGTTTTGCAAGCCGCTGAAATCGTACAAATGCGGCTCCAACGTCAGCATGTACGGCTTACCCGTTTCCGCCAGCGCCTTTAAAATGCTCGGCACAGAGCCGTCTCCCTCACCCGCAGGCACCACGCTGCCGTCTTTAAATAGCGCGTCTTTGATGTGCATATAGTCGATGATCGGTGCGAGCGCCTTAAAGTTCACCGCCGGGTCATCGCCGCACTGAATGTAGTTTGCGGGGTCAAATACGCACCGCAGCGCCGGAATGGCTTTGTGCAGCTTCTCCACGCGCTTAAGCGTGTCGCCGTAAATGCCCTTCTCATTCTCGTGGCAGCAGTGTACGCCATTTGCTTCGCCGTAGTCCACCATTTTCTGTATTCGCTCGATCACGGTATCGTGATAAATCTCCGGATTTTTGCCCTCCGGAATATAGAAGCTGAACATGCGAATGCGCGTGGTGTGCAGCTTTTTCGCAATCTCCACAGCGCGCTTGAATTTCTCAAAGTGCGGTGCAAAGTCGTCCTCAATGCCGATCTTGCCGATGGGCGAGCCGATGGCGGAAATGCCGATATTGCCCGCTGCAAGCTTCTTTTCAACAACATCAAGCTCCTCGTCCGTCAGGTCTAAAATGCCCTTGCCGTCCACGCCGCGGATTTCCATCAGCGGAATATGCTTGCGGTGCAGCGCCGCAATCTGCCGGTCAAACTCCGGAGAGGCTTCGTCCGCAAACGCGGAAAGTGTAAACCGTGTCATATGCCCTCCTTAGAACGTGCAGCCGGCACGAAGCAGGTTTTCGGCGCTCAGCTTCAGTTCGTCAAACGGGTTGCGGTCGTAGCAATTGTCCTGTTCGATCATCGCGTATTGAATGCCTGTCTTCTCGCATGCATCAATAATAGACACAAAGTCCATGTTGCCGTCCATCACGGCTGCAAAGCGCTGCTCGTGGCCGTGCATCTTCATGTCCTTAAAGTGGATGACGTCAATGCGTCCCGCCATTTTTTCAATCTGTACCTGCGGCGAGCGCCCACCGTACTGCGTCCAATAAACGTCCAAAATAAAGCCCCATTTTGCCGGGTCGGTCTCCTCCGCCATGTGGTCGATGAGGCACTTGCCGTCAAATTTCTCGTATTCAAAGCCGTGGTTGTGGTAATGCAGCTTCATGCCCGCGTCGTGCAGCTTGTCGGCAGCGGGGCCGAAATCCTTCAAAAACGCGCGCATACCTTCCAGCGAGCCTGTGTATTTCTGCGGCATCATGCCGATGCCCACGTGGTTCGTACCGAAAATGCGGTGGTTCTCAATCACCTTTTCGGTGTTCTCCAGAATGAGCTGCGGGTTCGTATGCGTAATGATGATGGAAAGCCCGTTTTCATCGCAAATCTCGCGGATGATATGCGGGTCAATGTCGCCAAACGCAGAGACCTGCAAAGTCTTGTAGCCGATGTCGTGCAGCTTTTTCGCCGTCTCTCTAAAGTCGGCTTCGTTCTGCGCATAGTCGCGGATGGTGAAGCCCTGTGCACCGATGATCATGAAAAATTCCTCCCAAAAGTCAGATTATACGCCGGAGTACGCGGAGAAACCGCCGTCCACTGGGATTGTGATGCCGGTCACAAAACCGGACGCGTCATTGTCGATGAGGAAGCGCAGTGTGCCGAGCAGTTCCTCAGGCTCGCCGAAGCGACCCATCGGGGTCTGCGAGATAATTTTGTGGCTGCGCGGGGTCAGGCTGCCGTCCTCGTTAAAGAGCAAGGTGCGGTTCTGGTTCGTTGCAAAGAAGCCCGGCGCAATGGCGTTCACGCGGATGTTGCAGTTTGCAAAGTGTACCGCCAGCCACTGCGTGAAGTTCGAGACCGCTGCCTTGGCACCGCTGTACGCCGGGATCTTCGTCAGTGGCGTAAACGCGTTCATCGAGGAGATATTCACAATGCAGCCGCCTGTTTCCAGCATGTCGGTCGCAAATGCCTGCGTCGTCAGCAGCGTGCCGAGAAAGTTCAGGTTGAACACGAACGAAACGCCGTCCTGGTCAAGGTCAAAAAACGACCGCGCGTTTTCGTCCAGCATATCTTCTTTGCTGAAATACTCGCTCGTCGTGGTGCCCTTCGGGTTGTTGCCGCCCGCACCGTTGATGAGCACCTCGCACGGGCCGAATTTTTCCAGCACAACGTCATGCGCCTTTTTCAGGCTCTCTTTGTCCAGCACATTCGCCTGCACGGCAATGGCCTCACCGCCCGCCTTGCGGATACCCTCCGCCTCGCGCTCCGCAGCCTCCAAGTTGAGGTCAAGCAGTGCGATTTTGTGCCCGTCTGCGGCAAGCGCGCGGGAAAAAGCGCTGCAAAGCACGCCGCCCGCGCCGGTAATGACAATATTCATAGGAAATTCCTCCTTATTATAACGTGACGTTTATTCGCCGAATAGCTTGCGGCTGTTTTCCACGCAAAGGTCGGTCAGCAGCTTCAGCGCCGCCTTTTCGCTGAGGAACGTGCCGTCCATAAGCTCTTCCGCAACCCTGTTGCACAGCACACGGCGGAAATAATCGTGGCGCGCATAGGAAAGGAAGCTGCGGCTGTCCGTCAGCATGCCGGTAAACTGCCCAAGGTGGCCGGTTTCCGCCATAATGTTCAGCTGCTCCTCCATGCCGCGCTTGTGGTCACAGAACCACCACGCTGCGCCGGGCACAACGCCCTTAAAACTGCCCGCCGTCGTCGCAAGCGCCATATACATCGAAGGCTCCAGCGTGTATAAGATTGTGTGCGGCAGCGAATCCCTGCGGTCCATCGTGTCCAAAAGTACTGCAACTTCGTGCTCCGGGATCGGGTCGCCCACGCAATCGCCGCCGGCGTCCGGACCCACGGTCTCAAACAGCCGCGAGCATGCGTTGCGCTTTACGTTCAGGTGCAGCTGCATCGTCACATTATGCGCCTTGTATTCGTGCGCCAAATACACATACATTTCAAATAGAAAATTACGGAACTCGTTTTCCGGGATTGTCTTTCCCTTCAGCGCCTTTTTAAACGTCTCCGCGGCATCGCAGCTTTTGTCTTCCTTCGGAAAGCCCTCAATGCCGATATCGCTCACGCGGCAGCCGTTCTCGCAGAAGAAATCAAGCCGCTTTGAAAGCGCCATTTTCAGGTCATCGAGCGTCTCCACACTAAAACCGCACACTTCGCCGAGGTGCAAGGCGTAGTCGCGATAGTTCGCGCGGCAAATGTTCAGCGCCGCGTCCGTGCGGAACGAGGGCACCACGCGCACCGGGAAGTTCTTCTCCTTCGCAATTTCCTTGTGGTATTCCAAAGAATCTGCCGGGTCGTCCGTTGTCGCCACAAGCTCCACATGGCTTTGCAGCATCAGTTTGCGTGGGGAGAGGTGGTGTTCCTTGATATACGCGTTCGCGCGGTCAAAAATATCGTCCGCACTTTCCGCTGTCAGCGTGTCTTCAATGCCGAAAAACATCAAAAGCTCCATGTGTGACCACACATAAAGCGGGTTGCCCATCGCAGTCTCGAGGCACGCCGCCCACGCGCGGAACTTCTCACGCGGCTCCGCGTCGCCTGTGATGAGCGTCTCCGGCACGCCGCAGGCACGCATCAAACGCCACTTGTAGTGGTCGCCGCCCAGCCAGATCTGCGCAATATCCGGGAATTCCCTGTCCTCCAAAATCTCCTTCGGCGAGAGATGGCAGTGGTAGTCGACGATCGGCAGGTCGCGCACCGCGTCATATAAATTCTTAGCAACATCGCTTTTCAAAAACAGATCGTTTCGCATCTGAATAAACTCCTTTCGGGCGGCAGAAAAAGGCAAAGTTTCCCCACCGCTGTTACTGTAAGTATAGCACGATGAATTGCAAAATAAATGATATATTGCGGCACATATATTGCAAATCAGCGCAAACTGTGCTATGATTTCTCCAAAGGAAGAGGATGAAAAACGTGGAAACAGGTAAAAATGACGAAATGCTGCGGCAAGATTTTCAGCTTTCACACAATCGAGACCCCTATTTTCGCACCATGGAGTTTCACGCGCACGATTTTTTGGAGCTCTATTACTTTTTGGACGGCAGCGTGACGTATTATATTGAAGATCAGGTCTACGACCTTTGCCCCGGCGATCTGCTCATCATTCCCGCCGGCAAAATGCACCGCCCCGTCATCGCAAACGAACACGCCGCCTATGAGCGCATGGTGCTGTGGATCACCCCGCAGTACCTACAAAGCATTGACAGCCCCGCGGGCGACCTGCAAAAAAATCTGCAAAAGGTGGGGGAGCACGGCTACTGCGTGCCTTTTCGCGGCGATGAAACGGTGTTCGTCACGGCGCTCTTAAAAAAGCTCTTGTATATGCAGAAAAACGATACTGACCCTAAGTTCTGCGCCGGCGCCGTAGAGCTGTACCTGTGGACGATCTTCCGCTCCTACGGCGTTATCGATACCACGCACCGCAATGAAACACAGGTCATCCCGCAGGTCATTCGCTATATCACGGAGCATTTCAGCGAGCCTTTAACGCTCGAAGACATCGCCGCAGAGTTTTTCGTCAGCAAATCGTACTTAAACCGCCACTTTAAAGCATATACCAATTCCACCGTGTACGCCTACATCATGGCGCTTCGGCTCACCCATGCCCGCCGTATGCTGCGCGAAGGCATCCCTGCCGTAGAAGCCGGCCGCGAGTGCGGCTTTTCCGATTATTCCACATTCTACAAAGCCTTCAAAACCCAAACCGGCCTTTCACCCCAGCAGTTTAAAAGCCGGGCTTGATTTTGGAAAAATGCGTATGCTTCACGCGCTTTCGCAGCCGCAGACAGAACATAGGAAGAGCGGCTGACGGTTTTCTTAAAATTTCCTGACAAGCATTTACAACCGAAATCGAATTTGTTATAATAAAAACAATAAAAATTGATGCGCGGCGAAACGGCGGCGGCATGTCGACTGCGGGTATCTGCGCGAAAGGACGGTAGAAATTTATGGCTTTTTGTGAAAAATGCGGAGCACAGATCCCCGAAAACGGCACCTTCTGCGCAGCTTGCGGTGCGCCCGTAGCGGCACAGGCGCAGCCCACCCGGACTCCGGAGCAGCCGGCAGCACAGCCGCAGGCACCCGAGCAGCAGCCCCAGCCGCCGGTTTACCCGCAGCAGCCCGTATACCAGCAGCCGGTCTATCCCCAGCAGCCTGTGTATGACCTGGCAGATCACACCGCAGAGTTCGACCCGGAGGATGTCTCCCAAAACAAGGTCATCGCCATGGCAGCGTACATTCTCGGCACCGTCGGCATCATCATCGCACTGCTTGCGGCACCGCAGAGCAAATACGCGGCGTTCCATTCCCGCCAGGCGTTGAAGCTCGACATCGTCAGCACCCTGCTGCTCATCGTTTCCGCTGTGCTTGCTTTCACGTTCATCGTGCCGATTGCCGGCGCTGTCTGCATTGCAATTCTCTTCGTCGTGCGCATCATCTGCTTCTTCCAGGTATGCAGCGGCAATGCAAAGGACGCCGCCATCATCGGCAAGCTGCCGTTCTTAAAGTAAGAGAACAAGCTGACGGCAACCTTGGTTAAAAGTTTTTGATCCAACTTTTTTCAAAGAAGTTGAAACCGAACTTCTCGTTCGGTTGTGGATTCCAAAGGAGGAACCTTTGGTCGCCATTTGCAAATGGCGAAACCCTGTTGCGTTCGCAAAAACTAGGAAGGTAGGCTAAACAGTCCGGTGGACTGTTTAGCCGTAGGAAACCCAGTTGCATGGGTTTCCTGAAAGGGCGGCTTTGTGCCGCCCTTTTTTAATACACTGCACTAGCAAACCTCACAGCACCTTTCTTTTGTCCAAAACTTTCTCCCCACCCACACACTTTTTTCTTGCTTTTTCGTCCTAATCAGGTATAATTAAACTGAGTATGTATTGTATGAAAACCGTCGAAGCCACAACGGCCTCGACGATAAGCAGATAAAAAGGACGGAAAGAAACTATGGCTGATTTTGAGCCGCTTTTTGAACTGAAAAATCAATATAGAGAGTCCTGCCCGGTCTTGCTGCAAAGCGGCGCGCTGTACCGTGAAGAGCCCACCGCGTCCGCCGAAGCGGAAGAGACCGAAACTGCGGAAGCTACTCTCCCCGCAGAGCAGGAAGAAGCGGCTTCTCCGCGCACATTTCTGCGTCTCGCATTCCGCAATATCGACCCCCGTGCCGTGACGAGCGTTTATGTCGATATCCACATTTTCGACAAAGCCACAAACGAGCTCGCCGTCGTGCGCGACCGCCGCTATCTCGTGCCTATTTTGGGCCGCGATGCGGTCTTCGGCGCAGACGAGGAGATCGACGTTGATGACGCCGCGTACAGCTTCTCCGTCGCCATTAAGAAGGTGCAGTTCGAGGGCGAAGACGTGTTCTGGAACGGCAGTGCCTCACTGCTGTTTGAAAATCTCCCCGAACAGGCGAAAATCGCGGATGTCATGGAGGACGAAGACCTCCGTGCACAGTATCAGCGCGATTTCACCGAAATGGCAGAGGATAAAGAAGCTGCGGCGCAGTTCGTCCCGCAGGAATATAAAGACCTCTGGATGTGCGCCTGCGGCGAAGTGAACCACAAAGATGAAGAAAAATGCGCCGCCTGCGGTGCCGAGTACGGGCCCCAGCACGCACTGTTTGAAGACGAAGAAAAGCTGAAAGAAAACCTCGAAGCCTATAACAAGGCTGAAGCTGAAAAGGCCGAGGCCGCCCGCATCGCCGCAGAAAAGAAAGCGGCAGAGGAAAAAGCCGCCGCCGAAGCTGCCGCCCGCAAAGCGGCAGAGGAAAAGGCCGCCGCTGAGGAAGCCGCCCGCAAAAAGCGGCTCCACCGCAAAATTTTCCTGTCTATTTCCATTCCGCTCGCCGTCCTCATCGCCGCGTTCGTCGTGGTGCTCATCGTCTACATCATCCCGCAGAACCACTATAACGATGCCGCCGCTTTGCTCGAAGCCGGCAAGTATGACGAAGCCATCACCGCGTTCACGGCGCTCGACGGATACAGCGACAGCGCCGCCCGCATCACGGAGGCAGAGTACAAAAAAGCCTGCGACCTGCTCGAAAACGAGAAATTCGCAGAAGCCATCGAAGCCTTCACCGCCCTCGGCGATTACGAAGACAGCAAAGATCGGATCACCGAGGCCGAGTACCGCCGTGCCGTAAAGACGTTTGAAAGCGGCGCATACGAAGATGCGTTAAATCTCCTTGAGCCCCTCAAGGATTACAAGGATGCCGCCGAAAAAAGCGAGACCTGTCACTATGAGCTCGGCATGAAGGCCCTCGAAGCGGATAACTTAAAATCTGCCGCCGCGCATTTTAAAGAAGTCAACGCGGAGCAGAATAAGAAAATGCAGGCCGCATTCTGTGATAAAGGCATCGCGTTCTACGAAAAGGGCGACGAAGAAAAAGCACTTACCTATTTTGAGTATGTCACCGATAAAGACTTTCTCCCGAAGATCGATGCCGCCTACTACGCGCAGGCGTTAAAGCTCGTCGAAGACGGCGAGTACGACAAGGCGACCGAAATTTTCGCAAAGCTTGGCGAATATGAAGACTGCCCGACGCAGCTTCTGCGCATCCACGCGCTAAAAGCGGAGCAGTATTACAACAACGCCGATTACGAAAACGCCATCGCGGAGTTCAAGGCCGCCGGCGATTACGGCGACGCCGCCTCCCGCGTCACGGAGGCGACTTACCGCCTCGGCGCACAGCAGCTCGCAAACGGCGAGGTGCGCAAAGCCTACGATACGCTCTATCCCATCCGCAGCTACGACCCCGCCTATATGCTCCTCGTCTCCAATTCGCAGTTCTATATCCAGATCTACGACGTAGGCGCCGGCCCCAACCCCTTAAACGAAAACTAAAACCCAGCGCCCGCAGAGCCATCTTCTGC
>OBKN01000839.1_pt1 | contig 12243 bp, 9 predicted proteins | sample 1519931 | NCBI WGS metagenome assembly OBKN01 (sample SAMN04209254, study PRJEB22552) | human gut metagenome | biome: gut; material: feces | host: Homo sapiens | place: USA: Oklahoma
CAGATGCCGTGCCGCAGCTGCCGGAGCGGTGCTTAAGCCGCAAGGCGGGAATTGTGCGGTGTTGCCTATGGTATCAGGTACGCCTTCAAGCTACACCTTAAAAGTGCCCCGTGCGGTTAAACTGTTTCCACCTCTCAATCAAAGAGTGGCGGCGCGGATCCGGCTTATCCGGCAGGTCCAGCGTAAAGCGCTCATAGCAGTTCACAATGCGTGTCTGGCCGTACTGGTGCTCCCGCGGGATGTTGGCTCCATAGGTCAGGTGGATATGCCCGTGCAGCATCAAAGCCGGGTGATAGGTATCCAAAATTTCATTGAACACCGTAAACCCGCGGTGCGGCAGGTCGCTGAAATCCCCATAGCCGTGCAGCGGCGCATGGGTAACAAGGATATCCACCCCGCCCGCGCGCTGGATCCTGCTGCGCAGGTGGCTGATGCGGCGTTTCATTTCCGCTTCGGTAAACTGCCAGGCACCGGCGCGGTAACGGCAGCTGCCGCCAAGGCCCACAATGCGGTAGCCCTTGTACCAGTACAGGTCATCGTCAATGCAGATCGCACCGCGGGGCGGTTCTTTATCATAGCTGGCATCATGGTTGCCGTGTACATAAAGCACCGGAACCGGCGCTGCATCGGACAAAAAGTTCATATAATGCAGGCTCAGGTCCCCGCAGCCGATGATCAGGTCGATATCGCGCAGCTTGCTGGGCTCATAGTATTCCCACAGGTACTTGCTCTCTTCGTCTGCCACTGCCAGAATTTTCATAGATCGGCCTCTTTCTCTGCAGGGAGCCGGTCGCGGTGGATGCCCTGCATGCGGTACATGGGGCGGGCACAGTCCGTCAGTTCGTCAAATTCCGGCAGGTGGCCCTCCACTGCATCGCACAGCCAGTCCATATGCAGGATCTGCTCCGGGGTAAAGCCGGTGCGGCCCTCGTTCATCACAGTACCGTTCTGCGCGGTAATATAGCAGGCAAACGGGTCAATGCTGCCCGCAATAATGCCGCTGCGCAGGATGTTGGCCAGGTGGCGCACATCATGGGGCAGCTCGCGGCTGAGCAGCACATCCATCACACCGCTGTTCATGCCCCACCAATAGTTGACGGCAGTACCGTCGGTGCCGGATTTATCGCGGGTCCAGCCGCCATCCAGCACGGTGCGCACCACGTTTTCATAGAACTGGCCCCAATGCCAAAACGGCGAAGCCAGATCCATCAGCGTGCCGCCGGGGCTGATGCGGAAAGTTCCGAACTCTCGCGCAGGGCGGAACGGCGTGGGGGTATCGCGCCCCGAGACCACCGTGATGCCCTGCTTCTGGAAGGCCTGGATCGGGTCCCCCGGCAGGCAGGACCATTGCAGGCTGACCTTAACGCGCGGGTTGACCATCCGCGCGCCAAGGGCAAACGCATTGATGTTGGCCGGAACGCCAAAGGTGGGCGTATCCGCCACATAGCCCACGCGGTCCTCCCGCGCCACAGCGGCAGCAATGGCGCCGGTGATGAACTTTGCCTCATACACGCGGCTGTAATAGGTGCGGATGGAAGCATACGGCATATCGACCGAGCAGTTCAGGATGCGCACATCCGGGTGGCGCAGCGCCGCGCGCAGCGAAGCCCCCACCAGTTTTGGCGAGGTTGTAAACACCATATCCGCGCCGTCCTGAATGGCTTTTTCCACCAGTTCATCGGCATTTTTGCCCGGCTCTGCGCCATGATAAGCCACGGTTTCCACCTTGCCGGCAAACACCTGGTCCAGCTGGGTACGGCCAAACTCGTGCTGGCTGGTCCAGGTAGAAGTTTCCGGCGTGCGCTCGTTGACAAACGCTACTTTCAAGTGGCTGGGCTCACTGCGGATCCCCGGCAGGATGCGGTCCAGCAGGCTGTTCTTTTTGGCCGGGGCGGACGGCTGGGTGCTGAGCTTGACCGGTTCCGGGCGCTCCAGCGCCAGAACGTCATCCCACACAGCGTCAATAGCTGCGGCAAACTGGGCGGGACTATAGGTTTTCAGCTCATCCAACTTATACAAGCGGAGCAACAGCAGCATAACATCCGCCGGGGTGGTGCGCATTTTATCGCCGCCGTGGGCATTATAAGCCTTGGTGATCCAGTTCATCAGGCTGACAACTTCCGCCTTATCGTCTGCGGTCCACTTTTCATCCGGCGCTTTGCCCAGCGCTTTCTGCAAGCGGGCAAAGCTGCCCTCCTGCGTAAAGTGCAGCCGGTACAGCCCGCACAAAGGGTAATACTCCATGAATTCGTAATATTCACGAATTTCCGGCGTATCATTGAACCGCGGCACAACGCGGGTAACGGTGGCAAAAATAGAATCCGCGCCAAAATATTTCAGCACACTGACACGTTTGTTGCCCTCTTGGACATAAAAGCGGCCCATGTACTCATACGCTTTAATGGCATCGTGGATGCCCTCTTCCATATGGGCCATGCACAGGGAAAGCCACTTGCTGGCAAACTCAGTGTCTTCGGGCAGCAGCGGCATAAAGTTGGAAGCAAACGCCATGGTGCGGCCGGTGGTTTTGGTGCCTACCACATAATCCAACGGTATTTCAATGGTACCAAGCGGTATCTGGCTTTCGGTATCTGTTTTTTCCAGCAGTTCATCCAACGCAGGCAGATAGGGGTATTTGCCTGCCGCTGTCTTTTCACGGTAATCGCGCATGCCCAATCTTTGAGCGCGGTTGTATTCATCTATGGCTTCTATACGCTGCATCCTGTGCCTCCTCCTGCTGTTGTGGTTCCGTCATTTTTTCTTATTCTGTGGGCATGTATGTTGTAATTATACCATATCCCGCAGGGCTTTGCACCCTTTTTATGCCGGAAACCGGCATCCTGCCCGCTTGACATAAATTTTACACAAAACCTGTGGTGCAGGTCTTGCGGCATATCGCGGATTCTTGTATAATAAAGCGTATATGCAAATTTGACATCAATCAACTGCGAGGTACTGGAATGCTTAAGAAATACCTGACTGTATTTTTTGTTTCGATGGTTCCCCTGATCGAACTGCGCGGCGCAATCCCCTATGGCGTAATTTTTGGTCTGCCGCTGTGGAGCACCTACATCATTGCCATCATCGGCAACATGATCCCGGTGCCGTTCATCTTTTTGTTTGCGCGCAAGATCCTGGAATGGGGCGCTGACAAACCGGTGATCGGCAAGTTTTTCACTTTCTGCCTGGAAAAAGGCCACAAGGGCGGCCAAAAGCTGAAAGCCACCGCCGGCCGCGGCCTTTTTATTGCTCTGCTGCTGTTTGTGGGCATTCCCCTGCCCGGCACCGGCGCATGGACCGGCACCCTGGCCGCCAGCCTACTGGATATGGATTTCAAGGAAAGCGTTCTGGCCTGCATGGGCGGCGTTCTGCTGGCAGGCTGCATTATGGGCGTACTGAGCACTTTGGGCATTTCCGCTTTTGGTGCAATCGCCGGTTGATTTTTTCCCTGATTGTATATGACAAAAAAGCAGCCCCTGCGGGGGCTGCTTTTTGTTATTATTTTACTGGGCCGTCTCTTCCTGCCTGCTCAACAGGATGCGGTCATTATCCAACCGGCGGCCCACATTTTTGGCGAACTGATCCAGCAGGCCGTCCACCGTGGTGTTGGCGCGTTCTTCCCCGCTGATATCCAGCACAATGTGGCCGGAATCCATCATCAGCGTGCGGTTGCCCAATTCCAGGGCGGCGTGCATGTTGTGGGTAATCATCAGGCAGGTGATGTGGTTTTCGGCCACAATTTTCTTGGTCAGCTCCAGCACCTTATCTGCGGTGGCGGGGTCCAGGGCCGCAGTGTGCTCGTCCAGCAACAGCAATTTGGGGGTAACCAGGGTGGCCATCAATAGGGTCAGCGCCTGGCGCTGGCCGCCGGAAAGCAGGCCGACCGGCTGTTTCATCCTGTTCTCCAGCCCCAAGCCCAGCTGGACCAGCCGATCGGTAAACAGTTCGCGGTCCGCCTTGGTAATACGGGAAAACGGCGAAGTATGGGTGGAAGCGCGCAGATAGGCCAGGGCCAGATTTTCCTCAATGGTCATGTTGGGGGCAGTGCCTTTGAGCGGGTCCTGGAACAGGCGGCCAATCGCCTTGGATCGGCGGAAATCCGGCTGGAAGGTCATATCCACCCCATCCAGCAGAATGCTGCCGGTATCCGGAATAAAGCTGCCTGCAATGGCATTGAACAAGGTGGATTTGCCCGCGCCGTTGGAACCCACAATGGTAGCGAACTCGCCGCTTTCCATATGCAGATTGATATCGGTCAGCGCTTTTTTCTCGTTCACCGTACCGGGGTTAAAGGTCATACTGACATGGTTCAGATCAAGCATGGGTCTTGCCCCCTTTCTGGCTGACGGCACGGCGGCGGCGCAGCGCAAGTTTTTTTTTCAGGGCCGGGGCCGCAATGGCCAGCGCCACAATGACGGCAGAAATCAGCTTCAGGCACTCGCTGGGAACATTGGCACGCAGGGCCAACGCAATGATAAAGCGGTAGATCACGCTGCCCGCCACAGCCGCAGCCGCTTTGACCCACATACCGCCGCGGCCAAACAGCGTTTCGCCAATAATCAGCGAAGCCAGACCGATGACCACCATGCCAGTGCCCAGGTTGATATCGGCGGATTTCTGGTACTGAGCCAGAACCGCGCCGGAAAGCGAGGTCATGGCGTTGGAAACGCAAAGGCCCACCGTGATGGTGAACGCCGTGTTGATGGAGGAAGCGCGCACCATATCCGGGTTATCGCCGGTAGCGCGGATGGAAAGACCAAGCCGGGTGCCAAGGAATAAAATCAGCAGCGCGCAGGCCACGACTGTGACCGTGACGGCAACAATGAGTTTATAGGGAGATTTTTCGCCAAACAGGGCGCGGGCCATAGTGAACACTGTCTCAGTTTTCAGCATGGGAACGTTGGAAGAAAAGCCCATGATGGCAAGGTTTACGGTGTAAAGCCCGGTATTGGTAATAATACCCGCCAAAATGGACGGCACGCCCAGGTGGGTTTGCAGGAACGCGGTGACAAACCCGGCGCAGGCACCGGCCAGCATGGCCAGCACAAAACCAAGGAACGGATGCCCCGCCACTGCGGCGGTAGCCGACACGGCACAGCCAAGGGTGAACGCGCCATCGGTGGTCATATCGGCAATATTCAGCACACGGAAGCTCAAAAACAGTGCCATGGCCACAAGGGCGTAAATAAAGCCCAGCTCCAATGCGCTTTGCACAATGGCAAGGGTAAACATAAGCGTTGCTCCTTTGCGTATAAATAATAAGTAATAAAGAATAATGAATAATGGCTGTACGCCGCCCGCGGCGGCGTTTTTAATCAGGTATGCAGCTCCGGCGGGCGTTTTCGCTTGCCGGAGCTGCATTTCCTGCTTTATTGTGGTACCGCAGGCACCACACCTGCATTATTCTTTTTTCATTATTCTCTATTCATTTTATCACTGCTGGGTGGTAACTTCCACAACCTGGCTGGCCATATCGCTGAAAGCGGCGTAATCAATGCCCAGAGCGGCGGCAGTTTCGGTGTTGACGGTGATGATGCCGCCATCCATTACATGGTATTCAGGAACGTTGCCGCTTTCCAGGATATCCAGCACCATATCAGCGGTGTAGGTGCCAAGTTCGGTATAGTTGACTCCGCAGGTTGCAAAGGCACCGGCGGTAACAAAGCTGTCGGCACCGGTGTAGAACGGGATACCCGCTTCGGTCAGCGTCTCGGAAACAGCAGCTGCGGCGGCCATAACCACGTTATCGGTCGGGGTAAACACAGCGTCAGCCTTGCCCACCATATTGGCGGCGGCGCTCATGACTTCATCGTTGGTGTTGCCGGTGCCTTCCACATAAGCAATGCCCTTTTCATCCAGGTAAGCCTTTGCTTCGGCAATGGGGGTGGTGGAATTGGCTTCGGAATTGGAGTACAGCAAGCCAACAGTCTTGACATCCGGGTTGATTGCCAGCATCATATCCAGGATGAACTGGGTGTTCAGCGCGTCAGAAGTACCGGTGACATAATCCAGGCCGGTGAGGTCTGCAGCGGCAGGGTCGCTGATAGCGGCGTACACAACAGGAATCTGATCTTCGGCGCAGGCATTGGCCATGCACTGGGCTGCCAGGGTGGCAATGGGCACCACCGCATCATATCCATCGGAAACCACCTGGGTGCCGATCTGGTTCAGCGTGGTAGCGTCGTTCTGGCCGTTAAAATCTTTGTACTCAATGGTAATGCCCTTTTCGGCGGCTTTGGCGTCCAGCTCTGCTTCCACAGCGGTGCGGATCTCATCCAGGCTGGCGTGGTCCAGCTGCTGGACCACCGCAATTTTGTAAGACTTTGCGGTATCATCTGCGGCAGCAGCTTCGCTGCTGGTGGATGCAGCGGTATCGGCGCTGGAGGCAGCGGTAGAAGTGGTGGCGGCGGTGGAACCGCAGGCGGCGAGGGTGGCGAGCATAGCGGCGGCGGACAGAACAGCAACAAACTTTTTCATGGTAAAAGCTCCTTTTTATCATTCACATTTAAGGTGTATCGGCGGTTTGTTCCCGGCAGTGCCGGGGCGGGCAATCAGTTTGCCCGGCGCCATCGCTCCCGCATGGTGGTAATGCTTTGCTTTTTCATGGTGTTACTCCTGTTTGTGGTCTGTGCCGGGTATAACAAAAGCCCTTGCACAGAAATAGCTTTCTGTGCAAGGGCAGATCAATCAAATAATCTGTGGTGCCACCTTGCTTGCTGTGCCATAAACTGCACAGCCGCTCTGCGGAGAACTAACATTCCCCTGCCCTGTAACGGAGGCTTCCGTCAACGGATACTCAGCCCAGCTTTTCCCCGTGCCCTCGGCGAACCATTTATCCACTCCGCTTACCACCCCGTTCCCAGCATCGGGGGCTCTCTGTGCGTGCGCCTGTGGTTTTACTTTCGCTTCATTGGTTTAAAGTATTTATAGCACAAAGGCGCGGCCTTGTCAACGGGGAATTTTAATTTTCTGTGTCAAAAAGTACAATCAGTTTTTGGCAATAATCCATAAGCGGCTTTTCTTCGGCCTGCACTTCGGGCTTGATCAGGCCGTTCTGCTCGGTGTAAGGGGTGTCCTCGTTGTCCAGCGCCAGGAACAAATCCGCCCCTGTGGCAATAAATTCTTTGCCCGCAGCTTCCGCCAGCGCGTTCAGATCGTAATAGTCGTTCTCGGCATCATCGCCCAGCAGGCCACTGCTGCCGCGCTGGGTATAGATCGTCAGCATGGAGCAGACTTCACCCTGCACGGGGGAGCCTTCGCCGTTCAGCAGCATGCCGAAACGGCTGTAGTTGGCAATATAATTGCCGTCCTTCCAGGCACTCTGGGTCACATGGCCGTTGCTCAGCTGGCCAAAGAATTTATCGTCCGGGTACTGGCGCAGCACAAAGTTCATGTTGTCCATCATGGCAAGGTCGTCGCGGTCCAGCCTGCCCTTATAGGTGGTGTTCACCTGCAGGTTGGCATACAGCTGCTGTACCTGGGCATAGGCATCGCCAAAATAGTCTGCCATCGCATCGGGCTGTTCCTCCATAGCGGTCTTGAACAGCTGCAGGGCAGTCATCATATCCTCATCCCGCAGGGCCTGCACAAAGTCCGCAATGCTCTCTGCCGGTTCGATCTCCGTATCTGCCAAAGCCAGCAGGCCATACATCGAAACTACGGTATTGCGCTCGGTGCCCAGCCCTGCCACATAGATAGTGCCGCCCTGCTGGCGGTTATACTGGTACAGCCAGCGCCAGTATTCGGCTTCCGCATCCGCACAGCTGCCCTGCAGCTTCAGGTAATGGTTCAGCCAGTTTTCATCGCCCGTGCGCAGGTACTGCTCCAGCACCTGGGTTTCGCCCACGCCGGTTTCCACCAGCTGAACATTCACCCCCTGCTGTTCGTGCAGGTACTGGAACAGCGCCTTGCGCATGGCAGTGTTCTGCGGCTGTCCGCGGGTCTCTCCGGCCAGAAACACGCGGTAATCCGCATTACCAAAATCGGCATCTTCCAGCGGGTAATCCCAGTAAATGGGTGTTGTGTTGTCTTTCAGGTAGGTGTGGACGGTGTCATTCTTTTTGCTGTGCACTTCCACGGTTTCGGGCACAGCGGTTTCCTCACCGTCAGCCGTTTCCGGGGTAGCGGTACCGGCGGCAATGGCTTCCTCTGCCGTCATATCAGTATACAAAAAGTTCTGCAAAACCGCAATGTTGGCAGCCCAATCAGGATCCATCATGGGGCGGTCATCCATGCCGTTGCGCACGCCATAGGTACCCTGCACCGGCATGGTCATCTGGTCTGCTGTCACGCCCAAAAAGCTCGGCAGCTGCACCATCAAGGCAGCGATCTCAGTTTTTGTAAAGTTGGTCTGCACCACCGGCAGGGCGGTGTCCAGCAGGTCGTTCAGCTCGGTGACCGAAGCGCTCTTGATCCGGTCCAGCACCGCCTGGATGACGGTGCGCTGGCGGGCCACGCGGTGCCAGTCATCATCAATGGCGCGCAGGCGGGCATACTGCAATGCGGTATAGCCGTCAAAGTGGTTCCAGCCTGGTTCCACCTTGTTGACGATCAGCATCGAGTTGGAGGGAACCTCCCAGTTCAGCGCCTTGGCTTCGTCCTCAGTCAGGTTCAGGTCGATGCCGCCCACGGCATCCACAATCTGAACAAAGGAGTTAAAATTGAACCGCACATAGTGGTCCACCTGCACGTTGAAGCAGTCTTCCACCGTATCCATCGTCAGGCGGACACCGCCGTAACGGAAGGTGTGGGTGATCCAGTCGTACTGGCCCTCGTACCCATCCAGCAGAATCGGCACACCGGTGCCGCGCTCAATGGAAACCAGTTTGATGGTATCGTCCTTGATGTTCAGGGAGCACAGAATTAAACTGTCCGCGCGGGCATCGGAGCTGAACTCCGTGGTGGCTTTTGTTCCGTCCAGCTCGTTCAGATGGGTAAACGCATCCCAGTCGTTCACGGCATCGGTGCGTTCATCAGTGCTGACCAACAAGATGTTCAGCACATCTTCGTCCGCAAAGGGGCTGCCCTCCGGCATCTCCATTTCGTCATTTGTGGCCTGGGTCAGGCCGGTGGTATCCAGGTCCTGGTCCTCCTCGGCATCAACGGTGCCAACGCTGTCCACCGTGCCGTCATCGTAATGAATCAGATCCAACTTGCCGTTAATGTACAGCACCGCCAGCAGCACCAGCACCGCCAGCGCCGCAGCAAACACCGCCAGCAGTTTCAGCCACAGGGGACGTTTCTTTTTGTCCGGCGTTTCCGGTGCTGTGGTTTCCGCCTTGGGTTCGTTTTCAGTTCCCGGCTGGGCCGCATCCGCGGCCGGTTCGCTTTCCGGCTGCGTCTGCTCCGGCTGGGCCTGCTGCTCCGGGGCAGCAGACTGCATCTTGTTTTCTTCGTCCTTCATAACTACTTTCACCCTTGTTGTTTTTGGCCGCGCAAACGCCGCAGGCCCGCCCGTATCCCACAGGAATAATAGAGAAAAGCCAGCCCCGCAAAAATGCTGACCGTTAAACTGCGCCAGGTAAACCACCCGTGCTGGATGGAATGGGTGCGCAGCAGCGCCAGCCACACCGGTGCCATCAGGGCGGTAAGGCCAATGGGCAGCGCGCGCAGCAACGCTTCCTTATTGCGCAGGCAAAGCAAAAACGCCGCAATGCACAAAATAATCACCAGCACCACCGGCCACAACAGCCCGCGCTGGCTTAATGTATCCCCCACAAAGCGGAAGATGTTCTCCCAGCTCAGCTCCATGCCGTGCCAGGTATCCGCCGTGGTGCGCACCCCAGCCTGGTGGATGGCATCGCCGATGATATCCTGCCCGGTAATCAGGGTGGCCAGCACCCATTTCAGGCCCCAGCACATGGCATAGCCTGCCCCCCAGCACAAGCTGCCGCCGATGACCGGCAGACACTGCCTGGCACCGGATGCCGCCCGCTGCGGCAGGCAGCACAGCCACACCGCCACCGGCAGCCCCAGCGTGATGATGGGGGTGACCAGCAAATCACAGAACGCCGTACAGGTACCCAGCACCACCAGGGCAATGCTCAGCTGCCCGGCGCGGCGCGGCCTGGCCAGCACCCACGCGCAGCCCGCATACGCAATACAGAAAGTGGTAAAATACTGCACCTGATGCGGCACCCAGAACACGGTAACCGCCAGCTGGCTGACGGCAAACCACACCATGGCCCGCAGCCCACACTGCCGCCGCAGCTGCCACAAAATAACCGCCAGCAGCGCAAACAGCACCAAATACTGCACCACGCGCACACCGGTGATGGACATAACGCAGAGCAGCGGCCGCAGCCAGATCAGGTAGCCGTGCCAGTACCGCGCATAGGAGAACGGCACCAGCTGCACTGCCTTTTGGGCACCGGTGGACAGCGGAATGGTGCGCTCGCAATAGACAGCAAGGTCACCGGCCATCGTTTCAAAGTTATCCACGTTATAGGCCGTTGCGGTCATCATGGCGGTCAAGGGATCCTGCTCGCCCATGGCGGCCGCTTCAAACAGCATGATGGTATCGGTATAGTTATCCATCTGGAACAGCTTAAAGCCGAAATATTCAGGGTAAAGCCCCTCCTGCTGGATGGTTTGGGCTGAATCATACACATGTTCCAGCACCGGCTGGGCTGGCAGCGCGCACGCCCCCAGCAGCAGCACAAACAGCACTGCCACCGTGGCTGCAAACGCCGCCAGCAGCTGCAGGGGCGTGGTGTGCCGCACCGTTGGGTTTGTTTTGATTTCCTGCATAGCATTCCTTTTCTTTTGGGAAGATTGCAAAAAAGTTACAAATCTTTTTTGGTTATTATACCGTATTATTCCGCCAGTTTCAATAGCGCAGAACTGCCGAAAGTTATGAAATCCCCATCACAAAATTTGCACATTCCCGTTACCGGGCGTCCGCCTGGCGCGAAACGGAGAGCACAATGCCCATTTCGCCCAGCAGCATCATCAAACTGGTACCGCCGGAAGAAAAAAACGGCAGGCTGATGCCGGTGTTGGGGATAGTGTTGGTAACAACGGCAATGTTCAGCACCGCCTGCAGCACCACCTGCACCACAAAGCCAACGACCAGCAGCGCACCGAATTTATCCCGCGCGCGCACTGCAATGGACATGCCGCGCAAAAACAGCAGCAGGAACAGCACCACCGTCAGAGCCGCGCCCACAAAGCCAAGTTCTTCACACAGAATCGAAAAGATAAAGTCGTTCTGCGGTTCCGGCACATAGAGGTATTTCTGGCGGCTGTTGCCCAGCCCCAGCCCGGCCGCGCCGCCAGATGCAATGGCGTACAGGCTTTGGATGGTCTGGTGGCCTTCGCCCAGCGGATCGGCAAAGGGGTCCCGCCAGGAGGACAGCCGCCCCATGGCATAGGGCACCAGCTCCGGCAGCAGCACCACCGCCGCCGCAATGGCCCCGGCCCCGGCAATGCCTGCCAGGGCAAACCACTTTAAGCCCGTGCCGCCCACAAACATCAGCACCGCGCCGATGCCCAAAATCAGTAGCGTGCCGGACAGATGCGGCTCCAGCAGCATCAGCACCGTAACCGCCCCCAGGATAACCATAAAGGGCAGCACCCCGGTTGCAAAGGTCTGCATCCTGTCATGGTTGAGGGAGATGATGTGGGCAAACACCAGCACTACCGCAAACTTGGCGATCTCGCTGGGCTGCAAGGTGCCCAGCCCCGGCAGCACGATCCACCGCTTGCAGCCGTTATATTCCGGCATGAACAGCACGATTGCCAGCAACGCCAGCGATACCCCCATGATTGGCCACGCCAGTTTGTGCCAGATGTGGTAATCCACCAGACTGGCCGCGTACATGGCCGCCGCACCAAACGCCGCAAACAACAGCTGGGGGCGGATATAGGTATAAGCATCCCCGCGCCGATACAGCGCCACCGCATACCCGGCTGAAAACAGCATCACCAAACCATAGCACACCAGCAGCATCAAAATGATCAAAAACCAGATATCCGGTGCCGGCTGCCCGGCCAGCCGCTTTTTGATGACCGTACGGGCCAGTGCCGCTTCTTCTTTCAATCCCAAAACCCCCTTTCCCATCCAGCGTGCAGCGGTTTATTCCGCCACACCCTAGTATATGTACGGGAACGGGGGCTTAATCATTCCTGGGTATATCCAAGGCAACACCGCACAATTCCCGCCTGACGGCTTAAGCACCGCTCCGGCGGCTGCGGCACGGCATCTGCGTTGCCAAAATGCTCGATAATGTCGGGTTGCGGTAC
>OBKN01000840.1_pt1 | contig 12241 bp, 2 predicted proteins | sample 1519931 | NCBI WGS metagenome assembly OBKN01 (sample SAMN04209254, study PRJEB22552) | human gut metagenome | biome: gut; material: feces | host: Homo sapiens | place: USA: Oklahoma
CTTGGCGACCATGCGCGCGTACTTCTCGGCGGAATGGTCGTCCTTCGCGGCCAGGGCGGACGATTCGGCCGCCCTGCGGGCCGCTCCGGCCTGTTCCACGCCAAGCCAAGCGAACGTGCCCATGCCCGCCAGGCAGAACACGACCGTGACGGCGATGAGCGCGCGGAACACGCGTCTCGAATGCCGTGCGCGTATGCGGCGCAGGCGCCGCATACGACGTCCCTCCGAAGCACGTTCGCCCTCGATGATCCAATCCCAATCCATAACGTCCATACCTTTGCCACGATCCGTTCCACGAATATCGACGGTGATGGGCAACGGGAAGGGCCGGCGTCCGGACCATTCCGCCCACGTCCGAATGGAGTTGGTGGATGGCCGTCCGCCGGCCCTTCCGTCACCGGGTTCCGGTCACTCGTTGTCCGGCATGCCGTGTCCGTTCATGCGTCTGGTGAGCATGACGGTCGAGCCGATGCCGAACATGAGCAGCAGGACGCCGCCCGCGATGGCGATCGGCAGGCCGATACCGCCCGTTTCGACGAAGTTCTCGTGAACCTCCTGCCATTGCGCGTACAGGGTGATGTCCTTGTCCTGCAATGCGACCTTGCTGCCGTCCTTATAGGCAACGTCCGCCTTACCGGGTTTAGTGCCCCAACCCTTGAACACGTACTTGTCGCGTTTGAACGACTTGGACGTGTCACCGGGAATGGTCACATCCGAATACTGCCAGCCGGTCGTGTTCGGATGCGAACCGGTGCCGCCGTTCGCGTTGTAGATCACGTTGGCCTGCAACCGCTGCCAGTGCGCGTACACGGTCACGCTGCCCGTCAACGGCCTGGTCCAGTCGTACAGGCCCGCATTGTCCTGCGGTCCCGTGTACCAGCCGAGGAACCTGTAGCCGCGGATCTTCGTCGTGTCGCCCGCCCGCCAGCCGGACCCGTCCGCCGCGGCCGCGCCGTAGGCCACGCTCACGGATGCCGGGGTGGATGGCATCTGGCCCGACCATGTGGCCGGCTTGTTCGTGTCGTAGGTGAGGACCGGGTTGCCGACCCACACCGCGTACACGGTCATGGCGCCCTCGACCATCGTGACCTGGGCCTGCGCCTGGGTCGCGTTCCGGTCCTGGTTCCAACCCAGCTGGGTGTGGCCCGGACGCGACAGCATGCTGGAATCCCAGCAGTCGTCGTCCTTCGCCATGGTCGCCAACGTGATCCTCTGGCCGGCTGGATAGTAGACCTGGCAGCCGGACACCACGTCCGTGCTCGTGTCGATGGTCTTGACGGTCACGCTGCCGTCCTCATGCGTGGTGGTGCGCTGCACGAGGTCGGACACCTTGCCGTCGGTCTCCGATTTCGCGGGCTGAGTGGTGTTAGCGGCCGTGTCGGACGGGATGGAACCGGTGGCATCCTGCGCGTTCTTGTTGTAGGTGAGACGGTAGGCGATGGTCGAATCGACCGGTTGGAAGCCGGACCCGCGGGCCTGTCCCGAGGCGACCGACCAGCGGACGCGGAAGGACGAGCCGGTGAATGTGGCGCCGACGTAATGCTTCATTCCATGCGCGTCGGCATTGTTCTCGTTCTCGTCCGTGGCGCCGGCCCAGCCGTTCGTGCCGAACCGGGTGAGATGTGCGTCGGAGCGCACGTACGCGCCATCGAAGCCGCTGACGAGTTCGACGCCCTCGTTGTATCCGCTGGTGCCGCCGTCAAGGTCGGTGAATCCGGTCACACCACGCAGTCCCTGCGGCGTGGAACCGTCATCCAGCAGGAAATCGACGGTCACATCCATGTACGGGCGGGACGAGGGATGCAAGTCCCACTTGCCATACGACGCCAAGAACTTGTGCTGCGATTCGTAGTACACCAGGGAGCCGAGGTTCTGGCCGTTCACGGTGATCTTGGCATTGAGCCACCGTTGCGTGCCGGAGGAGTCGCGCCACTGTCCCACATGGTGCAGGATCAGGTTCGCGCCATTCTTGTTCGGCTGGTACATGGTGTCCAGACTCCTGCCGCCGTATGCTTGGTTCTCCACCGTGGGATTCCAGTTCGTTTTGACGGTGAAGCCGTTCACATTAGTGACCTGGTCCGCGGAAAAACCATTAACTGTGGAGAACTTGAAATCGCCGTACTGGGCCGGAGCGATGTCGCCCTTCTTCAAGTCATGCACCGTCAGACCGGAAGCGGTCCTGTCCGCCACGGTCCTCACGCTTCCGGTCGTCCTGGTCTTGGCCTGCTTGACGGTGTTCGCGGTCGTGTCGGACGGGACTTGGCCGTAGGCGTCGTTCGCGTTCTTGTCATAGGAGAGCTTGTAGGCGAGCTTGAACTGCACGTCGTCGATCAGATTGCCGGAGATGCCGTCGATGGAACCCAACGCCTTGAACGTGAACCTGCTGACGTTCTGACCGGCGGGAACCACGACCGAACCCTGGAACGTGTCCCACGAGCCGAGCCAGCCATCCGTGTTCGGAGCGTTCACCGTGGTGGACTTCTCACCCAGCCTGTTGCCCCGGTCGGACGCGATGCGGGTCATCTCCACCGGCTGCTCGTGGCCGGGCGCGCCGACGAGGATCTGGATCTTCTCATTGGAGTTGATGGTCCCGTTCCTGTGCGCGTACCGGAGCTTCACCGTGTACACGGTCGGATAATTGTGCGCGGTGTCGATGTCCTGATACAGGTACGTGCCCGCCTGCGAGGCGGTGATCTCCGCGTACATGTTGTCGTTCGCACGGGAGCGTTGGATCTCGACGATGCCGCCGCGCCCGTCGACCCTGGTGTCGGTCTGGTTGGATTTCCAGCCGAACTTGTTCGCGTCGAACCCGTTGAGGTGCACCCACTGCTTGGACGCCTCGCCCTTGCCGTTCAACGGTCCGCTGACCTCCACGTCGCCGTGGGCCGGGTCGATGTTGGCGAAATTGTATTTCGCGCTCATCTTCGACTGGGTGACGATGTTCCGCCAATCATGGTCGAAGTCGCTGTTGACGAGCTGCTTCGGCAGGCCGTTGGCGGCGTAGGTCGCCACATCGTCGGATGCGAGACGCACGCTGCCATTGGTCTTCGTCTTGGCCTGCTTGACGGTGTTCGCGGCCGTGTCCGACGGGACGGAACCGGATGCGTCACCGGAATTCTTATCGTAGGTCAGGCGGTATGCGCGGGAGAACTCGATGTCGTCCACGAGATTGCCGACGTTGTTGCCGGACAGGGTCGCATCCTCTTTGAATCCCTCAAGGCTCTTGAACATGAACACCGTGTTCTTCTGCCCCTCGGGCACCAGGTAGGTGCCCTCGTAGGTCTCCCATTGTGCGCCATGATCGCGGGGATCGGTGTTGGACACCTTCGTGGTGATGGTGGTGGACTTCCCGCCCACCTTGTCACCATGGCCGTTAGAAGTGACGCGGGTCATCTCCACAGGCGTCGCGTGGGCCGTGTCGGAGCCCACGAGGACCTGCATCCTGTCGGCATGGAAGGATTGGCGGCTGGCGTGCTTCAACCGGATCTTGTACAGCACGCCGCCGTTGCCGGTGGACACGTTCTGGTAGATGCTGGTGTTGTCCTGTTGGGCGACGATCTCCGCATACGTGTTCTTGGTGTTGCGGTCCTGCTGCAATTCGACCCTTGAACCGTTCTCGGTACTGGACCATGCGAACCTGGACGAGTCGAAACCGGGGATCTGCCCGATCTTTCCGTACTTGGAAAGATCGGTGTTGGACATGTTGTACCAAAGCGTGCCGTCATCCGATTTGAGGAACGTGCGCAGATCGGCGGCGTTTTCCTGCTCGTTCTTCTGAATGTCGGAGAACGAGGGGTAGGAGAAATCGCCATTAGCGAGGGAACCGTACCGGACGTTCTCGTCCGCGACGGTCTTGACGGTTCCGTTGGTCTTGGTCTTGGCGGGCTGGGTGGTGTTCTCCTTGCCGCGCTGGTTCGACGGAACCTGACCGGACGCATCGGCCGAATTCTTGTCATAAGTAAGCTTGTACGCCTTGGTGAACATGACGTCGTCGATGAAGTTGCCGCGCGTGGAGTCGCGTCCCTGGGCGCTCTTGAACGTGAATCGGGTCACGGTCGAGGTGGCGATGTACACGCCGGTGTACGTCTCCCATTCGGCCTGGCCGCCCTTGGTCGCAATGGTCTTGGACGTCACGCCGGTCCGGTCGCCGCGGCCATTGGACGTGGTGCGGGTGGCGTCCTGCGCCGTCTCCCTGCCTGGACTGCCTATCATGACCTGCATGGAGTCGACGTGGGATGCGTCCTCGCTCGCGTGCTTCAGGCTCCACCGGTACATGACGCCCGGCGTGGTGGCGATGTCCTGGTAGATGTACTCGTCCGGGGTTTCGGCGATGATCTCCGCGAAACGGTTCATTTTCTGGCCGTTGTTGTTCGGCTTGTTGCCGATCTGCACGCAATGCTGGAGCTTCTGGTGCGAGTTCGGCTGCTGGTCGGGACGCAGGCCCTCCTGGCTGCTGTCCCAGCCGAATTTGGACCGGTCCCAGTCGGGGATAGGCATGAACTTGCGTCCGTAATCCACGTAGAAGCCGCCCCAGCCGGTCGTCGGATCCACGTCGCAGCTGTTCTTGCCGTCCGGGCAGGCCGGATAGTCGAACGAGCCGTTGACGATATGGTCCGGCAGGCTTGACTTGGCCGTGGCCTTGTCCTGGCTCGTCGAGGATTGGATTTCGGCCTGCTGGCCGGCGTCGGACTGCGCGCCGGCGTTCGTGGGGGAATCGGCGTCCGTGGAGTCGTCGTCCGGATTGTCTGCCGTGTCCTCGGAGGTCTCGTTCCCGCCGTCGTCCGCGAGCTTCACGACGCTTTTCGTGGTTCCGGCCGCGCCGGTCACGTCGACCGCGTTTGCCGTGCCGGTCAGGCCGGTGCCCAACGCCGCGGCGGCCGTGAGACCGGCGAGAAGTCTTGTAAGGAATCCCATTTCCCTCATCCTTTGTGATTCATATGTGAGTTCCGTATTTTTTGGAAGAGGGCCGGGATCGTGCGGCTGACAGGAGAAAAGGCCGCACGATCCCGGCCTCTGGATCCCCGGCCCCTCGCTTTCGAGGCCGGGGACGATTCGGAAAAATCAGGCGATGGCCGGACCGTCGCCCAGGTTCTCGTGGCGGACTCGGTAGGCGGCGAAGCCGGACGCGGTGGCCACAAGGATGATCGCGAACGCGCCGACCAGCATGACGGCCATGGTGGTCGCGCCGGTCTGCGGCAGCTGGGTGATGTTGTCGATGTTCTTCACCACGGCGGTCGGGGTGGTGGTCTTGCCGTCCGCGTTGTTGACCGTGCCGGTGAGTCCCGGCTGGTCCTTGCCGGTGATGGTCACGTGGCCGTCGTCGGTGATCTTGAGGGTGAAGCTCGGCTTGACGAAGCTGAAGTAGCCGGTCGGCACCTGGGTCTCCTTCACGGTGTACGTGCCGGCGCCCAGACGGGTGAAGTTGATCACGCCGGACGCGTTCGTGGAGAATTCGGTGGCTTTGGACTCATCCGTGGTGAACGTCCACTGGTTCGAACCCGTGTTCCACACATACCACTGGTTCAGGCTGTCGTTGTGGAGCTTGAACTTCGCGCCCTGGATGACCTTGTTGCCGTCGGCCGCGCTGATCTTCTTCAGATTCACGTCGTAGGTCGGGACCGGGGTCTCATCGGTGCCCGGCCCCGGGGTCGGCACGTCCGGCGGGACCACGTTGGGCAGCCAGTTCGAGGTGATCAGGATCTGGTTGAGGCCTTGGTTGGCCTTGGACGCGTTGACGACCTTGCCCTGGTAGGTCACGGTCACCTGCTTGCCCTGGTAGGTGTCCACGAAGCTCTGCAGGCTGGTGACCTTGAAGCCGGTGCCGTCGGAATTGCCGACCTTGTCCTTGCCGATGGTGCCGAACTGGTTGGTCACGTCCGTGCCGGACGACGTGGTCGCGTGGAAGGAGCCGTCCACGTAGACGATGCCGGTCATGTGGTCCTCGAGGGTGATGGTGTCCACGGCCAGCTTGTTCGGCACGGTGAACGTGGCCTTGAAGTCACGGGTCTCGCCGTTGGTCGCGGCCGCGGAATCCTTCCACGTGCCGTCCACGCTCTTGATCTTCTTGTCGATCTTGGTGACGTTGGTCTTGATCTGGGTGGAACCGAGGGTCTGGCCGTTGCTCATCCTGACGCTGCCGCCGATCGTGGTGGACACGAGGATCGGGATTCCCTGGGCGTCGACGACGAGATAATAGCCCTCCGGCAGGGTCAGGTTCAGGCTGCCCGTGACGGAGGTCTGGTTGGTCTTCACGGCCGCCACCTTGCTGGACGCGGCGGTGGACTGCAGGGTGCCGGCGACCTTGCGCAGCGTGCCCGAATCGGTCTTCAACCGCAGGAGCTGTTCGGCGGCGTTACGGCCTTCGGACGTGTTGTAGGTCACGCCGTTCTTGTTCAACGCGGCCTTGACCCACGCGTCGGTCGTGGCGTCCGGGGATGAGGCGCTCACGCTCTTCACGTTCGCGCCGTCCTTGACGACGTCGTTGTATCCAGCGACCTTGTACACGGTGAAGCTGTGTCCGGCGAGGGTGCTGCCGTCGCCCGCGTTCAGGGTGAGCGTGCCGTCGGCCGCGAACGCCGAGCCCGGGACGCACAACGCGGCCAACGCGGCGGCGGTCGCGCACGCGGCTGAGATCTTCTTCATATCCATACTGGATGTCTCCTTTGATAGGGATTCTTCTGTTTTCTGCACGGACGGCTCACGCTGCCGTGGAAGTCCGATATCGTCGGCGTCCGCTTTCGGATCGCCGGCCGGTTGCCGGATCTCTCAACCATTCCCACATGCACATGGCCGTATGAGCGCAGATATTCGAACGGGTGGCACCCCAATAAGATGGATGGGGGCGTGGGACGTTCTTTCGGACGAGCCACGCCGGCCTTGTACGGCATCCACGGTCCGGGAAAGGAAAAGGGCGGGATGTTGGAGAATCCTCCAACATCCCGCCCGTGGCGTCACTCATGCCGTATGGCGGATCCGAACGGTCATCGGATCATTTGGCGGCATGCACGCCGTGCTTGACGGTCGAGGTCCTGCGACGTGCGCCCAAGAGGGTCACGCCGACACCGCCGAAGGCGATGAGGGACAGCAGGACGCCGCCGATGGCCATGCCGGTCTTGGCGAGATCCTCGCGGTAGCCGCTCCAGTCGTCGGTGTTCGAGTCCACGGTGGTGTCCTCGCATAGGGTCCTGTCGCCGACCTTGACCTGCTTGAGGCCTGTCGTGTCGGACGCGTCGCCGTCGACCTTCGTGTCGGCGTCGGACTTCTCGTCGCCGGTCTGGTTGCCGTCGGTGGGCCGCTGGCCGCCGAACTGGTCGGTGACGGGGCATTCGACGAGCGGCGTGCCGGTGACCTTGACACGGTCGGTGTGCTTGCCGCCCTGCTCGACGCCCTTCAACGTGCCGGTGACGATGGTGGACTCGCCGGGCTTGAGCACGAGGGTGTCCCAATCGTCCGGATACTTCAGGTCCGTGACGTCGCCTTCGCCGGCGATGGTCCTGTCGACCATCTTGAGGTCCTTGGCGAGATACCAGGCGCCCTCACCGGTCGAGGAGTCCGTCTTGGACGTGTTGGTGATCTTGAACGCGATCTGCTGGCTGTCTCCGGCCATCTTCAACGCGTCCTTCACGTCGTCGCGGTCGCCGGCCTGTTCGCCGGAGGCCACGTCGTACTTCTCGATGTGGATCGACGGGGTCATGTCCGGGGTGCGGGTCCACACGATGTTGGACTGGAACTCCTTGTCGTTGAACTGTTCGGTGAACTGGTTCTCGACGCGTTCGGACACCTTCAGGCGCTTGCACTGGATGTACGCGCGCCAGCCGTTCTCATGCGCGTTGTCCGCGGACACGAGGGCACGGTACGCCTCGGTCGCCTCGACGGTGACCTGGCCGTTGGCGTCGGCCGTGGCGGTGAACAGTTCGCCGCCGAGCTTCGAGCTGTCGAAGCCGTTGCCGGCGAGCTTGTCGCCCTTGGCGGCGAGCACCTTGCCGTCCCTGTACAGGTCGCGGGTCGCGTACACGGCCCACTGGCCCGTGTACTGGTCGAACTCGGTGTTCAGCGGATCCACGATCCTCCACTGGTCGACCTGCGGGTAGGCGCGGTCGGCCGGGATGACGGAGCTGTCGAGCTGGTAGAGGAAGGTGCGGTCCTTGTACACGCTTCTGCCGTCGATGCTTTCGCCGCCGACCTTGACGGTCACGTCCTTGGCCGGGTTGACGGGCTTGAGCGGGTTGGACACCTCGTTGGTCTCCACGGTCGTGTCGTTGGTGACCTGGATGGCCTTGTTCCTGACCGTGTACCCGTCCTTGACCTTGACGACCTTGTACGGCATGACGACCTGGTAGGTCTGGCCGAGGAGGTTCTGGTCGATGGCCGGATCGTTGAGCGGATCATGCTTGCCGTTGGTCGAATACTTGGCGAGGTCCTTCGGCTGGGGGTCGCCCTTGACGGTGACGCCCTTCTTCGGGATCCACGTGTCCACGGTCTTCGCGTACACGTATGCGACGCCGTCCTTGATCTGGATGTTGAACTTTCCGGTCACGTCCTTGCCGGACTGGTCGAGTACCTCGATCTTGGATTCGTCGATGGCGACGTACTCGTCATCGAAATCGTCGGTGATGCCGGCCTTCCACACGCGGTACGCGTTGTCGGTCTGCTTCAGGTCGAGGGTGACCAGATAGTTGCCGGTATCGCCCAGCAGCATGGTCTTCCCGTCGATGCTGACGGTCGGATCGCCCTGCTCCTTGGACTGGTTGTCCTTCTTGGAGGGGTTGTGGACCGGCGGCAGGTTGTCGACGATGTTCGACGGGGTGATCATGTTGTTCAGCGTGAGCGCCCACTGGTTGGCCACTTTGCGGTCGACGGGAGCGTTCTTCGCGACGGTGCCTTCGAAACGGACCTGCACCTGCGGGTTCGTGCCGGCCTTCCAATGTTCGGCCACGTACTTGTTCGAGTATGTGATGGTGAACTTGTGCGCCGCGGTGTCCCACGCGACCGTGTAGTCGCCTTCGACGCCCATCTGCGGGTCGCTGGTGGTCAGCTGTCCGCCGGTGGCGAGGTCGGTGATCTCAAGGGTCTGCGGGTCGGGTTCGAGGTACTGGTCGTACACGTCGGTGTCCTGGATGGACACGATCCGGTATCCGAGGTCGGCGGGCAGTTTCGGCTGCGTGGTGAGACGGTATTCGACCTTCTGGCCCGGATACACGACCTTGTCGTCGGCGTCGTTGTTCGCGCCGCCCTGGCTGCCTTCGGCGATGACCTTCTTCTTGACCGGTGGGACGTAGCCGCAGATGTGCGGTTCGTTGGTCGGCTGGGACTCGTTGTTGACCTTCTCGGAACCCGAGTTGGTCAGCTTGGAGCCGTCGGGGTTCTCGCAGAACGTGAGCTCGTCGCCCGCGGCCTTCCTGAAGTCCTTGCGGACCTGGGCCGCGCCCTTGCCGTTGGCGAAGTTCACCACGCCGGGCAGGAGCAGGCTGATCTGCTTCGGATTCTTCAATCCGGCCTGCGCGGCACGGTACTCCGGCTTCGCGGTCGCGGTGACCTTGGTGCCCTGGACGGTGATGTCGAACTGGTCGGTCACGTCACGGCCCTTGTTCGCGATGTCCGCGACGGAGGATGCCGCGTCGGTCGTGGCGTCGGCCTCGTACACGCGGATCTTCGACTTGTCGGACGTGAGGTCCCAGATGTAGTCGGCCTTGGCGTAATCGTCGGTCAGCTTGATGTCGGTGACCTTGACGAGATCGGACGCGATGACGCCGTTGACCACGGACGCGACCTGGTCGCCGTCGAGGAACTTCTGGGTGTCCGCTCCGGTCTTGTTCGTCTCGTCCGGATCGACCACGGCCTGCCAGGTGCCGTCCGCGCCGAGCTTGATCCAGCTCTTGTCCGGGTTCGGGCTCCACTCCCTGACGGGCGGCTCGTTGCCGGGCACGGTCTGCTGGTTCCATTTCTCCCAATCGCCGTTGGTGAGCTGGACCTTCTGGCCGGCCTTGAGCACGCCCTTGGCGAACGCGCCCTTGATGGTCATGCGCACCTTGCGGTCCGCCGCCTGGTTGTAGGTCGTGTCGAGCAGCGGTTGTTTCGCGGTGATCCACACCCTGCCATCCTGCTTGTGCACGTCGAACAGGCTGTTCGCGTCCTTGCCGTCGATGGTGACGGTCACGGTCGCGGAATCCAGGTCGATGTTCCTGGCGCTCTTGGAGAAATCATCGCCCAATTCGTAGGAGCTCATCTTCCTGGCGAGGTTCTTCGGCAGCAGGCCGTTGACGGTCACGCCGAAATCATCCTGCTGGACGAACGTGTGCGTGTCCGCGTTGACCTTGTTGCTCCACGCCGTGTCCTCGGCCGTGGCGGCCTGGCCCTGGTCGGCGCTCCACACCTTGTCGGGCTTCGGGTTGCGCACGTAGACCGGCGGCTCGTTGGTCGGCTGGGATTCGTTGTTCCAGGTTTCGGTGGCCTTGTTGGTCAGTTTCCTCTGGTCGGCCGCGGCCTGCGCGTTCGGCGTCTGCTTCACGTATCCGCCGATGTACAGTTTGACCTTGCGGTCCTTGGTGCCGAACGCGGTCTTCGTGAGGAACGACCGCTTCGCGGTCGCGGTGGTCGTATGCTTCGCGGTGTCGACCGTGATGTCGAACTGGTCGGTCACGTCCGCACCATCCACATACACCTTGACCTGGTCCTTGTGGTTCCAGTCGATCCACTGGGCCGAAGCGGTCCAATCATCGGTGATCGCGTAGGAGGTGAACGGGTTGAGCAGGTGCGCGGGGATACGGCCGTTGACCACGGCGCCGATCGCGTCGCCGGTCACGAACGTGCGGTTGTCGCTGCCCTTGTCGTTCGTATGCTGCGGATCCTCGGCCGTCAGGGCGCCGTTGGAGTCCAACACCCACACCTTGTCGGGCTTCGGAGTGACCTTGCCGACCTGTTCGCTGTTGCCGGTCTGGCAGTGGCTCTTATCCGCATTGCCGTATTCGTCGCCGGTCCAGCAGGCCTGGCTGTCGTCCGGGATGGTGTAGTCCGTGCCGGTCGGGGTCGCGGACTGGGGCACGTTCAACGTGTATTGTCCGGAGACCGGGTTCGGCACGTGCGCCTTGACGACGCGTTTGCCCGCATGGGAATCGTCCACCGTGATGTCGGCCTTGACGGTGTTGCCGTCCTGGTCGGTCACGGTGATCTTCGAATAGTCGTCCTTGTCGGTGCCGCCGATCAGGACCTTCTGGCCGGTCACGTCGATCGTGTCGTACAGCCAGAAATGCTCGGACGCGTTCGACTGGGCGGTGATATGCGCCGTATACAGGCTGCCGGAAGCGATCTGCTGGGCCTCGGCGGTGACCTGCTGGCCCGCCATGTTGGTGAGCTTCTTCGACGGCGGGGTCGGAACGGGCTTCCAGGATTCCTTCGCGTCCTGAGCGCCCATATGGCTGGCCGCGGCCTTCATATGGCCCTGCTTGCCGACGGTCACATCATAGTAGTAGGAGCCGGCCGGCCAGACCTTCCAAGACTTGTCCACGTCCCTATAGCCGAACGAGATGCTTTTGGTCGTGTTGTTGTTCTGGGTGAACTGCTTGGACGCGGTACGGGTCGTGCCGTCCAGACCGGTCCAATGCAGCGTGACGGTGCCCGTCACGTCCTCGGAGATCGTGCTGCCGCCACGGCTGGTGGTGATCGCGTCGGAAACGTCATCGGTCGAACCGGCCTGGGTGAACAGGCCACCCGCCTGCGTGCTGACGGTCAGATCGTAGTCGACCGGCGGTTCGTCCTGGTCGAGGACGATGGCGACGACCGCGCGCGGGGCCTTGCTCATCTCACGAGCGGCAAGACTGTTGATGGAAGTCTGTCCATCGCTGAAAGCATCGGAAGTCTTGTAATTGGCTCCCTGATAGGAATAAGTGTTGTTCGGAATGCCGGACGCATTGTATGCGGCCTTCCATTTTGCGGCGTCGAAGGTGCCGTTGGCGCCCGTGTACCAGTCGCCGTTCGCGCCGGGCGTGTGCACGAAGCCCACGGACACGAGGCGGCAGGTCGGATTCTGGTTGCCCGAAGCCTTCGAACGGGCCACGCATTCGGCGTTCGCGCCGTTCACGGCCTCGTCGATGGCGCTGTTGGACTCGCTGCCGTCCATCGACTTCACGCCGACGGATCCCATGGCGGATTTCACATTCTCGCGGGTCGGGGAGCCGAAGGAGTCCTTGTACACCCATGTGATCTTGCCGGTGCCGCCGGCGGAGCCGTCGCCCGCGCCCGTGCC
>OBKN01000848.1_pt1 | contig 12176 bp, 9 predicted proteins | sample 1519931 | NCBI WGS metagenome assembly OBKN01 (sample SAMN04209254, study PRJEB22552) | human gut metagenome | biome: gut; material: feces | host: Homo sapiens | place: USA: Oklahoma
TTTCAAAATAGCACTATATCATATTGGAGGGGTGGATGTCTTGACGAATATCGCAGAAACATAGTACAATATCTCCAAAACACAAAAGGTATAATGAGATTGAATGGGCATGGTTAGAAGAAATTCTCCGAATTTAGTTGACTTTTTGATACATCATGATATCATTACTTCGTATGGCTGAAGTGTTCGGGAGGGTGGAACAACTGGCTTTGTAAGAAGAACAAAAGAGAGAGGTTTTGGGAAAAGGAAAATGAATGTGAAATACGATTACGAGAGAATTGTGCAGGGGATCCTGGACATTGGGGAAGCTATGATTAGATGTGGAGCGGAGAACTTCCGTCTGCAGGACAGTCTGTACCGTATTTGCAGAAGTTATGGATTTGTAAAGTATGATATTTTTGTTATACCAAGCAATATCCAGATTACGGCAGAGACACCGGAAGGGCAGATTATTACACAGATCCGACTGGTAGAAATAGGGGAATGTGACTTTGACAAGCTGGATTATCTGAATAATCTGTGCCGTAAAATCTGTAAAGAAAAGCCGGATGCAAAAGAAATGAGAAGACAGTTTGAAGAGGTGATGGGAAGACCGGAACAGAAGTGGTACACCCATTATGCGGCCGGTATTTTAGGTGGTACCGGATTTGCGGTATTCTTTGGATGTGATATAAGGGATGCGATCATTGCGGTGATCGTATCAATTGTGATCGTTGCAGCAGGGAACTGGCTGGCCGAACGTGAGAAGAACCTGCTGGCATATAACCTGATCTTATCGTTTATTGCAGAGATGATCATTCTGTTATCTGTTAAATTTGGATTTGCGGATCATGAGGAGCGGATCATGATCGGAATTGTCATGCTCCTGATCAGTGGACTGAGTACGACGAACGGAATCCGTGATCTGCTTCAGAAAGACTTTATCTCCGGATCGATCAATATCATGAATTCCATGCTTGGTGCTTCCGGAATCGCATTTGGTACGGCGATACCGATGATTCTTTTTGGCGGTGTAGAGGCGGAAGGATATATCCTTACCCCGAATCTGATCGTACAGCTGATTTCCTGTACCGCAGCCTGCGTGGGATTTGCACTGTGGTTTAAGATCCGGGGCATGCAGGTGGTTTACTGTGGAATCGGAGCATTTTTTACATGGCTGATTTATGCACTTGTTTATGAGGCGCGTCCAAGTAACTTCCTTGCAACTACAATTGCGGCGACATTCGTTGCATTCTATGCATTTATTATGTCGCGGATAAATAAAGCACCATCAACAATTTTCCTGACAGCGTCTGTATTCCCTCTGATTCCTGGACCGAATCTGTACTATGTAATGTACGCATGCGTAAGCGGGAATAAGCATATGCTCCTGGAACAGACGATCACACTTTTTGCAACCTGCGTTGCAATTGCATTTGGATTTAACTTTGTAGATATTGCATCAAGAACTATCATGCGTAGTATGAAGGTAGAATATCACATTGGAAAAAGTGACAGATAAATAAAAAGTTTCAGCCGCGGATTTTATTCTGCGGCTGAAATTTTAGCCTGTGTGCCGGGAATATGCCTGGATGAGAGCAGATTCCGGATGCACCTGGACAGTCCGAAGGCTTTCGTAAAAAATTATTTAATTTCTTGACTTTATACTTTCGGTATGGTACACTAACCTAGCGAATGGAAGTATAGGTCTTTTTTTTATGCCTATTTTTAACAAAGAAAGTTTCAGGCGTGAAGCTTTCACGACAGCCTCGCAAGCTGTCATGCAACTAAAAATTAGAACATAAAAAGCGAGGTGGAAGTTGTGCGTACAAGAATTACACTGGAATGTACAGAATGCAAGCATCGTAACTACAACATGACAAAGGATAAGAAGTCTCATCCGGAACGCATGGAAACAAAGAAATACTGTAGATTCTGCAAATCACACACATTACACAAAGAGACGAAATAGTCGTTGAAGGGAAGTGAATGTTATGGGCGAATCTAAAGACAAAGCGAAGACAAAAGAGAAGAAAACTCCTTTCTTCAAAGGTCTGAAAGCTGAGTTTAATAAGATTATCTGGCCAGACAAAACCACACTTACCAAACAGACAGCTGCGGTCGTAGTTGTTTCCGTTATCTTAGGAGCGATTATCACGATCTGTGATATCCTGGTAAAATTCGGGGTAGATTTATTAGTTAGATAAGATACTGATAAATGGTAATGCAGGAAAGGTGAGTTTATGGCAGAAGCAAAATGGTATGTTGTGCATACCTATTCAGGGTATGAAAACAAGGTAAAAGCCAACATTGACAAAACGATCGAGAACCGTCATCTGGAAGATGAGATCCTTGAGGTCCGTGTTCCGATGCAGGAAGTTGTCGAATTGAAGAACGGCGTACAGAAAGCGTCTCAGAAAAAGATGTTTCCGGGATATGTTCTGATCCACATGATCATGAACGATGATACCTGGTATGTGGTACGAAACACAAGAGGTGTTACAGGATTTGTAGGTCCTGGATCCAAACCGGTTCCGCTTACAGATGAAGAGATGGCACCACTTGGTATCCAGAAAGAAGACATCGTGGTAGATTTTGAAGAAGGAGATACTGTGACAGTAACAGGCGGAGCCTGGGAAGGAACAGTCGGCATGATTCAGACTATCAATATGGCTAAGCAGAGCCTGACGATCAATGTTGATTTATTCGGCCGCGAAACGCCGGTAGAAATCAGTTTCGCAGAAGTCAAAAAAATGTAACTTTATGCGCAGTGCATAATGAACACGTGGGAGGGAAATCCCCGCAAATACCACAAGGAGGTACTTTAAAATGGCAAAAAAAGTTTCAGGTTATATCAAATTACAGATTCCAGCTGGAAAGGCTACTCCGGCTCCACCGGTTGGTCCTGCTCTTGGACAGCACGGTGTAAATATCGTTGAATTTACAAAACAGTTCAACGCAAAGACAGCTGATCAGGGAGATCTGATCATTCCTGTAGTAATTACAGTTTACAGTGACAGAAGTTTCAGCTTCGTTACAAAGACTCCTCCGGCAGCAGTTCTTATTAAGAAAGCCTGCAACCTTAAATCTGGTTCAGGTGTTCCGAACAAGACAAAAGTTGCTAAGATTACAAAAGCTCAGGTAAAGGAAATCGCAGAACTTAAGATGCCAGACCTGAACGCTGCATCCGTAGAAACAGCTATGAGCATGATCGAAGGAACATGCCGCAGCATGGGTGTAACTGTAGTAGAGGACTAATTCAGACTGCATAAGCAGAATGTAAGGAAACTGAAAAAATACGTGGGAGGGAATTCCCGTAATCACCACTAGGAGGTATTTAGAATGAAAAGAGGAAAGAAATACGTAGAAGCTGCAAAGTTAATCGACAGAGCAACTCTCTATGATAGAGATGAAGCGATCGCACTTGTTAAGAAGAGCGCGACGGCTAAATTTGATGAAACAATCGAAGCTCATATCAGAACAGGATGTGACGGACGTCATGCAGATCAGCAGATCCGTGGCGCTGTAGTTCTTCCGCACGGAACTGGTAAAAAGGTTCGTATCCTTGTATTTGCTAAGGACGCTAAAGCTGAAGAAGCTAAAGCTGCCGGAGCAGATTACGTAGGTGGAGATGAACTCATTCCGAAGATCCAGAATGAAAACTGGTTCGAATTCGATGTAGTTGTAGCTACACCGGATATGATGGGTGTTGTTGGACGTCTCGGACGTGTACTTGGACCAAAAGGTTTAATGCCAAACCCGAAGGCTGGTACAGTAACAATGGACGTTACAAAAGCTATCAACGATATCAAAGCTGGTAAGATTGAGTACAGATTGGACAAGACAAATATCATCCATGTACCGGTAGGAAAAGCTTCTTTCACTGAAGAACAGCTTGCTGACAACTTCCAGACGCTTATCGATGCGATTAACAAAGCTAAACCGGCAGCAGTAAAGGGTCAGTATCTTAAGAGTGTGACACTTACTTCTACAATGGGACCTGGTGTAAAAATCAACCCAATGAAGCTTGCTTAATCAGTATTGAATAAATGTAAATAATAGAGACACCGTATGCGGAGTGATCCGTTACGGTGTCTTTTTGTGCAACATGAAATCTAACAAACAGTATTCTGTATACATTGTGCATTTTTTGACGAACAATGCATGAAAACATTGAAAATCGGGGAAAATAATGATAACCTATGCCTGTGAAAAAAATATCAAGCAATTAAAAGGAGGCACTTTGTCATGGTTAATATTCAAAAGGCAGCAATTATCGGATGTGGGTTTGTAGGAGCGTCCTCTGCGTTCAGCTTACTTCAGAAAGGGATCTTTTCCGAACTGGTACTGATCGATGCGAATAAAGAAAAAGCAGAAGGGGAGGCAATGGACATAAGCCACGGTAGACCATATGCGCACCCGATGAAAATATATGCGGGATCTTATGATGATATCAGTGATTGTTCACTAATCATCATTACAGCTGGAGCAAATCAAAAACCGGGAGAGACAAGACTGGATCTGGTACACAAAAATGTAGCAATTTTCAAATCGATTATTCCGGAAATCACAAAACGCGGATTTGAAGGAATCCTGCTTGTTGTAGCAAATCCGGTGGATATTCTGACTTATGCGGCACTTAAGATTTCCGGATATCCGAAGGAAAGAGTATTCGGAAGCGGAACCGTTTTGGATACTGCAAGATTCCGCTATCTGTTAAGTGAACATCTTCAGGTTGCGAGCCGGAGCGTACATGCCAATATCATCGGAGAGCATGGAGACAGTGAGCTTGCTGTATGGAGCGGGGCAAATGTAGCGGGAATTCCAATCAATGATTTCTGTGAACTTCGCGGACATTATCAGCATCAGGAATCCATGGAAAGAATTTATAAGACTGTGCGGGACAGTGCTTATGATATTATCCAGAAAAAGGGTGCAACCTATTATGGTGTGGCAATGGCGGTTGCGAGAATTGCAGAAAGCATTGTTATGAATGAAAATGCGGTTCTTCCTGTCACGAGTCTGATGGAGGGAGAATACGGACTGGAAGGACTCTGTATCAGTGTTCCGACCATAGTTTCGCAGAAAGGTGCAGAAAAAGTTCTTGAGATTCCACTGAGCGATGAAGAAAAAGAAAAATTGCTTTCATCTGCAAAAGAATTGAAGGAAGTTCTGGATGGTTTGGACTTATAATAGAAGAAACTGGATGAAATTGAAAAAATGAAAAAATACACTTGACTTTCTGGTAAACGTATGCTATATTTACGAAGTAACTGCCGAAGACAGTAGGTGCCGTAAGGCATAAGGGTCAAAACGCCTACCGAGGAAGACAAGATTCATTAGATTTGAATTTGTAAACCTCTGTGCTTTGGCGCGGAGGTTTTTTAGCGCATGATTGCGTGATATGAAAGTCCCCGCTGGGACCGAGACTTTCTGGCAGTTGAAAATACTACAAGGAGGTGCACCATTCGTGGCAAAAGTTGAATTAAAACAACCTATCGTACAGGCAATCGTTGAAGATCTCACAGATGCTCAGTCAGCAGTTATCGTTAACTACTGTGGACTTACAGTAGCTCAGGATACTGAACTTCGTAAACAGCTGAGAGAAGCAGGTGTTATCTACAAAGTTTGCAAGAACACAATGATGAAGAGAGCTTTTGAAGGAACAGATTTCGCACAGCTTGACGAATATCTGGAAGGACCGAACGCTATTGCAATTTCTAAAGAAGATGCAACAGCACCGGCAAGAATCATCTGCGATTTCGCTAAGAAAGCAGAAGCTCTTGAAGTAAAAGCAGGTGTAGTTGAAGGCTCAGTATATGACGCAGCTGGTATTCAGGAACTTTCTAAGATTCCGTCAAGAGAAGTACTGCTGTCCAAATTACTTGGAAGCTTACAGTCACCTATTACAAACCTTGCTCGTGTTCTTAATCAGATCGCAGAACAGGGTGATGCTCCGGCAGAAGCTGAAGCAGAAGCACCGGCAGCAGAGTAAGCTGTACCGGAATCCCATCCGAGTGTGGGAACAGTAAGAGGCGAAAGAGCCAATCATTAAAATCAAATGGAGGAAAATAAAATGGCAAAATTAACAACAGCAGAATTTATTGAAGCTATCAAAGAATTATCTGTACTTGAATTAAATGACTTAGTTAAAGCATGTGAAGAAGAATTTGGTGTATCCGCAGCAGCAGGTGTTGTAGTAGCAGCAGCTGCAGAAGGTGGAGCAGCAGCAGAAGAAAAAGATGAGTTCGACGTAGAACTTGTTTCTGCTGGAGCATCTAAAGTTAAAGTTATCAAAGTTGTTCGTGAAATCACAGGACTTGGACTTAAAGAAGCTAAAGAATTAGTTGACGGAGCACCGAAGGTAGTTAAAGAAGGCGTTTCTAAAGCTGAAGCTGAAGAAATCAAAACAAAACTTGAAGCTGAAGGAGCAGAAGTTAACCTTAAGTAATTTTGGTTATCACACTGTGAATGACAAGAGCGTATCGCGCAGGATTTCCTGCAGTGATACGCTCTTTTGATTTTTTGTACTTTTCTGCGGTATGTATACAATGATGATGAGGATTGCGAGAGTGCAAAGCACGTAGCAATCTGGTATCAAAGGGACCGAAAGTAAATTTTGCCACTTACATTATAAAATACAATAAAAATACAATTCTTTGAAAAGTTAGACTTGACAATCGGGAAAAACCTGTGGTAAAGTAAAAAATGCGCTATTGTGGAAACGTATGCCATAAGTGCGCCCTGAATAAGGCGGAAATAACCCGAAAATTTATCATATAAGGAGTGAAACGTCAAATGGAGAAAAACAGAATTCGTCCCATCACAAACGGAAAAAGTATGCGCATGAGCTATTCCCGGCAAAAAGAAGTACTCCAAATGCCTAATTTGATCGAAGTTCAGACCGACTCTTACAAATGGTTCCTGGATGAAGGATTAAAAGAAGTATTTGATGATATTTCTCCGATTACCGATTACAGCGGACATCTGAGCCTGGAATTTGTCGACTTTACATTGTGCACAGATGAAACCAAGTACACAATCGAGGAATGTAAAGAACGCGATGCTACTTATGCTGCACCGCTTAAAGTGAAGGTAAGACTTCACAACAAAGAGACAGATGAGATCAATGAACATGAGATCTTTATGGGTGATTTACCGATCATGACAAGAACCGGTACTTTTGTAATCAATGGTGCGGAACGTGTTATTGTCAGCCAGCTGGTACGTTCACCTGGCATTTATTATGGAATTGCGCATGATAAGCTTGGTAAAGAATTATACTCTTGCACCGTTATCCCGAACAGGGGTGCATGGCTTGAATATGAGACGGACTCCAATGACGTTTTCTATGTCCGTGTGGACAGAACCCGCAAGGTGCCGATCACAGTCCTGATCCGTGCACTTGGTATTGGAACGAATGCTGAGATTATCGATCTTTTTGGTGAAGAGCCAAAGATTCTCGCAAGTTTCACAAAGGATACTTCAGAGAACTATCAGGAAGGACTTCTGGAATTATATAAGAAGATCCGTCCGGGCGAACCGCTTGCTGTAGACAGTGCAGAAAGTCTGATCACCAGTATGTTCTTTGACCCGAGACGTTATGACCTTGCAAAGGTTGGACGTTATAAATTTAATAAGAAACTTATGCTCAAGAACCGTATCACAGGACATACGCTGGCTGAAGACGTAGTAAGCCCGATGACAGGTGAAGTAATTGCAGAAGCAGGAGCTGTCGTTGACAGAGGACTTGCAGATGCCATCCAGAATGCAGCTGTTCCATATGTGTGGATCGCAAGAGAAGAAAGTGACCGTAATATCAAAGTACTTTCTAATATGATGGTAGATCTCAAAGCTGTATGTGGAATCGATCCGGAAGAAGTTGGCGTAACTGAACTGGTATACTATCCGGTACTTGCTGAACTCCTGGAAGAGACAGCCGGAGATATCGATGAGCTGAAAGAAGCAATTCATAAGAATATTCATGAACTGATTCCGAAGCATATTACAAAAGAAGACATTATGGCGTCTATCAATTACAATATGCATCTTGAATATGGAATCGGTAAAGATGATGATATTGACCACTTGGGTAACAGACGTATCCGTGCGGTTGGAGAACTTCTCCAGAATCAGTACAGAATCGGTCTTTCAAGACTGGAAAGAGTTGTTCGTGAAAGAATGACAACACAGGATCTGGAGGGCATTTCTCCGCAGTCACTGATCAATATCAAGCCTGTAACTGCTGCTGTTAAAGAGTTCTTTGGATCATCACAGCTGTCACAGTTCATGGATCAGAATAACCCGCTTGGTGAGCTGACTCACAAGAGACGTCTTTCCGCACTTGGTCCTGGTGGACTTTCCCGTGACCGTGCCGGATTCGAGGTTCGTGACGTTCACTACTCACATTACGGAAGAATGTGTCCGATCGAGACACCTGAAGGACCGAACATCGGTCTGATCAACTCTCTCGCATGTTATGCAAGAATCAATGAGTACGGATTTATAGAAGCACCGTACCGTAAGATTGACAAAACAGATCCGCAGAATCCGGTTGTAACCGAAGAGGTAGTATATATGACTGCGGATGAAGAAGATAATTATCATGTAGCACAGGCGAATGAGCCTCTGGATGAGGAAGGACATTTCATTCATAAGAATGTATCTGGTCGTTACCGTGATGAGACTCAGGAATACGAGAAAAGAATGTTTGATTACATGGACGTATCTCCGAAGATGGTATTCTCTGTTGCTACAGCACTGATTCCGTTCCTGCAGAACGATGATGCGAACCGTGCGCTGATGGGGTCCAACATGCAGCGTCAGGCCGTACCGCTTCTTACTACAGAAGCTCCGGTAGTCGGAACAGGTATGGAAGTAAAATCTGCTGTCGACTCAGGTGTATGTGTCGTTGCAGAAGAAGGTGGTATTGTTGAAAGATCAACATCTACCGAAATCACAATTAAACAGGATGACAAGACGAAAAAGACTTACAAGCTGACCAAATTCCTGCGAAGCAACCAGAGCAACTGCTATAACCAGAGACCGATCGTTGTTAAAGGTGAAAGAGTTGAAAAGGGACAGGTAATCGCAGACGGACCTTCTACTTCCAATGGTGAGATGGCTCTTGGTAAGAACCCGTTGATCGGATTCATGACCTGGGAAGGTTACAACTACGAGGATGCTGTACTTCTTAGTGAACGTCTTGTACAGAATGATGTTTATACATCTGTTCATATCGAAGAATATGAAGCAGAAGCCCGTGATACAAAGCTCGGACCAGAAGAAATCACACGCGATATTCCTGGCGTAGGAGATGATGCACTGAAAGATCTGGATGAGAGAGGTATTATCCGTATCGGTGCTGAGGTTCGTGCAGGAGATATTCTTGTCGGCAAAGTTACTCCGAAGGGAGAGACAGAACTGACAGCAGAGGAAAGACTTCTTCGTGCAATTTTTGGAGAAAAAGCTCGTGAAGTAAGAGATACTTCTCTGAAAGTACCTCATGGTGAATACGGTATCGTTGTAGATGCAAAAGTATTTACAAGAGAAAATGGGGATGAACTTTCACCGGGAGTTAATCAGGCAGTCCGTATCTACATCGCACAGAAGAGAAAGATCTCTGTAGGTGATAAGATGGCCGGACGTCATGGTAACAAGGGTGTTGTTTCCCGTGTACTTCCAGTAGAAGATATGCCGTTCCTTCCGAACGGACGTCCGCTTGACATCGTGCTGAACCCACTGGGTGTACCATCACGTATGAACATCGGACAGGTACTGGAGATCCACCTTTCTCTGGCTGCCAAAGCACTTGGATTCAACATCGCAACACCAGTATTTGATGGTGCAAACGAGGTTGATATTATGGATACCCTGGATCTGGCGAACGATTATGTTAACCTGTCCTGGGAAGAATTTGAAGCAAGACATAAAGAAGAACTTCTTCCGGAAGTTATGGATTATCTGTATGAGAACAGAGACCACAGAGCACTGTGGAAAGGCGTTCCGCTTTCAAGAGACGGTAAAGTAAGACTGAGAGACGGTCGTACCGGAGAATATTTCGACAGCCCGGTAACAATCGGACACATGCATTATCTGAAACTGCATCACCTGGTTGATGATAAGATCCATGCACGTTCAACCGGTCCTTACTCACTGGTAACACAGCAGCCACTTGGTGGTAAAGCACAGTTCGGTGGACAGCGTTTCGGAGAGATGGAGGTTTGGGCACTGGAAGCTTACGGTGCATCTTATACTCTGCAGGAAATCCTGACAGTTAAATCCGATGATGTGGTTGGTCGTGTGAAGACATACGAAGCAATCATCAAAGGTGAAAATATTCCTGAACCGGGAATTCCGGAATCCTTCAAGGTACTTCTTAAAGAACTTCAGTCACTCGGTCTGGATGTACGTGTCCTGGATGAGAACAATGAAGAAGTTCAGATCATGGAAAGTGTAGATTACGGTGATACAAACCTGAATCACATTATTGAAGGAGACAGACGCTACAATAACGACGAAGATTACGGCAAACACGGATACAGCAAGCAGGAATTCTCAGAAGGAGAACTGGTTGATGTAGAAGATGAGCCGGAGGAAGATGACAGCTTCGACGATTTTGATGGCGATATGAACGATGATTTTGATGACGACATGGATTTAGAATAGGAGGATGCCGAGAATGACAGAAACAAAAAAAGAACCAACGTATCAACCGATTTCATTTGATGCGATTAAAATAGGTCTGGCATCTCCGGAAAAGATTCTGGAATGGTCAAGAGGTGAAGTTACAAAGCCGGAGACAATCAACTACAGAACACTGAAGCCGGAAAGAGACGGTCTGTTCTGTGAGAAAATCTTCGGACCTAGCAAAGACTGGGAATGCCACTGTGGTAAATACAAAAAGATCCGTTATAAAGGTGTTGTATGCGACCGCTGTGGTGTAGAAGTAACAAAAGCAACTGTGCGACGTGAACGTATGGGTCACATCGCACTTGCAGCACCGGTTTCTCATATCTGGTATTTCAAAGGTATTCCGAGCCGTATGGGACTGATCCTGGATCTTTCACCGAGAACTCTGGAAAAAGTACTGTATTTCGCTTCTTATATCGTACTTGATAAGGGAGAGACAGATCTCTCTTACAAGCAGGTTCTTTCAGAAGCTGAATACCAGGAAGCAAGAGAAAACTGGGGCAATGGCTTCCGCGTAGGAATGGGAGCAGAAGCGATCAAAGAACTTCTTGAAGCGATCGATCTTGAAAAAGATTATGCTGAACTGCAGGCAGGACTTGAGGGTGCTACCGGACAGAAGAGAGCAAGAATCGTTAAGAGACTTGAAGTAGTAGAAGCTTTCCGCGAATCAGGAAACAAACCGGAATGGATGATTATGACTGCAATCCCGGTAATTCCGCCGGATCTGCGTCCGATGGTACAGTTGGATGGTGGACGTTTTGCAACATCTGACCTGAATGATCTGTACAGAAGAATTATCAACAGAAATAACCGTCTGAGAAGACTCCTTGAACTGGGAGCTCCGGACATTATCGTTAGAAACGAAAAGAGAATGCTGCAGGAAGCTGTAGATGCTCTGATCGACAATGGACGTCGTGGACGTCCGGTAACAGGTCCTGGAAACAGAGCACTGAAATCCCTTTCTGATATGCTGAAAGGTAAATCAGGACGTTTCCGTCAGAACCTGCTCGGAAAACGTGTTGACTACTCAGGACGTTCCGTTATCGTTGTAGGACCGGAATTGAAGATCTATCAGTGCGGTCTTCCGAAAGAAATGGCAATCGAGCTGTTCAAGCCGTTTGTTATGAAAGAACTTGTTGAGAGCGGAGCTGCTCACAATATTAAGAATGCTAAGAAAATGGTAGAGCGTCTTCAGCCGGAAGTATGGGATGTGCTTGAAGATGTAATCAAAGAGCATCCGGTTATGCTGAACCGTGCTCCTACACTTCACCGTCTTGGTATCCAGGCATTTGAACCGATTCTGGTAGAAGGTAAAGCAATTAAGCTTCATCCACTGGTATGTACCGCATTCAATGCTGATTTCGATGGTGACCAGATGGCGGTTCATCTTCCGCTTTCTGTAGAAGCTCAGGCTGAGTGCCGTTTCCTTCTGCTTTCACCAAACAACCTTCTGAAACCGTCTGATGGTGGTCCGGTAGCCGTTCCTTCACAGGATATGGTACTTG
>OBKN01000849.1_pt1 | contig 12174 bp, 12 predicted proteins | sample 1519931 | NCBI WGS metagenome assembly OBKN01 (sample SAMN04209254, study PRJEB22552) | human gut metagenome | biome: gut; material: feces | host: Homo sapiens | place: USA: Oklahoma
CTGCTGTATAGCCGCAATGATTACATAAAAAACAATATACTTCAGAACAATTTTCTTTTGCCCCATCAAACAGGAAAGGAGACAAATAAAGCAAAAGCATACACTGCCCAGAATAAAATCTTTTAGTCCAAATACCATGAAGTTGATAAGGATAAATAAAAGCAGTTTTATCCGTGTATCTATCGTTAACAGAGTATCACCCCCTAAAATAAAAATGAGCCAGCAGGTTAGCTATAGCTAACCTGCTGGCTCATTATACATAAAAGAACTTATCTTTTCTGCTCCATTCATTTTATAAACCGGAGAAAATAGCCCATTCTTGCTATCTATTTTTTCGATAATCCTTCGGAAGTACACCATATACCGATTGAAATGCTTTGGCAAACTTGCTTGCGTTACTATATCCAAGCTCCAGAGCTATATCGCCAATTTTAACCTGCCCATCAGTAAGCATTTGCGCGGCAAGATTCATTTTGTATTTTTTAAGGTGAGAATAGGGTGTATCACCGTAAATATGAGCAAAAATCATATGAAACACAGAAAGATTGAGGTGGGCGTTTTTTGCTAATCGTTCCAAAGACACTTTTTCATCTAAATGTGTAATCAGATATTCACGGATTGCTTTGGTTGACTGTATTTGCTTTTTATCAAAGTATTTGAAGTCATAACCGTTTAACTGTGTCAATTGATCCATGTAATACAGCAATTCAATAGCCTTTATTTTGAAATAGCCCATTGACTCCGCTTCATCAACTTCATATAGTTCTGAAAAAAGGTGTTGAAGTTTTGGCGGGGTTTCATTCACATACCATTTCTTTTCTATTCCCAAAGTTGTGCCAATCTTATCAAGATCAATAGAAATTGCTTTCATCATTTTCCGGGTTTCATCGGACAATGCTTGTTTATCAATTACAAGACTAACTCCAATGTATTTCTTCAGTGGAAAAGAGAAAGAAATTGGCAAATACTCCGTTCCTGCTACTCCAAAATAGCCCTCCGGCAAATAGGACACAGTATGGTTTAGAAATTCGCACTCGTATCTCCCAGAGCGACAATGAGTAATCTGAATAATATCTGAATTAAACTTCTTTGACACCATTGTTTCGTCTGTATTAAAATCTAAAAAACAAAGCTGTATACCTTCAAAAAGATTATAGTTTTTTACGATTCCACGGCCATTACAACCATAATCTACTACAATGCAATCAGGCGCTTGTGTTAATACTTTTGCTTGGCTACCATACCACTCTTGATTAAAGTTCATACTATTCATAAATAATCTCTCCTTGGTGAGTTAGCTTAAACTTACCTCATCCATAATATCACATCTTTGTTCCTTTTTCAAGAAAATAGCCCGTTTATTCTTCATGATATGTACTCAGCCGCCTGTTCTCACAAGCGGCTGGTTTCTTTTTTTGCTGGTTAATAAGCTGGTACACCGTACCCGTAAATCTCATAGTAGCCCACAGGATAACTATTTTGGCGGCACTCGTCGCCGGAATTGCCCTCTACCGTGTAGACGCGGCCATCCTCGACCTTTTGGACGATACCCACATGGTCGGGTAGCCCGTCCTGTCCGCTTTCATCATCCCAGTCAAAAAAGATGATGTCACCGGGACGCGGCTCGTAGCTGTTATCCTGCCAAAGCCCGCGCTCCTTGAACCAATCAGAGCCTTGAATACAGCCCGCGAACTTCGGGATAATACCGTTTTCGATATACCCGCATTCGTTCGCGCACCACGAAACGAAACACGCGCACCATTCAACACGCCCTGAAAAACCATACCACGACCAATAAGGTTCTCCGCCAATATTCCCGATCTGCGAAAGCGCCACCGAAACGATTTCCCCATCGCTGCCGGTAATCCCATACAACACGCTCGTCCACAGGGAATTGTTTTCGTCGGCCAGCAATTCGGCAAGCTGTTCTTTCTGATCCTCGCTGAAGCCATATTGCGCCGCCATCTCATCGGCAGTCTTGTGGCTGACGGTAATATACAGATAGGTTTGGGTAACGGTCACTTCTGTTTCCACGATATTCCCATTCCCGTCGTCGCTTTCCTGAATCACCGTTTCCGTTTTGGTATCGGTGCTGGAAGATATGGCGTTCATCTCCCAAAATATATCGGTAAGAATTTGTTTTTTAGAATCGTCCATCGTGGCGACTTCCTGCGCGTTGTCCGGGTCGTTGGTGGTTTTCACCGCATAAACCGCAAGCACCTCTTTCCAGACTGCGCGGGAGCCGGACATCTCCAGCACATCATAGGTGTGGGAAGCCTTGGCTTCGTCCAGTTTGTCTTGGTACTCGGTATTGATTTCCTGCACAACGCCCTGCATGGTCATGCCGCTTCCGCTGTCCTCACTGGAAAAGAAAATCCCAAAGCAGGAGCCGATAATCATGGCGATCAGGCAGATAATGATAATCACCAAAACAGCGATCCAGCCCCCGGCTGCAATGGCGGCAATCAGCGCCTTTGTCCCGGCGATGATCGCTTTCACCGCCAGCGCGATTGCCTTGGCAACAGCCTTTGCTGTAACTGCCGCAGCTTTAGCGGCAGCGCGGGCGGCATGAGCCGCAGCCCTTGCCGCCCGTGCGGGTAGCCTGCGCTGTTTTCTGCGCTGCCTTTGCCGCCTGTTGGGTGGTCTTGATCGTGGTCTTGGCGGTGCGCTCTGCGGTTTTTACCGTTTTCCGTGCAGTCTTTACCGTCCCTTTAGCGGTGGATTTTGCAGTCTGCTTAATGGTTTTGCCGCCCCGGTCTACGGTTTTAATGGTTTTCTTGGCGTTGCCGGTGGTGCGCCGGATACTTTCAGCCGCCTTGCGCCGCGCCTGTTTTTTGGGCTGGTTGACTGCCCGTTTTTCAAAGAAATCCTTTGCTTTGGAAATATTCTCTTTGGTGGTCTTTACACCTTTGCGGCCTTGCCGGTCAAATTCACGCACAGCTTTCTGTGCTGAATCCAAACCACTGGAAACACGGCCAGCCGCGTATTCTTCGGGCGAACCCTCCTGCGGCGCGGCGCTGTGTTCCGCTTTTTCCTTGGTGCGGATATAGGCGTTTTTCATTCGCTGTGCGGCAGTAGCCGATTTGTCAATGGCTTTTACCGTCCCTTTGGCAACGTCCTTCACCTTAATATCCGGCATTTATCTCACCTCCAGTCTGCGCTGCGCTAATTCCTCCTTTAATGCGGAAAAGAAAGCACGGGTGCGAAGTTTTCCGCCCCGTGCTTCCCACTCCTTTTCAAACTCAAACCGCCATGCCAGTTCCCGGACAGAATAATCCTTGCGGAATTGCCGCCATGTGGATTCGTCCCACACTTGAAGCTGCTTCCATAAATCCGGAAAATGCTCGTATAGGCTTCTCAATCCTTTTAATCCCTGCAAGGGGCAGCACCAGCAGGAAACGCGGTCAAACAATTCATATAAACCACCCCAAGAAAAGCCCCGCTCATAGCAGTAGGCAAGGCAGTCCTGTTCCGTCATGCCCCATTCTACAAGCGGGTAGCGTTTTTCTTTTATTCGTTCCGTTTCATCGGCGGCAACGCCAACATATTCAATCAGGGTATACCTTTCTCGCAGCTTTTTCAGATAGTCGTTGATAATACGGATTTTCAGCATTCCTGTACACCATCGGTTACGCGGCCCCGGCCAGCTCATACCGTCGAATTGATCCAGCAACGGATTTTTTCGTTTCGGGTGATACTCAAAGAAGTAATACTCGAAATCGCGGGGCGCTTTTAGCCGGGTAATCTCTTTGCCGGTGTAATCCTCCAACCGATTTAGATGGTCGTACATCTGTGGGAATTCAAGCCCGGTGTCACAGTATAGAATTAAATCTACAGGCCGATTTTCTTCTAACAGCCGCAATAGCATAGCTGTCGAATCTTTCCCGCCCGAGAGAGAAACGATATATTTCTCAGGCTTCATTCCTGTCCACCTCCACCGGAGGGGAGGAAATCTTTTTTGCCACGACGACCATCCGCCCGTTGGTCTGCGAATATTCACAAGTGGAAAGCGTAATCAGCTTGTCGCCATACGCGGCGGAAGCGCCGGTATCGTATAGCGAAAGCTCCTTGCACTTGGCAACATACTCGTCAAAGGCGGCTTCGCTCTCCGCATTGACAAAATGGTAATACTTAAAGCCGGATTCTGAGTAGGCCACCGTCTTAAAGGCCGCAATTACCTCGTATTCGCCATAACCGCCCAGCGTGTCAAAATAAATCGTCTTATGCTCCCGGTAGAAATCCTCGTCCGCATATTTGCACAGGTCGGAAAACATACTGCCATTGTTCATGTGATGTCCGTAAAGCACCATATTGTCGGAAATATCCGCGTCGCAGTTTTCCGCCGCGTAGGGAACGCCATAGTTGCTATACGATTTGTCAAAAGCGTGTTTCAGGTAGAAATCGGGGTCGTCCTTGGTCTGCATGACGGGATAATCAATCCGTGTTCCGGGAATGGAAATCCAGCCGATCAGGTCGTCGTTCTGTGCGAACACCTCCGCATACTTTTCAAAGGCGGTCATTTCCGGCTCTGCGGCTTCCGCGTTTTCCGGCTCCTCTGGCGCGGAATCTTCGACGACCAGCGCGGCCACCTGTTCAAAGGCTTCGGCGCTCTGCTTCTGGTCGTGGTATTCCCGGAACAGCATAATGCCGGAGAAAAGGAAAAGGGCGGCGCAAAACGCCGCCCCCGCAATCATCAATTTTCTTTTCATGGATATAGCCCTCCTGCTTTACCGCGCCTGTTCCTTGGAAACGGGCACTTTGGCTTTTTCAGAATGTTCGGTTTTAAGCTGGCGCAGTTCGGATTTGACCGATTGTTTCTGTTCCTCCGGCTCCTTGCCGCGCTGCGCCTTTTCCATCAGCTTATCCGCACCGCGCGCCATTTTGGAAAACGCAGTGCCGCAGGATTCAAGAACGCCCCGCAGCTTGGCAAGCACGCCCTTATTCGCTTCCAGAATCCCGTTTTGCTTTGCCGGTCTGCCCAAAAAGGCGCGTCCGGCGTTTTTCATGTGTCCGCCCACTTCGTGAAGTTCCTCGCGGATCACGTCAATCTGCCCGGCGTACTGGCGCATAGACTGCGCCGCATGGGAAAAGCCGCTTTTGATTTTGGAAAGGGCGGCGGGAATCCGCATACTCTCCACAGCCTGTACCAGCGCCGATTTGCCTTTTTCCTTAAAGGCTTTCACCGCCGCCCCAGCGGATTCCACCACCTTGCCCTTGGCAACGGAAACCATCGTCCCGACCTGTAGGATTTTATCCTCCGCTTTGGTGACGATTTTGGCGCACTTGGCACGGATTCCCTTGTCATGCAGAAGATTTACCTCCGCGTGCATTTCCTGAATCTCGTTCATCATTACAGATAGGTTGTATTCCATGCTTTCGATATATCCCACAAGGGATTGCACGTCCTCTTTCTGCTTGTGCAGCCCGTTTTTCTCCAACACCTCGTACAAATCTATAATCTGCGGGTGGACGTTCAAACTAATTGCTTGCGTTTCCATTTACAGCACCTCCAAATACACCCTCGCCGGGCTTGGTCGTCATAAGCTGATATAATTTCGTGTTCTTGGGGAACCGGTTGATAAAGGGGACAAGGGCGCTGCCATACTTGATAAGGCCGCAACCCGCGTCCGCATTGGTAACATAGCTCATCTGCTCGTCGGAAATATTCAAAAGTTTCGCCAGCTTCGCACGGTCGGACGCGGCCTGATTGAGCATGACCACAAACTCCGAGTTGGAAAGCATGGTGCTGGCCTGCACCGAATCCAAAAGGTACTCCACATTCTGCGTGATTGCAGTTGGATATGCGCCGCGCTTTCTAAACTGCCGCCACGCGGAATTGAAGAAAATGCCGCTTTGCTCGTTCTCAAATACCACATGGAATTCATCAATAAAAACGTGGGTGCGCTTGCCCTTTTTCCAGTTGAGGGTAACGCGGTTGAGAATCGTATCGGTGATAACCAACAGGCCGGTGGGCTTTAACTGTGCGCCGAGGCTGCGGATGTCAAATACCACAATCCGCTTATCCAAATCCACGGTGCTCTCATGGCCGAAGATGTCAAGGGAACCTTTGGTGAACAGTTCCAGCGAAAGGGCGATTTCCTTTGCCTTGTCCTCCGGCTGTTCCAGAATCTTATCCCGCAGATCGCACAGGGTCGCAACCGTGCCCTTCTGCTGCGCTTCCTGATACACCAGCGCGGTGCAGCGGTCAATGATGGATTTCTGCTGCGGCCCCACGCCGTTTTTATCAATCTGCTCCACCAGCGACATGACAAACTGCGATTTTTCCACAATGGGGTTGTTCTCGCCATACCCGTCCACCATATACATGGCGTTCAGCCGGTCTTTTCCGCCCGCCGCCATGTGGATAATGGTGGAAATATCACCGCCCAGCGCCTGCACAAGCGGGGCAAATTCGCCCTCCGGATCGCAGATCAAAATATCATCGTCGGTGTTCAGGATTAAAAAGGTGATAAGTTCTTTCGCACAAAATGATTTTCCCGATCCGGGAACGCCAAGCAAAAAGGCCGACTGGTTCAGGAGATTTGCCTTGTTGCACATGATAAGGTTGTGGGAAATGGCGTTCTCCCCATAGTAAATCCCTCCGCTGTCCCGGATTTCCTGCACCTTAAACGGAATAAATACCGCAAGGGATTCGGTAGTAAGGGTGCGGAACGCATTGATTTTCCGCGCGCCGATGGGGAGCACGGTATTCAGCCCGTCAATCTGCTGAAACTTGAGGGTGGCAAGCTGGCACATATGCTTGCGGGCAACCGAAAGCACCGCCTCCGTGTCGCTGTCAAGCTGCTCCTTGCTGTCGGCGCAAAGCACCATTGTAATCAAACCGAACATCATGCGCTGGTCGCGGGTGGTAAGGTCGTCCAAAAACTCCTTGGATTCCTTGCGCTGCAATTCCATGTCGTAGGGGATTACCGCCGAAAAGTTGTTGTTGGCGTTCTGGCGGCGCTGCCAGTTGGTGATGTTCGTTTCCACTCCCAACAACCTGTTCTCGACCTCCCGCACCGCTTCATCGGTGGGGACGGGAACCACGTCAATCGACAACATCATATTGCGATTAAAATCCGTCAGTTCCGTTACCATGCCGTCCTTGATATACGAAGCATAATCTTTAAGGAACAGCACCCGGCAAAACTTTTCGCCCAGCTTCAGGTAGTCGCTGTTTTTCTCAATGGAGTCCGGGCAGATATAGTCGCGGAAATCATGCCCTTTTTTCATCATATCCTGCGGATCAAAGTGGAAAGCAGCTTCCTCGCCCTGCCGGTAGAAGTCGTGGAGGACGCGCAGCTTTTCCTCCGCGTCCAGTTCGGTGCATTTGGAACCGAGGGCGGAGAAATGGGAAATGAGGTCGGCTCCCACGCGGGCAAAATACGCCCGGGCTTCCTCAATATCCTTTTTCACTACCGATATGGTGAGGTATTTTTCCTGCACAATCCCATTCGCGCCGGTGGCTTTGTCCAGCAGCATTTGGTTGTATTCCCTGCGGTATTCGTCCCGGAAGTCGCCGCGCAGGGGCATGAGGATAGATTGCTCAAAGTTGGCTTTATTCAAGCGCCGGTTGTTGATGGTTATTTTGGTAGTCGCGCCGGAATCCAGGCTGTTGAGCAGTTCGGAATAGGTTAAAAACATACTCTCCTTATCCTCGCGGCTGGCGACAAGGTAATTGATGTCGGTAAACTTATACGTCTTGGCAAACTTGCCGCCGGTCATAAAAATACCGTCCTTCCAGATTCGGCGGACGGGGATCACATCCTGCACTTTCCGGGGGACGGTGTATCGTTCCTTATCCTGTTTCAAAAGGTTTTTCAGGGTTTTAATCATGCTTGGCCTCCTTTTTCGCGCCCTTGCGCTTTTTCCTGCTGCGCCCTGCCGGTGCGCCGCCCTTTTCGCGGCTTTCAATGGTATCTTTCAGGGATTCGTAGTACAGGTTTGAGGATTCAAACCGGATTTCTTTCGGCTCGATGATTTCGGAGCGCAGCCACGCCCAGATAAATTGTTCGGCGGTCATCCCGTGGTAGGTGATGAAGCCCAGCACCGCAAAGGGGGCTGCACCGAGAATACACATCCATGAAAGGGTTTCTATCCCGAAATACGGGCGCAGGATAAAATAAAGGCCCACAGCTACGCCGCAGGCCAGAACAGAAAAGATAAACTGCCGCATACTCAAACCGAAAAACATGGATTCGGTATAGTTGCGGATTTCACGGTTGATTTTGACTTCCAATAGAGGTTTCCTCCTTTACTCGGTATTCCCGCGCCAATGCCTGCAAGCGTTCTTTCAGGCAGCAGCAAGATTCTACCATACAGCCCCTGCGTTTACCGCCATAGTAAAGGCAGTATTCACAGGCGCAATCTTTTACGGTATAGCCGGTAAACCGGCCATAAATTCTTGTATTCGGCCCCATAGCTTCAACGCTCCCTGTCGCGCTTCTTTTTCTGCTGCCGGTTGCCGATCTCGCCGGGGGCAAGATACAGCTTCCCGTCATGCTCGGCGGTGTGGGTGGGGTAGCCCATAATTTTCAAGGCTTTCTGCACCTGAAGCGTGTGTTCCGGCTTCGGCTGGCAGACGCCGATGTGCAGATACATTTGGAAATCGTCATACCAAGGCTGGTTTTCAAAATTATCCGCACGGAAAAACGGGTCTTCCGTAATCTCCGTAAGCGGCTTGTTCAGAATGTCGTCCATACAGCGCCCTCCTTTATAAGCCCATCATTTCGCGTACAATCCTGTCGGCCATTTTTACGCTGCCAACGAGGATTAACATATTAAAGACCAGTTCGCCCACATATGACCAAACCTGCGTCACCGCCGCCGCGTTGGGGTCAACTGCCGGTGGAGAAGCGGCGAACAGGGAAAAGATAATGCAGGCAAGCACGATAATCGCGCCCTCCAAGCAAACCGCCGCATAGGACCTGATAAAACTTTTGCCGACGTTCTGTGATGGTTCCCCCGCAAAAGCGGAGAGAGGGACGGGGGCGATAGCGGTATAAAGATATAATTTGAAAAAACGCCCATACACGGTCATAATCATGATAAAAGACAAAACCGTGATGAATAAGCCTCCGATTAGCGTCACCGCCCACAGGGGGATGGATTCAAAGAAGCCGCAGCTTTCGATGGCGTCAATGATTTCCTGCGGCAAGACGGTTTGCTGCGCCGAGCCAAAGCCCGCGGCATTCATAATTGTGGAAACAAGCCCCTGCACGATTTCAAACAGCGCCATCATAAGCTGCAAGCCATAGGTGACAACGCCCTTGGCAAGCGCGAAGCGGATAAATAGCTTCAAAGCGTGCTCCGGCTTTTTCAATTCGGCAAAGCTCCCGCACGTTTTTACAACGCCTACGACAAAAAACAGCACCAGCAGGGCAAGGCCGATGGCCTGTACTGCACCGTGGATATTCACGATTACTGCCCATATCGTCCCGCCTTTGAATTGCTGCGGGGATTGGGTAATAAGCTGCCAGATTTCCGCTAATTTTTCATTCCATGTGTTGAGGGCGTTTTCCAAGTTTTGTACGACCCAGTTATCGGACACCTGCATCACCTCCCGATGAAACTACATAATCAGATAAGCAGATGTCACTATCGACCTCATTGCCCCATACATCCCAACCACCTGTCTTTTCTCTGGCAAATAATTCAATACGCGGCAAGTCACCAATCAGTTCTATGATTTTTTCCCGCGTTTCATCAGGTTTTTTGCTATGCTTCTGTAAAGGGCTGATGATAAGCTGATGAACTCGTTTGGATTTTCGCTTTGGATGGCCTTTCGTACCCAAGAGGCAGATTTCAGCATTTCCCCTTGTCCAGAATCCCAAGCCAAAGAACCAGCCATGTCCGCTTTTGTTTTGCTTCAGCCAAACAAAAGCGGTACTTTTATACCGAAATCCCCAGGCCCGTATAAGCTGTAAAGCGTTTGGCAACATAGGAAAAGTTGTCCATAGAAAAAGAACCGCGTCTTTTTCTGTAAGATTGGTAACCGGCAATTTGCAAAGTTCTTTCAAAGCCATCGTGGGATATATCTTGGAAGCAGCACCTTCCACACCTTTTTGCTCGTATTGCCACGGGGGATCAGCATAAATAATGTTGTATTTTTTCATCACTTTCCTCCTTTCGGGCAGAATCAGGGGCGGGCCGCAGCCAGCCCGCCCCCAGACTGCCAAATCGAATCAGCCCGTGATAAGGGTCAAAATCTCTTTTGCAAACGTAATGATGACGCCGCCGGCCAAGGTGAGGAAACCATTGGCGCGCTGGCTCGGGTCATGGCTTTTCAGCGAAAGGCCAATCTGCACGATACCAAAGCCGAGCAGGATAAGGCCGATGGCTCGGATCAGTCCGAAAATAAAATCGGAAAGGTTGTTGACAACCGTAAGGGGGTCGCTGGCCGCAAAAGCGGTGGTGGTAAAGCAGCAGACCGTCAGCGCCACCGCCGCATAAGCGGCAAAAGCGCGTTTGCTTTTTCTGCCCATCGGCAGTCTGCGGGTTTCCTTGTCGTTCTTCTTACTCCAAAGTTTCATGTTGCTCGTCCTCCTTTTTAATGTGGAAAATCGCTGCAATATCCTCGTCGGAGAGGATTGCAAGGTCGGTTGTTGAAAATGGTTCCTGTGAATCCTGCGGGAGATTTTCTTCTGCTACGGAAATGGTGGCGACCGCATTTTCGGTTCCTCCGTGTTGATAGGGCTTTCCTTTTCCGTCCGTGGTATATTTCACATAAGGGTGCTTTAGCAGGTCGTATTTTTCATCAATCAACGGGCGTTCGCCGCGAATAAAAAGAAGCGCGTAGCGGTTGTCCAGCATACGCACTTCGTCCGGCGTCATCAGTTCACGGCCTGTAAGCTGGTTGTTGGTGGAATAGCTGCCGGAATGTCCGGTGCTCTTGCCATAGGTGTCCAGCCAAAGGGTGGATTTTCCGAGATAGCTTTCGGAAATCAGCTTATGAGTGCTGGTTTCATTTCCTCCAAGGTAGAGAAATTCATCGCAGTTGCCCATAATGGATTCCCATTGCTTTTCATACAGCGCCTTTAGCTGAGCGATGTTCTGAATGATAATGGAAACCGAAATGTTCCGGCTCCGCATGGTTGCCAGCAGCTTGTCAAAATCATCGGGGAGCGAAACATTGGCAAACTCGTCCATGAGAAAATGGACGGGCACCGGCAAACTGCCGCCATGCTTCCGGTCAGCCGAATAGAAAAGCTGCTGAAAGGTACTGGCGTACAGGAGGCTCACCAGAAAATTGAAGCTGCTGTCGTTGTCGGGAATCAATGCGAATAAGGCCACTTTCCGTTCACCGAGGGAGGATAAGTCCAATTCATCGGTAGCGGTAAGAGCCGCCACCGACGAAAGGTTGAACTTTTCCAGCCGGGAAGCCAAGGTGATCTGAATGGATTTCAGGGTTTTGGCGCTGCCGGAACGGTAGTCCTTGTAATATTTCACCGCAATGTGGTCGGGGTTCCGCATTTCAAGGCGCTCAAACAGTTCGTCAAGCGGCGATTGGTAGCTGTCGTCGTCCTCCCGTACCTCGCCCGCCCGCAGCATTTCCATCACCATCGGAAAGTTTTTCTCGTCCTCCGGCGCTTCGTAGTACAGGTAAAATACCAGTGAGAGCAGCAGCATGGAAGCAGCGGTATCCCAAAACGGGTCGTTGGATTGGCTCCCCTTGGGCGTGGTCGCCTTAAAGAGATTCGTCACCATTTTCTGCACGTCGTTATCGCTCTGAAGATAGGCGAAAGGGTTGTAGCAATGGCTTTTCTCCATATTCAGGAGATCGACCACCTTGATGTCATAGCCCTGTTTTTCTAATAAGCTGCCGCAGTCGCGGAGCAGTTCCCCCTTACAGTCGAGCACAAAGTAGGAGGTATTCGCTTGGCACAGGTTCACTTTGCCATAGAACCGGCTTTTTCCTGCTCCGCTGCCGCCGCATACGAGGGTATTGAGCGTCCGTCGGTGTTTTCTTCCGTCCAGCCCCATGCGGACGTGCTGGGTGAAAATGCGGTTTTGGAATTGGTCTTTGTCCCTGTATTTCTTGTTCACAGCCCGGGGATCGCCCCATTTTGCCGAGCCATGTTCTTCTCCCCTGCGGTAGTTGCGGCGGGTGGAGAGATAAATCCCAACCCCGATTCCATAGGCGGCAATAAAAAGGAGGACAGTTTTTACACTGTC
>OBKN01000860.1_pt1 | contig 12099 bp, 9 predicted proteins | sample 1519931 | NCBI WGS metagenome assembly OBKN01 (sample SAMN04209254, study PRJEB22552) | human gut metagenome | biome: gut; material: feces | host: Homo sapiens | place: USA: Oklahoma
CGTCTTCGATAAACACGCCTACGCCAAGCGCCACGACGAACACGACGAGAACCGCAGCCCAGCGCGGCATGTTCAGTTGGCTCTGCAGCGCCTCGATGGGCGGTTCGAACAAATTCACCAAGCTCGTAAGCGCAGCGCACGCCACCGCCAAGAAGAACAAGAAGCAGAACAGGCCGCCGAATGGCATATCAGCAAACACCTGGGGCAGCGTGATGAAGAGCAGCGGCGGGCCCGAAAGAGGGTCGACGCCAAGCGCGAACACCGCAGGAATAACCACCATGGCGGAAAGCACCGCGGCGAGCGTCGAAAACAGCACCACATTTTTTGCCGACGACACGACATCGACGTCATTCTTCAAATAGCTGCCATACACCAGCGTGCCGCTACCTGCGAGCGACAACCCAAAAAAAGCCTGGCCAAGAGCCAAAACCCACGTTTGCGGATTCGCGAGCGCCTCCCAATGGGGCACAAACAAATAGGCGTAGCCGTCGAGCGCGCCCGGCAGCATGGCAACGCGAACGAGCAGCACGCAGAACAGAATAAAGAAAATGGGCATCATGATTTTATTCAGTCGCTCAATGCCGCGCGATACGCCGAACGCCATAACGGCCAGCGTAATGGCAAGCGCCGCCACATGGTATCCAACGCTGCCAAACGGCCCGGCGATCGAGCCAAAGAACGCTGCCATATCGGGCTGCGTCACCAGCGTTCCGCACGCAGCCTCGATAAGGTACTTAATGAACCAGCCGATGACCACGGCATAGCCAATGGCAATGCCGAGCGCGCCCAGCACGGGAATAATGCCAATAACACGGCCGATTTTGTCACCGTTTTTCACGCCGCGCATTTCGAGCGCCTTCGAAAACGCGCCCATAGGGCCCGTTCCCATGGCACAGCCGAACGCCATTTCGCCAATGACGCCCGTAATGCCCAGCACCACGACGAAGAACAAATAGGGAATCAGGAACGCCGCGCCGCCGTATTGGGATACGCGATACGGGAACAGCCAAATGCCCGAAAGGCCCACCGCCGAGCCAATGCAGGAAATAATGAATGCGGTTTTGCCGCTGAACGAGTCTCGCGATGTAGTGTTTTCGGCCATAAGGGCCCCTTTCTGAATTGCAACCCGCTCACGATAGCAGACTTCGTGTTCAAGCCGCATGCCAAACGAACATTTCGCTGGTCAATACACGCGCAGGGAACCGCATCGGGGCCAGAGCGGCACGAATTGATCGATGTCGAAGCGCGAAAACGAGCGGCTTCCAAAACGGGCATCTTCCATCTTCGGAACGAGCCCCGCCTCCGTCAACGCGAACGCTCGAGCGCAATCCCCACCTTCCCACGCCCGCGCCCAAGCCGAAACACACCCCACGCCCAAGCAAAAAAACGCACTCCCGCAACCGCAAAATGTTACCAAGGTAACGAAACGGCGGCATTTAGCACTCTCGCTTGCAGAGTGCTAAAAAGCTCCTATACTGCAAATTGTCAAAAGAAAGAGCGAGGCGATGGCCCCGTACGAGAAAGGCAGTGAGTCATGATGTTGGTACCTGCACGTAGGAACGATTTCTTGAGCGACTTTTTGAGCGACCCTTGGGACATGGGATTCTTCGGAAACCGTCCGCAAGGCCAAAAGCCTGCACCGGCCATGATGAAGACCGACATCAAGGAAACCGAGAAGGCTTTCGAGCTTGACATCGATTTGCCGGGCTTCAAGAAGGAAAACGTTCACGCCGAGCTGCAAGACGGCTACCTTACCGTGAGCGCGAACACCGAAACCGAGACCGAAGACAAGGACGAACAGGGTACCTATCTTCGCAAGGAGCGCTTCACCGGCAGCTGCAGCCGCAGCTTCTATGTTGGTGATGACATTTCCGAAGACGACATTTCCGCGAAATTCGAAAACGGCATCTTGAAGGTTACCGTGCCCAAGAAGCAGCTCCCCGCACCCGAAGAGACCAAAAAGGTCATCGGCATCGAGTAATTGATTTTTCCGAGTCTCCCCTTTCTATAAAAAAGCCGGCCCGCGCAATGCGGGTCGGCTTTTTTGCTGCCCATGGGAGCGATGCATGAACAATAAGCAAGCTCTTTCGCTATTTCGACTTCGGCTCTTCAAGCATGCGCTCAATCAAATACCCCTCGCGCACGCCGCGATCGCAAATACGCAAGCGTTCCCCGTCGAGTTCCTCGAAGACCTCGACAAGAATCGCCAACCCGCACACAATGGTATGAATTCGCTCGGGAGAGACGTGCAGAACCGCGTCGATGAATGCGCGGCGATGCCCAACGACGTCGCGCAACATGCGATTCACATCGTTGCGCGTAATTTCTTCGCTCGAAGCGCCAGGCACAACCCATGCGTTCACTTCCGAAAGCGCGCGAATGGAGCCACCGACACCGTAGAGTTCTTGGGCCGAGCCAGTACAGGCGCCCGTTTTGTCGGAGGCAATAAGCCTGCGAACGCTCGCACGAATGGCCGAAATCTCGTTTTGGGTGGGCAGAATGTCGCCCACGAAACGCTTGTATGAAGAAAGCGACCCCTGCGGCAAGCTCGTACGCGCAACGTCGATGCCATTTTCAATAACGGTAATCTCGGTCGAACCACCGCCAATATCGATAAGGGCGCCATCGTCCAACGTACCGCGCGATGACGCGCCCACAAATCCCAAATGCGCCTCATCGGCATTCGAAAGCAGCGAAATCGAGCAGCCCGCGCCCTGCTCGATTGCCGCGATTGCCTGCGCGCTGTTTGAGATATTGCGCAGCACGGCAGTCGCGAACACGTCAATGCGGTCGGGCGACAAATAGCTCGCACGCTTTATGCATTTTTTTACCGCCAGAATCGCCTCGGCTATACCTTCGTCGGAAAACGCCCCATCGACGATATAGGCCGCCAAACCCGCCATGATTTTGCGGTTCATGATGGTTTTGAACTTGCGCTTCTCGGGACACAACACGTCGTAGACGCACAAGCGCACCGTGTTCGACCCAACATCGATGACCGCATACTTCATAGAGCAATTCCGCCTTTCAGAATTTCGTGATGCAACATTTAAGTATACCGATTGACGCGAGACGCACGTAAAGCGTATGTCAAATCGCCAGAACACAGCAGCGCAAGCCATGGAGCAATTCCGCCCCGCAAGCCCGCGTAGCGTCTCGATTCCTCACGAATTTTTTTTACCCGGTTTATACCCATTTTTCATAGGTGTCTTAATTTCTACTATGGGGTCATCGAAACACGGCAACGAAAGGAACCATCATGAAATGTCCCTGTTGCGGATACAACCTGCCAGACGATGCGAATTTTTGCGCGTCATGCGGAGCGAACGTGAGTGTCGCTTCGTCGGCCACCGCGGCCACCACAACAAGCACCGAGGGCAGCGGGGATGTCGCGCAGTCCACGACCGAGCCGCATGCGGCGCCCAACAATGCGAAAAACGGCGCGCCTGAAGCGCCCGACTCGACGAGCACATGCGGTGAACCAGCTCATTTCAGCAGCTCAATCGGCAATTCCTTCAGCGTGCATCAAGGAAGTAACGCGGCATCGCACGTTGGGCAATTCCTCACAACCAAAAAAGGCAAAGGCATTGTCGCGGGCGCAATCGCTGCCGTAGCGGCCATCATCGTGACGGCCGTCGTTGGCTTCAACATGGCGAACAACGTGCCCGAAGACACCGTGCGCCAAGCGCTCCAAAACAGCTCGACCGTAGCTGATGGCATCGTGGCAAACGACTACGTTACCGCCCAGCCTTACGATTTGAAAAACCTCAAGATCGACAAGCAGGAAGACGAATCGACGGGTGAAATCGGTGCGGCAATTACAGGCAGCAACAAAGCGCGCCATGTATATTTTTCGGGATCGATGGAAAACGACTTCTTCAAAACCGATTTCACAGGCGAGGCCTACTACGTCAAGCAGGGCGACACGTGGGTCAGCCTTCTTGGGCCTTCCATCACCGGAAACACCACCACGCCGCTGCAAGGCGTCGGGCGCATAAGTGAAGCCTCGGAAAGTGACGAATACGAGATCTCGAATTTCTCTTCGACGCTCGATTCCAGCAACGGCACCTACACCTCTACCGCCACGCAGGACGTTTCGTATACGTTCTGGTTTGCGACCGACACCGCAACCAATACCCGCACGTTCGTTTTCGACGGCAATTGCTGGAAGCCCACGGGCGATACGGCAGTTTCCAACATGCACACGGCAACGAACTTCGCCGGCAAGAAATTCGAATACACCGATACGGGCAGCGGGATGTTCAAATCGGGTACGACCAATTCGACGATCGAGTTCACAAGCGATGGTGAAAATGGCCAGGTCGCAGCCACGTATTCGCTCGATTGGAAGTACTCGGGCGACACATCCAAGGGCTCATCGGGCCAGTACTACCTGCCCGTCAACCTTTCGGGTAACCTCACTGGCGCAATTGAGCACGAATTCGGCAAAGACAATTTCAGCATCGAGCTCAACGACGCCGAAAACCAGGTGACGTTCACGGGCGGCGAATCGTATGCGACGATTTCGGCGGGCGACGGCGAGTCGAACACCATGTCGCTTTCGGCCGCGTCGAACACAAAGTATTTCGAAAGCCCCTTCCAAACCTCAACGTACCGCATGAGCATGGGCACCTACGTGGAAAAGGCGTAAGGACGAGCGACGCCAAACCGCTCCGACGCCGGGCGGCCCGAATCGGCCCTATCGCGTTATTTGTCGATTGTCTCAATCGAGGATCGGCCGATCGAGCTACCCGGCATTTTTTCTTTATATGTAGCACATCGCAGGCACCGCTTCGCTCGCTACCTTGCCTTCTTCAAGGCCTTCATTCGCCTCTCAAGATATTTTTGATCAAACACGCCTTCAGCGACGCAACGTTTCACGATATCGCCCGAGCCCTGGGCGATATCGGCGTCGACGTCATGCTTGAGCTCAACCCACGTTGCGAGCATATGGCGAACTTTATCGCACGCAACGCCGCTCGCCTGCTTTGGGAAAAACACAGCTGCGATTTCGCTCACGCCATCGCCTTCCGCATACGCCTGACGAATATCGATCTGCAATTGACGGGTTTTATCATTTTTCGCGGCCGTCTTGCATTCTTCGCTGCAGAACTTTTTCGGCACGCCGCGGCGACGAGCGAGCGAAAATGCCTTGCCGCACCGGGCGCAATAGCCGATTTTCACGTCGCCGAGCTTTTTCGAGAACAAAAACCAAAGGTACGCGAGATAGGTGTCGAAGCTCAAGAAATCATCGTCTTCGGTGGAGCGGAACAAGTCGACGCGCACGCCTTCCAAATGCAGTGATATGAGCGCCTGGACCAAATGGCGCAGCGAGACCGTGTCATCTTCGCAGAGCTCCGATTCCCGAACATCAAGTTTGCCTTCGACGGTTGCCGCGTCGAACCGAATCAACGAAGCCTTTTCAGCTTCTCCCTCGACCTCGCCAAAACCTGTAATAGTCTTTTTCGCCTGGTCGATAAGCGCAGCCGCATGGGCACCATCATAGAAGCACGAAAGCACCAGGGCAAAGTCGAGCGGCGCAATTTCGCACTCGAACGAAAAGAGCGTAACCGTAAGATAATCGGCACCGTCTGGGTCGTGTTCGATGTCGCCTATCACATAGTCGAATTCGTCACCCACGAATTTCTTCAGCCACGGCATGTTTGGCATATGCGCCACGTAGCCATTTTCTATGGAAGCATCAACGGCGAACGAAATGGCGAAAATCGAGAAGTCATTTCCCGTTTCAACATTCTTCACCAGGGTTTTCGCGACGAGCGCTTCCGATTGCGATTCTTCATCGGCCTGCAACACCGCGAGCGGCTTGCCGCCATTCACCACTTCCTGCACCGTGACAACCGCACGGGCCACATTCGCGGCGCTTTGCCAATCGACAAGCGACTCGCGCACATCCGTTCCGAACAAAGGGCCCGTTTGCAGAGCCAGCGGCAACAGCCCATTTTTATCGACAAAGGCGAGGTCTTCTATGCCGGTTTGCGGCGCAGGGCGCGGCATGGCCTGATCAGGGGTCGTGAAGCGTTCGGCTGCATTCGCCGGCACGAACTCGAGGCACGGCGACTCGCCTTGCGTCAAACGAACATCGTGCACGGGAATTCGGCCTTGCGGAGTTTTCAGCTGATCAATTACGTTCATATTGGAATCCAACGGTCGACAATATCGTGCGATTATTTTACCCCGTTTAAGCGTTATTTTCGGGAAGCAACCTAGCTGCAGCCCGCTCGAGACGCGCCTTTGGCAAAACCGAAAACCCAAATTGTGCGAAGGTTACCTGAGAAGCCGTGCAACGCTCCGCAGACCAACCCTGACAGGATGCGCTTTGCCTGCAATGCATAGAGCCTTGGTTGCGAGACGCGCCCATGCTTTCACCGCAGCGACTCTTCATTCACTCGCCCCGCAACGCGATAAGTCCCCGCTACTGCGAAGATGCTTGACCCGAACCAGAGAAGCCCATGGGCGCTTCGATGGCAACCGTATCGCCGACTTTCGCAAGGCTGCCGTCACTCGGAGCGACCAGAATCTCACGCCTTCCGTATGCATAGCTGCCCATTTGGTAATCCTCCGTCGCAAACACCAGGCCTTCGCTTGCGATATAGAAATGGGAGCATCCGTCAAGCGGGTTTTCGACATCAACGCCGCTTCCCAGCGCAGGGCTCATCAAGCACATGTTCGTGATATCCCTCACGACTGCGTTCGTGCTCAGAATATCGCTCGGATCGGTGGCGAGATACGCAGTGACCGCATCGGCAACGGCCGATTTTGCCTGTTCAGGAGTGAGGCCAAACGTCGATATCGGGTCGATGGGATCACCCGTTTCCAAACTGTAAGCGCACCCCGTTACCGTCGTCGAGCCATGCGGACCCCATCCCGTATCGTAGCGCTGGTCGCGCACGCATACGATGTCGTTATCGATATACGTCAGCGTGATAGAGCGATACTGGCATATGAACACGATGGCGCCTCCCATGTCTTCCGCGGCATCGGGGGCCGCATTCGTCTTCTCGACATCGGTGCGCATGGATTCCTCGAGGGCAGCGTTGATTTTATCGACCGCGTCGCTTTGCGTCGAGGCCTCGATGTGCGGGTAGTACCACTTCTGCGCCTCGCGTTTGCCCGGCGCATCATATGGATCGACCGGCACGCTCACGTCCATCGAGCGAGTTTCAACCGAATATGTGATTTCCTCGGGCGCTTCAACGGTTTGCTCATTTTGGGCCTGCTGTGCGGGGAGCCACATGTCGGTGTAAACGCGGTAAGCGGCATATGCCGTGCCCGCAGCAAGAGCCATGGCCAGCGCGACCAGCACGACCATAGGCACGCGGCGACGCGAGCGATGTTTCGTGGCATTCACCGCACCACGCAACGTTTCGGGACGCTTTGGCGAGACGTCCTCTTGAGGCACCGAAGACGCGCCGCATGCGCCGGCCTCGCATGACTTTTCGGGCTCATCCGCAAAAGCGGCGCTTTCAGACGAGGGATCGCTGAATGAGGAATCACTTTGCAAGGAGTCAAAGCTTGCGGAACCATTTTGTGAAGAAACGTTTGAGGGATGGTCGCTTGGCGAGGCGCCATGCTTTCCTGCGTCCGCTGCTTCCGACGCAAACGCCGGCACGACGGTCTTCGCAGACGGGGCTGCGAGTGCGGCGGCCTCCCTGGACGCAGCTACGGGGTTGACTGCCTTCGCGAGCGCGCCCGTTGGCTCAACAACCTTCGCGGACACAATTGCCGATACCGGCTTTCCGCAGTTCATGCAGAACTTCGCATCGCGGGGAAGCTTCGCGCCGCATTTCGTGCAATACATGCCTGACCCTCCATTTGGATTCGCTTCTTTTGCTCGGTATTGTAAGCCCTGATGCATCAGGCACATGCAACGGCCGCACTATGCGCGCATGCCTTCACGATTTTTTTACCCGATTTATTCCCCTTTTCAGGAACACGCCTTTTGACTATTCTTGCATCGTTGAAACAATCCCCAACGAAAAGAGGGGCCATGTATTGCAGCCATTGCGGAACAGAAAACGAGAACACAGCGAAGTTTTGCCGCCAATGCGGAAACGCGCTCCAAGCAAACGCGCAATCGAATAGCGCACCGTCGGCATTTGAGCAGGAAATCAGCGCAAGCAAAGGCCGACAGAGCGTCGCGAACTTCCTTCGTGCGTTTCAAGCCCACGTTGCCCCGCAAGCTAAAAACTATAGCGTCCTCAACGCCCAATGCTCCCAGATGGAGATGCTTGAACGACAGCGTGCCGACTTCGAGAAGCGCGTAAAATCACCCGTGCTCCTCATCTTAGGCATAGTGCTCATCGCGCTGGGCATTGGCTTGATTGCTTCGTTCGTTTCTTATATGCAAGCGCACATCGACGAGGCGGTCATCATCGAGAACCCAACACTTGCCGATTACCTTGACACCTTTGTCGCGCTGCTGTTCCTCGCAGGTCCCCTTATCATCGGCGGCATCATCATTGCGATCTTCATCGTCCGTAAGGCGCGTGCGCCGAAAACTCGCGCGAAATTCGACAGCCAATACGCTCAGGCCAAATCGGCGGCCCAGACAGCCGCCAACGAAATTTGGCACAATTACGAGTCGTTCGCAAACCACCAGCTCGTAGCATTCAAGTACGCCAACCCCTGGCTGCTCGACGCTTTAGCCCGCATCGTCGCCGACGGCAAGGCCAATACGCTCACCCAAGCAATCCAATATTTCGAAAACGAGAGTTACCAGCAAGAAATGAAGGGCATCGCGAACGCGAACCTCTACGCAACGCAAGAAACGCTCGAGCGGACAAAGTCTATTCAGCGTCAACTTGCCTACATCGGTGTCACGTCCACTATTGGTGCAATCGGCGCATGGCGCAACTAGCCATCGCAAAAGCGCGTATATCTCGAGCGCGTCTTACGACTTCTTCATGACCTCGGTTTTGCATTTCGGGCACACAATGCGCATCGTACCTTTGCCGCGCGGAATAGAGAGGATTTGCCCGCACCCTTTGCAGCGAAAATACTTCGTGGTCTTGCGATTGACGTACATGGTGTCGAGCATGTTCCACCAACGCTTTGGCTTCGCCGATGCCGCCAGCCACTTCTGGTTTTCCTTTTCTCGTGCCGCGATGTTTTTGGAATAGCAGCGCACGCAACATACGATGAGCAGGACAAACGATATCCATGAAAGCACGCGCCATCCAAACAGGATTTCAAGCACCATGCAAATCACGGATGCCACGAGCAACGCGACATTGAAATTATCCATGCCGCGACGGCCGACCATGAAAGCGCCGATTTTATACGGCAATTGCGCGAAGAAGTTTTTCATGAGCGTCTTCCCTCATATGCAGATATTTGAACAAGTAAGAGCATAGGTATTTACGCGCCGGTAATCGCAGGCTGTTGAAAAGCCGTCACCGGCGCGAACTACCCACGACGAAACCGCCGTATTCCAAAGCTCGACAGCCCACGTCGCACGAAAATGCACGAAGTGCGTACCCTTTGCGCCAAACTCAAGTTGCAGAAGGCATTCGCCCCATAAAACCCCAGGTCGCGTATCATCAATTCTAAAGTGGCACACGTTTTTTCGAAAGAGGGTGCGCATTTCGTGCGTTTTTGCGCAATGACGTTGCGGGCCTTGAGGCGCAAGACGGCGCTCCATACGAAAAAAGCCGCCACCCAAAATGGTGACGGCTTTCGAAGGTGGGCCAGATGCTCCCTGGAACATCTGGCCCACCCGAAAGAGCAGATAAACCAGCGCTTACAGCGTGCGCAGATTGACCTCTTTGAGCTGACGGGTCGTAACCTCGTTCGGGGCGCCGGTCATGGGATCGGCCGCCGAGCTCGTCTTCGGGAAGGCGATGACGTCGCGGATGGAATCTTTGCCAGCCAGCAGCATGACCAGGCGGTCGAGACCAATAGCGATGCCGCCATGCGGGGGCGCGCCAAGCTCGAGCGCATGAATCAGGTGGCCAAACTTCACTTCCATATCTTCATCGTCGACGCCGCAGCGCTTCAAAACGCGCTTCTGCAGCTCGGCGTTGTGAATACGAATGGAGCCGCCACCAGCCTCGAAGCCGTCCATGACGATGTCGTAGCTGTAGCTGCCGCATGCCATGGGGTCGGTCTCGATTTTATCCCAATCGGACTTCGGAATCATCGTGAACGGATGATGCTCAGCCGCGTACTTCTTGGTTTCCTCGTCGTACTTGAACATGGGGAAATCGACGACCCACAGCAGCTTGTGGCCATCACGCGGAATGTTCAGGGCCTCAGCCATGTGCAGGCGCAGGGCAGAAAGCACGGCGTTCGCGATGCCGAACGTGTCGGCCGCGAATAGAACCAGGTCGCCCGGCTCGACGTTCATGGCTTCCTTGATCTTCGCGTGAACCTCGTCGCCCAGGAACTTGATGATGGGGCTCTTCTCTTTGCCGTCGGTGGTGTAGGCAATCCAAGCCATGCCCTTCGCGCCATTGGCGGAAGCGATGTCGGCCAGCTTGTCGATGTCGCCACGGCTCCAATCGCCAGCGCCCTTCGCGTTGATGGCCTTCACGATATTGCCGGCCTCGACAGCCTTGGCGAACACGCCAAAGCCGCAGCCACGCACGATCTCGGTAAGGTCAACGAGCTCCATGCCGAAGCGGATGTCGGGGCGGTCGCAACCAAAGCGATCCATGGCCTCTTTCCACGGCATGCGCTGCAGCGGGAATTCGTGCTCGACGCCAGCGGCCTCGAGAACTTCCTTGAACACACCTTCCATCATGTCGATGACGTCGTTCTCCTGAACGAACGACATCTCGATGTCGACCTGAGTGAACTCAGGCTGGCGGTCGGCGCGCAGGTCCTCGTCGCGGAAGCAGCGAGCGATCTGGTAGTAGCGCTCGATGCCGCCCACCATGAGCATCTGCTTGAACTGCTGCGGGCTTTGCGGAAGCGCGTAGAACTTGCCCGGGTTGGGGCGAGACGGAACCAGGTAGTCGCGAGCGCCTTCGGGCGTGGAGTTCGCCAGGATCGGCGTTTCGACCTCGAGGAAGCCGCGCTCGTTGAGGGCCTTGCGCATAGCCTGGGCCACGGTATGGCGAAGCTTGAGATTCTTGTACATCTCGGGACGGCGAAGGTCCATGTAGCGCCACTTCATGCGCGTGGTTTCGTCGGTCTCGATGCCATCCTCGATAGAGAACGGAGGCGTGACCGAGGTGTTCAACACCTCGATGCCGCTGGCGAGCACTTCAATCTCGCCCGTCGCCATGTTCGGATTCACGGTGCCTTCAGCGCGAGCGCGCACTTTGCCCGTGATTTTCAGCACGAACTCGCGGCCGAGATGCTCGGCAACGTGGAATTCCTCTTCGGAAACGCAATCGGGGTCGATCACGATTTGCGTGTAGCCCTCGCGGTCGCGAAGGTCCACGAAAATCAGGCCGCCGTGGTCGCGGTTGTGCCACACCCAGCCAGTGAGGGTGACCTGCGCGTCGACATCAGAGGCACGCAGCTCGCCGCACGTGTGGTCGTGCATGCAATACTCGTTGATGAATTCGGTCATCGGTTTATAGCTCCTTGCGAAGTGAAACTAATCGCTCAAACTGGGCTATTGTAGCGCACGAAGCCCATGCGGCGAAAGGTCGCGACGCAATTTACGCTTCTTCGACACCTTCCGCATCGGCCGAAGCCGCCTCCGCCGCCTCGATTCGCTCACATGCGGCGAGCGTTTCGCCGCATCGGCAGCGCCTTTGCGAATGCCGCGCTGCGTGCCGCACGTCAGGATAAGGGCGCGCTGCGCTTCTTCGCGTTCACGGTCGCCTTGCTCGATAGCTATCGCCCTCTGTCGTTCATGCTCGGCCATCTCGGACAAAATGCCATTCAGCTCATTTTGCTGGCCTTCGTAGTAATGCGCGCGCTTAGCAACTTCAGCTGCGGCACGAACCCTCGCAAACACGGCGCCTTTTTCCTGTATTGCGGGCAACTCGGCAACAGGAACACGCCAGTAATAAGCGGAAAGAGGACCTGATACACGCGTAGCAGCGCTACGCGAGCGACGATTGAGAGCCAAGTCGGCCGCCAGATTGCCGCGCAGCATCAACGGTTAGCGCCGTTCGGCAGAAC
>OBKN01000876.1_pt1 | contig 11963 bp, 15 predicted proteins | sample 1519931 | NCBI WGS metagenome assembly OBKN01 (sample SAMN04209254, study PRJEB22552) | human gut metagenome | biome: gut; material: feces | host: Homo sapiens | place: USA: Oklahoma
CATATTGTCGTATTTTAAAGGTACACAAGGCACCCATTTTTAACATTTCCCAACTATCTTTTAACACTTGCTAACACACTTTGGCACGCTTTTTGTTGTGCCACAAAAACCGAATCTTTTAACTATCTTTAACTCTGTTAAACTTTCATAAAAATGATGTTTCACGTGGAACGGTGGCAAAGTGGTTGTTTCACGTGGAACAAAAGTATGGATGTCACGAAACTGTTTCACGTGGAACAAGAAGTGTTAACAACAGTTAATTTATTTCTTTAATACTTTTTAACTAAAATAATTTGGTGGTTAAATATATTTGCCGTATCTTTGCAGCGTGTTTAGAAACAATATAAGTTTAACAATTTAAATTAGGTAAATTATGAACGAAAATTTTAATGAAACCGTGTTTAACTGCATTACTAGTGTTAATGCTTTAATGACTTCAAATGAAGTCGCAAAAGACGATAAGGCGGTTATCAAGTTGAACCGCTTTAAGAAGTGGTTGAACGATTTTGCAACAGCAAATGGTTTGAACGAAGTAAAGTAACAACAGAAGTTTAACGTTTTAAAAAGATTAAGTTATGGCTAAAGGTTTTAGTTTTGCAAGCACTTTTAATAAGACAAGTTTCGGTATTGATACAACCGATTTTCCGTTTGTGAAGTTGTCCGACATTTACAATGGTGAAAAAGACGGTGGCGGTGATGTGGTACACCCTATCAATGGTATGTACGTTCACAAATCACAGTTGGGTGATTCGCCTGTTATTATTGATGCAGAGAACAAACGTTTGGTGAACTTGCCACAGTTCACAGGTGACACAGTTCGTGAGATTCTTGCCAACACGGATGCCGTGGATGCTATCAAGGCAAACAAGGTTGGTTTCACAATTTACGAATATGAATCGCACGCAAAGAAGTGTTACGGAATCACTTTCGTGGATAAGTAGTTTTTAGTAGGGTAAAGGGTGGATAACGTGACGGGGTAAACAGTAACTTTGTTTATTGTTGCCCCGTTTTTGTTTCATTTTAAACTGTAATAATATGGCAAAATTGAATCCTATTGGTTTTTCAAAAAGAACTTTGGCGTCAACTTCAAAGATACACGTTGATAAACAGATAATGGATGCTATAGAATCACGTGGCTATTTACGCAAAGAAATCGCACGTGTATTTCAACAGGCTAACAGACGAATACAGAACGTTGAAAAAACGGGTTTGGTTTCGCCCGCCGTTGTTGCGTTGAACAAAGGTGACATCAAAGGTTTTGCAAAATTTTCAATGAAACACGATTGGAACGATTTAAAAATCGAATATGCAAAAGCGGTTTCTTTTTTGCAACAACCGACATCCACGGCAAGCGGTACACATGAGTACTCAAATCATTTAAAGAAGTCTTATGACTTAAACGACAAAGAATTTAAGTTAATGCAAGACAAATTAATGGGTAAAATTGCAAGTGTTTCGGATGAAAGATTTTTGGAACAGTATTTAATGCAGTACAAAGATTTCACGGGTGAACTAGAACAGGAATCCCGTGACGTGTCCGACCAACTCGAAGACGATGCAGTTAGAATTGAAAATGCGTTGGATGATGCAATAGACCAAATATCACACAGTGGAACAGCAGAAGCGTATGTTAATGACGTAGACCACTTCAACACGGATGAACCGTTAAAAAAGATATTGAAAGAATTTGAAAAATTTGGTTTATAATGAAAAAGATACCCTTTGAACTACATACAGAAGTTTACACGCCTAAAGATATTGCAAAGGTTTTATCTTTGGCGGTGAACGAAAAGAATTTTACAGGCAATAATAAGGGCGAAAAGTTTCTTAATGTGCCTGTATCTTTCGATATTGAAACCACATCTTTTTACAGGGATGCGGAAGGCGAAACATACAGTTATGAACGTTATATGAAGTTAGGTGGCAAGAAAACTAAAATGGAAAAATGTTCTTTAATGTATGTTTGGCAATTTGGAATAAACGGTTTTTGCATTATTGGTAGAACGTGGGATGAATTTTTGCAAATGCTATCCGAAATCGTGGCTATATTGGAACTTTGCCCGAAAAAGCGTGTTATTATATACGTGCATAACTTAGCATACGAATTTCAGTTTTTCCGTGAATTGTTAGATTGGGAAAAAGTTTTTTCTATAGACCTTAGAAAACCGATTTACGGAATAACTAAAACGGGTTTAGAATTTCGATGTAGTTACTTACTTTCGGGATATTCTTTGGCGAAATTGGGTGAACAACTTCACAAATATAAATGTGAAAAGTTAGTTGGTGATTTGGACTATAGCCTATTGCGTCACAGCGAAACACCGTTGACACAAAAAGAAATCGGTTACTGTTTGAACGACATAAAAGTTGTGATGTGCTATATACAGGAATTAATAGAGCAGTACAAAGGAATCACACGTTTACCGATTACAAAAACGGGGTTTGTACGCAAGTACTGCCGTTCGGTATGTTTTAAAACAACTGACGAAACAGGGAAAATGATTCCTAACTTTAAATATATTGATAAGATTCACAGCTTGAATATAACAGGGCTAGAAGAATTTTCAATGCTACAACGTGCGTTTTCGGGTGGTTTCACACACGCCAACGCAAAATATACTGACGAAGTAATCGAGAACGTAGATAGTTACGATTTTACTAGCAGTTACCCTTATGTTATGGTGTCGGAAAAATTCCCTATGAGCACAGGCGTTTTTGTTCCTGTAAAGTCAATGAAACAATTTGAGTTTATGACTAGCAAATTCTGTTGCGTGTTCGATGTAGAAATCACAAACATTTTTGCGAAATCAGAAAACGAAAACCCTATATCGGTTAGCAAATGTTTCGTCAAAGAAAACGTTTCCGAGAATAACGGTAGATTGGTTTGCGCAAAGAAAATCTGTATGACGATTACAGAAATAGATTACAAAGTGTTTTCACAATTTTACACGTGGGAACAAATAAGAATCGGTAGAATGATTTGTTACCGCAAAGAATATTTACCGACCGAATTTGTGGAATCTATTTTGCACATGTATGAAATGAAAACGAAACTTAAAGGTGTAAAGGGTAAAGAAGTGGAATATTTGAACAGCAAAGAAATGCTAAACAGTTGTTACGGTATGTGTGTTACAAACCCGTTGCGTGATGAAATTTTGTGTGACGGTGAAACGTGGGATATTGAACACATTACAGGTGAACAACAGTTAGAAATGCTTAATAAATACAACGATAGCAAAAACCGCTTTTTATTTTACCCGTGGGGTATTTATGTAACCGCTTATGCACGCAGAAACCTATTTACAGGTATTTCTGAATGCGGTGACGATTACATATACAGCGACACCGATTCCGTCAAAATAATGAACGGGGATGCCCACAAAGAATATTTCAAAGCATACAACGATTTGGCTCAACAGAAATTGCGTGCTGCCTGTAAGCATCATAAAATCCCCTTTGAAAAAGTTGAACCCGTAACGATAAAGGGAATCGCAAAACCTTTGGGGGTTTGGGACTATGAGGGTAGTTATACCCGTTTTAAAACTTTGGGTGCTAAAAGATATATGGTTGAAGAAGAAAACGCACTTACAGTAAACGGAAAAAATTATAACTATTCAATGACCGTTTCGGGTGTGAACAAGAAATCAGCTATCCCCTATATGGTGGAAACGTATGGTGAAAACGGGGTGTTCGATGCCTTTACTAACTATCTAGACATCCCACCGAGTGCAACAGGCAAGAATATCCACACATATATAGATTACGAACAAACGGGAATGATAAAAGACTATAAGGGAAACGTTTCAAGTTACGATACGACCACAGGGGTACACTTAGAACCAATTGGGTACACTTTAAGTCTTTCAGTTCTTTATATAAACTATTTAATGGGAATCAGATTAAAAAAGGAATAATATGAAACAGAAAAAAGAAAAAGTAGAAACACCAAAATTTTACACGTTGAATCGTATTTTATCAAAAAATGCAGATTACAACGTGATTTTCGGTGAACGTTCCAACGGCAAGACTTATGCCACCCTGTTGTATGGAATCAAAGAATATCTGAAAACAGGGAAACAAATGGCTTATATTAGGCGTTGGCGTGAGGATTTGAGGGGTAAACGTGCCGAAAGTTTGTTTACAAATCACGTGGCAAATGGCGTGATACAGGAATTAACAGACGGCAAGTTTAACGAAGTGTTTTATGTTTCGGGTAAATGGTTTCTTTCGTTCTATGATGCAGAAACGAAAAAGCGTGTGCCCGAAAACACACCGTTCTGTTATGGTTTTTGTCTTTCAGAACAGGAACACGAAAAATCTAGCAGTTACCCGAATATAACAACGATTGTTTTCGATGAGTTCCTAACAAGACGTTATTATTTGCCTGATGAGTTTATGCTATATATGAACCTGTTGAGCACAATTATTCGTCAGAGAAATGATGTTAAAGTCTTTATGTTAGGTAACACGGTGAATCAGTTTTGCCCGTATTTTACCGAAATGGGATTGAAACAGGTGCGAGTGATGGAACAGGGCACAATAGATATTTACAAGTTCGGGGAACACGGTGCAACGGTGGCGGTTGAATATTGCAGTACTGTTGTCAAACAAAAAGCGAGTAACAAGTATTTCTGTTTCGACAACCAAAATTTGCAAATGATTACAGGCGGTAAATGGGAACTAGCGGTGTACCCACACCTACCTGTAAAATACAAACCGAATGACGTGTTGTTTGTCTTCTATATTCAGTTTAACGAAATGACGTTACAGGGTAACGTGATACAGGTTGAAGACAAGGAAAACGGTGTGAATAATTTCATTTATATTCATAACAAAACAACACCGATTAAAGACACAGTTAATAGTTTGATTTATTCGTTGCAGATGAACGGTAAACCGAACTACAAACGAAAGTTGTTGAGCACAGAGACTTATATTGAATCGCAGATAACAAAGTATTTCGCAAAGGATAAGGTATTTTACCAAAGTAACGAAATTGGCGAAATCGTTCGTAACTATTTAATGGCGAGTGCTCGCAGTAACATTATTACTTAATATCTGTTAACGGGGGTTAAAATTGTTTCACGTGAAACATTTTTCCCCTGTTTTATTTGGTGAAACCAAATAATATTATTATCTTTGCACCGTTAAATAACAAAGTTAAAAAATTACTATATGGATGCAAACGGAATAATTTCACTTATTAGCAACGTTGGTTTTCCTGTTGCGGTGTGTGTTGCACTTTTCTATTATATGGAAAAACAGAACGAACGCCACCAAAGCGAAACTGACAAGTTAAACGAAACAGTACAAAGCAACACTAAGGTGTTAACAGAACTTTGTACGTTAATTAAAACTTTGATTAAGTAAATGGAAAAAGAAAACTTATATAACAGGTTTCAAACAGAAGTTAAAAACAAAGATTCTGCATTATTCACATTTATGCAGCGTGTTCTTTGTATGACTTCAAAAATGTTTGAATATACGGGCACACCCGAAACAATTCCACCTGTTGAACTTGAAAAGATTCTTCAAACAACGGGTAACGTTGGAATCGCAGAAGTGAACGGGGAACTATATGCTTTACAGGGCACACGGGGTGGCGAGTGTGATGCCTATTATCACGGCAAAGATTACGTGGTGTCGAACCCGTGGCTAAATTTGAACAAGACTTTCAAAATTGATTCCGATATTGTCGTTATCAATAACACACCGTTTGCGGATTCGCTTTTGCCGATAATTGGTAAATATGGTGTTCTTTACACGGATGCCACGATTACTTTAAATTTGGCTAGCATATTGACCCGTATCACAATGTTAATTTCTGCTAGTGACGATAAGACCAAACAGAGTGCGGAATCGTTCTTACAGAAAATTTTGAACGGTGATTTTTCTGTAATCGGTGAGAATGCGTTTTTCAAAGGTGTAAACTTACAGACCCCACCGACACAGGGAAACCAACAAATCGGGCAATTAATTGAACTGTTGCAGTACTACAAAGCATCAATGTTTAACGATTTGGGTTTGAATGCTAACTACAATATGAAACGTGAACGTTTGAACACGCAAGAAGTTTCAATGAATATTGATGCTTTAATGCCGTTCGTGGATTCAATGTTAACAGAACGTGTTGAAGGTGTGAAACGTGTTAACGAAATGTTTGGTACGGATATAACCGTAACTTTGGGGTCAAGTTGGAAAATCGAACACGAAAATTATTTGTCGTTGCTCAAAGCAACAGAAGACGGACACGAACACACCGATACAGAAGACGTTGACCCTGTAACGGAAAACGATACAGAAGACGTTGACCATGTAACGGAAAACGAAACAGAAGAAACGCAAGAAACAGAAGAAACGGAAACAGAAACAGAAGAAACGGAAACAGAAACAGAAGAAACAGAAGAAACAGAAGAAACAGAAACGCAAGAAACAGAAGAAACAGAAGAAAAAGAAAACAAAGATGAAAATTAATGAACTTTTCACAACTGAAAACGGGTTATTTGAAAAAATCTTTAAACCCATGTTTCCTGTTTTGTATGAATCAATATTTGGGAATGACGACCCGAAAATAATTGATATTGATTTTCGTTTCAAATATGGAAACAGAACTTTGTGTGATGCCGTCACAAACGAAACTGTAAATGATATTGCCAAAAGTATTATTACAGTAAAGTTTGACGAATGGCAAAAACAAATTCAAGTGTTTAATAAAGAATATGATGTGTTGAACCCTGTAACGTCAAAGAAGACGGAAACAACAAGCAACACCGTTGACGAAACAGGCAATAACAGCACAATAGATTCAAGTGTAACCTTTAACAATGGAGATTTCGGAAATGACACGAAACAGCAGAGAGATTCCACAGGGAACAGACAAGAAACGGGCACGAAAACAACTGTTGAAAACGGTGTTCCGTCTAGTGTTCCAACTAGTGAGATTATTCAAAAAGAAATGAGTTTGCGCAAAACTAATTTCAAAACGCAAGTAATAACAGAACTTGCAAAGGATTTAACGATAGATATTTATTAATTACTTAATTTTTATAAAAATGAACGTAAAACAGATTTATAGTTTAGTTAACACCGTTTCGGGTGAAGTTTTAGGTAGTACAGAACTTGTACACGAAGACCTTACGGGGTTGGTGGATTTGGGTAACGAAGTGTTTAACCAAAATGCCGTTGACAATTATGTAAAATCGTTGGTGAACCATATCGGCAAGGTGATTTTCGTGAACCGACCTTATTCGGGCAAAGTTCCATCCGTTCTTATGGATGCGTGGGAATTTGGTAGCGTATTGGAGAAAATCAGCGCAGACGTTCCAAAGGCTACAGTAAACGATTCGTGGAATCTTACAGACGGCACAGAGTACAAACAGGATGTGTTCCACAAACCTACCGTTTCCGCTAAGTTCTTCAACTCAAAGGTAACTTTTGAAGTTCCTGTATCAATTACTGAAAGACAAGTAAAGGAATCTTTCAGCAGCGCAGAGCAAATGAACGGATTTTTGTCTATGATTTACTCAGCAGTTGAGAAGTCAATGACTATCAAGACGGATGCGCTTGTTATGCGTACAATTAACAATATGATTGCCGAAACTTTGGATGCCGACAAAAAGGCGTTCGGTTGGGTAGCGTCAACACGCGAACAGGTGGACTATGCGAGTGCGTCAACAGTTCGTTGCGTGAACCTGTTGAAACTTTACAACACTAAGACGGGCGCACATTTGACCGCAGACGTTGCAGTAACCACACCCGATTTCATCAGATTTGCAGCATATCAGATGGGTTTGTACGCAGACCGTTTGCAGACAATTTCAACCCTGTTTAACGTTGGCGGTAAGGAACGATTCACACCGAAAGACGTGTTGCACACCGTTCTGTTGTCAGATTTCGCAGCCGCAGCCAAAGCATACCTGTATGCCGACACGTTCCACAGCGAGAACGTTCTGTTGCCACAGGCTGAGACCGTTGCAAGTTGGCAAGCAACAGGCAAGGATTACGCCTTTGCAAACGTTTCAAAGATTGACGTTAAATCTGCTAGCGGTGCGTCAATTTCTGTTAGCGGTGTGTTGGGTGTGATGTTCGACCGTGATGCGTTGGGTGTTACAAATTTGGATAAGCGAGTAACCACCAACTACAACGCAAAGGCTGAGTTCTTCAACAACTATTTCAAGTTTGATGCGGGTTATTTCAATGACACAAACGAAAACTTTGTTGTTTTCTTTGTTGCCTAATTTAGTTGTCTAACTTTTGGGGGTGTTCCTGTAGTTGATAGCACAGGGATGCCCCTTTTAGCTTTTAAGTTATGATTAAAATTAAAACTTACATTTACAACGGAAAACCGAACGAAGTAAACAAGACCTTACAGGAAAACGCAGAATATACAGGCGTGTTGAATGCAACGTTCAATGTTTTAACCCCTGTTGTCCGTTTCAGAACACGAACCCCTGTAACGTTTAACTATGTTTATATTGAAAGTTTGAACCGTTATTATTTCGTTTCTGAGAAACAACAGGATGGTGATATTTGTACCGTTCGTTTGCGTGTTGACGTTCTGTTTACTTATAAGGATATTATCTTAAACAGTACTGCAACGTTGACTAAAAGCGAAAACGGAAACAAATATCTTTCAAACCGTTCAAACGTTGTTGACGTTCGACCTAATATCAGAAAACTAGATTTTCCGAATAAGGGGTTGTTGAACGAAACAGGTAGTATTGTTATGGTAACTATTAAAGGTAACGTTTAAGGTATGGCAAACAAAGAATTAAGAGTAAATTTAGAATTTCTTACGGGTGCGGATAATGTTTCTTCTAAAGTTGAAGTACTTGATTCAGCGTATCGAAAGTGGAAAATAACGTTGACGGGTAAAGTTGACGGACATTTCAAAGATGGTTTAGTTGGTGGCTATCAAGAACTTTATAGCGGTGATTGGGTTTTAAACCACCCGTTTACTATTGACGGTAAAACTGCAACGTTAATTGCAGAAACTGAATATTATAACATCGTTGAAGTCCACGGCGAATTTGTTGTAGGTGCAACACCCGAACCACTAACGCAACCAACGCCAACGAATTTGTTACGTTACGACACAACAGGGTTAACGGGTGACGTTACAATAACCGACCAACAGGGAACGGATTCCCACCACTTTGATATAACCGTAACGGGTAACGGTGACGGAACATTTAGCAATTTAAAGGCTGCCTATCAAGATTGGGACGGAAACTACATCAAAGGCAAACCGTTTAACGTGTCGGGTAACGTTGCAACACTTAACGTTTATTGTTCCAAAGGTGACAAAATTACTATAACAGGTAGTTTTATTTCGGGTGTTCGTGAACTGCAAATAACCAACAATATTCAGAACACAACGGCAAGTTCGGTGGCAAGTGAAACATATTACACCGTAACGGTTACAGGAAACGCAAAGGGAATGTTTAACGGTACGCCAACGATAACATACGGTGGCAAAACGTACAATATGACTGTAACGAACCAAACCGCAACGGCTATTGTGCCTATAGCGACGGAATCGGTTATTATCAATGGTGAATATCTGTTAGGTAAATATATCGAAGTTCAATACGGTTTGACAAATTGCGAAATTGTCGGTGATAAACCTGTAAAGGTCAAAACGGGTCAAAGTTACACGTTTAATTTCAGAGCAAACCCTAACACGGAATTAACCGAGATAGAATCAAATTTCAGAAATGATGACGGAGACACTATTGTCGTAAACGGTACAATATCAGCAGATAAACAAACGGGTAGTGTTACATTTGAATTGACATCGAATGCCGTAGATTTGAACATCGTTGCGAGTGCAAATGTAGTTACACCGCCAACAATTAAAAATTACGGTGCTATAAACGTTTATATCGTTACGACGGATAACTTGGATGAGTTTGCAAAGAAACGATTCTTTAAACAAACAGGGGAAACAGAAACAGGTACAAGTTATTCAGAAGTGAATTTGGGTGCTTATGTAAACCGTATTAAAAGAATATTTGCGACCGTGCCCGTTGGCGGTGAAGACGTTCTTAAATGTGGTAACTACAACACAGAAATAAAGGTTAAATACCCCGATAGTGATGTTATGTTATTGGATTTCGGAAACGTTGAACTTACAGGCGCAAACGGTAACAACGAAGACTTTAACGCACAGATTCAAATGTTTATTCCGTGCCGTGGCGTTGTTTCTATTGATAATAAATATATCGGTAAAGCGGTTAATTTATCTATCAAAGTAAACGTTATTACAGGGGATGCCGTTGCGTTGTTATCGTGTGACGGTGTGACGTTCCAAATTGAAAGTTTTTCTTTGTCACGTGATGTTCTTTATCGTTTGGGAACGGATTTAAACGTTGTTGGCGGTGAACAGTGGAACGAACAAATTTTGTACGGTTTAGAACCTTATGTATTGATTACTGAGAATTTAACCGTTGACGTTCCTGTAAACAACACACAGGAAAACGTAACGATAAATGCAGTTACAGGATTCGCACAGTTTGCAAACGTGAATTTAAACGCTGCAAATTTGTTGGTTGGTGAATATGATGAAATCATTTCACAGCTTGAAACAGGTGTTTATTTATAAAAGAAAACAGGCGGTAAATTTGTTACCGCCTGTTTCTTTATTTTTTATCGTAAAACTCTTCTAACAAACCTTTGTTGTTTATGAACGTTAATAATGCGTTTCGTTCTGCTAAACAGATTTGTGCTTTAACTTCTAAAGCATCAATGAATATCAAATTCGCATGTAAGGTGTCGGCACACGAAGTTAACAGCAAACCTTTGTCGCTATCAGATTCGTTTGCAACGGTTTCAATACTTTTCTTTGTTACTGAAAGGGAATCTTTCAGAAGTTTAAAATGTTCGTGCATAACTATTTCTTTTCTAGATTCATAATAACCTGTTGACGGGGTTTGCCATTTCTTGCGCAAACTGAAACGTGAAACCAAAAACTTTTAGAACCCTTTCGGTGTTCTTTAATAAGTTGGTCAAAACCGCCTGTTTCTCTAAGAACCTTTTCCAAAGATTCCATATCAGCGCAAACAATATCGGCTGCCAAACCTTTAAGGTGTTGACTGTTAGCGACACCACCAACCGCTTTATTTAAAATCGGTGAACGATAACCACTATTAATCAAGATAGGTTTGCCTAACTTTTCACGGATGCCGTCTAAATAATCAGCCAAACGATTCAAGTTGTCAACTATTTCAAACGTTGGCAAGTTGTCAATGCCCAAACGTTTCGCAGTTGGTGAAGTGACAAACTCTTTTAAACTAAAATACTTAATCTTTTTCATATTAATTTTATTTTGGTGATACAATAAACCACTTTCGAGAATCTTTGTGCGTTGGAAAACGACCCTTTACAGTTATCGAACAATCACCCTGTAAATAGTCGATTTTGTTGTTGAAGAACTCGCTTACTTTGTCCGAACGAACCATATACACGGTTACTTTGTCTGTTTGCTTTAATGTAATCTTAAAATATGAATATTCCATATATCAATTATTTATGCCTTTAGGCGGTTAAACTTAAATGCTTTTAACAGGTTTGCCGTCAACAGATAAAACGGTTTCAAACTCTAAAGTAATTTTGTACGTTGCCATATTGTCGTATTTTAAAGGGTTAAACTAAATTTCTAAATCACGTTGCAAAGATACACATTTTCCACTAAACCGCCAAATTATTTTAGTTAAATAGTGTGAAAAGTTTAATTTAAATCTTTTTATCATCTATGCAATTTTGTTCCACGTGAAACAACCACTTTGCCACCGTTCCACGTGAAACATCATTTTTATGAAAGTTTAACAGAGTTAAAGATAGTTAAAAGATTCGGTTTTTGTGGCACAACAAAAAGCGTGCCAAAGTGTGTTAGCAAGTGTTAAAAGATAGTTGGGAAATGTTAAAAATGGGTGCCTTGTGTACCTTTAAAATACGACAATATG
>OBKN01000887.1_pt1 | contig 11887 bp, 12 predicted proteins | sample 1519931 | NCBI WGS metagenome assembly OBKN01 (sample SAMN04209254, study PRJEB22552) | human gut metagenome | biome: gut; material: feces | host: Homo sapiens | place: USA: Oklahoma
GTCCACTCTTCATCTGTGACCAAGCGATATACCGGCTGCCCTGCATCAATCTTCTGATTGCCTGAAAGCTCTGTGACACTGTAATTTGCCTTATCAAACATCTCATCCGTGATATTATCTGTCGTCAGATTTTCATAGCCATCTACCGAAAGCTCCACGATTCCGTCATCCGGGCTTTGAAATGCATCTACATTTCCGGACTGCAGAATAGAATTCAGCTGTGCAACCCTGCTCTGTGTCGTATTGTTCTGTAAGATCGCTGTTACTTCACTTTTCAGATTTGATGCCGTCTTAAACTCCTCCGGTGAATAGGATTCATTAAATCCCTGTGCCTTCAGCAGAATACTGTTCCATTCATCTGCATTCAAGGAAACTTCTTCATTGCTGTCCTGATCCGTCTGTGTCTCGAGCTTGGAAGACGTAATGGTGTAAATATTGGTTCCAAGTGCAACCTTCTGTGCATCGTCTACAAAATAATTGACATATCCGCTTTTTTCAGCATTTACCACCGTTTCTTTTCTGAGAACCATTCCGGTAAGATTCCTGTCTTTTAAAATGCTTCCTTCCCGTACCTCATATACACTCACTCTATCTTTTGTAAAATAGATCAGAACGGTAAAAACAAGATACACAAAAATAATTCCAAACAGAATCGTACCAATATTTAAATGTCCTTTTCGTTTATATTTCTGGAGGCTGACGACCTCCGTATTCTTCTTTTTCCCAGCCAAAAATCAAGCCTCCAAATCTATTCGGATTTTAACAGGCACAGTGCCGCACCATTCAGATAATCACAGCACCTGCCCTGATACCTGCCTTCCTCTTCCATCTTCTGCAGCAGTTCGTCCCTCAGCCTCCACCAGCTGCATCCCCAGTTACAGAACACCGCATCTTTCTCAGGAATTCTTGAAAACATTCGTTCTACTGCCACGGTTTCCGGAATCTGTTCAAGAAACGTAATCACTCTTTCAAAATATTCTTCCTTTGAACATACCGTTATTTTACCATTTTCATACCAATCGCACAACCGTGTATTTCTGGCAATATAAAGCGAATGCAGTTTCACAATATCCACACCAAGCGCAGTAAGGATTCTTGCAGTCTCTTTTGCATCCGCTGCCGTATCTCCCGGAAGATTAAGAATCACATGGGTACAGATTGAAATACCAGTATATCTTTTAATCCGCAGTACTGCATCGATAAATTCTGCAAGACCATGTCCCCTGTCGATCATCTGCAGTGTATGATAATTTGCTGTCTGTAATCCAAGTTCTACATTCATCTGAATTCCGGTCATCGCGCGGATATCTCTCATAATATCAAGATACTCAGCCGAAACACAATCCGGTCTTGTGGAAACAGATATCTCCACGACACCCGGAATCCTGGTAGCCTCCATCAGATAACTGCGAAATCTGTCCGGAGGAAGAAAGGTATTGGTATAATTCTGAAAATATGCAATATATTTGTTGGCATGGTATTTTCTCGTGATCATCTGTCTGGTCCGTGTCAACTGTTCTGTGACAGAAACTGTAGCCGCCATTGCCTCAAATCCGGTTCCTGCACCGGCACAGAATGCACATCCATCTCCGTCAAGACGGTTTGGACATGTGACCGGAAGGTTCACCGGAAGCTTGTATACTTTTTCACCATATTTGTTTTTCAGGTAATCCGAATATTTATAATATAACATATTTTTCCTCTCATTTATGAATAATCACAAAGTTTTAACACATACTAACCGTATAGAATCGTATAAGGAGGATATTTACATGAAATGGTTTGATAATACAGCACTCACCGTCGTGATCATCGGTGCTGTGAACTGGCTTCTGATCGGTATATTCCGTCTGGATCTTATTGCCTGGCTTTTTGGAAACATGTCATGGCTCTCACGTATCGTCTACACGATCGTCGGACTGTGTGGACTCTACCTGATCAGTCTTTTTGGTAGAATCGGATCCATGTCCGAATCTTAATACGCCCAGGTAATGTACCTGATACCATCTCGGTGTATTTTCTACATGCTTGAAAAAAAGAAAGGGGCTCCCAGACAAGAGATGCCCCTTTTTGTGTATACGATAAGATTCACACACCACATTTACTGCTGACCAGACGGGATTGCCTCGATCAATGATGTCATATCCTCATACAGAACCGGTTTTTCTGAGGCTCCCATAACAATCGATATGTATGGATTGTCACTGGAATCTTTTTCCATCAGAATCAGACAATATCCTGCTTCATCCGTTGTCCCGGTCTTCCCACCTACGATCGTAACATTCTCCGGCACATCCACCTCTCCCTGCGCATAGAGATTGGTCGGTGTAAACAACGCCTCCTGACTGTTACCGTCCACATCTGTATAATATGCGGTATATGCTTCACTCTGTATGATATTTACAAAATCTTCATGCTTTATGCACTCATTAAATATCAGATAAAGGTCATACGCTGTTGTATAATGATTGTCATCATGCAGTCCGTGCGGATTCATAAAATGAGTCCCGTTCGCCATCAATTCCTGGGCTCTGCGGTTCATCATATTAACAAACGCTTCTTCTGATCCACCTACATATTCCGCGATTGCAGTTGCTGCATCATTTCCAGAATACAAAAGAAGAGCTCCCAAAAGATCCCTGAGTGTCCAGACTTCTCCTTTCGCAAGGCCGCACACCTGTGCATCTGCCGGAAAACTGAATGCATCTGCGTTTCCACTGATCGTCACCTGGTCATCCAAATTTGCATTCTCAATAGCGAGAAGTGCCGTCATGATCTTGGTTGTACTGGCAGGATACAGTCGTTCATGCGCTTTGTAAGAATATAATACACGTTCTCCTGTAAGATCAAATAATGCAGCACTGTGCAGTTCAGTATCTTCTGTATAGCCTTCTAACGCCACATCATTTTGTGCTACACACAGCTCCTCTGCATAAAGCTTTCCCTGGTATAAATCCTGATTATAATTTTTAAGTTCATATGCTGTCACAGGTGTTGCTCCTTTTCCTCCGATGCAACCACCTGTAAACAGACTTATCGATGCCACACATACCAGTGCGGCACTTTTTGCTCTACTTATACATCTCACGCCAATCCAAGTCTCCTCTGTCTAATGCGAGTATAATGATTTCTGCCGTTGCAAGATTGGTAGCCATCGGGATGTTGTGCATGTCACAAAGACGAATGACATCATTTACATCCGGTTCATGTGGCTTTGGATTCTGTGGATCCCGAAGAAAGATCAGAGCATCAATTCCATTCTGTGCAATCTGCGCACCGAGCTGTTGTTTGCCGCCCAGCGGTCCCGCAAGATATTTGTGAATAGAAAGATTAGTAACTTCTTCGATCAGCCGGCCGGTTGTACCGGTCGCATACAACTCATGCTTGCTCAAAATCCCACGATATGCAATACAGAAATTCTGCATCAGTGTTTTCTTAGAGTCATGCGCAATAAGTCCGATATTCATTTTCTCAGCTCCTTTTACTGATATTTTTTAGGCTGAAGCCCTATATTTAATACAATGCCAATTCCCATATATAAGCTGATAAGCGAAGTCAGTCCGTAACTAACAAACGGAAGGGGAATTCCTGTATTTGGTAAGATCCCTGTTGCCACGCCGATATTGATAAACGACTGAAATCCTATCTGCGCGGCTACACCGCAGCAAATAATCCGCCCCGCCAGATCTTGTGCCCTGAGTCCTATCAATATGCATTGTACTACAATCAATAATAACAGACCAATCACGATACAGCAACCCACAAAACCTAATTCTTCACCTACAATTGCAAAAATAAAGTCTGTCTGTGGCTCAGAAATAAAATTTCCGTTCTTCACGGATGTGGTTGTATTATTATTCAGTCCTTTACCGGTAAGCTGTCCGGAACCAATCGCCATAATTGAATTATTCTGCTGGTAAGCTCCATCACTTGCATATTTCTGCGGTTCCAGCCATGCCAGAATACGCTTTTGCTGATAATCGTGCAGAAATGGCTGATTTGGCTGTACAACAATACTGATAAAAATAATCGTAACCGGAACCAGAATCGCAATCAGGGTTCCGATAAATCGATAACTCAGTCCCGCCAGATACATCATAGCACAAAAAACAAGCGCTATGGATAAGGTTGTTGAAAGGTCTGGCTGAAGAACGATCAGGATCAGTGTTGGTGCAATCAGTCCTACTGCTTTCAGGATGGTTGCAGCACTGTTCAGATCATCCTCATGATTCATCAGAAATTTTGCAAAGAATACGACAACCAGTATTTTGCTGAGCTCTGATGGCTGAAAATTCGTCACTCCGATATCGATCCACCGCTGTGCACCATTTACATTGGTTCCAAACAGCTTTACACATACCAGTGCAATGATATTGATCCCGTATAAAATCCAGTAAAAGTTCAGAAGCCATACATAGTCTATCATCGAAAGAATGATCATCAGGATCACTCCGGCGACAAGTCCTATGATCTGTCTTCCCTGTACTGCCTGCTTTGCACTTCCGATTACCATAACTCCAATAATCGATATAGCAATAACAGAAATGACCAGACCGAATTTCACATCTTTTAAATGATAAGGTTTTGTCTTTTTTGGTAATCTCACGATTTTTCTCCTGTCAAGTTGATTCTAATCTGTGAACGTGTTATTTCCACTTTAAAATTATCTTCGGTTATCTTCATGTATTTTCCGATTGTGTGGTATAATTCTCCGCACAAAAGTTCATAAGTATCTGGCTGACACTGCACCCGGTCCGAAACAAGAAGGCTTTTCAAACGTTCTTTTGCAATGCGGACAGATGAATGGTGCATACCTCTTTCAAATACATGCATGATACATCCTCCTAATTTCTTTTAAACATATGGGAAAGTTTGTAAAACAAACTTTCCTGTTTATCCAGATCGAGAAATGGCACTTCTTCACCGGTTATACGCCGGCAGATATTGGTATATGCTTTTCCTGCCAGCGAATCCATATCTACAACCGCCTCTCCCTGGTTCGTTCCAATCACGACCTGTTCATCATCCGGAATTGCTCCGATCAGATCGATAGGAAGAATCTCTGTCACATCTTCTACTGACATCATCTCTCCTCTTTTCACCATATCCATCCTGATACGGTTAATAATAAGATTCAGTTTTTTCATGTGATTCTGCTCCAGCAGCCCAATGATGCGGTCAGCATCACGAATGGAGGATACTTCTGGCGTTGTCACAACAAATGCTCTGTCAGCTCCGGCAATCGCATTCTGGAATCCCTGCTCAATCCCTGCCGGACAATCCAGTAAAACGTAATCAAATTCATCTCGAAGCTCATTTGTAAGCTTGATCATCTGCTCCGGTGTGATCGCTGACTTATCCTTTGTCTGTGCCGATGGCAGCAGATACAGATTTTCATGACGCTTATCACTGATCATCGCCTGCTTCAAACGGCAGCCACCTTCGATCACGTCGACCAGATTATATACGATCCGGTTTTCAAGTCCCATGACAACATCCAGATTTCGAAGACCCAGATCCGTATCGATCACCAGTACCTTTTTCCCGAGCCTTGAAAGTCCGGCACCTATATTTGCTGTCGTTGTTGTTTTTCCGACACCGCCTTTTCCCGATGTCACTACAATAATTTCACCCATTTTTCAGATCCTCCTACCACTCTAAATTCTCCAGTGGATCGATATAAATGCGCTTGCCGTCAAGACGGGCGATACTTGGTCTTACGGTTTCGTCCTGAAGATATGTATGTGTTGATACAATATCTGCAATCTTCATTACATGCGGTCTCATCGACAACGCCGTAATAAACGCATTCCGATCTCCTGTTGCCCCGGCATGTACCGTTCCCCTTACCGCACCCAGCACAACAATATTGCCCTTGGATACTACGGTTGCACCAAACTCTACATCGCCAAGTATAATAATACTCTGTTCTGTCTCCAGTACCTGCCTTTGTCTGAGCGTACCTTTGTAGAACTGACCTTCTTTTCTGGTTAAACTGTTAAGAGAGTCTTCTACTACTTTTTTGTATAATCTTTCTGTATTTTCATTAGCATCAAAAATACAGACAATATGGATATGAGCGACATCAGTGATCAGACCAATGACCTCTTCTTCCTGTGGTTTTGTAAGAATCCGCCCTTCAAACGTAACCGCCATGGTCGCATCTTTGAAAAAGCGGGCAGATTCGGTAAATTTTTCTCTCAATTCCTTCAGAATCTCTGTATACTCTGCATCAGGATCCATATGAACAATCAGACCGTATTTATTACTTTTAATGATGACTTTCTGTTTCATACCTGTGATCCCCCTCAATCTAGTCTCCATGTGTCGATGATGAACCTGCTGCCGATGCATGCCCTGTGATCAGCTCATCACGGCTTGTCTCTCCATAATAATAGCGCATCAGGTCTCTTCCAATCTCTGACGGATATAAAGATTCATAACCATTTTTGATACGGATCGCAAATGCGACTTCCGGATCGTCACTTGGCGCATAGCCAACAAACAGACCGTGATCCGGATGTGTAGTACTTTGCTGTGCCGTACCGGTTTTACCTGACATTGTAATATTTTCCAGCGAAGAATATGTACTGTTGCTGGTAACAACTGCCCGCATTCCCGACTGAACAGCATCCCATGTATTTCCGGAAACACCCTCTATCTGGTTCAGCACATCCGGTTCGTAAGTTTTTGTTACCTTACCATCCTTATTTTCCACATGATCCAGAAGGGAAAGATTATAAACAGTTCCTCTGTTTGCAATTGCTGTAACATATCTTGCAAGCTGAGTTGTCGTATAGTTATTAGTACCCTGACCGATTGCAGAACGTACAGAGTCCTGATCAGATACCTGAGGAGACGATTCCGGAATTTCGATTCCTGTTGTCTGGTTCAGTCCAAACATAGTCGCATATTTCAGAAGCGTCTCACATCCCTGGTCAGAAGAATATCCCGACTCGCTGCTCTTTGCATTACTGAGCATCTGGTTTGTAAGTCCCAGACGGTATCCAACTTCATAGAAGAACATATTGCAGGAATGCTGGATCGCACTCGTCACATTCAGACTTCCATGCGACCCCGGATAAATCCAGCATCGTGGACTCGGTGAAATTTTCTCATAGAGTCCGCCGCAGCTGATATACGTACTGGTATCAATGACATTTTCTGTCAGTCCGGCAACAGCAACCAGTGGTTTGTAAGTAGATCCCGGTGCCGTCTTCTCCTGCGTCGCATTATTATATAACGGTGCTGACTGATCATTTAAAAGCTTTGTATAATAGCCTGAATCCATGGTATTTGCAAGCCGGTTATTATCATATCCCGGGTAGGATACACAGGCAAGAAGCTGTCCGGTCTTCGTGTCAGTTACTACGACCGATCCGGTAGATGGTTCCAGTCCAAGCTGTCCCGGCGTGATTTCCAGATCTTCAATCTTGGAATACATGAAATCATAGGCGGTCATTGTACCATCCGCAAGCTTATTATAAACATCTGCATCATAATCCAGAATTCCCTGCTCATAAAGCATCATACCAATCTGGCTTCCTGTGATTTCTTCATTGCGTATCATATACTTGTAGATCAGTTTGTCAAATCCGGAATTCTTAGGAAGATTTGCACTGATATACGCCAGAATCCCCTGATATACTTCATTCTGATCCGAATACTCACTGTCACTGTTCATATAATCAGTCAGTTTTGATGTATCGATCCAGTTCTTGGAGATCGCATAATTCAGATAAGTATAGAGACTGATGCTCTCATCATTTTCCCACGCAATATAGGTAGAATCATTGGTATCAATCGAATCTTTCTGAATGATTGCTGCATTCTGGGTAAGTACAGTACTGATAATATAACTGAGATATGCCTGCATATCCTCATCACAGTCTTTATATGCCGGCGCACCCGAATCACTCAGCTGTGCCATCACATCTGCAAGCACTGCCTCCTTTTTAGAAGAAAATGACGCATACACACTTTTCTCAGTCTCCCCGGCATCCACAGCTTCAAAATGTCCCACATTCAGAATCTCATTGGAAATAAATGCATTGTAAACATCACCAATCGGTATCTTCACATCACTTCCCTCTTCTGCCTGTGTACGGTCATAGGTCAAAGACGTAGTCAGATTGGAAAGGATGATTCCGGCAAGCTTTTCTTCCAGGAGATCATAAGCTGCCTTTTGCAGATTGGCATCAATAGAAAGATAGACATCATTTCCTGCTTTTGCCTTTTTCCCCTGCTTGGACTCAATGACCTTTCCCACACTGTTAACATAAAGTTTGATTTCACCTTTTTCACCTTGAAGTGTTTTATCCAGTGTCTGCTCCAGCCCTGCTTTTCCAACCACATCCGTAAGAGAATACGAGTCCGCCTCCTTTTCATCCAATGCATCATATTCATCTTGTGAAATCACGCCCGTATAACCAAGAATAGACGCAAAATATTTGCTGTCCGGGTAATAACGGATTGAATCCTCTTCAATATTAACTCCCTGAAGAGTATCCAGGTTCTCCATGATAGCAGCTGTTGTACTTTCACTGACATCACTTGCAATCGTTGTAGCCACATACTTCTGATAGCGATTCAGTCCCATGGAATACCGGATTGTTACCAGCTTCAGGATTTCTTCTTTGGACAGTTTCTGTTCGTCCAGCCCATAACCGTAGGTCTCATCTGTACAGAGATAATGCATCAGATCTGCCGCACTGTATGCCTTCTGCTTGTTACTGAGCTTATCAATGGTTGCTTTTCCAAACACATCCGCAAGGAACCGCAGACGCTGCACCTCGCTTGTCATGGAATAAGCATATTCTCCATTATCATTGAGAATAATTTTGAAATCATTGACAATAGAATCTCCATTCGATTCAACAATACTGATCACTTTCTCAATTGTTGCATTGATGATTTTATTTTTCTCTTTGACCGTATCATAGTCACCGTTGTCTTCAATCGTGACGGAATATGCGAGCTTGTTATCTGCCAGAACCACTCCGTTCCGGTCCAGGATACGACCTCTGGTTCCCTGTACCTCTTTTGTTTTCTGGATCTGAAGCTTATAGTCATCCAGATATGCCTGTCCGTTTACGATCTGTAAAACAAACACACGCTGTATCAAAATTGTAGAAAGCACAATAAACACAAGCATCAGCACAAACACTCTAGATTTTACCAAGTCGATAAACCATCTTTTCAGACGATCCAATAAATCAAACAAATCTGCTAGCACTCCTTTTTTCTTCTTCTTCAAGTCTTCGGTTAATATGCAGAATGATCTGATACAGAACAAGTGTAACCAGAATCGTGTAAACCAGTTCCGGCATGATCACATGTCTCAGATAATGCAAAAAATGGAAATCACTTTTTAACATGAATAAAAGGACATAAATCACCATACCATATAGAAACTCGCTGCCGGCAATAAGTGCCAACGGGAGTTTGATGTCTTCGTCATAAAATACTCTCTGGAAAAATCCGTTGCCATATCCGATCAGCATATAGATCAGCGCATAAAATCCAAGCAGATTTCCACCTAGTATATCTTTTAAAAGTCCACAGAAAAAGCCGATGATCATCCCTTCTTTTTGTCCCCTCATAAATCCAAATGAGGACGTCACGATAATCAGGAGATTCGGAATAATCGAGGCAAACGCCAGCTTTTGAAACACCGTTGTCTCCAGAAGGAAACAGACAGTGATCAACACAGCACAGATCAGGATCCTTTTAATCTTTTTCATGTCTATTCGCCTCCATTATCGCTTCCACTTTCACCTTTTCCATCGATCAGATCCTGCTTTGTTGTTGTAATAACAAGAACTTCCTGTAATTCCTTAAAATCCGTAGCAGGAATGATATATCCGGATCTTGTCAGGTTATTGGAATCTACATTTACCTCTGAAATATATCCAACCAGAAGTCCCTGCAGATATTTGCTGCTGATATTCGATGTTACAACCTGTTCTCCGACCGCCACTTCATTTTCATTATTGGCAAGCTGTTCAAATTTTAAAAGTCCGTCCTGCACCGTCTGCAGATCTCCGCTTACAATACATTTGTCAAAGGTTGTCAGGATCATGGCACTTACATTTTTATCATCGATAATCGAACTTACTGTTGCCCAGTTCGGTCCGACTTCTGTGACGATCCCAACCAGTCCGGTTCCAGATAGGACATTCATATCTTCCCTGATCCCATCATTGCTTCCCTTATCAATCGTAAATTTCGAAAACCAGTTGCTATTCTCGCTGGCGATTACATTCGCAGCAACTTTCGGATAATCCGCTGTATTCTGATCCATCTTATATAGTTCTTTATATCTTTCCAGCGTTGCTGAATTCTGCTGCAATCGGTTATTCTCAGTCGTCATCTCTTCCAGGCGGGATTTCAGTTCTTTGTTTTCTTTTTTTATTTCCTGAAGTGTTGCAAAATTCTCTGAAACATCGCCGATCCACATCCCGACACGGTTGATTCCTTTCTGCATCGGCACGATCGTGTAACCTGCTGCCCAGGAAAGCGGTCCTTTCCCGGACTCTGCAAATCCGGAAAGTCCCATCAATACAATACATATGATAGCAAGGATCAGCAACCAGTATTTATTTGATGTTGAAAATTGATTCTTTCTTTTCATCTATCTTATCCACCTATAATTTTCATCCAACATTGAGTACGAAAGTTTTTTAAGTTCTTTTGAATTGATCATCCGTCGCAGCCCTTCTACTGCACACAGATCCGGCTTAGCAGCCACATGCACCGGATATCCAGTCACAGCTTCTATGTACCGGTCAAGCCCCGGTAGCCTGGAAACACCACCCGTCAGACAGATTCCATTCTTTCTGATTGAACGGGCTACCTCCGGTGGGGTCCGTTCAATCAACTGACCAATCTGCGAAGTACAGGTTTCCAGAGATTCTTTCATCGCAGCCCGTACCGCACTGCTTGGGATTTCCTGGTATCTTGGTACACCAACAACCAGATTACGTCCGGCAACCACCATGGAAGCTTTTCCGTTTCCGCCAAGCACTCCAAAACGTTTTCTGAGAGCCTCGGCTGTCTGTCTTCCGATCAGAAAATCATAATTCCGGCGGACCATATTCTGAACTGCCACATCAAATGTCATACCACCAATCTTAAGCATTTTATTAAGTACCATGCCACCTGAACCTACTACAGATAATTCGGTTGTAGCCGCACCAAAATCAACGATCAGCATCCCTTTTGTCTTCCGGACATCAATTCCCATTCCGATACACTGCGCAACACCGCGTTCTACAATACTCACTTCTTTTGCTTTCGCCGTTGAATGAACAACCAGATCAAAAAACGCCCGTTTTTCAACTTCTGTGACATCCGTAGGTACTGCGATCAGATATTCTGATCCTCTTGTAAAACGGCGCTCTTTCTTCAGCAGATTCTGAAGAAGATACTGCATATCCGTAAATCTGCTGATTACACCTTCTTTCATCGGAAACACCACTTCAATATTTCCCGGTGTTCTCTCGAACATCGCATATGCTTCATCGCCGACAGCCAAGATCTCTTTTCCGTCCACAATAGCAATTACATTCTTCTCTTTCCACGTACTGTCCTGCTTTTTATCATACACCTTGATCTCATAAGTCCCGAGATCAAGACCGTAAATATTTCGCGCCATAATCTAAAGTTCCTTTCCATACTACTTTTCCTTAAGCAGCTTCTGCTCTGCGAGTGATACATAGCAGTTATCACCAATAATGATATGATCCAGAAGTTCAATTCCAAGAAGGCTTCCGCCCTCCCGGATGCGCTGCGTCACAAGAATATCTTCCCTGCTCGGCATCGGATCACCACTTGGATGATTGTGCAACAGTATAATATAGACTGCGTTCCTTTGCAATGCCTCTAT
>OBKN01000891.1_pt1 | contig 11846 bp, 10 predicted proteins | sample 1519931 | NCBI WGS metagenome assembly OBKN01 (sample SAMN04209254, study PRJEB22552) | human gut metagenome | biome: gut; material: feces | host: Homo sapiens | place: USA: Oklahoma
CTATCAGTTCAGCGCGGTGCATCCGCCGCAGTTCACGATCTGCCATTTGTGTACATACTCCCAAATCATAAAGAACGAAAAGGTTTTCGAAGATTACGAAATTACTTAACAAAAATACCTGAAAAAACGCTTGCCGCCACGATTTTTTACGCGGTCTGAAGGGCATTTTATAAACAACCTTATTCTAGCACACCCACTGTAACAGTAATATAACAAATCAGATACAAAATCAAGAGATAAAGCCGAAAAAATATCGCATTTTTTTGCTTTTTATATAGAAAAAGCCCAAAAAACGGCCACTGACCCCCCAAAAGCTTAAAAAGTTTGTTCACAATTCTGGAACGTGAAGTACTGCGCAGTAATGCACTGAATTACAGCGTGTACGAAAAACGGGAGCCGCACTTTTCGAAAAAAGCGCGGCTCCCGGATCTGAACTTTGGGGTGATGCTTTTACTTGCCGAAGCTGCCCAGCAGGCTGTTCAGCGATACAAAGGACTGGTAGATGACGTTAACGTTGTTGATGATGGAGCTTGCACCGGAGAAGATGCGGGCAATGTAGTTGAACACCTTGCCGATGTCCAGGAAGGACTGATAAGCGTTGCTGGCGCCGCCGTCCAGATAGGTCATCTCCTCGGCTTCGATAGCGGAATAGCTGGCGGGCATTTTCATGGTAGAAGTAGTCATGGTAAGATCCCTTTCTTCAATGGTGTCATTGTGTTTACAGCAGTGTTCAGAACATGGTGGCGACCAGCAGGGTGGTAAGCAGGGCACCGGCCACAAGGGCAGGGCCTACATACTTTTGCCACTGGGTGGCGGCAGGCTGGGTGGTGGGCTGCGGCACGGTAGAAGTACCGGCCTTGGCAGTCCAGTGGGCGTAGATGGTGGCGTCGGAGGTGAACACGGTGGAGGTGGTCACCTTGCTGCCGCCCACCGGCTCGGTGTACCAGCCGTCAAAGGTGTAGCCCGTCATGGTAGGCTGCTCGGGCGTGCTCTCCAGTTTGCCGGACAGGTTCGTGTAGGTTACCACGGTGGAGCAGATGCCGCCTTGGGCATCCATACCAATGGCGTACACGTTCTCTTCCTTTTTGCTCCCTGAAGTTGTGTCGGCGGCAAATGCAGCCGGCAGTGCGCAGCACAGCAGCGTGAACAGGCAAAGCCCGACCACCAGCGTTTTCAGGAATTTTTTCATGAGATCCCTCGCTTTCCTTCACAAAGATGGAGACACTGCCCCGCCCGGGGACAGCCCGGACATCGGCGTAGTTTCTTCAACTTATTTTTATCACATCCAGTGTACCAGAACCGCAACAAAAAATACAGTCTTTTGAGAAAATAATAAGAAAAATCAGGAAAAAATAAATTTCACCTTTGCAATATGAATCTTGTGCCCCCTGCGGACTGTGTTTTTTGAAAAACGCATCCCGCAAAACTTGCCTTTCGTAAAAACATGGAAGGATATGGAAAACGCAGGGCCCCGGCCGCAAAGCCCAAAAACCGACCCAAACCGCCGCAAGTGCGGCAGACAGCGCACAGAAAAAGCTGCAAAAATGCGGCGCACCTCTTGTGGAACAGCGGAAAATATGCTATACTGTTTTGCATGATGCGCCATCGCCAAGCGGTAAGGCAGGGGACTTTGACTCCCCCATCGTAGGTTCGACTCCTGCTGGCGCAACCAGAAGAAGGCCGCTGCACAGGAAACTGTGCAGCGGCCTTCTTTATTTTTTGTTCTCCGGCAGCTTGAAGTAGCCGCGGTATTCGTCCGAGTAGATCTTGCTGCCCATACGGCTCACACCGCCGTACAGGTGGGTGCGCATCAGCGGCTCGATGGCGTCCAGATCCTTCTCACGCAGGATGCGCAGCATCTCGGCGTGCTCGCTGACGACGCTGGACACGTTGCGTGCACCCACGATGTCCAGACGGATAAAGCGGGAGTAGTCTGCCTGCGGGCGGGTCATCTGCTCCCAAAGGTACTCCTTGCTGGTCTTGTGGAACCAGTACTCGTGCATGGCAAGGTCGCAGCTGAGGAAGTGGTTGAAATCAAAGTTCTCCGGGTCGCTGCGCCCTGCAGCGACTTCCAGCAGCATATTATAAAGGTGTTCTACCGCAAGGATCTCCATGGGCGAGCAGCTCTGCACAAAGTCCCGGAACACCATGCCCTCCACTGCAACACGCTGGAAGATGAGCTGGTCCACCACGCCGGTGTCGATGGCGGTAACAATGGTGCCCTTGCAGGGAATGATCTGCACAAAGCGGTTCTGCTCCAGCCGCTGCAAAACGCTGCGGATAGGAGTGCGGGAAACGCCGAACCGCTTGCACAGCTGGTTTTCGCTCAGCGCTTCCCCGGGCAGGATCTTCAACGCGCAGATCTCGTCCTCGAGAATATGATAGAGCTCATCAGTGTGCTGTAATGTAGCCATAGTTGTTCTCCATTTATCCGGTAAATGTAATCTTAGTATCATTGTACCGTTACAGCAACTGAATGTCAATGCTGGAATGGAACTTAATTTGAATACTTGTATACAAGAATGCGCACTCGCGCACGGAACTGTTCCTGAAACTGAAAAACTGATATACCACTTTGCAATGCGGGAAAAGTGCTGATAAAATGCTGCAATCAAGTGACTGTTGTACCAAATGCACAAAGAAAACAGGAAACAACTGTCAAATTGCTATAATTGCAAGGCGCTGTGCTTGTTTCGCGGTAACGCTGCGAGATGATATGCTGTATACAGGATTTTACTAAAAAAGCTGCAAGGGCACACACCCCGCAGATACCGGCTCGTCTCCGGCAAATACAACAGGGTGTTTGCCTTTTTTGCGTGCGTGCTTGCTTTGCCGCACAAAAGGCGGTAAACTGGGTACAGACAAAATGCCCAAAAAGGAGAAACGACATGGCATATACAAAGGCTGACCTCAAGCACGACCTTGCAACAATGGGGCTGACAGGCAACGAGACCATCCTGATCCATTCCTCCATGAAGTCCATCGGCCCGGTGGAGGGCGGCGCAGACACGGTTCTGGACGCATGGATGGAGTTTTTTGCAGAGGGCTTGCTGCTGCTGCCCACCCACACATGGCGGTTCATCAACGAGGAGAACCGGGTGTTCGATGTACGCCGCAGCCCGTGCTGCGTGGGCATTCTGCCGGAGCTGTTCCGGCAGCGCCCCGGGGTAGTGCGCTCGCTGCACCCCACCCACAGCATGGCGGCTTACGGCAAGGGCGCAGCTGCGTATCTGGAAGGGGAGTTGGACGCCAACACCCCCTGCACTCCCGGCGGCTGCTACGACCGGCTGCGGGCAGCCCACGGCAAAGTGTTGCTGCTGGGGGTCACCCACGCCCGCAACACCTTTATCCATAGTGTGGAGGAGGTACTGAACGTGCCGAACCGCCTGACCGACAAGCCCATGCAGATGACCGTGGTGGACGAAGCCGGGGCGCAGCACACCGTCTATATGCGCCGCCACTACAACGCACAGCAGCCGCACATCTCGGAGGATTTCGTCAAGCTGGAACAGGCGTATCTGGACTGCGGCGCAGCCCGGAACACGAAATTTGGCGATGCAAGCTGCATTTTGTGCGACGCCGGGGGGCTTTTCCGGGTCACCCGCCATGTTCTTGCCCCGAATCCCGAAGCCTTTGTCACCGAGCCGATCATCCCGCCGGAGCGCTGGCAGGGGGAAATTTTATAATGCAATGCCGGGTAGCCTGCAGCTGCCCGGCATTTTTTACTTTTTGCTCAGCAGAAGCGGATACGGTACTCCCGAGGGGTGCAGTGCTTGATCTCCCGGAAGGTCTTAATAAAGTAGCTGGCGTCCGAAAAGCCGCATTCCAGCCCCACCTCGCCGGTCTTGAGCCGGGTGGAGCGCAGCAGCTCGGCGGCTTTTTCCACCCGGAACTGCTTGACGTACTGGATGGGCGTGATACCCAAAAACTGCCGGAAGCTGCGCAGACAGGCGCTTTCGCTCAGGGCGACGCAGCCAGCCAGCTTTTCCACGGTCAGCTCCTCAGCGTAGTGCTCCTCTACATAGCGCAGCATCTGCTTCATCCGCTCCGAGGCAATCTGCTCCTGCTCCGATACCTTCACCTTGCCGCTGACGCATTGGGTAATGAGCAGCCGCAGGGCAGCGGTAAGGTGGTAGCGCACCCGGTTCTCGTAGTCAAAGGGCTCGTCCGCCACGCCCTTCCACGCCTCCCGCAGGCAGAGCAGCACCTGCCGCTGCCATGGCACGGCCTCGTCCAGCAAAAAGAAGGGCGGTGTGCCGGGCTGCAAGAGCGGGCGGATGAGTTTTTGCCAGAATACGGTGTCCATGCCGCCGACAAGCCGGGGCTGAAATACGCCGGAGTGCAGCAGCGCCCTGCCCTCGGCAGGCTCTACCGCGTGCAGCGCCCCGGAGTTGATGAACACCCCCTGCCCGGTCTGCAAGGTCAGGCGGGTCTTGTTCACATCCACATGGATGGGCCCCAGTGCCGCCAGAATGAACTCAAATTCCTCGTGCCAGTGCCACGCCACCGAAAAGCAGGAAAGATCCTCGGCATAGCAGGCGATAGGGAACAGCGGGCTGCCGTGCTGGGTCTGCTCCCGCCCGGCGGCATCGGCCACCACGGCAGTAGCGCTGGACAGCCCCACCCGGCCGCTGGTATAAGAGGCACAGCTTGTCTGATATGCCATATTCACCAAATCCTTTCCGCAATACTTTGAATGTTTTTTGTCAATGCCGGTTTTGTTGCATATACTATGCGGTTCTGTTCTATAATTTGCGATTGTTTTGTGGTATTATCCTATCAGAGCTTCCAAGCTCAGTATAGCACCAAGGCAGCCGGGACGCAAGCTGTGCAAGCGTTTCCACTGCCGGGCAAAACTGCCATTCTCCCGCCACCTGTCCAAAGAGGACTGGACGGCAAGTGTAACATAAACCATTTTATCAAGGAGGTATTCCTATGCTTCGTATCGAATATTTTGATAAGGAACGTTTCATGCGCCAGCTTTCTGCCAGCCACGGCAGCGTGCTGCTGCATCTGGACAACGGCAAGACCTGCGACCTGAAGCAGGACGCTACCGCACGCTCCATGCTGCAGATGATGGACACTGCCCCCAAAAAGGGCTTTGACCTCACCGTGACCGACCCCGCCGACGTGACCGGCTTCCTGCGCTATATGCTGGAGGCAGGCCGCACCGAGCGCGTGGCCGGCTGAGTAATGCCAATCTCTTATCCCAATAAGTGTCACAGCTAATGCAAAGCGCCCGCTCCGGTCAAAGCCGGGGCGGGCGCTTTGCCTGTTTTACCGGAAAGCTTGCGCAGGCGGGCAGTCTGTGGTAAGCTGAAAGCAGAAAAAAGACGGAGGGAACGACTATGAACCTGAAGGAAGCATTCCGCTACCAGAACAAGCTTCAGTCCCTGCTGGACGAGGCGCAGGGCATTCTGGACTGCGATGCCAACGTGACCAAGGTGGCCAACACCTATCTGCGCCATAAGGTGATGCCCGAGGCCGAGGACGAGACCGTTATGGACGTGGCACAGACCGAATATGCAGAGCAGATCACCGACGTTGCCCGGTTCATGCTCTATCTGCTGGAGGAGAAGAGCCGCCTGTTTGCCGCCATCCGCAAGGCAAAGGATGCGCTGGACATGGATATGGACAGCGAGGTCAGCCTGAATGCCGCGCGGCAGAGCATTGCCCGCACCTTCAAACGGATGAACGACCTGCGCAGTTCTGAGCAGCTGCTCTCCGGCGGAGGCACCGGCTACCGCTTCAACGCCGAGGGCAACCAGATCTCCTACTGCTGCGATGTAAAGCGGGTGACCACCATCAACTACGACCGCAAGGTCATCCATGCGGCGCTGAGCAAACTGAACCGGCAGGCAGACGAAACCTCCAACCGGCTGGACCTCTGCCTTGTGACCTCCAAGGTAGACTACACTGTCCCCTTTGATGTGAACGCCAGCTTTGCCGAGGCATTTGAGACCTATCTGGAAAACGCCAAAAACTAAATAAACGTTCCACCGGCTATTTTGGGTGCGGCAAGCGCCGGGTGCACAGCTGCCGGTTCAGGTGCAGATGAACTATAACGCTGCACATTTCCGCAAGGAAGTTTTGGTACGGCTCACCTTACGAGCCAGCTATTATGAAAAAATCTTGCGTTCGGCTTTTCCGCCACCGCCAGACGCTTTTTCGCCGAAACCGTCCCTTGCTTTTTCCCGCATTCCTGCTTTTGCGCTTACGTCTCCATGGGCAGGCAGGCAAGCCACCCTTCATGAATTTTGCCCGCAGATTTTGCGGGCGCACACCTTCTGCGTGCCGGGCGGGCGCTTTGCGCCCCTGTGCACACAAAAAATGGCAGCCGTCCCTGCGCTTGCCGTATCCAAAATAGCCGGTGGAAAACCAAAACCGGAGGTATGAGCTATGAAAAGGTGTAAGCTGTTTTATCTCATCGGGCTGCTGTTTTTTCTTGCTGCGGCGCTGAATTTCATCACTGCAGAAAATCGCTCCACGGCGGTGGTGTGGCTCTGCCTTGGCTCCGCCTTTTTGTGTCTGGGTGCTTCGCAGCGGAAAAAATAAAGCAGCAAGCCGGCCCCGGCGGGAAAAGAACTACCGGGGCTGCAATTCTTTGCGGGGCTCGTTCGTATTCCAGATAAAGGAACTGAATTTCGACAAAAGACGAGGTGCGAGTATGTCAACGAAACCAATCAGCCCCACTGCCGCGACCCGCTTTGACCTGAGCGCAGCGGCCCTTCATATCCTTGCCATGGCGCTGATGCTGATGGACCACCTGTGGGCCACTTTGCTGCCCGCGCAGGAATGGCTGACCTGTGCCGGGCGGGTGGCGTTTCCCATCTTTGCGTTTATGGCGGTGGAGGGCTACTTCCACACCCATGACCTGAAAAAATACACCCTGCGTCTGCTGCTGTTTGCCCTGCTTTCGGAGATTCCCTTCGATTTGATGTACGGCGGCACATGGTTCTACCCGGTGCACCAGAACGTCATCTGGACGCTGCTGCTGGGCATTCTGGGCATCCACTTGATGGAAACGGTGCGCAAAAAGCAGAAAACATGGTTGTACCTGCTGGTAGCGGCCCTTGTGGTGGCGGCAGGCGCGGTGCTGGGTACGCTGGGCATGGTGGACTACTACGGCGCCGGTGTGCTGACCGTGTTCATCTTCTACTTTTTTCACGGGCGCAGGTGGTGGTGCCTGCTGGGGCAGCTGGCAGCGCTGTACTGGGTCAACGTGGAACTGCTGGGCGGGCTGATGTACCCTATTCAGCTCTTCGGCATGGACTTTGAGCTTTGCCAGCAGGGGCTGGCGCTGCTGGCACTGGTGCCCATCTGGCTGTACCGCGGTCGGCAGGGCTACCACAGCAAGCCTTTCCAGTATGCCTGCTACGCCTTTTACCCCGTGCACATGCTGCTGCTGGTTCTGGTGCTGAATTTCGTGAATCAGTAAGGAGAATGGAGCACTCCAAAAACATTTTTACGCGTGGGGCGTAGAGAGGAACTTCCGCTGAAAATAGCCAAAGCGTATGCGGAGCCATTCGAAATCGTTCCGCCGGTATAAGGCCGCTGCACAAAGCGCTGTGCGGCGGCTTTTTTTGCGGGAAAACCGACACATGTTCACAAAAAGTTCAGCCTTTTGAGCAAAAAATACTATTTTTTTCGTGTAAAATAGACAACATGGATTGAATGCCGCCCGCGATTGGATTATAATAATGTATGCAAAAGTGCATTTGCTGTGTTTTTTATAACGCGTACTGTTTGAAAATGACGTAGATGCGCAATGCGGGAAGCTAAAAAGAAAAAACGCCGTTGCGAGTCTTTGCCGCAAACGACTTGTTTGCCATAGCAGCCGGGGCGTTATGTTCCGGTTATTTGTCCTTAGGAGGAAAAACAAGGTGAGAGTAGGTCTTGACATCGGTAGCACCACCATCAAGTGCGTGGTGCTGGGCGAGCATGATGAACTGCTGTATTCTACATACGAACGACATTATAGTCATATTCTGGAAAAGGCGCAGGAGCTGCTGCGGCGCATTGATGCCGAGCATCTGCATGGCCGCAAGGCGCTGCTCAGCATCTCCGGCTCTGCCGGTATGGGCTTAGCCGACAGCTGCGGTGTGCCCTTTGTGCAGGAGGTGTTCTCCACCCGCGTGGCGGTCAAGCGCTTTATGCCAAAGACTGATTGTGTCATTGAGCTGGGCGGCGAGGATGCCAAGATCCTGTTTTTGACCAACGGCACCGAGGTGCGCATGAACGGCAGCTGTGCCGGCGGCACCGGTGCTTTCATCGACCAGATGGCTACCCTGCTGAAGATGAGCGCCGAGGAAATGAACAAGGCTGCCGAGCAGGCGCAGCGCACCTATACCATCGCTTCCCGCTGCGGCGTGTTTGCAAAAAGTGACGTGCAGCCGCTGATCAATCAGGGTGCCCGCACCGAGGATATCGCCGCCAGCATCTATAAGGCTGTGGTCAACCAGACCATAGCCGGTCTGGCACAGGGCCGCCCCATCAAGGGCAATATCCTTTATCTGGGCGGCCCGCTCACTTTCAGCACCGTGCTGCGCAAGAGCTTTGACGAAGCGCTGAACGTGACCGGTACCTGCCCGGAAAACAGTCTGCTGTATGTGGCGCTGGGCGCTGCGTTGTATGCCGATAAGGAATTTGTGCTCACCGAGGTGGCCGATGCGCTGGACAAGTACGCCGCCACTGCTACCTATGCCAGCGAGCCGCCGCTGTTCGCCAGCAAGGAGGAGTACGAGGCTTTCCACGCACGGCACATGTCCCACAGTGTGCCCCGCGTGGCTTTTAGTGCCCACTGCGGGCCGGTGCATATCGGCATCGACTCCGGTTCTACCACCGTCAAGCTGGTGGTGGTGGACGAAAAGAGCCAGATTTTGTACACCAACTATCAGCCCAACCTTGGCAACCCGCTGCCTCTGATTCGGGAGCAGCTGCTCAAGATCTACAAGGAGCACCCGGGGCTGCAGGTGGCCAGTGTTACCACCACCGGCTACGGCGAGGAGTTGGTAAAGAACGCTTTCCGCTGTGATTACGGTCTGGTGGAAACGGTGGCGCATTTTACCGCTGCCAAGTACTTTATGCCGGACGTGGACTTCATCATTGACATCGGCGGGCAGGACATGAAGTGCTTCAAGATCGAGGACGGCGCCATCAGCAACATCTTCCTGAACGAGGCCTGCTCCTCCGGCTGCGGCAGCTTTTTGCAGACCTTTGCGCAGGCACTGGGCTATGACGTCAAGGAGTTTGCCGCGCTGGGTCTGTTCGCAGACCGCCCGGTGGACTTGGGCAGCCGCTGCACTGTGTTCATGAACAGCTCGGTCAAGCAGGCGCAAAAGGACGGTGCCAGCATCGAGAATATCTCCGCAGGCCTGTCCATCAGCGTGGTCAAGAACGCGCTGTACAAGGTGATCCGCGCTTCCAGCCCGGAAGAGCTGGGCCGCAAGATCGTGGTACAGGGCGGTACCTTTTATAATGAAGCCGTGCTCCGTGCCTTTGAAAAGGAAATGGGTGTGGAGGTCATCCGGCCGGACATTGCCGGTCTGATGGGTGCTTACGGTGCTGCCTTGTACGGCCTGCGCCAGAGCCATAAAAACAACCAGACCACCTCTGCCATGATGGACGAGCAGGAACTGGAAAAATTTGCACAACAGGTGGTCAGCGTCAAGTGCGGCGGCTGCGGCAACCATTGCCAGCTGACCGTCAACACCTTTGCCGATGGCCGCAAGTTCATCTCTGGCAACCGCTGCGATAAGCCCGTTACCGGCAAAAGCGAGGACAACAGCCTGAACCTGTACGCCTACAAGCAGCAGCTGCTGGCCAGCTACAAGCCTGTGCCCGGCAAGCGCGGTTCTATCGGTATCCCGATGTGTCTGGGCTTCTACGAGCTGCTGCCCTTCTGGTACGCCTTCTGGACGAGCCTTGGCTTTGCGGTGCACACCAGCCCGGTGTCCACCCGCGGGCTGTATCTGGCCGGACAGGCTACCATCCCCAGCGATACCGCCTGCTTCCCGGCAAAGCTGAGCCACGGCCACATCAAGGCGCTGAGCCAGATGCAGCTGGACGCCATCTTCTACCCCTGCCTGACCTACAATGTGGACGAGGGCTTGGGCGACAACCATTATAACTGCCCGGTGGTGGCCTACTACCCGGAGGTTCTGGCAGGCAACTGCCCGGAGCTGGAAGGCAAAAAGTTCATCTATGATTATGTGGGCATCCACCGTCCCAAGGATTTTGTGCACAAGATGGCAAAGGAGGTGCTGCCCAAGTACTTTGGCGGCATCTCCGAGCGGGAGGTGCAGGCCGCAGCCGATGCTGCCTACGCGGAGTACGAAGCGCACATGGCAAAGATCCGGGTAAAGGGCAGTGAGATCATTGACGAGGCGCGCCGTCAGGGTAAGCGCATTATTGTGCTGGCAGGCCGCCCCTACCATGTAGACCCGGAGGTCAACCACGGCATCGACCACCTGATCACCCGCCACGGGGCTGCGGTGGTTACCGAGGACAGCATCTCCAACCGGGTGCAGAAGTTCCCCACCAGTGTGCTGAACCAGTGGACCTACCACAGCCGCCTGTATGCCGCCGCCAAATACTGCACCACCCAGAAGGATATGGATCTGGTGCAGCTGGTGTCCTTCGGCTGCGGCGTGGATGCCATTACCACCGACGAGACCCGCGAGATTTTGCAGCGGGGCAACAAGCTGTACACCCAGTTGAAGATCGACGAGATCACGAACCTCGGTGCCGTGAACATCCGTCTGCGCAGCCTGTTTGCCGCACTGGACGAGCGGGACGAGGCCGCCGCAGAAAAGTCAGAATAAAAGAAACCCTGAGATAGGCTGAAGGGCTTCCCCCCGGCGAGGGGAAGCTTTTGCGGGGACTATCTTGTTTAGAGCAACATAGGAGGAACCTATGGAATATCATTATCCCAAATTTACCCCGGAGATGAAAAAGACCCACACCATCCTCATCCCCAACATGGCCGTTACCCAGTTCCGGCTTATGGAGTACGCACTGCGCTGCGAGGGCTACAAGTGTGAGCTGCTGGGCAACTGCGGCAGTGCCGTGGCACAGCTGGGGCTGAAGTATGTCCACAACGATACCTGCTACCCGGCGCTGCTGGTCATCGGCCAGTTTCTGGATGCGCTGAACAGCGGCAAGTATGATCTGGAACATACCGCGCTGCTGATCACCCAGACCGGCGGCGGCTGCCGTGCCTCCAACTACATCCATCTGCTGCGCAAGGCGCTGGTCAAGGCTGGATATCCGCAGATCCCGGTGGCAAGCCTGAACTTTTCCGGCCTGGAAAAGGACAGCGGCTTCCAGATGACCCTCCCGCTGGCGCGCAAGTGTATCGCCTGCATCTTCTACGGCGATATGCTGTGTGCGCTGCGCAATCAGGTGGCCCCCTACGAGAACGAAAAGGGTGCTGCTGACCGCATGATGGACCGCTGGATCGCCCGTCTGGGCCGTGCCTTGCTGGCCGGAAAAGGCTTTACTTCCCGGGAAATGAAGCACACCTTCCCGCTCATCGCAAAGGAATTTGCCACTATCCCGGTCACCCGGGTGCCCAAGGTCAAGGTGGGTGTTGTGGGCGAGATCTACGTCAAGTACAGCCCGCTGGGCAACAACGAACTGCAGAAGTTTCTGGAAAGTCAGGACTGCGAGGTGAACTTCCCCGGTCTGATGGGCTTTGTGCAGTACTGCGCCTTCAACATGGGCGAGGATCATGTGCTTTACGGCGGCAAGCTGGCTGTAAAGGTAGGCACCGACCAGTTCCTCAACTGGTTGGACAGCGTGGAGCGTGTCATGCTCAAGGCAGAGACGGACGCCGGGTTCTATGC
>OBKN01000892.1_pt1 | contig 11845 bp, 1 predicted proteins | sample 1519931 | NCBI WGS metagenome assembly OBKN01 (sample SAMN04209254, study PRJEB22552) | human gut metagenome | biome: gut; material: feces | host: Homo sapiens | place: USA: Oklahoma
CATGCCGCCCTTGGCTCCGTCGCCGCCGGAGCCGCCGCTGCCGGAACCGCTATCGGAGCCGCTACCCGAGCCGCCGCCCGGCGTGCCGGGGGTCTCGGGGGTGCCGGGAGTCCCGGGCTCCTCGGCGTAGCCGTTGGTGAAGACCGGCGGCAGGTCGGCGCCGCCCTCGTAGGAGACCTTCGCCGACAGGTAGCCCGTCTTGGAGCCGTCTGCCGCCTCGTCGCTCACCGTGACGACGATCTTGTGCACGGCCCTGTCGTAGGTCACGTGCGCCTGGCCGTCGTCGACCTCGCTCACCGTGAAGGTGTAGGTACCGGCCTGCTTGAAGGTCAGGGCGTCGAACGTGACGCTGCCGTCCGCAGCGTTCCTGGCGGTCGACATCACCTTGCCGTCCCGGCCCTTGAGCTCGAAGCCGAACTGCCCCGCCTTGAGCTCGGCGCCCTTGAGCACCTTGGCGGCACCCAGCTTGAGGATGACGGGCGCGGCCTTGTAGCCGTTGGTGAACGTCACCGAGCCATCGCCCGTGGGATTGCCCTCGGCATCCGCGAGCTCGTGCTTGACGGTGAGCATGCCGTTTCCGGCATCGGTGACCGTCGTGCGCACGCGATAGGTCGCCCTGTCGTAGGTCACGCCGCCCGCCGCGCCGGCGACCTCGCGCAGCTCGTAGCTGTGCGTGCCGGGCGCGGTATAGGTGATGGGGTTGAGCGCCACCGTGCCGTCCGCGGCGTTCTTGCCCGTCACCGCAGTACTCTCGCTGCCGTCGGCGTTGATCTCGATCAACTGGAACTCGAACTCGCCCTCGGCCAGGTCGCGGCCCTTGAGCTTCTTGCTCACCTTGATCTGGTCGGTGACGGTGCTCGGGGCGGGGCCGACGCCGTAGGTGTTGGTGAACTCGAACGCGCCCTTGCCCTCGGGCGTGCCCTCGGCGGGCAGGACCTCCGCGGCGAGCGTGCCCGCGTTGGTGTCCTCGACCACCTTGACCGTGAAGGTCCTGGACGCCACCGCGTCGTTGGCCACGCCGTCGACCGAGCCGGACTCGCTCACCCGGTAGGCGAACGTCTTGGTGCGCATGCCATCGCCGTCGATCGCGGCATCGTCGAGGTCGCTCGGCTGCCTGAACGTGACGCTGCCCAGCTCGACGTTGCCGGCGGCATCGTTGACCGCCTCGGTCACCGTCTTGCCGGGGGCGTCGACCGGTGCGGGCGCGCCGTCCAGCGGCTCAATCTTGAAGGTGTACTTGCCCGCGATGTCGGCCTGCGTGAGGCCGAGTCCGGCCTGGCCGAGCGCCAGCGTCTTGGTGCCCGAAAGGTCGACCGTTGCCTCGCCGGCGGTATAGCTGTTCACGAACGACAGCGTGCCGTCGGAGCCCTCGGGGTAGGTCACGACCACATCCAGCCCGCCCTTGCCGTTATCGGTCACCTTGACGGTGATGTCGAAGCTCGAGGCGGTCGCCGTCACGCCGGCGGGCAGCGCCGCCGTGTCCTCGGAAACGGTATAGGGGATGGTCCAGGAGCCGTCGGCCGTCTTGGTGGCGGCGCCGTCCGCCACCATCTGCTCGAGCGAGCCGGTGGTGTAGGCGATGGGCGAGAACGCGAGCTCCGCGGCCTCGCCGTCGCCGGAGGCCCGGTTGGACGCGGTCGCGACCACGTTGCCCTGGGCATCGCGGACGGAGAACGAGAACTCGTCCGCCGCCGCGGCGCGGCCCGTCAGCGTCTTGGTGGCCTCGATGGACGCGCTGCTCTCGCCGCCGAGCGTGCCGGTGGCCTCGTAGGAGTTCTGGAACGCGACCGTCACGGGCACGGGCAGCGACGCGATGTCATCGGCCGCCGAGACCAAGCTCGGCGTCGTTGGTGTAGCCGTCGCCGCCGAGCTTGGTCTCGGCGACGGTGAAGCTGTAGGTCTTGCCCGCGTCGGCGTCGGTGAACTTAACGTCGCCCTCCGCGGCGCCGCCGATGAGGCCGATGAGATCGGCCTGCCCGTCATCTGCCGCGGCCACGGTGTAGGCATCCTTGCCGGTCTTGAGGCCGAGCTTAGCGGCCGTCTCGTCGTCGGCGGTCACGGTGAAGGCGAACTGCCCCGCCTCCATGGCGCGGCAGGAGAGCGTCTTGGACAGGCGCACGCCCGCGCGGGCCGAGTAGTCGAGCCCGGTCGTGTAGGTGTTGACGAAGTCGCCGCCGCTCGCCTGCGCGATCGCGGGCGTCGAGGCCGTGAGGTTGCCGGAGCCGTCGTCGGTCACGGTCACCGTCATCGTGGCGTCATGGCCGTCGTAGGCCACGCCGACGATGGCCGAGCCGTCATTCGGCCTGACCTCGCGCACCGTGTAGGTGAAGGTCTTGGCGCGCACGCGCTTGCCGCCGATCTCGGCGAACCCGGCGTCCTTGATGTCGTCGAGCGTGTAGCGGATGGAGCCGAAGTCGAAGGCTACCTTAGTGCCCGTCTTGGTCCCGGCGGCCATCACGCTGACGGTCTTGGAGCCGTTTGCGGAGCCCTCGGGCATGGGCGCGCCGCCCTCGCCCGTAAGCGTGAACTGGAAGCTGTCGCTCTCCGCCCAGTCGCGGCCCTTGAGCGTCTTGGTGAAGAGCCCCGCGGTGGAGACGTCCCTGCCCTCGGTGGCCGTTCCGTACGTGTTGGTGAACGCCGCGGTCGCGCCGGCCTCGGTCACGGTGCCCTCGGCCCCGTCGGCCGTGGTCGCGTAGCCCTCGGCCGCATCCTCGGTCACGGTGTAGCGCGCGCCCACGGGCAGGCCGGCGATGGTCTTCTCCCCGCCGTGCTTAAGCGCAAAGGCCGCCTTGCCGTCCGTGAACGTCACGGCGTTCTCGCCCTCGCCGAAGGTGCCGGAGACGGGCTCGCCGTCCCCGTCGGCCAGCGCGACCGTGAAGCCGAACTCGCGCTGGCTGTCGCCGCCGACGACCGTCTTCTTGACGGTGAGGCTGCCGGTCTTAGCGGTATTGGTAAAGACCGCCGCCTCGACCGTACGCTTGGCAGCATTACCGGCGTCGTCGGTCAGCTGTGCAATCTTGGTCTTGGTAGTCAGCTTGCCGGCACCGTCGTCGGTCACCGTGACGGTGGCGCGATAGGTGGCCTTCGAGAACGTGAGCGCCGTCTCGTCACCCGCCTGCTCGGCAATCACATAGGTATAGGTGCCGGGCTTGGTGTACTCGATAGTGCCGAAGTTGCCGACCTGAACGTCCTTGCTCAGCGTAATCGTCGCTACGCCGTCCTTGGCATTCTTGGGCATGGGCGCCTCGCCCTGGGCAGTCAGCGTCATGGCAAAAGCATCCGCCTTAGTCCAGTTGCGGCCGGAGATCTTCTTTTGGACCTTAAAGGCGCTCTCCACCTTTGTGGACTCCACACTGTAGACGTTGGTGAAGCCTGCCTGCGTTGCCTGTCCGACGGCGCCCTTCTGGGTGTTCGCCTTATCGGCAACCGTAAAGCCGTCCTCGCTCGTCATGAGGTTGCCCTTGGAGTCGAGCTCCTGCACCTCGTAGTGCGCTCCCACGGGCACGGTAACCGTCACGGAGCCGCCGGCCTTAAGCGCGATGGTGTCCCCGCTCTTGATTTGTCCGCTTACATAGGTGCCGTTGGTGCCGCTGGGACGACCGGCGTACGCAAAGGTACCGGCCAGAGGCGTTGCGCCATCGGCCTGGTAGAGCAGCACCTTAAAGGTGAACGCCTTATTGGGCGCGACAATGCCCTCGGCAGCCGTGACCGTCTTGCTCAGCGTCAAGCGACCGTCAGACACCTCGTCGGTAGTGGTGTTGGTCTTGACGGCAGGGCTGTTGCCAACCTTCACCGACGCCTGGTTGGAGATGTCATCCGAAGCGCCGCCACTCTTAAACGCGCTCTCGGTCACGCGAACCTTAAACTGAACCGTGCCCTTCTCGCCGGCGGGAACGTCCGTCAGCGTCCAGGTGAGGTTGCCATCTCTGTCCTTGGATGCGATATCCGCATGGTCGCCCGCGAACTCCACGAACTCGGTCCCCGCGGGAACGGTATCGGTGATCGTCACCTTAGCCGGCTTGTTCTCGGTGTTCTTGTAGCCGATGGTATAGGTGAGCTCATCGCCCAACTTGACGCCCGACCCCTTCGAATCCTGAGCGTCGCTCTCGGTCTTCTTGGGCACGTAGTTGGTCGTGGTGCCGGTATAGCTCTTGTTGCCAACCGTAATGGTGGCGGCGTTGTTGACGGTGCCGACAGCGCCCTGAGCACCCTTCACGGCGTCCTCGGAAATCTTGACGCGCACGCGTACCGAGCCGTAGCTGCCCGCAGGCTGCACGCCCAGGTTCCAAGTGAGCGACTGGCCACTCGCGGTGCCCTTATCGGCGTTCTTGCCCTCAAAGGCCTCGAACACAACGCCGGTGGGCAGCTCATCGGTCACGGTCACGCTGGCATCGGCCTTGGTGTTAACCCAGTTGATGGTGTAGACGTAGGAGTCGCCCACAGAGAGCAGCTGCCCGTCGATGTCCACACTGGGCTCCGCGACCGTGCCGATTGTCTTGACCTTATCGCGCGTGTTGTGGAAGACGATCTTGCCGTTCTCGGTGCCATCGCGATAGGTCACCTTGGACGTAAGCGTACCGTCGTTGTTATCGGTCACCTCGAGCAGCACGCGGCACGTCGCGGACGTGTCCACGGGACGCACGCCCTCGGGCAGGTCGACCAAGCGCTCTTTTGCCACCAGGTTAAAGCTATAGGTAGTGGTGTGGTCGGCATTGTGCCGCTTGATGGCAATGCCATCGTTGACGGCGCGGGCAAGGTCAATCGTCTGCTCATGAGTTTCGCCGGTAGCATCGCCGAGCTTAAAGTAAAGCTTACCGAAGTCGACCGTTGCGATACCGCAATCGCTCGCCTGGGTCGTGCCCTCGTCCCTCCATTGGAGCGTACCGTCGGTCTTCTCGGCATACAGGTCAAACGTATACTGGTCAGCCTTGATCTTGTCGCCGGAATCCATCACCTTTTGGGCAGTAAGGCCCTCAAACGTTCCGGACGCGGCATAGCTGTTGGTAAAGGACACTTTGGCCTTGGCGGTACCGTTCTCGGAGCTATAGGTCTTCACATCGCCAGCAGCTTCGACTCCGTTGGAGTCATAGTGCTTGACGGTAGTCTCGGTATAGAGCGAACCGTCACCGCGGTTGTTAACCGCAATCTCTACCGTCCAATAGGACGAATCGTAGGTGTAACCGCCTTGCTTGCCGCTATTCTCGACCACCTTGTAGGTGAACGTCTTGTCCACATCACTCGTCGCAAAGGTCAGACCGCCCAAAATACCGGTATGCGACGTGCCATCGGCCTGCGGTTCATCGTTCGTGACGGTGAGCTTACCCTCATCCGCGCGCAGCAGCGCCTTGAGCTTTTCGGTTGAGGCGGCATCTTCGCCCGTCACCGTAAAGCCGAACATGCCGGCATGGAGATCCTTGCCAATGAGCGTCTTGACGATCTCCAGACCGCCCTGGAGCTCGTAGCCCGTCGAGGTGCGATACCTATTGGTGAAGATGAAGCCTTCCGAGCCGGTCGTGCCGTCGGCGCGGGCCACAAGCTTGCCGCCCTCATCGGTCACGGTAACGGTCAGGGTATAGGTGTGCTGGTCATACTTCCACTCGCCGGGTCCGCTGTTCGGGATCAGCTCGTGAATATCAAACTTATACGTGCCCGGCGCATTAAAGGTGAGCTTCGAGAAATCAACCTTATCGTGCTCGCCGTCTTTAAGGCCCTCCTCCGTTTGCTTCTTCTCGGCATAGCCGTTGCCCGCACTCATCGAAGAGCCGGTGATGAGCCCACCGTCGATGGCAGCCTTGGTAGCGTCATCGGCCGCGGTCATGGTAAAGGTAAACTTGCCCGGGGCATCGGCACCGGCAACCACCTTGGTCACAGACGGGGTGTAGGTTGCCGCCTCGGCGACCGTATAGGTGTTCTTGAATTTGACCGTCGCGACACCGGTGGACGTCGCATCCGAGGGGTAGATCCACTGGCCCTCGAGCTTGTCCTTGCCATCAACCTTCTTGCTTACCGAAGTCGTGACCTTGAGCGTGCCGTCGCCGTTATCCGCCACGACGGCCTTAACCGTATGGACCGTGCTGTCGTACGTATAGCCCGTCGCCTTGTCGTCAATCTCGCTCACCGTATAGGTAAACGTCTTGCCGGCGTCATTCTGATTGAATTTCAGTCCGCCCTCAGGTATCAAACTCACGGTCTTGGGGTCATTGGCCTCGACGTTTGCAGTCTCAAAGACCTTGCCGGCCGTGGAAAGGCCGACCTTGTTGGCAGATGTCTCGTCGGCAGGCTTGACGATATAGCGGAAGGTACTCTTGGGCGAGCCAAACACCGTCGCGTCCTTGGGATACGTCAGCGTCTTCTCGATCCACAGGCCGCCATTGGCGCCATAGTCGAGACTGGCCGTATAACGGTTCACAAACGAGACGGTAGGCGTCGTGGCGCCGGCCTCGCTTGCATCGTACTGCTGCACGTAGGTAGCCGAATCTTGCTTGAGCTCGGCAATTTTCTCGTCCGTCAACGCGCTCGCATCGCCGGTATCGCCCAGCAGCTCCGTCACACCCGCACCCTTGAGCACAGTCGTCACGGTGTAGAGCTTGGCGGGGTCGTTCTGGCGTGCAAGAACCTTAACGAGCACGATGGCGTCGCCGGTGTAGCCGGTGTCATAGGTGTAGCCGGTAGCAGCAGGCTGGTTCTCGTGGATGCGATAGGCAAATGTATGGCCCAGGTCCTGCTCCGTGAGCTTGCGGGCGAAGAGCTTCTCTTTCCCGTTCGCGCCCACCACGGCACCGGACACGCCGGCCTTCGCCGCTTTGTTGGACAGGGTAGCCTCGGCGCCATCGACCGACGTCTGAACGCCGTTGTACCAAAGACCCGTCACGGCAAAGGTAAACTGGCCCGCGTTGGAGGCGCGACCCTCAAGGGTCTTGCTCACCGTCACGCCGCCAAAGGTGCCCGACGCATGGTATGCATTGGTGAAGGCGGCCTTATCAGTTACGGCCTTGTCCACATCGGAGGCGCCGGTGTTGGCATAGGTCACGCTCGACACGTGCAGCTTGCCCGTGTGGTTGCCCCGCTCGTCCAGATCGGTCACCACGACGGTCGCACGTGCGGTGTGCCTGTCCATGGACATGCTCGCCGGGGCACCAAGCGCGACATTCTCGGTGATATTGAAGCTAAAGGTGCCCGCGCGGTTGAATGTCACGGTCGGGGCGGCTTCGGTGCCAAAGGAGAACGAGGCAACGCGTCCCGACTCGGGCGTGCTGGCGACGGCCTGGTTAGTGCCGATGGCAATGGCCCCATCCGTTACCGCCTGCTTTGTGGTCTTGCCCAGGCCAGTTGCGCTGGCATCGTCCGCAGCGGCGGCAAGGTTAAAGGTATAGCTCTCGCCCTGGTTCCAGTCGCGACCGATCACGGTCTTCTGACCCTGCAGGGTAACGCTCGCGGGCTCCACGCTATATATATTGGTAAAGGAAGGCGTGGCGTTGTTGTCCAGCTGCTTTACCGAGCCGTCTTCTGTGATCTTGTAGTACTCGATCGAAGTCTGGATGCCGGCACCCTTCTTGGCGTTGCGTACTACGGCGTAATAGACCGATCCGTCGTAGGTCATGCCCGCAACGCTGCCGGGATCCTCGGCGAACTTGTACACGTAGGCGCGCCCCGCATCTTTCTTGACGGTATAAGAGATATCCGGCCATCTCACCGCGCCATCGACGTTGCCAACGTCCATGGTGCTGCCTTCGGCGCCCTGGGGCATGGGGGCCGTCATGCTCTTGTCGTACGTACCGGGGTCGAACGCTGCGCTGTCATCCGTATAGCCACCCAGGCCCTCAAGCCTAAAGCTAAAGGCGTTCTGGGAAAGCGAGAAGGTCCCGGCGTTGTCGGTCAGGTTCTTTTTAGCCTGGATAGGGATGTTCGCTTCGTGCGTATCGTAGCGATTGGTGAAGGTTGCAGTCTTACCGGCGACCTCGACTTTCTTCTCAGCACCGGCATCGTCGCGCAGCTGCGTCATCGTCACACTCGCAACGACAAGAGCACCGGCGTGGTTATCATCCACCACGACCGTTGCGGTATAGACGGCGGCGGAATAGCTTATGCCGTCTGCCCTGGCGTCGGGTTCGGGGATACCCTCCTGGATGGTATAGGTGTAGGTGCCCGGCTGTTTATAGGTGATGACTCCAAACGTTGCCGGCTGGTCATCCTCGGTGAGCTCGACCGTCGACACCTTGCTCTTGGCGCCTTCGGGCATGGGGGCGCCGTCGTCGGCCGTAAGCTGCGCGGTAAAGGTTTCGCCATCGGCCCACTTACGGCCCTTGAGCAGCTTCTTGGCGCTCAGGCCATTAAACGTTACCGAGTCGGCGCTGTACTTGTTGATGAACTCGAGTTTGTTGCTCGCAGGGATCTTCCCGTCCACGAGTGCGGCGATCTTGCCCGTGATGGTGTTGCCGGTTCCCGCCTGCTCCTGACCACCGGCCATGCGGCTCGCGAGGCTAAAGCCAGCCGGAAGCACCGACTCGCCGGCAGAGCCGGTCACGGTGTTGACGATGGTCGCCAGCACATTGCCGCTGGACTCCTCGCCCTTGGTGGTGAGCTCGCTCACGCTATAGCTGTCGTCCTTCTTAAGGTCGTATACGCGAATGGTCTCGCCGGCCTTGATGGAATGGGTGCTGCCGTTCTTGAGCGTGAAGGAGTTGCCCACGGCATTGCCGTTCGCATCGAATACGCGTGCCTCGTAGCCCTTTTGGGACTCCGGCAGGGTGAACTTAAACGTAAACGTCAGGTCGTTGTTGCTCGCGTCCTTAGTAGGTGCGGTAAGGCCATCGTCTGCCGTCACGGTCTTGGTCACCTGCAGGCGTGCCACACGACGATCGGTATACTGCACGGCCGTTGCCGTGGTAAAGAGGTGGTTGAGCTGGAGCGTGCCCAGGTTGGTACGAGCCTTGGAGGCGTCATCGACATATGATGGGTCGTCCTCTTGGTAGAGGGCCATGCGGTTGATACCCGTATCGGCATAGATAGTCGCCAGTTGGCCGTCGCGCGGCTCGCCGTCCTCGACATAACGCAGAACGGTTTTGGTGCCCTGCGGCGTCTTGTCATAGCGCATGTGCATCAAGTCATTTGTGAGCGAAGGCGTCACGCCCTCGGCGGTGCACGTCTGGTCCCACGTCAGGTTGCCCTTATCATCTGCACCAGTTGCGCTCTGCAGTTTGCCCTTGATGTGCGTAAGCGTGTTATCAATCGAGTCGGGAGAGCCAAACTGCGCCAGAGAGGCAATGAGCGAGCCCGGACCGCTCATGCTACGCACGCCATCGTTCACCTTGCCGGCATCAACGTACACGCCCGAATCGTCCACGATCACCTTGGTGATGGTGGTATTTGACTCGTAGCCATCCGGGCTCATCGATTCGCGCAGATAGTACGTACCCTTGATAAGGGGTGCATGTTTTGCAGAATTGAGCGGGAAGCATGCGGCACCCTTAATCTCATACGGATAGGTCATCCCATTTGCCTGCACGGTGTCATACGGCGTGGCGCCAGGCTTGATGGCATACGTGCTGGGGCTATCGCCGGTAACGGCGTCTGCCTTGTACAGATCAAACGTTGCGCCGTTGACGGGCTCGCCCAGGTCATCGACCTTCTGCACAAATAGACGGTTCTGGACGTTGGTGAGATGGATCACGGTTGAGAACTGCCTGCTTGTCGCCTGGTACTGAACCATGGAGGTGTTAGCCGTGGTTGCCTCCGCCAGAGACGGTGCCGTGGTGTGATAGACCGCCACGGTATATTCGGACTTGGACTTGTCCGTCATCATGGCGGCGTACTTCTCGATATCGCCGGGCAGCGACCTAACCGTTACCTCATAGTCGCCCTTGGTGTTAACGGCAAAAACGCTCGTGTCCGCCGATTTGGCGGCCTCGACCGCGCCCTCAATGCCGTGTTTGGAGCACAGTTTGTAGCCATCGAGCGGATTGCCCGTGACTGGCGTCCACGCGCCTTCGTTTGCCTGGTCCTGGTTCTTATCGGTGCGCTTGAGCACGACGGCAAAGGTCGTACCCGAGTTAATGGGCTTGTTCTTATTGTCTTGCGTGTTTGCAGGAAGGGAAATGGTCTCCTTCGCGGCCAGATAGCCGCCGTTGAGCCACATGCGGCTACCTGTCCATTGCGTTGTGCCATCGGCCATGGTGACCGTTGTTTGCGGCGCGACCACCACGCCGCCCGAGCCATTCGCAGCTTGCTTGTACTGCAGATGCAGTTCACCCGGCGTTGCAGTGGTCGACGAGGTCAGGCTCGAGCGGTATCCCGCGGGCAGGTTTACCTCTTTGAGTACAAAGTAGTTATGATCCTCAGCATGCTGGTTATCGAACGAAAGAACGGAGCCATCCGACTTCAAAAGCACCAGCTGGCCATTGGCGTCCGTCGTGCCCTGAGCAATGGGCTCGCCCTGCTCGTTCCAGTCGGCATCCGACTGATACAAAGCGAAGGTCGCGCCCTGAACCGCCTCGCCGTTCTGGTTGACCTTCTCGACCTCAGACGACGGCAGCGTGGTGAGGTTGAACCTGAGCGACATGTTCGATGCGCCCGCGCCGCGCTCCAGGTAGAAGAAGCTCAGCGTATGCTTGCTGCTGTCACGGAAGGTGCTACCGGAGAAGTTGGAGGTATCTGCCTTGGCGGCTTGGAACATTTTTAGGATGGTAGTATTTTCAATTGTCTGTTCTTCATCATTTGCGTTGTCGACATGGCCGACATGCACTGCGCCCGTGGCGAAGTTAATCTTGAGCGTCGCTTTCTCGTGAATGCCGCCCAGATCGCCCACGAGCACGCCATCGATGTACACCCATACGTCGTCATCGCCCGAGAACTCGAAGATCATGTCCTTGCCATCGGTGGTCTTGCCGTCCGTCGGTTGGACAAACTCCGTGGTCATGGACATGCCAAAGTGGTGGTTGAGGCTCGTGTTTCCGTCCACGATCTTTTTGGGAGAGAGCTTGTTGCCCTGTTCGTCGAAAACTTTCTCAGCCGAGTCAAAGGGGAAGAACTGGCCTAGATTGGTTTCGCTATCAGCACTTCCCTTGTATACGCCCGCGGAGTCGTAGACGTTAAAGGAGTTCGTCGTGGAGTTGTACACGGCATAGTTGCCCTCAGAACCATACGAGTCGTAGACGTAATAGCCATCCTTGAGCTGGAAGAGGCCCTGCACATTGTTGTAGACGGCTTTGCCGTTCTGGTTGTCACTGTTAAAGAGATAGGCCAGCGACTCATCGGTGTAGTTAACGCCATTGCCTTGGGAGGTGTAGGTGCCTTTCTTGATTGCCGGATAGCCATTTACAAGCTGATTCTCAACAAACCGAAGGCGACCGTAGCCAGCAGTACCGCTTCTGCCCGTCCACTTGTTAATGCCCGTACCGGCGCCGCCATTAAACTTGAGCTGATGGTCTTTATTGATGCCGGTGTTGTCATTCTCGTTGTAGTTGTTTACGTTGGCGGAATTGTCGTTATCGCCATCGACAACCCAGTAGTCGAACAGATTGACCGTGGTGCCGGTAGGATTCACCGTCTGCACGGTATGGTCGCTCACGGCAGCCGACGCACTCGTCGCGCCAAACATGAGCGCGCACGCCGCCAGCGGGACGGTCAAAACCTTTAGAACGCGCTTAGCTGTATTGGTTTTCTCGCCCAAAGGCTTCAGTATTTCTCGAGCTTTCGCACATGCGCGATTCATGAAGGCCTCCCCAATCCATGAGGACGGCAAGCAGTGGCTCGTTATATGTGTGTCGTCGTCCCCATCGATGCAAATATACGCCCCATTACAGTCTGAAGTGGGCCACCGATAAATTTCGATGGCGAGCATTCGGCG
>OBKN01000904.1_pt1 | contig 11687 bp, 26 predicted proteins | sample 1519931 | NCBI WGS metagenome assembly OBKN01 (sample SAMN04209254, study PRJEB22552) | human gut metagenome | biome: gut; material: feces | host: Homo sapiens | place: USA: Oklahoma
CCCCGCCGTAGGCCACGTGCCGGTGCTCGTCGCGCAGGAAGGCGTCCTGCTTGTCGCTGATCTTGCTTGCATCGATCAGTATCATCGCCTGTACTCCTCCGGCAGGCCCACGATCTCCAGCTCCGCGTGCGTGTCCGTGCTGCCGTCCTCGGCCTTTTTGCGATCAAGCTCCAGCCGCTCGGCCGCGATGCGCTGCGCCTCGGCCTGCGCCTGCGTCGGGATGCCGTACAGATCGCGCACCAGCCCCGTCAGGTCCTTGAGCACGCCCGTCAGATCCTTCAGCGCCTTCGTGTCCACCTTCTGGTATGTCTGCTCCTCCGTCCACTGCCGCTCCAGCAGCAGCTTCCCGTCCGGCGGCAGCTCGCCGTCTTCGGCGGCCTCGTCCGCCACCGGCACGGCATACTTCTCGCGCCGCTCGACCAGGTAGCGGTTAAACTGCTCGTCGTCGCCGATCGCGCGCATCGCCACGTCGATCGCGCCCGTTGTAGCTGTGATCAGACGCGCGAGCCGGTCGGCCTCGTGGTTACACGCCTTCCGGTACGCTTTTTGTTGTACACGTGCGGCGAACTTTTTCCGCTCTTTTGTCCACCCCTCGCGCGCAGCCACGATTTTGATCTGGCTGATGCTGATGCCGTACTTTTCGGCCAGTTTCGCGTAGGTCGTCTTTGTGGTGACATATTCCATTTTCAAAGCATCCCAGTCCTGGTACACCATCACTGCACCTCCGCGTCCATCGTACACCAGGCCGCCCGCGATTATCTATCCCAGCATTTTCTGCATCCTGCACAACTTCCGCACCAATATACGCCAAAAGCTCCGAGGCTTCCGCCCCGGAGCTTTCCGTTTATTCCGCGCCTTCGTCGGTGATCCGCACCACGATGCGCGGTTTTTCCTTGTCCAGCGCAAAGCGCGACGTAAACGCCTGTATGTACTGCCAGCCGTCGTCCCGCAGCACACCGCACATCACCAGCGCGTCCTCGATCACCTTGATACCGAACGCCGCGACGTTTGATTTGTCCCTCCGCCGGTTCGGCTCGAAGAACGTGTATGTGATCTCCACCGGCCGGTCGAACTTCACCCCGCGCAGCTGCGACCGGATCGCCCACGCGGCGATCTCCTGGTTGTTGTGCTTCATCTTCGCGCCCACCTGCGCGTGCCGCCGGCAGGCGTCCGTGTACTCGTTCATTCCCGGCAGCCTCGTCGGGATCACAAACTCCGCCGTCACGTCAGCTCACCGGCGTGCTCGCGGATAAACTGCATCGCAGTTTCCCACAGTGTAAAGCGGTGCGGATTCCCGTCCACGTCCACCAGATAGTATCCATCCATCCGCTGCAGCTTCACGCAGGATGCCGTTTTTTCGGCCTCTGTGCCTCCAGCAGAGTCAGTTGTACTCGCTGTGCGCTTCGCGGTTCGCTTCGGCTCTCGCGCCGAAATTTCCGCCCCGCACGCTGCGTAGCCAGCCAGATCGACGTAGGTGTCCGGCTTGCTGCCCGCTTTCGCGCGGGCGATCTTCAGCAGCGCCATCATCATTGCCACGTCCTTCGGCGTGACGTCCGTGCCGGTGTATGCCGTCCACAGTCCCGCAATCACGGAGAAGTTATCCTCCGGGCTGCCGTAGTCTTCTTCCCGGCTGCCGCACACACATTCGGCGGCAGCCTTCAGGGTGTCCAATCTGGTCATCGTTTTATCCTCCTACAATGTCGATCTCATATTCTTCCCGCAGCACGCGGATCAGATCCGGTGCTGATACATATCCGTCTCGCACACTCTCCGACAGCGCCTCGACCTCTCTCCAGATGCGCTGGAGCTGCTCGGCGTCCATGCCCTCTTTATCCAAAAGCGCTGTGAAAAAGATCGCCAGCGTCACGCGGCAGGCATCCGCCGTCGCCGCGTCCTTTGCGCGCTGCACGTCTGCCATCGTTGCCGGTCTCCGGCGCGGGTTAGTTCGCTTTGGCATCGTCTTCACCGTCCTTGAGCCACGAGAGCCAGCATTTCTTGCAATCTTCGCCCGCGCCAAAACAACCGTCGTTGCTGTTATACCCAATAGGCGGGCATGATTCTTTGATTAGAGCCACAAGTTTATCCGTAGGAATATAGACATAAGAATGATTTTTCGGGCTGCTCTTAGCCATCGCTTTCTACTCCTCCTTCTTTCGTCTCCGGCGTTGCCGCCTATGGCAGTTCGTTCCGTATGCCGCGCTGGGCTGCAGCTCCAGTGCATCCGCCCGGCAGCCGCTCGGTGCCAGCCACGGGCATCGGGCGTCGCAGTCATACCACACCCACCAGCGTGTAACGTCCGGTCTATTCTTCCGTCTCGGCATCGTGCTCCTCCCTTGGACAGCCATAGCCGCAAAAATGAGTAGGCCAAACAGGCTGCCATCCGCCTTCGCAGTTCGTGCAGATTAAGACCTCGTCGCAAAGATAGACGCTTTCATACTCATCCTTCTCTCTGGTAGAGGCGCAGTCCTTGCACCGCACCACCGGCACAGCGTCGGCGGCATGAATTGAAAGCAATCTCCGGACATCTTTTGACGTGTGACCGTCCCACGGCTTTCCTTTGTCCAATTCCTTGCACTGAAACAGATCCCAGTCTTTTAACTCATAGTGGTATGTGTAACATCCTTCGTCGGTGTCAAAACCCATGATGAACCATCCCCCGCCGAAAGGAACGCTGCCGTCCTCATGCCGCTTGCTTTTCCATGCATGCGGATTATTTTTGGCAAGAGCAGCAGACAAAATGAGCCTTTGTTCATACAAGTCTGCGAAAGTGTGGTATCCGTCTGACATTTTTTCAACGTCAACGGCAGGGAGATCATGCAAAACGCAGATTGCCTTTGCCCAGGTGCCAATACTTTTGAACTTGTCATTTACCGCGGCGGTCGTCAGCGCTTTATACAGCGCTTTCCGCTCGATGTATTCAGCCATTGCCTAAAATCCCCTCCCATGCTTCTACATAACCAGTCTTTTCGTAGTCGATTTTCAGACGCTTTTCGCGGATCATTGCGTTCAGAGACCTGACACACGGGCGCCCATACGTATTATCATCGCAATAGTCACACATACTGCCGAATCCACAGCACCCAAAAGAGCTATCACCATCTGCACTGTGCCGGTCGCTCCATCTCTGGAAACCATTTTCCCACTTCCGCTTAGCTTTACCTGTGTTATTACTTGATTGTTTCTCAGATGTGTCAAATAACTGCATTTGGTCAGCCATTGCTCACACCCCACTCCCAATTTTCGGATCGCTCGCACGCGACGCACGTGATATCATCATAACCGCAAGGCTTATCGTGCACGCATGTATGGCAGTCTCCATACTCGCGCAGCTGCTTGTCCATGCGCTTGATGCGCTCCGCCGCCTCGCGCATCAGGTCGCAGCCGTGGATGCCGTAGTTATGCTCGTATCTGCAGCCGAGGCACACGAGCGGTCCGGCCTCCGTTGCGAGCCCGCGCAGAGCATCCGCCAGCTCAGCGTTTGTCATCATCGTACACCTCCAGCTTTTCTTTTTCAGCATCCGCCGCCCCCTCGTTTTCCGCAACACAGCAATCCGCGCAGACGCTCTCTCCATTTGGCAAACCGTAGCACTTTTCGCCAGTTTCGATGCGCTTTCCGCAGAACGAGCAGTAATTCCACAGACAGTTCATTTCACCGCCTCCAATGCTTTTTCCGCCTCTTCGCGGGTCAAGAAAATTCTCTTTCCGATCTCCAAATCCCATCTCACACACTGCGTACTCGCCCAATCGCAGTCGATGTCTGCCCAGATTCTCGGCTCCGTATAGCCGTTTACATGGAACTGGCCGACACGCATCTCCCAGACTTCGCCGCAAAACGTCATGTACACAGGGGCTCCCGGTTTGCACGGCAGCACCACCAAGCGACCGGCCTTGTCGGCTTCCGCCAGTTCGCGCAGCCTCTCAGCCGCAAAGCCAAACGCTGAGACCAGTTGCGACTTTGCCAGCAGTTTTGACCCTACGGCAGCGTCGTTGACTTCCTCCGGAGTCAGCCCCGTATCCTCGTAGGCTTTGAGCTTTTCCCACACTTTCCGCTGCGTGCAGCTGCCACCGTGCTGGCACGGCAGCTCCCGACACTGCGCGATGTCGCAGAAATTACCGTCAAACGTCAGCCTGTCCATCACTCCACCTCCTGCATCCAGAACTGGCGGCGGCAAACCGCGCAATCATTATTCGGGCACCCGTTCGCACTCCAGGATTTATCGACAAAGCAAGGCGAAACGTCCACGGTTCGGGAACGCTTGTCCATTTTGGCGTTGGGATACACACTCAGAAACACATCCTGCCGTGTCTTGGTCTTGCGCGGATGCTCCTGCGACCACTTCTCCACCGCAGCAACAGTTTTTTCAAGAAGCTCGATGGCATTATCGCACATGTCGCCATGATACTGACACTTTGCGCAATCACTGGACGATTTACACATCCGCCGGAATTCGCTAAAAAATTCTGTCACGTCCATATTCACACCCCCGCGTCCCACCGCGCCTGCTGCATAAACGACAACTGCTGGCGCAGGTCGTCGATCGTGCGCGCCTGAGCCTCTACCATGAGGCGAGCATCCGTCACTTGCCCGTTCATCTTCACGCACCGCTCCTCTGCCTTGCCCCGAAGCTCGTGCTCCTGCTCGGCGTAGTCTGCCAGCCGCTGCACCGCGTAGCGAGCTGCCGGCGAGAAATCTGCGCTTGAGCGCGGCCGGTGCAGCAGCTCTCTTACCTGCTCCACAGCGCCGGCCGGAAGATCGTCCGCGCGCTTTCGTTCTTTTCCTTCCATCATTGGTCTCCTTCCTCGTCCTCGTATTTTGCGGCCATTACCGCTCTGTACAGCTCGCAGCAGGTGAATGTGTTCTCGCAGAAGATCCGCATATGCTGCTGCAGCTGACCTCTGTGGCGAAACGTCGTCGCCACCGTCGTCTCCGGCGCGATCCCTTCGCAGCAGATGCGCCTCGCTCCGTCGTCATACAGGTAAAAAGGGCACTTAACATACACCTGCCGGTAGCTACCGCTCGGCACGCGCCCCACCCGCCTTTTCGTCCGGCTGTGCAGGCCGCTCCCGCAGATACGTATCAATGGCCAGCGTTACCGTGTCCGTGCGCACGTCGCGTCCCTTGCTGCGCCAGAGCCGGATAAACGGCAGGTCTGCAAGACGCATCCCCTCCGGCAGTTCGTCCAGCTTCCGGCCCTTCGGCATATCCGCCTGCACGATCAATCTGTTTTTCGTCTCCAGCACGTCAGGCCGGACAGCTTCCGGAGGCGTCACGTCGGTCACAGGCTGCACCTCCGGGGTTCTTTCTTTTACCTTTCTTTCTTCAGAAATACAGGGTACTGTATAGGTACTGTACGGTACTGTACTGTATAGGGTCGTTACGTCAGCGTTACGTAACGCTGCGCGTTTGCTCGCGTCACGCGTTACGTCAGCGTTACGCTGCGTTACATCATCACGCTCCGTCACGCTTTCCGTCACGCACATTTGCTTGCGCTTGTCGCGGTATCTCTGCGCGCGCTCCCGGTTCTGCGCCTTTGTGATCGCGCGCTTGTCCACCAGATTCCCGACGTAGTCATACCACTCGTGGATCATCAGGGATGTTCCGTCGTCGTCCACGAACCCCGCTCCAACCAGCGCATCCACAAATGCGTGCGGGTCTTTGCCCGTGTATCCGCCGGCCTCTGCGATCTCGTCGGCGCCAAACGGGGAAAGATCCCCGTCCGGCGCGTTGTCGATTGCCCAGAGCCACAGCATACACATATGGCCGACAGCCTGCGGCGTCTTGATTTTCAGCAGGCGCTTGAACCGCATCGTCTTGCGATTCGTCGGCAGCGTCTGATGCAGTTCGATCCATGCCATGTGCTCCGCCCTCCTTAAAACGGCAGGTCCCCGCCGTCAGTGTCATCTGCGTATGCGACGTTGTCGTATGCGCTCACCAGCTCGTCGAGCCGCTCCATGTCGGCCTCCGTCGGCTGCACGGCGACCGGGCGTGCATCGTATGCAGCGGGCGCTGTTTCTGCCTCTTTGCGCTTGCTGCCGCCGAAGTAGACGCTGTCCGCCACAACCTCGGCGCTGCGGCGCTTGTTACCGTCCTTGTCCGTCCAGTCGCGGATCTGCAGGCGGCCGCTCACGGCGGCCATATCGCCATTGGCGAAGTATTTGGAGACGAACTCCGCCGTGCTTCTCCAGGCCACAACGTCGATAAAATCCGTCTGCTTCTCGCCGCCGTCCCTGCCGCTGTAGTCCCGCTCGACCGCGAGGGAGAAGGACGTCACCGGCGTCCCGCTCCCGGTCTGGCGCATCTCCGGGTCGTGCGTCAGACGGCCCATGATCACGATCTTATTCAGCATCGCCGATCACCTCGCCCGTTTCCGTGTCCACGGACGTGCTGTCGATCTCCTCGCCCTCGGCCTCAAAGACCGTCTCGTCCGGCACGGCGTACATCTCGTCGCTCAGCTCGGCCTTGATCGTCTCGTCCTGTGCCACACCGCGCACGAAGTCAGACTTCAGCGGCGCATACTTCAGTGCGCGCTTGAGCACAGTCTTTTTTGCCATCTCGTCGAAGTTGGAGCGCCACGGGCTGCTACCGTTCCCGTAGCTCTTGCTGTAGCGCTGCGCGTGCCGCTGCACATCGTCCACGCTCATCACCTCGAAGCCATAGCCGCCGTCCTTGGTCTTGAACATCGCGTAGTAGGCGACAGCCTCGCCGCGGTCGGCCTTTGCCGGTACGTGCCGCAGCTTCGGATCCATGCCCAGCTCATACTCGAACACGTCGTTTTCGTATACCGTGTGCGCCTGGATCACGCTCACCTCGCCGCTGCGGTATGCAAGGTCGATCAGGCCCTTGTAGCCGAGCTGGAACTGACACTCCATCTGCCCGTGGTTGCGGTACGGCAGCAAGTACGCCTGCCCCAGCGCCGTGTTCGGCTCCACGCCCAGCTGTGCCGCCGTCATCATCGCCGCGAGAAACGACTGCGGAGAGCACTCGGCCAGTTTCGGCGTGGACGACAGTGCCGAGAGCACCATGCGCGTGAACCGCTCCGGTGTGATCACGCTCGGCAGCGCCTTCTTGATCGCGGGCTCCATCGCCTTGATGTATGCCTGCATCGTCTTCTTCTCGGCCTTCGCGGCGCTCATCTGGCCGCCCTGCTTCTGGATCAGATTCTTTTCCATGTTTACTTACCCTCCATAGATTCCTGCAGCGTTTTTTGCTCGCAGAATTTGTAGATCATGTGTGCCGCGTAGCTGATCGCCTGCGTCAGCGCCAGCTCGCTGCTGTCTTTGCGCCTCGAGTACGCGCTGCCGACCTTCTCGCCGTCGTGCTCCAGCAGCAGGAAGACCTGCTTGTCCGTCGCCTGCAGCCGCAGCGCGTATCCCATCTGTTTCGCCTGCGGCGCAGCCGCCTTCGGCTCCGGCGGCTGTGCCGTTTTCGGAGGATCCGGCGCGAGGAAAAAGTTCTCCGGGATGCCATATGTGGCTGCCAGCAGTTTGTTCGCCGCCCGGCTCATCTTCCCGGAGTGCAGCGCGTTGCTGATGAAGCTTTTACCGTAGCCCAGAGTCTCGCTCACGACCGTTTGGCCGCCGTTCTTGCTGCAAAACAGGCGCAGCCGCTCAGGGCTGATCTGAACCGTGTTTCCCTGTCTGTTCATGTGTTTTCCCCTTTTCTTTTTTATGGTTGTTTTTTCACATATTCTCGTTTTTCGTGGTTCTCGCGTATGTAGCGCAGGATATCGTTGTCGCGCTGCCGTGCCAGATTTGCCGCGTCCCTCCCGCGCCGGAATGCGGCGTAGCGGTCACAGCGCGCGTGGCATCCGGGATACCGGCCAGGGCACTCCCTGCATGGTGTCGACGGCGTCATCGGCTCGTCACCCGGAACGGCCGCGCCTGCGACGTCTTGAAGTATTCCTTTGGGATCGCACCGTGCGCCGCTTCCCATTTCTTGCGGTCGAAGGTGCTGCGCTGCTGCGTCTTCCACGTGATCGAAACGTCGCCGCACAGTCCCTTTTCCGCCGTGCCCATAAACTGCTGGATAGCCGCCGCCTGCTCCGCCTGCAGCCGCTTGAGCTCATCAATCTGCTCGCCCAGCGCCGTGTAGCTGCGCACTGCGGACTGCACCGCGCCAAGGTCGCACGTCTCGCCGTCCCTGCTGTCGGGGTAGATCGTGCGCAGCGCCTCCGCTGTCGCGTCCGTTCCGCCCACAGGCGGTTCTGTCCCGCTCTGTACATACTCCCAGAATTCCTGTTCGGCAGCCGCCAGCGCCGAAATTTCGCCCTCATCGCGCTCCACGCGAAACCAGTAAAATCCCCGCCCGAAGCACAGCACCGCGAGATACCATACCGGTGCGCCCGTCACCATCATGTAATGCATGATCTGGCAGTACCACACCGCCGGGAATTCGCCCTCTGCGCACTGCTTCGGGATCTCGAAGCTGGACGTCGTCTTGCATTCCAGCCCCGCATTTTCGCCAATTACCATGCGGTCCGGCAGCGCGTGCGCGAAGGGATAGTCGCTGTTGACGAGAAAGTGGTTTTCCCGCCGCACCCGCTTTCCGGTCGCTTCGGCAAAGCGCTTTGCCACATAGTCCTCCAGGTCGTGCCCCAGCCGCACCGCCTCGCGGTCGCTGATGTCCTCCGGTGTCACGCGGCCGGTCTTCTCGGCCCACAGCGCGTAGGGCGAGCTGTATTTGTTCAGCCCGAGGATCGTCCCAGCGTCGCTGCCGCCGATGCTCTTTCGCCGCTCGGCGTGCCATTGCTCGTCCGTCATGCCGACGGTCGTCGTCTTCGTGATCATGTGCTTTCCTTCTTTCTCCCGCGGTTTTTCGCCCCGCCCCGGCTGCTGCGCATCCGGGCGCGCATGGCTTCCATGCCGCTTTTTTCTTTCGCCCAGTCCTCCGGCGTGATCCGGTGCGGGCATCCGGCTCCGGCCGGGCATCCGCGCGAGCGCTTAAAATTTAAAATGTATAGGCACACCCTCGGGCTTGTCTTCGGCGTGGATTCGTACAGCGGCCGGTAGTGCGCGCAGCCGTCGCAGTGATGGCTTTGCAGCATCCCGCCTTTGATGTAGGTGTCCGTCATTCCGCCCATGCGTCCACCTCCGTGACACATTCTGGGCAACCAACCGGATCGCCATAAACGTTCTTGTACACCGTGTCCGTCTCCGCACCGCACACCGGGCAGATTGGGCAGGTGTATGCCGGCGGTTCAACCGGCGGTTCGATGTTCAGATGCTCCATCATGCCACCCCCAGCGCCGTGAAGATCACATGGAACACCCACCCGGCCAGCGCGATGCCGCCGAACAGCCCCGTGCAGAACAGCACGTCCTCCGCGCACCACACGATGTATCTGCGCGCCTTTGCCCGCGCGCGCGGATCTCCGAATACCTTCATGTCGTTTCCCCTTTCATGCCAGCCATCTGGCCAGCGCGACCAGCGGCACAACGATTTTTCCGTTTCTTCGGTTCCCCGGCTTCTTCGCCGGGAATGTCTTGTCCTGCAGCAGCGTGTCGCGGCACAGGCCCACGACCTTGCACGCCTCCGGCATGGAGATCGTCTCCCTTTCGGGAAACAGCTCGCACAGCCGCTCCAGCTGCTCGCGGAATCCTTCTTTTTCCCGTGGCATAGTCCTCACCTTCCCGTCAGTCCGGGAAATCCCCCATTTCCTCGAGATTTCCCAGCGTCACGCCTCTTGCGGCCAGCTCGATACCCTTGCGCTGCTTGATCCGCAGCTGATACAGGTACGTCCGCCGCCGTGCGCGGTACTGGTCGTACCGCTGCGCCAGCTTCACATACTCGTCCTGCTTCAGCTCGGCGATCTCGGCCTCGACTTCCTCGTCCGTCACGGCCGCACGCTTCGTGTGCTTTCGTTCCATCGCGCTTTCTCCTTTTTCCTGTACATTTTTTCAAATTCATGGTATGCTTTACTGGGAGTTGATTTCCTTGAAAAAGCGGTTGCTTACACTTCTTCTGTGCCTCTTTCTTCTCTGCCCCTCCGCCCTTGCTCATGGCGGGAAAACAGATGCCAACGGCGGCCACTACGACCGCTCCACCGGCGAGTATCACTATCACCACGGATACCCGGCGCACCAGCACTACGACATGGACGGCGACGGCATCATTGATTGCCCATACGATTTCGATGACCAGACCGACCACGGCAGCCGGAGCGATTCCGGCAGCAGCCATGCTGTGCAGAGCACACCGCGCCCTTCGCCACAGAAATCAGATGATTCAAAGACGAAACACATTTCCGTCGGCGAGATCGTGGTTTACGTCATCCTCGCGCCGATTGTAGCGCTGTACGCATTTATGTTCATCGGAGAGCCGATCCTCGCCTTGATCGACCGGAACAAAGAAAAGCGCCGCAAAAAGTGATGGTGGTGTGACATCGCTGAAACAGTTGATTGCGGAAACGGAGGAGCGGCTCAACAACCCGCTTTATCGATGATGTATGGCACTCCCGCACGCTCGCACACGCGCTCAAACGCGCGCTGCGTCTCCTCCGGGGCGTTTGCCGCGGTAAGATAGCCCCAGACCTCGGTCGCGTCCTTTACCGCCTCGCCCGCCTCTGCCATCGGCAGCGGGTGCGGCGGCCGAGCGCACGGCGCATCTTGCAGCTCTTCCCGCGTTTCCGGCACAATTTTGATGATCTCCGTCCCTCTCACCTCCAAACGTGAAGATATCGTTTCAGAAAAGGAACGATTAAGACAAAAAAATTTTTGCCTTATCCGCGCTATCCATAATGCCAAGGACACAGCAAATTGCCTCTGCTTCTTTGGTATTAAAGAGCGTCTTCCCGTTCATTTTCCTAGACATTGACGTTGCCGAGATGCCGATTTCTTTTGCAAGTTGCGCCTGCGTAAATCCGGCCTCGGCCATACGTCCGTTAAGCAGTTTCGAATTCAATTACGTTTACCCCCTTTCGCCGTTTCGTTTTTGGAACGATTTCATAATAACACCGCGCTATCTGTTTGTCAATCCATTTTTGGAACGATTTTTAAAGTTTTTGCATTTTCTTATTGCATTTTTGAAACGATTGTTGTATACTCCAATCAACAAAACACGGAGGCAATTATGAATAGTATATCCAACCGCATTTTGAGGCTCGTAGAAGAACAAAACCTGTCCTACGGCGTTTTGTCTGCCTTGACCGGAATACCAAAAACGGCGCTCTATCGATATGCCACAGGAGAGACAGACAAAATACCGCTCGACCGACTCGAAGCAATAGCGAAGGCGCTGCATGTAACTCCCGCCTATCTCATGGGGTGGGAAGACGCGTCTCAATCGGCCAAAATCGAAATTCCCGAAAAGAAAAACATCGTCCGCATTGCCGGTCGTGATGGTTCTTATGTTGAAAAGAAATTGAGCGACGAACAAGTCGCCGCTCTGAAAACACTCATCGATCAGCTCCCCGAAGCCGATGACCTTTGATATAACCCTCGAATTGCGCATATACCAGCCGCTCGAGCGGCGATGTCAGGAAACGCTGCCGCCGGTATAGCTCCTGCATCCTGCTCCAGCGGAATTCGGCCGCGGCGTGGCTGATGTCGCACAGCCGCTCGATGTCCTCAGCCGACTGCACACCGCAGCCCCAGAGCACACAGGCCGGGGCAAGCAAGCGCGAGGCAAACACGTTTGCCGCCTGCTCGATGGGGTTGTCACCCGGATCTGGCTCGCGGCACACGAGATCA
>OBKN01000913.1_pt1 | contig 11657 bp, 8 predicted proteins | sample 1519931 | NCBI WGS metagenome assembly OBKN01 (sample SAMN04209254, study PRJEB22552) | human gut metagenome | biome: gut; material: feces | host: Homo sapiens | place: USA: Oklahoma
AGCCGAAGCGCGAACCTCGGTCGGGAACAGCTCGTTGGGATAGAGCCACTGCAGAATGCCCGGGCCGCCGCTGAAGAATGCGTACATGCCGAACGCAAGAACCACAACGAAAATCGGTGCCGCGGGCCACACGCCAAGAATGGTAAGGCCCGCACCCATGAACACCAAGCTAATGAGCAACAGCTTGCGACGGCCCATGGAATTCAGCCAGAACATCGCGGGAATAGAACCGATCAGGAAGAACAAGCTCACGACGCTCTCGCCCAAAATCGATTCCTGGCCCTCGCCCAAGCCGAACGCGGTCATAATGTCGGGGCCGAACGTGTAAATGGCGTACATCGGCACCACCTGGCACAGAATGAACACGCCCATGAACACCATGCGTTTCATGTAGCCGGAATGCAGCAACATGCGCAGCGAGGTCTTCGGCTGCTCTTCCTCATCCTCGAGCTCGACGTCTTCGCCGAACACGCGGTGCACGATTTCGTCAGCCTCTTCCTTGCGACCCTTCTTCGCGAGCCACATGGGAGATTCGGGAATATCGTGACGGCCAACCAACAGAATAATGCAGGGAACAACCGCCGAACCGAGCATCCACTTCCAGCCATCGGGCACGGTATAGAGGAAGTAGCCCACAAACGCGGCCACTGTAGCGCCCAAATACCACGCCGCCGACACCGCGCCCATCGAAATGCTGCGGTATTTCTTCGGCGTGAACTCGGCGATAAGCGAAGTCGCAATGGGATAGTCGGCGCCTACGAACACGCCGATGAAGAAGCGCGCCGCGACGAGCTCCCACGGGTTGCTGCAAAAAACGCTCAGAATCGAGAAGAGGGCAATGGCAACCAGGTCGATTATGAACATTTTCTTACGGCCGATGGCATCGGTCAGATAGCCGCCGGCAATGGTGCCCACCAGAATGCCCAGCATAACCGACGCGCCAATGGCGGCCGATTCGGACGCGGTGAGGTTGAACATGGGGGTGATTTGCGTAAGCGCCACGCCGATAAGCGAAAGCACGTAGCCGTCCAAGAATGAACCGCCACTCGAGAAAATGGCGATCTTGCGCAAAAACGGCGTCATCGCAACGTCGTCGATGGTCTTTTTCGCCTTGCGCTTCACATATCGGGCGACGCGCTCGGGCGACCATTTGCCATGTTCTTCGACGTACGCGCGCTGCGTGCGCACGTCGGGACTCGCCTGGTGCAGAATCTCTTCGCGAGCCATATCGTTGCCTTCGCAGGCCATATCGCTGTCGTTCTTAGGCGGACTCACAACTTGAGTCGTTTTCTTAATAGCGCTCATTGTTCCTCCTTTGAAACGTAATCGCCTATAAGAAGGCTCGCTGAACCACTCCAGCGAGCCCCACTACTAACTTGTAATGCTGTGCGCGAATGCTATGCGCGCTCGGGGTCCCACTCCACAATACCGTTATTGAGGAACGGTTTCGACTCGGGAGCGTCGGCGTTGACCATTCGGAACCTTGCCTCGCCCTCGGCCGTCTTCCATACCACGGTGCGCAGGCGCACGCCAGGCAGAACGGGGGAAGTGAAGCGGCACTTGAAGCGCGTCATAGCCTCGGGGTGACCCGGGAACAGCAGGGAAATCACATGGCGCATCGCTACGCCGGCGCTGCTCACGCCGTGAGCGATCGGGCGCTCAAGGCCGGTCTGCTCGGTGTAGGACCAGTCGATGTGCTGCTGATGCCAGTCGCCCATCATGCGGTATACGAGCGGCCAGTTGTAGCCGTAGGTTTCCTCGTAAGCGAAGTCGGCTTCGCGATCGGGGTAATCGACGGCCTCTTTCGGGGGAAGCTCGCCACCCCAACCACCGTCATAGATGCAGCAGTCATAGGTATCAACCGTGCACAGGTGCGTGCCGTCGGCGGAATACGACTTGCCCACCTGCTTCGAAAGCGAGCCGCGACCCTCGCCGCGGTCCCAAATGGCCTCTTGGGTCACATAGGTCTCAATGTGGTCAGACATCTTGAACGGAGCATGGAAATGCACGTCAATGCCGTAATGCAGCGAACCGGAATAATCGAAGCCGTAGTCGAGCGTCGTCGTCATTTCCTCGTTCACGGTCAGCGGCACGGCGAAAATCGGGAGAACCTTCAGGTCGGGGTTTTTCGCGTCGTGTTCGTTGACGTATTCCAAGTCAACGCGACCGTCCCAGCCAGCACCGCATCCGAGTGCGCAAATCTCCAAATCTTTGAAGGTGTAGTCACGTACGAAGGGCCCGAAGGTCTTACCTACGATCTCAGTTGAAATAGCCAATGTCCTCCCCTTTCAGCAAACAACTGATTTATATGAAGAAACCCGTTTAATGCAGAAGCTTCTTCGCACACTTCCCCACGCTCGTGTGGGGCAGTGCATCCACCACCTCTACGATGGTTGGAACCTTGAAATGGGCCAGGTTGTGGCGGCAATGCTCAAGCACGGCCTCCACATCGGGCTCGACGTTCGGCTCGAACACGAGGAACGCCTTCACCGCCTGGTCGCGAACCGGGTCATCAACGCCGATGACCGCCACCTCGGCAAGGCCGGGGAATGTATTCAGAACCTCTTCAACTTCAGAGGCGGAAATGTTTTCGCCAGCGCGCTTGATCATGTTGGACTTGCGATCGACGAAATACATCCAGCCGCCCTCGTCGAAATAGCCCTTATCGCCCGAGCGCATCCAACCTTTGCAGTCAACGCAGGAATTCGTGGCGGCCTCGTCGTTGTAGTAGCCCTTCATAAGGGAGACGCCCATCTCGCCATGGAAGACGATGTCGCCCACCTCACCGGCAGGAAGCACGTTGCCCTCGGAATCGACCACGCGCACGTCATAGCCCAGACCGCTGCGGCCCACGCTCGGCCAGCGGCGCTCGCCATACGGCAAATCAGTCGTGACCCAGCACACCGACTCGGTAAGGCCATAGCAGTTCTGCAGGCGCACGCCGAAACGGTTCTCGAATTCGTCTTTCTCAGACTCCTCGATGGCCAGGTAATACTGTACCGACTTCACGTTGTGGTCGCGCTCGCCTTCCATAACGGGCTGCATCATAAGGGTGCGCACCATCATGGCGACGAGCTGCAGCGCGGTGGCGCCGAATTCGCGCACCTGCGACCAATAGCGATGAGCGCTGTATTTCTCGACGAAAATAAGCGTCGCGCCACAAGTGAGCACGGGCATGAGCGCCGCGGTTTGGAAATTGGAATGGAACGCCGGCATGGTCGTGAGAAGGCGGTCGTCGGGCGAAAGATTGCACTGCCAATCGCCGTAGTAGCCGCCATAGAGCATATTGGCGTGGGTTAATTCAACACCCTTCGGGTCGCTCGTGGTGCCCGAGGTGAAAATAATCATGGCCGTATCGAGCGGGTCGATGTCGACCGAAGCCGAAAGCTCGCTTGCCTGCTCGGCAACTTCCGCGTCGAAGTCGCGCGCCGCGCCGAAAAGCCCCTCGTCGCCCGCGTGCGCGATGAACAGCGTAGGCACATGGTGCGGCTCTCCACCAAGCGGACCGGCAATGCAGCTTTCCACACCCGCGCAATAGTAGCACTGGCAATCGGGCTCGGCGATAACCACCGAAATGTCGCACTTCTCGAACACGTACACGCATTCGGCAAGCGTGTGCTGCATATTGATGGGCACCGCCACCGCGCCGAGCTTGGCGCACGCCATGCAGCATGCGATGTGCTCGGGGCTGTTGTAGAGCTGCACGCCCACATTTTGGCCGGCGGTCACGCCGACCGAGCAAAGAAGATTCGCAACGCGATTGATGTATGCATTGAATTCAGCATAGGTGAAATCGCGCTGCGAGCCATCTTTGCCATGAAATTCAAGGAAGGTATGCGACCCCCTGTTAGTGGCGAGCCATTCCCACATGTCAGCCAAATTCTGGTTTCCCACAATAGTTGCCATGCGCTAAACCTTTCCCCCGAATTCCTGGTAAAAATCCCCAGTTTTAAAATGTGGCCCGCACGAATGCGGGCCACATCGGTAATTACGCTGCGATAAAAATCGCGAAATCCCGCTTAGTTCTCGCCAATCTTGACGACGTTCTTCTCAGCGAGCTCCTGCACCTGCTCGGCGGTGTAGCCAAGCTTGGTGAGGACGTCCATGGTGTCGCCACCCTGGGCAGGCATCGGGCGCCAAATCTGGCCCGGGGTCTGCTCGAAGCGAGGCATGGGAGAGAGGCCCTTGAAGGTGTCGCCGTCTTTGGTCTCCCACTCGACGAAGTTGCCACGGGCAGCCATGTGCTTGTCGGCAACCATGTCTTCGAACTCGTAAACGCTCTGAGCGGCGATAGCATGGTCGGCCAGAATCTCTTCGAGCTCCAGCTTGTCATGCTCGAGCAGCCAAGCCTCAAGGCGTTTCTCAAACTCTTTAGCGATGGGCATGGACAGCCACAGGGAAGCGGTGTCCTCGGGCAGCTCGGGGGTGCCCCAGTGCTCGCCCAGGCCGAGCTCTTCGATGATCCACTTGTTCTGGCGAATGCCGAACAGGTTCAAAGCGATGAAGCCGTCCTTGCACTTGTACACGCCAATACCGCAGAGGTTGACGTTGCGAGCGCCAGCGCGAGGCCACTTGATGCCCTCGTTGAGGAAGTCGACCAGGTAGTACTGGCTCATGTACATGATGCCCTCATACATTGCCCAGTCGATGCTCTCGCCCTTGCCGGTGCGGTCAGCCTTGCGCAGTGCAGCCAGGGAGGCAGCAATGAGCAGGTAGGAGTTGATGTAGTCACCGGAGTACGGCATGGAAATCATCGGCTGCTCAGCGGTGCCGTTCTGGCAGGTGAGGCCAGCGTAAGGGCCAACGGTGCCGTCGTAAGCAGGACGCTTGACGCGGTCGGGGTCGCCGAATTTACCGTAGCCGGAGCAGTGGACGATGATGAGCTTGGGGTTAACGGCCCACATATCCTCATCGGTGAAGCCCTTGCGCTCCCACGTGCCGCCCTTGGAGGACTCGAAGAAGATGTCGGTGTCCTTGAGCATCTTCAACAGAACTTCTTTGCCCTCGGGGGTGAACTGGTTCAGAGCGACGGAGCGGCAGTTACGACGCTCGGCCTGAGCAGCGTTCTTAGCATCGCGAACGGTGTCGCCGTAGCCCGTGTTCTCGAGCCACGTAACATCGGCACCCCAGTCAGCCATGATGTTGCAAGCGCGAGGAATAGCTTCCTCCATTGCAGCGAAGACGATTTTGACGTCGTCGAGAACACCAAAGCTCGGTTTTTCGGTAGGAATGGCAGCCATATTGCTGGTCCTTTCTCGTTTCTCAGGGTGCGCCGCGCCCTCACACGGCGCACCCATTGAGATTTCCCCAAATGCGAGGCGACTTGCGCCTCACGTTATTCGTAAACGCTGCACGGCCCCGCCCACGACGGGGCCATACGATGCGAATTACTGGCGATACGCCTTAATAGCGTTCTTGGAAGCGGTGAGAATCATCATCTCGTCAGTGCCGCCGGAGACGCGGTCGACACGCAGGTCGCGCCAGATGCGGTTGATGCGGTGCTCAGAAGCAACTGCGATGCCGCCCATGACCTGCATAGCGTCGTCAACGACCTCGAAGGAAGCGTTGGCGCAGAAGTACTTGCACATTGCAGCCTGGCCAGCGTCGACGTCGCCGCCGAGGTTGGTGTCGGCGTTCCAGGCAGCTTCGTAAAGCATGTTGCGCATGGAGTCGAGCTTGATGGCCATGTGGCAGAACTTCAGGGAGTTCAGCTGGAAGCGAGCGACCGGCTTGCCGAAGGCAACGCGAGCCCAAGCATGCTTGGCGGCGTCCTCGAAAGCAGAGATAGCCGTGCCGTAGTCGCATGCAGCAACGAGCCAGCGCTCGAAGTTGAAGTCAGCGACGCCGCGGTTGAAGCCGTTGCCCTCTTTGCCGAAGAAGTCCTTCTCTTCCATCTCGACGTTGTCGAGGTAGACCTCGCAGCAGGAGTCCATACGCAGGCCCAGCTTGGTGAGCGGGGACAGCGAGATGCCCGGCTTGGACATGTCGACGAAGAACTCGGAGATGACATCCGGGTTGTCAGCGTCGCGGCACATGATGATGAGGTACTTAACACCCTTGGAAGAGGTGATGAAGGTCTTGGTGCCGTTGAGGTAAATCTTGCCGTTCTCGCGCTTGTAGGTGGTCACGAGGCCGGAAACGTCAGAGCCGGCGCCCGGCTCGGTGCAAGCGGAGTTCACAACCTGCTCGCCCGTGCCCAGGTACTTCAGGCAAGCATCGATCTGCTCCTGAGTGCCCTCGCGGACGATGGTGTTGTAACCGGTGAGCAAGTACAGAACATAGGTCGGGGCACCGTACTGGCCGAGAACCTCGTAAATCGCCATCAGCGTGGTGATGGGCTGCTCGAGACCGAGGCCACCGTGCTCTTCATCGAGCATGATGCGGTCGAAGCCCATTTCGCAAAGGCCCTGGGCCCAGCGCAGCGGGTACTCGTGCTTCTCATCGCACTCGTGGAAGTAGGTCTCCCAGTTCTCGCTCTCCATGTAGTCGCGATAGGACGCCACGATGAGCTCTTGTTCGTCGGTCAGATTGAAATCCATTGAGGAACCTCCTTATTGGTTGCACTCACATCCGGCCTCGCCGGAATATGACAGGATTGGGGGTGGGCATCTGCCCTATTGAAGCTACGCCTGATGGCGGGTCTTCCAGAATTCAGCGGAATGTTCGATGCACTCAGCAGCTTCATCGAGCATTCGGGAGTAGTGAACGAATGCATGCAGCACGCCTTCGAACACTTCGTGCTGGTTGCGCACGCCGTTGGCGTCGAGAACGCGGTGCAAAAGCTCGGAATCGTCACGCAGCGGGTCGAGACCGGCAGCGGCGATGTAGCACACGGGCATGCTCGTCGTAAGGTCGTTGTGGAACATGTCCACGTACGGTGCCTTGGTTTCGGTAGCCAGGTCGTTGAGCCAGCACTCGTTGTAGTAGATAAGGTCTTCCTTGCGCATGCCGTCGATATCCCAACCGTACAGACGCTGCGACATGGAATCTTCAAGGCCATAGAAGCCGTAATACAGAAGCAGGCTCTTCACGAAGGAGTTGTCGCCCTCTTCGTCGCGCAGCCACAAATTCGATGCCATCGAAAGAACTGCGCCGCCCGAATCGCCGGCGAACGAGAGGTCGTCGCCGTCGATGCCTTCTTCAGCACCATGCTCGTGCAGGTGCTTGGCGACCATCACGCACTCCTGAATGTTGGTGGGATACTTCGACTCAGGAGACAGGTGGTAGTCAACGCTCACGACAACCGCGCCCGTTTTCTCGGCGAGAATGCGGCACACGCGATCGTGGGTGTCGGGGCTGCCCACAACAAAACCACCACCGTGGATGAATTCGATCACGGGAAGCTTCTCAGCTTCGACGGGGTAATAGTAGCGAGCCATGAATTCGCCCATGGGACCTTCGAACGTGCGCTCGACGGTCTTGGCCATAACCGGACCGCCCTCGTTCCAGAAGCGGCGCTCGCGCACGTAGTTCTCGCGCATCTCGGCGAATCCCACGTCGGTGACGAAGGCGTCGCCTGCAAGCTCGGCCGACTTCTGGAGGACGGCTTTCATCTGATCGTTCATAAGCAGCTGTGGATCGACTTTATTTTCCATGTTCAATCCTTTCTCGATGACTTGGGAAAGTGGGGAGGCGTTTGGCGTCGCCTCTCCACAAGGCCAGCGGATTCGCTGGTAATAAGGGGCCTGTGCGGCCGGTCGGCATTATGCGAGCCGGCCGCTAAAGTGCTTGAAAGTTAGTTGGCCTGAGAAGCAGCATGCTTCTTGATGGCACGGATGCACATGACCAAGAAGATGATGCCGAGGACGGCGAACATGATCTCGAAGCCGAAGATCTGGTTGAAGGCTGCGACGCCGGAAGCGTCGATCAGCGAGCCGTACCAGGTGTGAATGAACACGTCAGGCAGGAAGCCGATAACGGAAAGGATGCCAGCGGCGGTGCCGAAAATTCGCATCGGAATGCCGAGCTCGGAGAGCGGCGAGGAGCCGATGGAGAAAGCGCCGTAGGTGGCGAAGCCGAACACGACGACCAGGCAGCAAGCCACGATGGACAGGCCGGAATCCTGAGGCATCACGATGAAGGCGCCCAGAACCACGATGGCAAGCGCGAAGCAGCCGATGATGGTCTTGGAGGACTTAGCCTTCGCAGCGATGGCGCCAATAACCGGGCCAGCGAGCAGGCCAATACCATAGGTACGAATGAGGCCGATGATGTTAACGGTGTTAGCATCGGTGCCCATGGCCTGAGACAGGTACGGAGTGGTGTAGGTAGCGCCCTGGTACACGCAGTAGACGCAGAAGTAACCGAGGCAAGCCCACAGAACGCCGGGGGTCTTGATGGCCTCAGCAGCGTCAGCAACGCTGAAGAGCTTGGCGTCCTTGTTAATCTCGCCCTTGAAGTCGGGGATGAAGACGAAGGACAGAACGCCGAGGATGGCAATCAAAACACCAAGGAAGATGATGACCGACTGCATAGCGAAGACGGTGTCGGGAATAGCGGCGATGATGGCAGCGTTGATAACGCCAACAACAAGGCCGGTAACGCCATAGATGGAGTAGGAAACACCAATGCGGGCAGGATACTCATCTTTTTCGCAGCAAAGACGAATAACCTTGAAACGGGTGCCCCACCAAATCAGGATGGAGGTAAGACCCATGCCGCCGAACAGCACGTAGCACATCTGCACGGAAGGAAGCATCGCGTAGAGGAACGTGAGCACTGCAGTGCCGACGAAGCCGACCCACGCCAAGGTGCGCATGCGGAACTTGTCGGCAATGATGCCCGAAGGCAGGTAGCAGATAAGAGCAACGATGCCGTAGAAGGACACCATTGCGCCCAAGTCGGCGTTGGTGCAGCCGAGGGCCGTCATCAAAGGATCGTAGAAGACGCCCTTCAGATACATCGGCGTGTAAATGATGGAAGAACCCATCGAAATGAGGATGATCAAGAACCACTTGTGGAAACCAGTGAGGTCCTTGTACGTCACCTCGCCCTTGCTCTTTGCAAGAATGGACATGTGTTTTCCCTTTCTCGTTTACCTTAAGAAAGCAATGCTTTCCGGTACGAGCGCCCCTCTCCTTGCTTATGAAGTTCTTGATCGTTTTCCGAATTGCTCCGTTCAAAAGAGCCAAGGACTTCATAAGAACTCGCGGGACGCGTGTCGCGCATGCGCGACGCCAAATAAGTAGGCCCCTTAAGCCCAGCGAATTCCGCCTCCTTCCAAGGGATCGTGCCATCGTATGAAGCCTTATTCCGGATGTTCGGCTTTGTTGCCGACTCCCGGTTCCCCAAAGGCCTCATCGATCAGACAAGTTGCATTTTGTGGCCGAATCGTGAAGTGCGCTATCGCTTGTTGACTATGAATCGCTCTTTACTGGCAAACGAGTTAGTGGATAATTGGAGCATACTTAAAAAACTGTGATGCAGGTTTAATCCAGGTGAATTACCCTATTCAGCATAAATCTGGCCTATTGGAACAAAAAAAAACGATAAGCCAGATTAATAAATCGGCATATGCCGTACTGCGCGAGGGAAAGGATGGGGGAACGCTGTGAGTATGGTTTCCTTCTTCGGAAGTGATGCGGAATCGGTAGAAAAAAGGGATGCGTTAGGCGTCCATTATCTTGGTCTGAGCCTTGTACTCGCGTGGTTTTATTGCCTGTGGTTCTCGCCAAGCGTGTTCGTATGCTTGCCGCTCATGGGCCGTGCCATGGTGTATTCCTGGCTTGCGAGCCTCGCGTTTTCGGCGCTTGCATTCCTCGTAATGCCATTGGCGCTCCGACGCATCAATATATATGAGCACCCTACCCTTGTATGGGTTTCGGCCGGAATGCTCGCCGCAGGCACGCTGTTGTTCACGCTTGCAAAGCCCCTTGCAACACTGCCCCTTTTTATTTGGGTCGTGTTCCCCATTGTGCTGGCCGTGGCCAACGCACTTCTGTGGGCCGCATGGGGCGAATTCTATACGCGCAAACGCTCGACGTTCGCGGTAGGCAAATTCGCGCTTGTCTACGGATCGGTGATGCTCGCAGCAATGATTATGACCGAGATTTTGCCCGCGCCTGTATCGAATGTGTTCGTGGCGCTGCTGCCCATTGCGTGCGGCGCAGTATATAAGTACGAAAACAAGACGGTTGAGGGGCTTGTATTCCCCACGCTTTTGCCGAAGGCGATTCGCAAAAAGACGAATCGCGCAACGCTTATTATATCGGTTTCGCTGTGCATCGCGTGCGTGGCCTGCTACTTCACGATTGCTATAGTTCCTGAAGATAATATCCTCACAGATGCGGCGGCATACCCCTTGGGAATGGGTTTGGCGGCAATTCTGTGCCTTGTTATTGCGTCAATCGCGCGCGTTGGCAAACGCACCGAAGCCGCATACAAGCTTCTTCCCTACTTCATGGTTGCGGCCATTGTCGCCATTGCCTTTTTCCTGAGCAATCACGTCGAATTTGACACAATTGCGTTCACACTCGCCGTTATTCTGGCCGGCATTTTCGAGTTGTTCGTGATTTCGTATTTCGGCACCATGTCGTCGAAGGGCTACATGGCTCCCGTTGCAGCGTTTTGCGCGTCGAGCGCCATTGTGCGCCTGGGCTTTTCGATTGGCGAGGTTTGGGCCGTGCTCTATGAAGACATTCAGGGCATTTGGAACACGCTCGTTGAGCCCACATCGTTGTTCCTTATGTGCCTTGTAGCGCTGTCGCTTATTCCGCTCGTGCGCAGCGAGGGCGACATTATTCACGTAACCACGGCGCCCGCCACGCAGAACGATACCGAAGAGATTTGCGACGCGGTGATCGTGGAATTCAAGCTCTCGAAGCGTGAGGGTGAGATTTTGAAGCTCGTGGCGCGCGGCTACACGGTGGACAACATCTCGAACAAGCTGGTGATTAGCCCCTACACCACGCAAACGCACATTCGCCACATTTACGCGAAGATGAACATTCACAAGCGCAGCGAGCTGTTGGACTACATCAACATGCATCGCGACAGCGAAAAGCCCGTACGCCCCGTCGCAAAGGCCGAGAAGAAGTAACGGGAATCGGGAGAAGATGATTGAGGCGCCCTGCGGGGCGCCTCTTTTGTGTTAGGGAAACGGACCGAAAAAGATCGAAGCGTCAGCCTGCACCAGATACGAGCCGATACCGTACGACGTCGCCGTTTACGCATCGCCACACAAGTGATCTTCTAAGCAGCTCATCCGCTGACTTAACGACCCTCATAAAGGAACTCATCAACCTCGACAAGGAAACGAGTGTATCCGTTGAATAATTCGGATAAGCTTCGTTCGCTGCTTTCAAAGAAGCCTCTGGCCAGCAGCACGTCCTGCAATCCCTTCTTCATTCGCTCGCTTTTGGCATGCATCTGATTAGCCTCACCTCATCAGCCGTGCCGTAAACAAACTGATCGATCTTTTGAATCTCATAGTCAATAGCCATAAGGCAAAGAGCATCGCCTGAAAAATTTCCCCTCCGTGGAACGATTGTCACCGAATCTGAGCACGCTCTAAGTTTCTCGATTGCAAACAACTCATTGTTTAGTGATGCGATTTCCCTTCGCAGCTCGCCCCTAAACGCGGGCGTTTCTGGAACCAGCGGGAGGCGGATTCTAGCGGCGGATGCAACACCCGCTAACATAAGCCGCATCTTCCGACT
>OBKN01000920.1_pt1 | contig 11581 bp, 3 predicted proteins | sample 1519931 | NCBI WGS metagenome assembly OBKN01 (sample SAMN04209254, study PRJEB22552) | human gut metagenome | biome: gut; material: feces | host: Homo sapiens | place: USA: Oklahoma
CCTCGGCCGCTGGCCGCAGCGACGCGCTGAATATGCCGATGACCAGACACAGCAGTCCGGCGCCGACCACCAGCTCCACCAGTGTCATGCCTTCCCGGCCGCGCAGGATTGAGCGAATGCGTTTCATGCCGTCACTCTCCCTTCGCAAACCGGTAGAAGGGCACGGTTTTGCCGTCCTCGGTTCGGGCGTTTACGGTCTGCTTTTTTACCTTTACGCGGAAGGCGTCAATATCGGTATCTTCGCCGTTCGACGTCGTCACCTTAAAATCGTACGCGGCAGCTTCGCCGTCCGCGACTTCTGCATTCCCGCGCACGCTTTCCTGCAGTTCGGTCGCGTCCCTGCGGAGCTGCTCCGACTTGCGCTGCGCATTTGAGGCAAAGCCGACTGCGCCGTTCAGCGCGCCCAGCAGCAGCATGAATACCACCGTGGAAACCAGAATTTCCACCATGGATTCGCCCCTGCGGTCGCGCAGCACGCGAATCAGTCTATTCATCGGCTGCACCTCCGGTTGTCCGGGCTGCCGGCTTGTGAATGGGTTCGTATCGGCTGTACGTCGGATTGTTGATATCATAGGTATAGCTGATCTCCACATGCTCCGTGCGGGCATCCTTGCCCTCGCCAATGACCTTGGGTTCTACCGGCTCCTTGCCGTTGGCACTTCGGCAAAAGCTGCCGTTTACCCAGTAGACCGTGAACTGTCCGCTGACGCCGTCTTCCCCTTTCCATGTGTAGATTGGCTGAAAACTGTCCTTTCGGCGGTATTCTGTGGTGTACATGTAGCTGTCCGCTCCCTTTTCCGCCTTGACGCCTACCCAAACCTGATGTCTGTTAAAGGTTGTCTGCTCTGCTTTTTCGGTGCCTTCGTCCCGAGCATCGTATTCAAAGGTATCGCCTGTGATCGGGTCCTGCACATCGGTAACATCACGGAGCAGAATCGTAATCCTGCCGTAGTTATCCTCGGTCGAACCCGCATTATAGCAGGCAGTGGTTTCATCCGAACGGTCCGGATCGTAAATACCCAATCCCGTATCTTCCGCTAAAATGTTGTTCACTTCACGGTAGAAACAGCCTTCCGGCGCAAAATTGGTATCCAATTCCGGCCTTATTGTTTTGTATTCCTGCAGTTCGCTGTCCAGCACCTGTGTAAAGGACTGCGCCAGCTGATAACAGCGTTCCCTGCCGATCTTGCGGTTGGCCCGCGAGAGCAGCATGGATGAGGAATACACGATACTGAGCGAAAGCCCGATCAGGACGGCGACAGCACAAAGTGCTACGATCAGCGAAACACCGCTTCGCCTGTTGCGCCGCAGGGTGTTCCATCCCTGACGTATCCGCTTCATGTCTGCCGCCTCCCTTCGTAACTAAAATCTGCGCTCAGCAGGATCGGATTCCGTATAACGGTCGCTCTTGCTGTCCGCAATGACAGTTACCCTGCTGATCTGTATACCATTCGTCAGCTGCAGGGTCTGATTCTCGTGCGTTACCACGGAGAAAATGTTAGGCAGCTTCAAGGTAAATGTGCCGTCCTTCACCTGCAGCATGGTATCCGGCTGATAGCTGTAATAACGAATGCTGCCATTGATAAGGCTGTATCTGCCGTTGACCGCACTGCCCTGTTTTACAGTATACCAGTCATCCCCAGCAACTGCAAACGTATTTTGACCATTTATGATAATCTCCGGCAGGTTCCCGCTCATATCGACGGTAACAGTCGTGGATTTATCGTCCTTATCGGTCAATTCAATCCGATACAGGTCAGCCTCTGCCACCTCATCCCACGAGAGCGCGGTAAGCTGTGCATCCCACTCTGCCGTATTGATAAGACGATTCATCGGGCCATAGCTGACCGCAAGCGCCTCATTCACGTTTGCCAGCGACGCGCTCGGTGCTTCCAGCTTCACACGCGGGAATACCACATCGCCGCTCGATACCCAGACCGAGCTTACCTGTCCCGCCGACTGCGAAATACGAGCCTCAAACCGTACAGAACAGCCTGCGTATTTCGTATCCAGATCGGTCAGGCTGCAGACGTAGCTGCCGCCGCTTTCACTCATTGCAGAAACGGGGTAAGTCACCGTTGTGCCGTCCGTCCCGGTTATTTTTGCCCGCAGCAGATAGGTGCTGCCGCCGGGCGGTACGCTGGCCTCGTTCTCCGGCGTAACGGTGACCTGCAGGCCGCCGCTTCGGAATCCGGCCGCCGGAATCGGGTTGTTTGCTGTCGCATTCCAGTTGTACGACCACTTGACGCTCGGCGTATCCAGACGCATCGGCACGGTCATCGTGTACACGATACCGTTCGGGCTGTCCGCGTAGCCGGAATCATCAGCAGCCACCGCCACCAGATAGAGGTCGATGGTCTTGCCGGCGTAATCCTCCAGACTGCGGCTTACCGAACAGGTGCCGCCCCTGACGGGCACAAGCTCACCCAGGGCAGCGGCCGTTTCGCCCTCCGGCTGCACATAAATCTGATAGCCTGCACAGCCGTTTTCGCTGCCGATGGCACTCCAGCCGATGGTGTATTCCAGCTCGTTGGTATCCGGGTTGATTACCAATGGCTGTCCCGGACGCTCGAGGCGCTGCTTGACAGCGTACTTCTTCGTCGTACTCAGGCCAACCTCGCCGTATTCCTGTCCCAGACGGGTAACGGTCAGCTCAACCTCAGCGTACTGCCAGTCGTCCGCGCTGATGGTGAACGATTGGGAAGTATTCGGATTCTCCTGCGTACCGTAAACCTCGTTGACCGGAATGCCGATTCTTGCGCCTGCCGCAGTAATGCCGGTCAGCTTGACCGTGTACTGCGCTCCGCTCTCATTCGGCTGTGTCCACGAGAATTTGTAGCTGATACTGCCGTTATCTTCCTGTATCAGTACCGGGTCGTTCAGCTCCGGTGCCGTCAGCGGCTTGATGTTCAGCGCCGCGGCTCTAATGTAGTTTGCAAAGTCAGTCGCATGGCCAAGAACATGGCTGTAAATGGTCTTGTCCTGCTGCTGAACGCCCTCCGCGCTGTAAGTCCGCAGCGTAACGGGTGCATCGCCGGCCTGCCGGGTATCGCCATAGGTGTAAACCGGTCCCAGACCGGAGGCGGCGTACCATGCACGCACCCGACGATTTGTGACATTCTCCGCGAAATACTCCTTCGGCAGGTCGCGGAAGTTTGCCGTAACCGTGTTGCCCGCCGAGGTCAGCACATCCTCATACGCAAACACATACTCATTTGTGCCAACCGTGCCGAGCACCTCGATACGGTAAATCGGCGGTGTTTCCATCTGCGGCTCGTTGACCGTCAGTGCAGCCGTGACCGTGCAATCATCCACCGTACTGCCCGAGTACGATACCGACAGCTTGTTAATACTGCCGTCCGGCTTGTACTTCGGCGTGTCGGTCGGGATAGTATCCGTCACAGAGGCCGGCTGAATGCCGTTCGTAATGCCTGCTGCTGCCGTGACGATCAGCTCCTTCAAATCGTCGCCGCTGATCTCGGCGGTATGGTTGTTCTGATCAATGGTCACGGTCTGCGAGCCAAGCCTGAAGGTGACCTTCCAGTTGCTGAAGACTGCATAATCCGCAAGGTTTTTCAGCGAGATCTGGTATTTAGCGCCATTGTTCCAATGGCTCACCAGTCGGATATTGACATCCGGTGTCGGCAGCACCGACACATTCTGCGTCGCCGCAGTTTTCCATGCAGAAGGCGCGGTATCCTCAAACAGACTGACAGCACGAACAGACAATGTAATAGTCTTGCCTGCTGTGTCTGCCGCAAGGCTTGCCGGCAGCTGGAATGTACCGCTGGTCGTACCGGAGCCGTACGCCTGTGTGCCGTTCAGCTTCGGGTCCCACTGTCCCTGTCCCTTTTGGTTCGGGATAAAGCGCAGATTGGACATTACTTCCTTGCCATCAACGAGCACTGTACCCTCGTAGTACAGGGGACGGTCCGTATCCTCGATGGATACATCGAAACTGCCGTCTGTCTGCTGTTTCAAGTCAACCGTGAACGAGGCATCCAGCTTTTTGCTGTTTTGGCCGTGCTCCATGGTGCGGTATGCCTCACGAACATAATCGTCCATGATCTTTCCGCCTGACAGGTTGTTCAGTTTGCCGGTTTTCTGGCTAATGGCAGGCATTAGGCTGTTTGCATTCCATGTGCGTACCTGATCATAAGAATAATCCGGCGGCATTTCAAACAGGATTCGTCCGGTAATTTTTTCCGTACCATCATTGAATTTGCTGATCAGGATACCATTTTCAACCCTTGTATTAGAATCTGTCATGTTGTAATAAATGCCGCATTTTGTCCGGGCATCCTCATTTTGTGTCAAGTTCAAAGTCGGATCCAGACGCGGACCAACAATCGCCGCATAGAATTTTCCGTCAAACTCACCATATGCAGCCATGCGCGCATAACCACGCCGTGATTCACCTGCACCGTTGTTGCGCGCTTCGTCCGTTTTATAAGTAATGCCAGCTGTATTCCCGCTCTCTGTCAGCCCCCATGTATCAAAGAAATAATAGTTATTGCCCACCCGGTCTGCATCCAGCCGCGTAGAACCGCCAGTCTGGAACGAAATAATGCCGTTATCCGACAAGATCGGCACAGAATAGCAATTCTGGATATAAGTATTCCGTGTCGCAGCCGAACCGTAGCGGTCACCGAAGATACCGGCGCGGAAGTTAGTACCCACCAGATCGTCCTTGTACGCATAGTTGCGGCAACGGTCGATATTCAGCACAATATTTGCCGTCGATGCCGTGATGGAAGCACCATTGTTCGATGTTGCGTTATCGACCGAGAAGAAGCCCACGATACCGGAAGCCATCGAGCCCGAATAAATTTTAACACCCGGTGCATTGAGGCAGTCCACTACATTGATATTGAACTGCTGTCCCATGGCGGCCGAACTTGCCGTATACGCCGTAATATTACCCAGAATGCCGGCACTGTCATTTGCACTGTAGCTCGTGTTGTTACCCCAGCGGCCATATATACTGCCATGGTTCTGGCAGCTCAGAATATTGAAATCCTGACCGGAGGCCGCATGATACAGCTGTGCCACGATGCCGCCGGATGCACCGACCCAGTTGGCTGCATAAGTGGTCTGCAAATTGCCGTAATTATAGCAATCCTCAACCGTACCGCCGTTATTCGTCCACTGGCCGACAATGCCGCCCGAATAGTGCGACAGATAGCCGTAAACCGTGCCATAATTGATGCAGTTCTCAATCGTCCAGTCGCTTGTGGTCTTGTTGGACTGCGTGCCGATGATACCGCCCGCAAAGCGGCTGGTATTCTGCTGTTTCAGCTGACGGCCGACAAACGCCTGATTGAGCAGATAGGACAGGTCCTTTTCGCTCTCGTTCATGCCGACAATACCGCCGGTGCCGACACCGATGCCGTCCGACTTGTTGACCAGCAGCCAGCTGCCGCTGACACAGCGGCTCAATTCGCCGGTAGGCGCGTTGTAGCCCGCCACGCCGCCGAGGTTGCCGTTGCTCGATACGATGATCTGCATGGTGCGGTCTGCCGCTACGCTCTTGCTGCCGCCGTTGTAGGACAGCTTTTCCACATCCGTCCGGTCTGCCCACTTTACCCAGGTGGAATCCGCAGACAGCTTCTGTGCCTTGGCATTCGCCAGCAGCTCGCTCACCTTGGTGACGTTTTTCATCAAGGCTTCGGTGCTCTTATCGCCGGACATGGTGATCGTGCCCTTGTTATAGCCGGTCACACCGCCGACCATGCCGTTTTTGACCGTGATCGTGCCGGTTCCGGTATTGTCTATGTAGCACTGCTCGATGATGCCGGTCGTATCATTCTTGCCTGCAATGCCGCCGATATGCGAGGACAGGCGTTCCTTCTCTGCCGCCGAGCTGGTGGAGGTTGCGGTGTACACACCGTCCGCCGTCAGCGTCAGTCTGGAAACGGTGCTGCCCTGCAGCAGACCGCCGTTCAGTCCGGCAATGCCGCCGTAGCAGTTGCCGACCGCGCTCTTTCCTTCGGCGATCGTGCCGGAGTAAGTGCATTCGGTTACCTTGCCGCTTGCATTATTCTGACCGACTACACCGCCGAGATAGGTATACTTCGTGAATTTCTCGAAATCCGAGGTGACCTTCACCTTGCTGACCGTACCGCCCGCTCGATTGATGCCGACTGCACCGCCGACCTGCAGCGTGCTTGCGGAAACGCTGTATGTCGGCTGCTGCGAAACCTCGGTTTCCGTGACCGTACCGCTGTTGTCTCCGACAACAGCACCCAGAATGAATGCACTGCCGGAAATCGTGATATGATCGCCGAGTACCGCTCCCTGAACCGTACCGCCCTTGTGGTTTACCGCACAGATCGCGCCTGCCGCAGTCTTGTTGCGGGTGATGAGCGTTACCCTGTTATCCGTGCCGACGCTGCAGCTCCTGATCGTACCGTAGTTTTCGCTGGCAACGCCGCCTGCATAGCCGTCGTTACTGGTGACGCTGCCGTTGCCGATACAGTTCTCGACCGTGCTGCTCGCGCTGTTCATGCCGACAATGCCGCCTGCCGCACCGACATTCGCGGTCACCTGACCGAGATTCTTCGCGTACCGCAGAACAGCCTTTGCGCCCTCCTGCGCGCCGACAACGCCGCCTGCACTGCCCGCCGCTGCGCGGACCTCTGCCGCCTGATTGGTCAGGCAGTTGATGCTCGTGCCGCCGAGTGTGCCGCGGTTGATGCCGGCAATACCGCCGACCATACTGCTGCCGCGCACGGTCAGCCTGTTATCCGCGGCAATGACATCGCCCTGTGCGCTGCCGCTTGCCGGACTGAGCGTGCCGGTTGCGGTATTCACGCCGATCACGCCGCCAACACCGCTGCCGCTGCCGTTGACACGGCGCTTTCCTGCCGGTGTGCTCGAAAGCGTGATCGCACCGCCGTTTTCGCCTGCGATACCGCCGACACGGCCTGCACCGCTGACATTGGCGCTGCTGGTATTGTTCTGTATCCTGCCGCCGCTGAGATTATAGCCGACGATGCCGCCGACCGTGTTCCGTCCGGTGACGGTGCAGTTTTTCTCGGTCGTGCAGTTTTCAATCGTGCCCGCAATCGTGCCCGCCGTCCTGCCGCCGACATTCAGACCCGCGATACCGCCGATATAATCCTGCGTTGCGCTGCCCATGCTGCCGGAGAGCGTGCAGCCGCGGATGATGCCCTCGTTCAGACCGACCACGCCGCCCATGGCATTCAGGCCGTTCATCGTGCCCTTGCTGGCACAGTGCTCTATCACATGATTCTCACCGTTGACGCCGATCACACCGCCGATGACGGAAACACGCAGCTCGCCGCCGCCCAGCTCATCAGAGAGCGCCTTCGCGGCATCCGTGTACTTCTGCGCCTTCAGATAGGACACCAGATCCACACCGGTTTTCAGCTTGCTGTCCGGGAAGGTGTCCTCTGCCGGACGGTCAAAGCCGCCTGCGTTCAGGCAGTGCTCCACCTTCATTCGGGTCTGCGGCTCACAGCTGCCGATAATGCCGCCTGCATACGCATACGCGCGGATGGTCATGTTGCTGGAAACCGCAGACAGCCTGCCTGCACTGTTGCCGTCCGCTGTGATGGTGATGGTATGCTTATTGGTAGAAGCCGTGACCGTTCCCGGCACATTGCTGTTGTTTGCCGCGATGCCCGGCAGAAGCGCATACAGCGTTCCGTCTTCCCGGTCTTTCTCCGTGTAGGTGCGCTGATAACCGATCAGACCGCCGCAGTAGGCCTCGGCCGTGATGGTGCCCAGACTGTTATTGACCGTCAGGCCGTCCACCGTAATATCGCCGGTCGGGTTAACGACATTTGCACCGATCGCACCGCCGACATAGTACCGTCCCTGCACACTGCTCGGCTTGATGGTCAGCTTCTTCTCGAGCAGCTCCGTCGAAGCATTCAGACCGACCAGACCGCCGACACAATCTCCGGTTGCGGCAACACGGCCGCCGATGAGCGTGTAATTGATGTCAATCGTGCCGTCCGTGTCGTTATAGCCGACCAGACCGCCGACATAGTGCCTGCCGACAACGATACCCGCCACACTCCGGTTGGAGACTGCGTTATCCTTGTCGCTGAAGGTGATCGTGCCGCCGTTGTAGCCGGTCAGACCGCCCGCATAGCTGCCGACGGCTCCCCAGTCCGTGACACGCCTGTAGATCGCATTATTGGTGTCCGAAACATAGCTTGCACAGTTTATGATAGCCGCATGGTTCTCATTTGCACCGCAAATACCGCCGATATACGCATTGTATCCCGCAGCGACACCTGTGTTGACGCAGTTTTTGATCGTCGAACCGCCTTTATTCTCACCGATGATACCGCCGACATACGAATTGCCGATGACATAGCTTGCGTTAACGGTTGTTCTGGTGCCGTTTTCACTGAGCAGTGCCGTCTGCGTATCAGACTGATTCAGCGCACCGATGATGCCGCCGACATACTCGCTGCCGAGAACGTAGCCGTTTGCCTCGGTCTCGCAGTCATACAGCACACTTTGTTCGCCGTAGCCGACAATGCCGCCGACATATCTGCCGCGCAGCTTGTCTCGATCCTCCTGCTTATAGGTGTAGCCGTCCGCATATCCGGCACGGCTCCTGCATTCCGAAAGAGACGCATGATGCGCGTAGCCGACAATGCCGCCGATATAATGTCCTGCCAGCGAATCTTTGTCCGCGGCTGTGCTGCTGAGAATCAGACCCTCATTTTGGCAGTCAGCCATATCTTTTCCCGTGGCCTGATCCTTGCCGGAAAAATAGCCTGCAATGCCGCCAACCGAGCGATTGCCCGTTACAGCGGCGCTGTTGGTCAGGGTCTTGACTGCGGCACCGTTTGTTGTCAGGCTGCCCGCAATACCGCCGATACCGCGCGCAGTATCGCCGGTCGGCAGCGTACCGGTCACGGTACCCGATGCAGACAGCTTGGTTACCGACTTAGAATCGCCGACCTCAATCACACCGGCCACACCGCCGATGCCCTGCGCCTGTGCCGAGGTCAGCGCAGCCTCCACCCTGGCTTGGGTACCGTCCACGTTATCGCCCTTCAAAGAGCCATTGCTGTAACCGCAGACTGCGCCGACACCCTTGAGCTTGTCCGAGACAATCTCCACCTGCGGATTGAGCAGGCGCAGATTATGGATCGTGCCTGCGTTTTTCCGGAACAGACCAAGATATTCTGCGTCATCGGCAATCGAGGTCTTATCCAGCTTGAGATTACTGATGACATTCCCGCCGGTAAACACGCCGGCAATGCGGTTCAGCAGACCGCCTGTGCCGTCCAGTGTCTGATTGCTGCGCAGCGCGGGGATACTCGGGAAGCCGATATCCTTGCCGGCGGAGACCGAAAGCGCGCCGCGGGCTGCCGTACCATAAACCTTTACACTGTCGCTCGTCCAGTCCAGCGAACGTGCGGTAACGGCAAATGCCGCCTCCGTATCCATATAACGGATATTGGACAGATGACGGAAGGTTTCGATCTCGCACCGACCGTTATCCGACCGGGTGCCGTCACCGAAAAGCGTGTTCGCCTTATTGGATTCGATAGCGTCACTCTTTTGATACTCCTCACCGCCGGTGTTTTCTGCGTTCGGGTCCGGAAATACCTGCACGGCTGCGTAAACATTCAGCGGGTTTTCCAGTTTGCCGCCGAAGCGCGTGATGCTGGTATCGCTGCTCTGCCGGAAGGCTGCTTCGTTATCAGCGGACAGCTTATCCAGCCGGTCGTACAGCTTCGCATTCATCATACCGTCCAGCACAAGTGTTGCCCGCTTGTTGGAACGGTCGTATTCCACGGGGAAGGTATAATCCTTCGTCGCATTGTCCTCGGTCGTAACCGCAACCGACTGCGAACCCGTTTTCAAATTCCTGCCCGGAATATTGATCGACAGGAGCTGCGCTTTGTCCTCACTGCTGTACAGCTTGACCTCGTAATAAACCTTATCCAGATCCTGATCCTTCACATTGCTCGACCAGTTCAGCGACAGGGTTTCACCGTTTACCAGATTGATCGAGGTGATCTTCAGCTTGGTCGCATCCAGACTGACAGCATTGACTGCATCCTGAACCGAGTAATAGCCCAGCCGTTCTTCCCGGCGCGTATCGCGGTCGCGCTTGCTGTAATCAATATCTAGCCAGCTGCCGGACATATCCGCCGGTTTGCTGTCCTCATTCGATCCGTAGTACAGTCCCTTGCAGTTTGTGCCGTAGAAAACTGAATAAACCTGACCGCTTTCCACGTCGATTTCGATGCAGATTGCAGCATTCAGCACACTTTTATCGTAGGTATCCTGCGAAAGAAGCGCACCGACGAGTGCACCGTCACCCGACAGCTCGCCTTCTGCGTATTCGCCTGCATCCAGACGAATGCCGTAAATACGACCGACCAGCTTTTTCCGGTCCTCATCCGACTCATCAAACGACTGATTCAGCACGCCTTCCTTCTTCACCTTGCTGCAGAATGACTCCCATTCACCGCCGGTACGAAGGTAGGTCAGCTCAGATTCTGCCGACAGATACATGGTCTTAGCGTACGATTCATTCTTTCGGAACTGCGACAGATGGATATACCCCAGAAGGCTCGGTACAGCGATGGCAAACAGAATGCTCAGAATGACCAGCGTAACCACCAGCTCTACAAGAGTAAAGCCGCCTTTTCCGCACTTTTTGCGCTGCTGTGTCATATTCGCTGCCTCCTTCCCTTTGGATACAAGATAACCGGGTATACTGCCCCAATTTAGTCGTTTTATATTTTACCAACTCCTACGTTTTCTGTCAAGTATCGACACCGTTCAACTGCAATCTCCGCTGTTTTCGCTTATTTTCTCTGATATTTACCATGATTTTCATGCCACAAAAAAGCTGCCGAAGCGAGCTTCGGCAGCCTTCTGCAATCTTTACGATTTCTGAATTAGAGGAAGATATACTTGAGTACGAACAGTACTGCCAGAACGTACATCAGCGGAGCAACCTTCTTGCCCTTGCCGGCTGCAACATTCAGCAGAACGTAGGAGATAACGCCCAGAGAGATACCCTCGGAGATGCTGTAGAACAGCGGCATTGCGATGATAGCGAGATAAGCCGGGATGGACTCGGTCAGGTTGTCCAGATCGAAGTTGATCTCGGTTACGGTGCCTACCATCAGGAAGCCGACCATGATCAGCGCCGGAGCGGTTGCGAAGGACGGGATGGCGGTGAAGATCGGCGCAAACAGCGTGGATACAAGGAACAGGATGCCGGTAACCAGAGCGGTCAGGCCGGTACGGCCGCCGACTGCAACGCCGGATGCGGACTCAACAAAGGTGGTGGTGGTGGAAGTACCCAGAATTGCACCTGCGGAGGTTGCAATCGAGTCTGCCAGCAGAGCGGGCTTGATGCCCGGCAGCTTGCCGTCCTTATCGAGCATCTTCGCCTTGGTGGCAACACCGATCAGCGTGCCCAGAGTATCGAAAATATCAACGAACAGGAACGAGAAGATGACAACGATAAAGTTTACGATGCCGACTGCGCTGAAATCCACGTTGAAGCACTGGCCGAAGGTCAGACCCAGCTTGGAGAAGTCGGTCATGCCCCAGCTCGGGAACAGGG
>OBKN01000921.1_pt1 | contig 11577 bp, 9 predicted proteins | sample 1519931 | NCBI WGS metagenome assembly OBKN01 (sample SAMN04209254, study PRJEB22552) | human gut metagenome | biome: gut; material: feces | host: Homo sapiens | place: USA: Oklahoma
GCAGCAGGATGGTGCCCACCACCGCCACCGTCAGCACGATGCCGGACATGTGTGGTTCCAGCGCCAGCAGCGCGATCACCGGGATCAGCGGCAGCACCGGGATCACCAGCTGCTTCCACACCCGGACATGCAGCCACTCCCGGAAGTTTATGATCACCATTTTACCGAGGCTCAGCTTTTCCACCTGCGGTGCCTTGGCCGCGAGGCTGGAGCACAGCAGGATCATCTCAAATTTTGCCACCTCCGAGGACTGCAGCGTGAACCCGCCAAAGCGGATCCAGCGGCGGCACCCGTTCAGCGGGGCCATAGTCAGGGTGACCGCCAGCATAGCCAGCACGATGAGGTACCCCGGCACCACCATCCTGCGCAGGAAGCGGTGGTCCACATAGCTCATGGCGAACATACAGCCCAGACCAATGAGCATGCACAGCGCCTGCTGCTTGATGTAATGGAAGCTGTCGCCCATGCGCAGATAACCGGTGGTGTAGCTGGCGCTGAACAGCATGACCAGACCAAACACCATGATCACCGCCAGCGTGGCCAGCCAGTTGATCAGCAGCCGCGACCACGGCCCCGGGTCCCGCTGGAACACCGAAACCGGTTCTTTTCTTTTTTTGCGGATGGTTGCCATCAGCTCGTTTTCTCCCCTTTTTGTCCAATATCCGGCCCTGTGCCCTCAGCGCACAAAGGCCAGGGCAAGCGCCAGGCCGCATACGCCGAGCGCACACAGCCAGTAAAATACCGTGACCGGGCCCGCGCCCCGGGCTTCCAGCCAGCGGTGCAGCGGAGCCGCCCGGAACAGCGGCCGCCCGGCGATGCGGTGGTACAGGATCTGCAAAAGCACCATGCCGCCCTCTGCCCAGAAGGGCAGAGCCAGCGGGATGCTCAACTCTGCATACCCGATGCACAGCGGCACGCAGCCCAGCACCCCGGCCAGATACAGGCAACCGCAGCTGCCCGGGCGCAGCTTTGCGGGCGGAAAATTCCACAGCAGAAAGGCCAGCAGTGCCCCGGCCAGTGCTGCCGGCAGCACCGCCAGCGGGAACCAGCCCAGCCGTGTTTCCAGCATCATGAGGCCCAGCATGGCCGCAAAGGCCGTGCCGCACACGGTGCCGTCGGCTCCGTCGGCGGTACGGGCACATTCTGCCAGCGCCACCAGCACAAGTCCCCACAGCACCGGGGCTGCGCCGCCCAGCTCCACATAGCCCGCACCGGGCAGCTGCAGGCCGGTGGGCAGGCAGCCGTTCACTGCCAGCAGCACCAGCACCGCTGCCGCAGCGGCGGCTTCCAGTGCAAGGCGGGGCAGACGCCGCAGGCCAAGCTGTGCGCGGCTGCGCAGGCGGGCGGCGTCATCCGCCAGCCCGATGGCCCCGAAAGCCTGTGCACCGAACAGCGCGATCAGCAGCCGGGTCATCAGCTGGCTCTCGCTGCCCAGCAGCGTGGGCTGTGCGATGCAGGCCGCCGTCCAGCCCACGCCTACGGCAGCCAGTGTGCTCACCATCAGGCACAGGCCGCCCAGCGCGGGCACCCGGCTCTGCACCGGGGTCTGCGGCTCCTGCTGTTCCTGCGGCCGGAAGCGTTCCAGCTCCTGCAGCAGCGGTGCCATAAAATTGCCGAGCGCCGCCGTCAGCACAAAGCCCAGTGTTGACGCGACGATCAAGGCGAAACGAATCATTTCTCAGTCTCCAATTTTCGCCAGAATGTTATTCTCTGGCGTCTTTCTGCTCTGCGTAGAAAATTTCCAGTGCTTTTTCCAGCGCCATGCCGCGGCTGGCTTTCACCAGCAGGGCGTCACCGGGCTGGATGCGGTTGAGCAGGGCATCCGCTGCCTCGCGGTAGTTGTTGGCGTGCAGGGTCTTCTGCCCCTTGGCGGCGGCCACCACGGCGGTGCGCTTGGCCTGTTCGCCATAGGTCACCAGACAGTATAGGTCGCTCTCAGCGGCCAGGCGGCCCAGCTCCTCGTGGGCCTCGCGGCTCAGGTCGCCCAGCTCCAGCATATCGCCCAGCAGGGCAAAGCGGCGCTTGCAGGGGAACTCCTTGAACATGGCCAGAGCGGCCTTCATGCTGTCGGGGTTGGCGTTGTAGCAGTCCTCAATGACAGTCACGCCCTTGCTGTCCACCACCTTCTGGCGGCGGCCGGTCTGCTCAAAGGCGGCCAGGCCCTGGATCACCTTGCGGGGATCGCAGCCCAGACGGGTGGCGGCGCAGTAGGCCGCCAGCGCATTGGCCACATTGTGCTTGCCCATAGCCGGGATCTTGACCACAAAAGTGCCTTCCTCCTGATCCTCCAGCACAAAGCTCATGCCGTCCTTCTCCTGTCGGATGGACAGTGCGCACACATCGGCGCTCTCATCGGCCATGCTGAACCACACCGGCCGCACATGGGTGGGCAGCTTTGCCGCCCGCAGGAACTTGTCGTCGTAGTTCAGCACCAGCGGGGCACCCTCCGGCAGGCCGTTGCAGATTTCCAGCTTGGCCTTGCAGATGTTCTCCTGACTGCCCAGATTGCCGATGTGGGACACGCCGATGCAGGTGATGATGCCCACATCCGGGCGGGCAGCGCAGGCCAGACGGTCGATCTCGCCAGCGTGGCTCATGCCCATCTCGATCACAGCGTATTCGGTGGAAGCGCCGATGCGCATCAGGGTGCGGGGCATGCCCAGCTCGTTGTTCTGGTTGCCCTCGGTCTTGATGGTCTCACCAAAGCCACACAAGGCCGCGTAGGTCATCTGCTTGGTGGTGGTCTTGCCCACGCTGCCGGTCACGCCCACCACTTTGGGGTGGAACTGGCTGCGATAATTGGCACCCAGCACCATCATGGCGTGGTAGCTGTCCGGGCAGATCACGCTCTTCTCCTCCGGCACGCCTTCCACGGGGTGGTTCAGCACCACGCAGAGCGCGCCGTTTTCCAGCGCCTTGGCGGCAAAATCATGGCCGTCGAATTTTTCGCCCGGGAACGCCACAAAGATGCACCCGGGGCAGACCTCACGGCTGTCGGTGGTCACCAGCGTGACCGGGGTCTCGCACTGGGCCAGCGCGTTGACCGCCAGGCCCTCCAACAGGATGTTTGCTGCAATTGCTTCCATACTCTCATTCCCCTTTATCCACAGATCAGATGTACGATGGTTCCCTGCTGGACGCTGGAGCCGGGTGCCTCACTCTGGCTCTGGACCGTGCCGGAGCCTTCGACTGTGCAGTTGAACCCAGCGGCGTTCAGCATCTGCCGGGCAAAGTCCGCGCTCTTGCCGGTCACGTCCGGCACCTCGGCGTGTTTGCCCTCATAGGTATCGGTATACAGATAAACGGTGGTGCCGTAGGGCACCTCTGCCCCCGCGCGGGGGTACTGGTAGGTAACAAGGGCGGCGGTCTGGTCGGATTCGCTCTCGGCCAGCTGATGCTTCAAGCCCTTGATGTTCAGCTGCACCTGCGCGTTGCTCCACTCCTTGCCCGTCAGGTTGGGCACCTTGACGGTGGTTCCGCTGCGGTCCACGCCGTCGGTGGCGATGCCCAGATAGGGCGCGATCTCACTGATGATGTTGCCCACCACAGGGGCAGCCAGAATGGAGGAATAGTCGGTGCGGGCATTGTTGGGGTCGTCCAGCATGACATAGACCAGGATCTCCGGGTCGTTGGCGGGCAGGACAGCCGCAAAGGATGCCACCTTCTTGTAGTCGCCGTCGGCGCGGCGGTCCATGTTCAGCTGCTCGGAGGTGCCGGACTTGCCGCCGATGCGGTAACCTGCAACATAGGCGTTGCCGCCGCCGCCCTGGGTGCCGTCGCCCACCTCAAACTCCATGATCTGGCGGATGGTCTCGCTGGCGCTCTCGCTGATGACCTGACGGCGGGTGTTGGTGCCGATTTCCTGCACCACATTGCCGTTCTGGTCCGTGATCTTATCCACCACATGGGGGGTGACCAGATAGCCGCCGTTGACTGCCGCCGAGATGGCGGTGCACACCTGCAGCGGGGTCACGGCCATGGCCTGACCAAAGGCGGAGGAGGCCAGCTCCACCTCGCCCAGACGGCTCTTGCTGTAATACTGCATGAAGCTGGTCTCATTGGGCAGGTCCACACCGGTGCGCTCGGTAAAGCCAAAGGCATCAAAGTAATCATAGAACAGGCTGGAGCCCACACGCTGGCCCAGCTGGATGAAGTAGATGTTGCAGCTGTTGCGCAGGGCCTCGGCCAGATTCTGGGCCCCGTGCGACTTTCTGCCGGCGCAGTGGTAGGTCTGCTTTGCCACGCTGTAAGCGCCGGAGCAGTTCAGGGTGGTGTAATAGGTCGCCTTGCCGCTGTCCACACCCATGGCGGCGGTGATGACCTTGAACACGCTTCCGGGGTAGTACAGCTCGGTGATGGTCTTGTTCTTCCACTGGATATCCCGGTAAGTACCGGTGTAGTCGGCCTCCGCATCCGCGATCTTCTGGCCGTTCTCGTCCCGCAGGTAGTTGCCGTTCTCGTCTTTTTTGTAGATGGTGTACAGCTCCGGCTCGGCCTGCACCTGTTCCGTCAGGTAGGCCAGATTGGCGCTGAAATCCTGCGGGTCATTGGGGTCAAAGTCCGGCTTGGAGGCCATGGCAAGGATGGCACCGGTCTTGACGTTCATCACAATGGCGCAGCCGCGGTTTTCCACCGTGTTGGCTGCAATGGCTTCATTCAGGTACCGCTCCGCGATCTCCTGCACGTTCACGTCCAGCGACAGCACCAGATTGGAGCCGTCCTTGGCGGCAAAGGTGGTGGCGTTCTGGTCGGCAATGGCGTTGCCCACCGCGTTGCGCCGGGTGATGGTGCGGCCATCCACACCGGCCAGCGTGGACTGGTAGGATTTTTCCAGGCCGTAGGTGCCCACGCCCTCGCCGTCGGTAAAGCCCAGCACGGCAGCCGCAAAGGCTCCGTAGGGGTAGTTGCGCTGAGAGCTCTTTTCCGTCGAGACGGACACCCGCCCGATGCGGTCTGCGCCGGAGCCCTTTTTGTGCGCCTTGTTGAAACCGGACACATAATCCTCAATGGACAGCTTGACGGCGTTGTTCACCTTGGTGGCCAGCACCACATAGGAGGAATCAATTTTGGACAGTGCATCGTACACGGTCTGGTATTGCTGGGTGTATTCCTCCGAGGAAGTGTCCACCGCGTCCAGACTCTCGCCGTCGCCGGAGAGCAGCCGCAGGGTGATGCCCTGGCTGACCTCGGCGCACATGGTCGGGTCAAATGTGCGCACCGTCGTTTTATCGTCGTTGGTGCTGGTGGTGTACAGGATGCTGCTGTAGCTGGGGTCAGCCCAGATGTTCCACACCACGCTGGTGGAAGCCAGCGTGATGCCGTTGGCGTCGTAGATCTCGCCGCGGGTGGCCTTGACCGTGGTGTCCAGCAGCTGCTGCTGGGCGGCATACTGTCGGTACTTGGCACCGTCCCGGATCTGGATGACATACAGGCTGTGGACGACCACGGCCGATGCCAGCACGACCGCCGCCAGCCCCAGAATGCTGCACACGCGCCGGGTGCGTCCGTTGAGCCGTTCCCGCGCAAAGGCCGGGCGCACCCGGTAGCCTTTGCCCTTTTTCTTGTTGGAATCTTGTTGCATGCTGTTCTCCCGCAGACAGGGCGGAGCACCCGTTCTGCCTGCTGTTTTCTTCAGGATATCGGCCCGCGCGGCGGCTGCCCCGGACCGGCTAAAAACCGAAAAAGCGTGCGCCGCCGCACGCTTTCCCGTTTTGATGTTATTTTACGGTGCCCAGAATGGTCACGGCACCGTTGTAGATGAAACTGGTCCACTGCCGCACAGGGGACTGCTGACGCTCCAGCGCACCGGACTCGTTCAGCCGGATGTAGGTGATCTGGCTGGGGTCGATCTTCATCAGACCCAGACGGCTGGCCGCTTCTTCCACGCTGGTGATGTTGGTCTTGCTGTTCAGGGTGCTGTTGTAGTAGGTGTACTGGCTCTGGGCGCTCACCAGCTGGGCCTTGGCGTCCTGGATCTGATCATTCAGCTCCACCAGCTGGGCCTCGCTCATCAGCAGGCTGATGGCAAACCCGGTGAGCAGGGCTGCCGCCACCAGATGCATGGCATTGCGCAGCGCTGCCTGCAGCGGCGAAAGACGGCGCTTGCCGCCCTTTTCCACGCGCAATGCGGTCTTGCGCTGTGTCTGCGGCACTTTTCTGCGCCGCGCGGTGTTGTAATCGTATGCTGCCTGACCCATGGTTTCCTCTCCTCCTCACAGGATGCCTTCGGCATCCCTCAGCACTTTTCCAACACACGCAGATGAGCCGACCGGCTGCGCCGGTTTTCTTCCAGCTCCTGCGTGTTGGCTTCAATGGGTTTGCGGGTAATGAGCTTTGCCTTGGCCTTGCCGCCGCACACACACACCGGGAACTCCGGCGGGCAGGTGCAGGCCGTGGCCCAGCGGCGGAACTTGTTTTTCACCAGCCGGTCCTCCAGCGAGTGGAAGGTGATCACGCACAGCCGCCCGCCGGGCGCAAGATGCTCGAAAATGGTGTCCAGCCCCTCTTCCAGCGCATCCAGCTCATGGTTCACGGCAATGCGCAGCGCCTGAAAGGTGCGGCGGGACGGGTTCTTGTTCTTGCGCCGCTCCGCCGGCGGCATGGCGCTGGCCACAATGTCGGCCAGCTGCAAAGTGGTCTCGATGGGCGCGTTCTCCCGCGCTTCCTCGATCTTGCCGGCGATCTGCCAGGCAAAGGGTTCTTCGCCGTAGTCCCGCAGGATACGGGCCAGGTCCTCACGGCTGAGGGTGTTCACCAGATCTGCCGCCGTCTCACCCTGCTGGCTCATCCGCATGTCCAGCGGTGCATCTGCCCGGTAGGAAAAGCCCCGGGCCGCATCGTCCAGCTGGTGGCTGGAAACGCCCAGATCCAGCAGTGCACCGTTGATCTTGTCGATGCCCAGCTCTTCCAGCGCCTGCCCGGCGTAGCGGAAGTTGATCTGCACCACGGTGGCCGGCAGCCCGGCCAGACGGGCCCGGGCCGTCTGCACGGCGTCGGGGTCCTGATCCAGCGAGATCAGCCGCCCGCCCTTTGCAGCATCCAGCCGCAGGGCGATCTGGCGGGAGTGGCCCGCACCGCCTGCGGTGCCGTCCAGATAGGTGCCCGCCGGGTCGATGGCCAGCCCTTCCAGGCATTCGTTCAACAGAACCGGGATATGCTCAAATGAGGTCGGGTCAAAGGGCACGTTTTCTTCTGAAGCCATTGGCACGGCCTCCTTTCTCTCTTGCAGAATTCTTATGTCAGATGTGCAGGCTGCGCAGCCGGGCTGCACGCTGCTCATTGCTCACCGCCGCGCGGCGGGCGTTCCAGACGTCGGTGGCCCAGATCTCGGCGTGGTTGCGGTTGCCGATGATGGTCACATCCTTTTCCAGCCCGGCATAGCTGCGCAGCTCTGCCGGCAGAAGGATGCGTCCCTGCTTGTCCGGCACCACCTCGCAGGCGGTGCTGAACAGATCACCGGACACCTCCCAGCTGTCCATCAGCTCGTCGGCCTCCAGCTTTTCCGCCAGCTTTTCCACCTCGGGCAGCGGCAGTGCGAACAGGCAGTTGTCCACCCATTCCAGCACCACGAAGCTCTCGCCCATGGCGTCGCGGAACTTTGCGGGGAAGTTCAGCCGCCCTTTGGCGTCGATGGTATAGTCATACCGGCCAAAGAACATGCTGCCCGCCCCCTTTCGGGGCTGTGGAGAGGGCCTTCGCCCTACTTTCACCCACTTTACCCCACTGACACACATTTATTGTAGCAAATCAAGCCCCCGATTGCAAGGTTTTTTGTCCCTGTTTTTGCGGCAAAATTTCACAAAAAAAGTCCCTGCGGGCCGTCATTTTTGCCTGCAGGGACGCATCATTTTTCAGGATGTGGAATTTGTGTGGAAATCAGCCGTTTTTCTTGGCGTTCTGGCGCAGGTTGGCGCGCACGTTCTTTACCTGTGCGGCATTCTCCACCATCGCCTCTTCTGTGGTCTTGAGCATGTTGTCGCAGTAGTCGGTCACGGTCTGACGCAGCGTGCGCGACTCGCTCTGGGCAGCGGCGGTGATCTCGGCGGCGCGCTGCTGGGCGGCTTTCACGATCTCGGCATCGCTCACCAGGATGCGGGCGCGCTCTTCGGCCTTCTTCACGATGGCCTGAGCCTGTGCATTGGCCGTGTCCACGATCTGGGCACGGTCGTTCACGATCTGCTGGGCCTGCCGCAGCTCGCCGGGCAGGTTTGCGCGGATATCATCCAGATAATCCCGGACCTTTTCCACGTCCACCAGACGCTTGCCGCCGGACAGCGGCATGCTGGTGCTCTCTTCCAGCGTATCTTCAATGGTGTCCAAAAGCTCGTTCACGTTCATAGTGCTTCCCCCTCCTGCTGCATGGGCTTCGTATATTTCCACAGCAGCACCTTGCCATACTTATACTGCTTCTGCAGGGTCAGGCCGCCCACCTGTGCCGGCAGCACAAGGCCCGTTTCGCTCTCGCACAGCACAGTGCCGCCGGGTGCGGTGCACTTGTCCACCGCCGGCAGGATCTTTTCCAGCGTACCGCCCCGGAACGGCGGATCCAGCAGCACCACGTCGAACTGCTCCCGGCAGGCCGACAGATACCGGGCGGCCTCGCCCACATTGACCCGGCTGCGGTCGAACACACCGCAGGTCTTGCAGTTGCGCATCACGATGTTCACCGCCTCGCGGTTCTCATCCAGGAACACGCACCGGGCCGCGCCGCGGCTCAGCGTCTCGATGCCCAGCTGTCCGCTGCCGGCATACAGGTCCAGCACCCGCGCGCCCGGCAGGTCGAACTGTACAATGCTGAACATGGCCTCCTTCACCTGCGAAAGGGTGGGCCGGGTCACGTCCGTCCCGGGCAGGGCTTCCAGACGCCGTCCCCGGGCTTCTCCTGCGATCACGCGCATGATTTGACCTCCTTCTGGTCGGCCGGGCGCGCTCGCATAGCCTCGCCCGGCGCTGCATATCCTCTTCTGATTCTTCTTATTATCATCAAACCGTGCATTCTTGTCAAGTACCGGGGCGCATTGCACGCCCGGAGGCTTTGTGCTACAATCAGAGTATCGCACAGGCGCCGGGCATTTTGCGGCGCATTCTGGACCAAAGGAGAGTATTTTTATGAACGTCCTGCTCATCAACGGCAGCCCCCACGAAAAGGGCTGCACCTACACCGCCCTGTCCCTGATCGCCGGGGAGCTGAACAAGGCCGGTATCGACACCGAGATCCTGCACGTCGGCGGCAAGCCGGTGGGCGGCTGCATCGGCTGCGGCGGCTGCCGCAGCGGCAATGGCTGCGTGTTCGGCGGCGTGGTCAACGAGGCCATTGAAAAGGCAAAGACCGCCGACGGCTTCGTGTTTGGCAGCCCGGTGCACTACGCCTCGGCTTCCGGCAACATGACCAGCTTCATGGACCGGCTGTCCTATGCAGGCGGCAAATATCTGGCCTACAAGCCCGCCGCCATCTGCTGCTCGGCCCGCCGCGCCGGCACCACCACCACACTGGACCAGCTGGTCAAGTACCCGCAGTTCTTCCACATGCCGCTGGTCAACGGCTCCTACTGGGCCATGGTGCACGGCTCCAACGCCGAGCAGGTGCTGCAGGACGCCGAGGGCTGCGCCGTGATGCAGGAGCTGGGCCGCAACATGGCCTGGCTGCTGCACTGCATCGAGGCCGGCAAGGCTGCCGGATTCGACCACCCGCAGAACCCGCCCCGCCCCATGACGAACTTCATCCACTGAGCAGTATGCTCCCCCATTCCGGGGGAGCATTTGTTGTTTTGGGCAGCGCTCTTCCCCTTCTGCTGCCCAAAAGGTGTACAAAAAGGGCGGGAGATGCTTTTTTCGTTCATAACTTTGTGCTACTATTTGTGCTACTATAAGAAGTAAAGTAACTTTGCTATGGACGGAGACCCGACTATGGAACACTACGACTGGAACGACGGCTGGCTGTTTTGCCCCACCTTCGACCCCGCGCTGGTGCGCCCGGAATGCACCGGACTGGAGCTGGAGTCGGTGCGCATCCCGCACACGGTCAAGGCCCTGCCCTACAACTATTGCAACGAGAACGACCACCAGCGCCTGTGCGGCTACCGTCGGGAGTTCTTTGCCCCTGCCGAGTGGGCAGGCCGCACCGTCCTGCTCACCTTCGGAGCCATCGCCCACGACGCCACCGTGTTCTGCAACGGGCGGCGGCTGTTCCACCACGGCTGCGGCTACACCGCCTTTACGGTGGACCTGACCAGCGCCCTGCATCTGGGCAAGAAGAATGTCGTGGCTGTGCGCTGCGACAGCCGCGAGGACCTGAACATCCCGCCTTTCGGCGGTTCCATTGACTACCTGACCTACGGCGGCATCTACCGTGCCGTAAGTCTGGACATCAAGGAGCCCGCCTACCTGCGGGATGTGTTCGTGGAGGCCCGGTCCGAAGGCGACTTTCGCATTTACACCGCCACGGTGGGCGAGACGGTGGGCTGCACCCTGCAGGCCGAGATCCGCAGCCCCGCCGGAAGCCGGGCCGTCTACCGTGGGGAACTTGCCCTGCCCATCACCGGCACCCTGAACGGGGTGCATCCGTGGAGCATTGAGCACCCCACCCTGTACACTCTTACCGTAAAGCTCATCCGTCCCGGCACCAGCGGTCTGCCCGACCGGGTGCTGGACGAAAAGACGGTCCGGTTCGGCTTCCGCACGGTCCAGTTCGTGGCCGGTGGCCTGTACCTGAACGGCCAGCGGGTGGTGCTGCGGGGCATCAACCGGCACCAGAGCTACGCCTATCAGGGCTACGCCATGCCGGACAGCCTGCAGCGGCTGGATGCCCAGTTCATCAAAAAGGACCTGGGCTGCAATGCCGTGCGCACCAGCCACTACCCCCAGAGCCCGGCCTTCCTGGATGCCTGCGACGAGCTGGGCCTGCTGGTGTTCACCGAAATGCCCGGCTGGCAGCACATCGGCGACGAAGCCTGGAAGGCGCAGGCCCTGCAGAACTGCCGGGAGATGGTGTGCCAGTGCCGCAACCATCCCAGTGTGTTTTTGTGGGGTGCACGGGTCAACGGCAGCCCCGATGATGAAGCCTTTTACAAGCGCACCAACGAGGCCATCCATCGGCTGGACCCCACCCGTCCCACGGCGGGTGCCCATATCCGCCGCCGCGAGCAGCTGCTGGAGGATGTGTACGCCTACAACGATTATTCCTACCGGGGCCGAGGCCCCGCCTGTGAGGCCCGCGCCTCCGTCACCCCGGACACCCGCAAGGGCTACCTCATCAGCGAGTTCGGCGGGCAGAACTTCCCCGCCAAGCCCTTTGACGATGAGGCCCACCGGCTGGTGCAGGCCCTGCATTTTGCCGCCGTGCTCAACGATTCCATTGCCCAGCAGGGCGTGGCCGGCAGCTTTGGCTGGTGCATGGCCGATTACAACACCCACCGGGAGTTTGGCAGCGGCGACCGCATCTGCTACCACGGCATGCTGGACATGTTCCGCAACCCAAAGCTTGCCGCAGCCGTGTACGCCAGCCAGAAAACGCCGCGTTCCCCTTCGGACATCGTGCTGGAAGTCTCTTCCGGCATGGCGCTGGGCGACCTGCCCGGC
>OBKN01000922.1_pt1 | contig 11555 bp, 9 predicted proteins | sample 1519931 | NCBI WGS metagenome assembly OBKN01 (sample SAMN04209254, study PRJEB22552) | human gut metagenome | biome: gut; material: feces | host: Homo sapiens | place: USA: Oklahoma
CGGCCCCCCATTTTCGTTTCGAGTGATTTGGAGAAATGCGTGCTCGCAAGACGAGCGCGTGGCAAATCTCTGGTTTATTGATCTTGCAGCCTGCGAATGACTGCGGCGACGTTTTCTGCATCGATGCTGGAATAGCACATCACGAACACGGTGTCGTCGCCAGCGAGCGAGCCCGCGACGCCCTTGAGATCGGCCGCGTCGAGCGCCACCGTGACGCCGCTCGCGATGCCGGAAGGCGTGCGCAGCACGATGAAGTTGTTCACGACCTCGATGGAATCGACCAGTTCGCCCACCATGCGTTGCAAGCGAAGGTCTTCGGGCAACACGTAATAGCCCTCGCGCGATTTCGCCAAGCCCATGCCTGCGATATCGCGAGATACGGTTGCCTGCGTGCAGTCGTAGCCTTCAGCGGAAAGCTGCTCGACCAGGTCGCGTTGGGTTTTAATGTTGCCTTTTCGGATAATGTCACGAATTACATCGTGACGTACGGCGCGTTTCGTCATTTCGTTCCCCTCAGCCGAAATTATGAATGCATAAAATACGTGGCAAAGCCTTCGTGATGCATAAATTGTACTCCTTGCAGCGGAAAAATACACCCATTTCCCCGCTCATTGGGGATTTTTGAATATACGCGGGGAGGGCCAAAAATGCGCGAAACGCAATAAAGGGTGCTATCGGGGGTTTCTTGTGCGTCACGGTAAAACGTTGCGCAATTGCTCCCATTTTTGAATGCCATTGTCCGTCTGGTCTGCAAGCCCCTCCCAAAACCGCGTGTTCGACGGCTGTTGAGCGCGGGGTTTCCGTCATACTCCCCAACAAGCTGGCAACGCCTTCGTGAAATCGTTTTATGCTCGCGTTGAAATAAGCGCGTTCGCGTTACCATAGGCGCCATACATGGTTTAGGCCCGCATAAAGGGTGGCAACGCGTGGGCGTTGTGCTGCGCGGGAGGGAAATGAGGACCTTATGAGGAAAGCAACTGCTGCGCGCAATGCGCAGCTCGCTTCGAGCCAGCCGGCGCGTGAGGAAAACATTGCGGCAATCGTGGCACATTTGCGCGCGGGCGCGAAGGCCGAATGCCGTCGAGTGGGAATCGAACTCGAGCATATTTGCGTCGATGGCACGGGCGATCCCATCACCTACAGCCAGCCCAGCGGCGTGCGCGACGTGCTCGCCGCACTTCAGGAGAAATATCCCGAGACCACCGTTCATGGTGGCGACTTGCTTGGTGTGGCGCGCCCGGGGGCGGCGGTAACCATCGAACCTGCAGCGCAGCTAGAGCTTTCGGCGGGCCCATTCGAGAGCCTCATCGATGCCAAGCGCGTCTTCCTCGATTTCGAAGATGACGCCTATCAGGCGCTCTCTCCCATTGGCGGGCGGGCGCTTACGCTTGGGTTCGACCCGGTGAACCGTGCGGCCGATAAGGAGCTTATTCCTAAGGCTCGCTACGATTATATGAACGAATACCTTTCGTCTATTGGCCCGTGGGGCCCGCGCATGATGCGAGGAAGTGCTTCCACGCAGATTTCCATCGACTACGTCGATGAGGCCGATTGCATTGCGAAAATGCGTGTGGCGCAGGTGCTTGCGCCGCTGTTCGCGCTTATGTGCGACAACACGCCCGTGTTTGAGGGCAGCCGTCGCCCGCATGCGCTTATGCGCACCGAGGTTTGGAAATACTGCGACCCCGACCGCTGCAATTCTGTGCCGGGCATTTTCGACGAGGGTTTCGGTTTTGAAGACTATGCGGCATATTTGCTCGATGTTCCCGCGATTGTTGCGCTCGACGACGACGGTGAGGCGCGCTACGACACGCGCACGTTCGGCGAGATTTTCGCTCACCGCGCTATGACCGACGACGAGGTGTTCCATGCTATGTCGATGGTGTTCCCCGATGTGCGCCTGAAGAGTTATGTGGAAATTCGTCCGGCCGACTCCATGCCTATTCCCTATGTGCTGGCGTATGCGGCGCTCATCAAGGGCCTGTTCTATGGCAAAAGCTCGCTTGAAACGCTCGTGCGCAGCTGTGCGGGCATTTCCGAATCCGATGTTGCCAAGGCGAAGGACGCTCTTATGGAGTCGGGCTACAACGCCGAGGTGTATCAGCGCCCGGCGGCTGAGATTTGTGATGAGCTTATCACGCTCGCACGCCGCGGCTTGCCGGCGGCCGAGTGGTGCTTCCTCGATCCTCTTGCCGAATTGGTGGCGCGCCGCGTAACTCTTGCGGATTTGGATATTTCGACCCAGTAGTTTGCTATAGTTCAAGGTCACGAAAAGAAAGGTTTGACCTGATGTTCAATACATTCCGTGCCCATGCCGGGCAGCTCATGAAAATCGCCGCAATTGCGTGCGCCCTGTGCTTGGCCATGGCGGCTCTTGCGGGCTGCTCGAGTTCCGATTCGCAGCAGGAAAAAACGCCTGCCCAGGTGAATCGCGAGTACATGTCTTCGGTGAATTCCATCAGTCAGGAAGCCGCGAGCGCGCTTTCGAATTTCAGCGACGCTGCCGCGAAGCAAGACGTTGCTGCCATGCGTGTTGCCGCGAGCAACGCCACCAAGGCGCTCGATAAAATCGCCGCTCTGGAAGCGCCCGACGCGCTGAAAGATGTGAAGAGCGAATACGAGGCTGGCGCGAACGATTTGGGCCAGGCGCTTTCCGATTACGTTGAGATTTACGCGCAAATTAAGAACGCCGGCGAAAATCTCGATGCCGCTGCCGAGGCCGCGAAGGGCATCGACGACGTGAAGGGGCGTTACGATTCGGGCATCGAGCATCTTTCCAAGGCCGACTCGATGGTCGCCGATATGGCTGACAGCTCCACTTCCGACGACGCTTCGAAGTAATGGCGGGGCAGAACAACCATCGCAGTGTAAAACGCGGGTCCAACAAGGGCCCGCGTTTGTCGTATGCTGCCCAAAACCAACAGGGAAGCGCCGGGCGCGAAGGCGCACAGGAGCCGCGGAAATCTCGGAGTCCCCAAAAGCAAGGCGCGGGCAAGCCTGCTCGCAAAGGCACCAGCGGGTATGCGAAGAATGCGGCGGCTCAAACGAAATATGCTGGGAAGGGCGCTTCTCGCAACGTTGGCGGAGGCCGCCAGAAGCATGCCGTCGTACATCACGCGCCGCGCAGCGCATTTCTTCCCGTGAATATGGACGATGTGCGGGCTCGTGGTTGGGATGGCGTCGATTTTACCTACGTGTGCGGTGATGCGTACGTCGACCAGTCGTCGTTCGGCATGGCGATTATTTCGCGCGTGCTCGAGTCGCACGGCTATAAGGTGGGCATTATCGCGCAGCCCGACTGGCGCGACCCCGAAAGCGTGAACGTGTTCGGCGAGCCGCGTTTGGGCTTCCTTGTTTCGTCGGGCAATATGGATTCCATGGTGAATCATTACACTGTAAACAAGGTCCCACGCAGCCAAGATGCCTATTCGCCGGGCGGTGCGCCCAATAGGCGCCCCAACCACGCCACAGCGGTGTACGGCAACCTCATTCGACGCACGCACAAGCACACGCCCATTATTTTGGGCGGCATTGAGGCGAGCCTGCGTCGCTTGGCGCATTACGATTATTGGTCCGATTCGCTTAAGCGTTCCATTCTGCTCGATTCTGGCGCCGACTTGCTTATCTATGGCATGGGCGAGCGCGCTATTGTCGAAATCGCCGATGCGCTTGCGGCGGGCATTGCTGTGGAAGATATTACGTTCGTCGACGGAACTGCCTACAAGGCTCGATCGCTCGAATGCGTGGAAGACGCCATCGAATTGCCCGCGTTCGAGGCGCTCCAGGCCGATAAGCTCGAATACGCGCGCAGCTTCAATGTGCAGTGGGAAAACTCCGACCCCTATCGCGGAAAGCGTTTGGTCGAGGAATACCCGCACAATGTGTTCGTGGTGCAGAACCCGCCGCAAAAGCCGCTTTCCACCGAGGAACTCGATGCGGTGTACGCCTTGCCGTATGCACGCGACTATCACCCCGATTATGAAGCCGCGGGCGGTGTGCCGGCAATTAAAGAAGTGAAGTTCAGCCTGTCGAGCAATCGTGGATGCTTTGGCGAATGCAGCTTCTGCGCGCTCACGTTCCATCAGGGGCGCATCGTGACGGCGCGAAGCAAGGCGTCGCTCGTTGAAGAAGCGAAACAGCTTACGCGCGATCCTGAATTCAAAGGGTACATCCACGACGTGGGTGGCCCTACAGCGAATTTCACGGCGCCGGCGTGCAAAGCGCAGCTGCGTCGCGGTGCATGCGCGCACAAGGCATGCCTGTTCCCTGAACCCTGCAAGAAGCTTGAGGTGGACCATAAACCTTACCTCGATGTGCTGCGCGCCCTGCGTGCGTTGCCTGGCGTGAAAAAGGTCTTCGTGCGCAGCGGCGTGCGCTTCGATTACGTGATGGCCGATTCTGACGACACGTTTTTGCGCGAGCTTTCACAGTATCACGTGAGCGGCCAGCTGCGTGTGGCGCCTGAGCATGTGAGCGATGCGGTGCTTTCTGTGATGGGTAAGCCGAAAAACGACGTGTACCAGGCGTTTTGCAGGAAGTTCGAAGCCATAAACAACAAGCTCGGCTTGAAGCAGTTCGTGGTGCCGTATTTGATGAGCTCGCATCCGGGGTCTACGCTGAAAGAGGCCATTGAGCTGGCTGAATTTTGCCGTGATATGGGGTTCAACCCCGAGCAAGTGCAAGATTTCTACCCAACGCCGTCCACGATGTCCACGGCGATGTATTACACGGGCGTTGACCCGCGCACCATGAAGCCGGTATATACGCCGAAAAGCTCGCACGAGAAGGCGCTGCAGCGCGCGCTTATCCAATACCGCAACCCCGCCAACCGCGACCTTGTGCGTGAGGCGCTGCGAAAAGCCCATCGCGAAGACCTCATCGGTTTTGGCCCGAAGTGCTTGGTGCGTCCGGGCGATGGCAAGAGTAGTGGCTCTGGCGGCGGCAAGGGCGGGAAAGGCGGCAAGGGAGTCAAGGGCGCACATGGAGCCGGCATCGGCGGAAATGGTGCTCGAGGCGGTAATGGCGGCAAGGGCGCGACGTCGGGCCGTGGTTCCAAAGTTGGCGCGACGAAGCGCGGCGGTAAAGGTGGCCTATCGAAGGGACGTGGAGAACATGTTGGCACGCATTGTCCCAACGATGGCAATGGCTCAAAACGCCCTCGCCGTTAGCGGGGCATGAAGAAAAACGACCCGTTTCGCATCTGAAAAGCGGCGCTCCCGTACTTCGAAAGCGTTTGAGGCCCGCTTCTCTGAAAAACCAGGGAGGTGGGCCTCTTTTTCATTGTGGATGGATGCTGGACCGGTCGGCGTCGTATCGCTTTTCGAGCCCTAATCTTTCTTGATTGGGAATTTCGCGGTGAACGTGGTTCCGCGCTCGGCGGAGCTTTGCGTGGAAAGTGTGCCGCCGTGCTCTTCGACGATGCTGCGTGCAATGGAAAGGCCCAGACCGTAGCCTCCGGCTCCGCTTGTGCGCGCTTCGTCGGCGCGCCAGAAGCGGTCGAAAATATGAGGCAGGTCAGAAGAGGGAATGGGCGTGCCGGTATTGGTCACCTGGACGACGGCATGCTTACCTTCGCGCTTCGCGCCCACGACGACGCGTCCATCGGCTTCGGCGTACTTGCACGCATTGTCAATGAGAATGCCAAGCACACGTTCGATGTCGCCTCGCACGCCGTCAATGAACACGGGGGCCGAGGAGCTTTCGGCCGCATTGATTTCAACGCCACGCTCGAAGGCGACGGCTTCGAATTGAAGTACTGCGCGCTGGGCCATGCCGGCTAAATCGAGCTTTTCTTGCTGCTTGCCCATGGTTGCTTGCGCGTCGACTTCGGCGGTGTCGTGCTTAGCAAGGGCGAGCATATCTTCAACAAGGCCCTGCATGCGTTGCCCCTCGATCTGAATGCCCTCGATCCACTGGCGTTGGCTTTCGACGGTGCGCTCGGGATGTTCGAGCGCGATGGAGGCATCGGCCAAAATCACGGTAAGCGGGGTTTTCAACTCGTGCGAGGCATCGGCGATGAATTGGCGCTGAGATCGCCACGTTTGCTCGACAGGGCGCAGTGCCCAGCGCGAGAAGAACAGCGATATCACGAAAAACGCGGCGAGTGCGGCGATTGCCGCGCCAACGAGGGTGAGCGCGAGCGACTTCCAGCCAGCGGCTGAATTGGCATCGGCGAACGCGAGATACGTGGTGTCGCCGATTGTTCGCTTTTCGAAGAAGAGCCCCAAGTCAGAGAAAGAACCCGTGCCGTCTTCTGCTTGCGGGGGTAAGGCGCGAGAGCGCGGTTTCGAGCACCTCGTCATTGATGTTGGCGGTGCCGGCGGGCGAGGCATTCATCGCGCTGCCTTCGGCGTTCAGCGCATATACTGCAACGGGAATCGTTTGGCCCTGGCCTCCGCCGATTTTGGGGGCGAGAGCTCCGCTTTGGGCTTCGTCATGGCTGATGGCATCATCGTTCGATGAGGCATCGTCGCCATCACCGACATCTGACTCGCTCTGCGGTTCGCTCTCGCTATTCCGGTTCTGCTCGTTGGCGTCGGTCGTGCTTGCCCAGTTTCCGCTAAATTCGTGCCCGGGCGGCCTGTCGTTGTGCATTTCCCTGCGCTCGTGCTGATCAATTGCGTTGTTGAGGGAATTGGCGATGGCTTGCTGAACTTCTGCGACGTCCTGCTTCCAGTCGAAAATGCAAATCGCGGTGAATGAGACCGCGATTACGGCCATAACGCACATCATATTCAGCGCAATGAATTTCTTTCGCAACTTGAAGAGCACGGGGTTGCCTTTCGTGCCTTTACGCATCGCGACCCTCCGCTAGGCGGTAGCCCACGCCACGAATTGTCTCTATGTGCGCGTTGGCTTCGAGGAATCGCAGCTTCTTGCGCAAGAACGAAACGTACGCTTCGACGTTGTTGTCTTCGGTAACGCCCGTGGTGCCCCATACGCGATCGATGATGGTTGCTTTCGGCACGGTTTTGCCGGCATTCGACATGAGTACGCGGGCGAGTGCGAATTCTTTTGCGGAAAGGTGGATGGAGGATGATTCGGACACGAATTCGCGTTCGGTCAAATCGAGGGTAAGGTTGAATGCGCGAAGGGTCTCGAATTCAACCTCGCCTTGGCGGCGGGTGAGCGCGCGTAGGTGTGCCATGAGCTCTGCGGGCGAGAACGGCTTGGTCATGTAGTCGTCGGCGCCTGAATCGAGCCCGCGGATTTTGTCGGGCACCGCATCGCGTGCGGTGAGCATGAGCACCGGGGTGGAAATTCCCGTGCGGCGCAGGTCAGAGACGATGTCGAACCCGTTTTTCTTGGGCAGCATCACGTCGAGAATCGCGACGTCGTATTTTCCCTGAGACGCGTAGGCGTAGCCAGTTTCGCCGTCGTTCGCCGTGTCAACCGCGTGGCCAGCCTCTTCTAGGATATGGGCGAGTGCACTTGCTAGTCGCACGTCGTCTTCAACGATAAGCAGGTTCATGGTCGATGCCTTTTCTTAATCTCGGAGTCGTGCTCTGCGTGAGGTCGCTCTCGGACGCGTTTGGCACGACGCATTTTTCTTCAATGGAGCGCGCTGAGGGTTTCGGAGGCTGGCGGGCTTTCCCGAATTCGCGCTGCGGCTACCGTTCGCCATGCTCGCTATGCGCCTTGCTCTGCATGCATTGAATAAAGTCAGCTTGCTTGCAGAAGGTTTCGGGAAAGCCCGCCAGTCTCCGAAACCGAAGTGCTTTTTCAGCAATCCTTATTTTACCTGCGGCGCTGAAAGAAACCTGAAAGCTCTCGCGGCTTTTCAGCGCCCTTTCAGGCATGCGTTTTAGCATGGCGCCATCGAATTCGCCTCGATTTTACGAGATTGGAGCAGCTATGGCTGAGTTTACGGGGACGTTTGAGCGCAAGGAAGTGAAGTACCGTCTAAACACCATGCAGGTTCGCGCGATAAAGCAGGCTCTGAGCGCGCATATGGCGCCTGATGAATATGGGCAAACGTCCATTACGAGCGTGTATTACGACACGCCGAATCGTGACATGATTTCTCGGTCGCTCGAAAAGCCCCTCTATAAAGAAAAGCTTCGCTTGCGCACGTATGGTCCGCGCAATGCCAGCGCCCCGGTGTTTGTCGAACTGAAAAAGAAGCACGAGGGCATTGTGTATAAACGCCGCATTGCGGCAAGCGAGCCGGCGGCACAGTTGCTCATGGTGGGCGTGCCCTACGAAAGGGCGATTTCTCGCCATCCGTTGGCCGACGAGGCGCTCGAAGCGGATTCGCGCTCGGCGAGAAATCTGCAAATCGCGGAAGAGATTGCGGCATGCGTTCGTCGCAACGGTCCTGTGCTTCCTTCGATGGCCATTCTGGTTGAACGCGTGGCTTGGGCGCCTCTGCTGGATGCGCGTGGGGCCGAAGCGGAGGGCGTGCGCATTACGTTCGACGAGCGCATTCGGTATCGCGATTTGTTCGCACCAGAAGGACAGCGTGCTTCGGTGCCTTTGCTCGCTGCGGGCGAGGCGATTATGGAAGTAAAGGTTCCGGGCGCCTATCCCTTGTGGCTCGTGCGCGCGCTCGACGATTGTGGGGCCTATCCGACATCGTTTTCTAAATACGGCGAAGCGTATTTGGCGTGCGAGGGCAAGGCTGCTCCAAAGGCCTATCGCGAGCAAGTTGCATTCGATGAGGCTATGCGCGGCGAACAGGAGCGTTCCCGGGACTGGCCCCAGGACGGCCAATTGCTCGAATTAAGCTCGTCTACGCGTGCGACCGACATTGCCGTTGCGAATTCGTTGGCTTCGCAGCTTCCCAATATCGTTATTGGCGCATAAGTCTTTGCTCATCCCGTTTCTTCTAGAGGAGTTTTCTCATGTTCGACCTTGTATCTACGTCGTTGTTCGGAACGGCTGATTCCGCCATGGCGAGCGTTTCGACGCCCGAGTTCTTGATGTGCTGCGCGGCATCGATTGTGCTCGGCGCGGCATGTGCGGCCATTTACATGTTCCGGCACAACTATTCGAAGAACTTTGTGGTCACGCTTGCGCTTTTGCCCCTCATCGTGCAAATGGTCATCACCCTTGTAAACGGCAATCTGGGCGCTGGCATCGCGGTTATGGGCGTGTTCAATCTCGTCCGCTTCCGCAGCATTCCCGGATCTGCGAAAGACATCGGCAGCGTGTTTTTGGCGATGGCCATTGGCCTGGCGACCGGCATGGGATTTATTGGACTCGCGGTTCTGTTCACCATCATTGTGGCCATCGTGAACGTCGTGTATGTGTGCACGCCGTTTGGCAAGCCCGCCGAGCCGGGCAAACGCCTGTGCGTATCGGTGCCCGAAGATCTCGAATTCGACGGTATGTTCGATGACGTGCTGGGGCGCTTTACCTCAAGCCGCGAACTCGTGGAAATTCGCACGACGAATATGGGCAGCCTGTATCAACTCGAATACGAAATTCGTATGCGCAAGCCCGGTCTTGAGAAGCGCATGATCGACGAAATGCGCACCATGAACGGCAATCTGAAAATCACGCTTGGCCGCGCGCCTATGGTAAAGGAGGTCTTGTAATGCCAAGGAAAACGACTGGTCCTCGATGTGAAGAAGGGTCCGACCGCACCGATTTTGTAGGCATGCTGCGTGGGGCCGGATTGCTGCTTGCGGGTTGCGCCGCTGCGGTACTGCTTTTTTCTGTGGCGGGCTGTTCGGCGACCGATGCCGGCGAACCTTCAATCGCATCGACTGCGGAAGTTCTTGAGGAAAACGCGTCTGAGAAGAGCGTTGAATACGCGAGTTTTGAAGAGGTTGCTGCTGCGTTTGATGCCTCCGCCCTCAATCTTGAATATTCCAAGCGCGATATGGATGCTTCCTTTGATGAATCGTCTGCAACCAAGATAACGCTCTCGGGAGATTCAGCGAGCGTATCGGGGTCGGGTGCTGTAGCAGAAGGTTCTACGGTAACGATTTCCACTGCGGGAACCTATATTGTGTCAGGAAATTTGACTGATGGATCAATTACGGTAACTACCAGCGAAAACGATAAGGTTCAGATTGTTCTTAACAGTGTAAAGATAGCGTCTTCCAGCGGGCCTGCAATTGATATTCAGTCGGCAGATACATGCTTTATCACGCTGGCGGAAGGAACGCAAAACAGCCTATCCGATGGAAGCGCATTTACAAGCGAAGATGCGAATGCGTGCATATACGCGACATGCGATTTGACGATCAACGGTTCAGGTTCGCTCGATGTTTCGGGCAATTATCGCCATGGGGTATTCTCGAAAGACGACCTGGTTGTCTATGGCGGATCAATCAACGTGAGTGCCGTCGAGGATGGCCTCAACGGCAAAGATTCCGTGAAAATTGGCGCGGGGGATATTTCGATTGACTCGGGTGCCGATGGCGTGAAATCGAGCAAATCGACCAATCCCGAAAAGGGCTTCGTGTATGTGAGCGGCGGGTCGCTTTCGGTTGATGCCGAAGACGACGGCATTCAGGCGAAGACGTACCTCTGCATAGCTGGCGGATCGATTGAAATCGATGCCGCTGACGATGCGTTGCATTCCGATTTGGAAGGCGCGCTCAACGGCGGATCGACTTCAGTGCGCAGTAGTGACGACGCATTTCATTGCGAGACGAAGCTTGAAGTGAATGATGGGTCGTTCGTTGCCGAAACGTGCAGCGAGGGCTATGAGGCCGAACAGGTTGTCGTCAATGGCGGCGATACTAATATTTGCGCGCTCGATGACGCCATGAACGCTTCTGCGGCCGACTTGAGCGACGATTCCGAATCGTCCGATGCGGATACGTCGACGATCGCTCCGTCGGGCGAGCCAGGCGCGAATGTAGCCCAACCCGATGGCTCGATCGGTGCGTCCGATGGGTCGAGTGCCAATGCCGATTCGAATGGTCAGCAGAATACGGCGCCGCAGGGCGCAGGCCAGCAAGACAGTGCGACCTCGCCCGAGCTTCCGAGCGACGATGGCGCTCAGGGTGGTCAGGCGGGTGAGGCTCCGAGCGACCTTGGTCATGCCCCCGATGTCCAAGGTCGCATGGAGCGCGGTGGCCAAGCCCCTGGCGGGCAGGGTGGCGCACCTGGTGCAAGCGATTCGAATTGCCTCATCCAAATCAATGGCGGCAAGGTTGTGCTTGATTCCCAGGGCGATGGCGTCGATTCCAACGGCAATGTTGAAATCAACGGCGGAATGCTTCTGGTGAATGGCCCCTCGAGCGACGGCGATGGGGCATTCGACTACGACGGTGAAGCGACGATTTCTGGCGGTACGGTGCTCATGGCGGGCGCTGTGGGCATGGCGCAAAGCTTCACGAGCGGTACACAGGCGTTTGCTCTCGTGCAGGCGAGCGGTTCGGCTGGCAGCGTGATTGAAGCGACCGATGCGGACGGCAATGTGATTGCGACGCTTACGGCGACCAAGGCCTTCGGTTGTGTGCTCGTGAGCGGCGCGGGCGTTTCCGATGGCGATACGATAACGGTGTCGGTGGATGGCGCGGTAACTACGGCTACGGCATCCACGACGGGCACGAGCGGCATCGCCACGGGCGGCCTGGGCGGCATGGGCGGCGGCC
>OBKN01000924.1_pt1 | contig 11543 bp, 2 predicted proteins | sample 1519931 | NCBI WGS metagenome assembly OBKN01 (sample SAMN04209254, study PRJEB22552) | human gut metagenome | biome: gut; material: feces | host: Homo sapiens | place: USA: Oklahoma
CAGATACATGCGCATCCCTTCGCGTATGGGGTACATAGTTGCGGTCTAACCCATACATGATAGCGTGCGCAGGCATACCTGCATATAACCCGCACGGAATGTAACTCCTTCACCTGCGGTTTGCAGCTTTTCCGGGTGTATTTGGCCTAGATTTGCAGCTTTTCCGGGTCCAGATGGCTGCTTCGTGCAGCTTTTCCGGGCTTCTAGAGCGTGTGGAGCAGGGCGATGAGGAAGCGGATGCCTTGGAGGTAGGCGCGACGGGAACAGGACGCCGCTCATGCGCGAGCAGCTCGAGGACGGGCGCTACAGGAAGACCTGGAAGAAGATGATGGAGCCGGAGTACGAGTTCCATCCGGAGCCGGACGTGCAAACGGCGGGCTAACATAGCCTTTCACCGAAAAGGGCGGGTGGCCGCGCCCTGCGACCACCCGCCCTCAATCAAAGCCCTTCTCGGCCGCCGCAGTTACCGGTTCCGGCGCCGCAGAATCACGCCTGCGGCGATCAGCACCACCGCGCCGCCCGCGATGCCACCCAGGGCCATCGGCGACAAGCTGGTATCGCCCATGTTCGGCAGACCCGGCTTCTCCTCCTTCGACACCGGTGGGTTGGTGGGCGGCTCCGTCGGCGGGTTGACCGGCGGGGTGGTCGGCGGCGTGTACGTGTTCTTGAACACCGGCGCCACGTCACCGTCATAGGTTACCGTCGCCACCAGATGGCCCGCACCGTCGTCCGTCACCGTCACCGTTACCCGGTGCTCGGCCGCGTCGTACGTCACGTTCTTCTGACCGTCGTCCACCTCGGAGATGCTGTAGGCGTACGTCCCGGGCTTGTCGTACGAGATCGCCTCGAAGCCCACCGTGCCGTCCGCCGCGTTCTTGGCGGTCTGCAGCACCTTGCCGTCGGCATCCTTCAGCTGGAAGGAGAACTGCCCTTCCTTAAGGTCTTCGCCGCTCAGCACCTTGGAGGCCCCCAGCTTCACCTCAGTCGCGGCCGGCGCGTAGCTGTTGCTGAATGCCACCGCATCCGCAGCCTTGCCGCCCTTGCTGTAGGCAACCTGCGCCTCCAGCGCGTGCGTCTCCGCATTCTCCGTCACCGTCACCGTCGCGGTAAAGACCGTCGTGTCGTAGGTGACGCCGTTCGCCGTCGCCCCTGCCCGCTCGGACACGGTGTAGACGTACGTCCCCACCTTGTCCAGCTGCAGCGGCGCGAAGCCAAACGTGCCGTCGGCGCCGTTCTGCACCGTCTGCACCACGTTACCGTCGGCGTCCTTCAGGTCGAAGGAGAACTCACCCTCGGCCAAGTCGCGGCCGGTCAGAGCCTTCGTTCCGGTAATCGTCGCCGTCGTTGCCGTCGGCGTGTAGATGTTGGTGAAGGTCAGATCCGCGGCCGTCTTGTTCGCCGTCGCGGTCAGCTGGCCGCTGCCGTCGTCGGTCACGCTCACCGTCACATCCAACACCGCATCGCTGTAAGTGATGGTGCCATCTTGGCCCGCAACCTCCTTCACCTGGTACGTATGCGAACCAGTCGCAGTGTACGAGATGGCCTTGAAGGTAAACGCGATACCCGCGTTTGTGGTCCGGTCAATCTCCTGCCCGGTGGCCGCGTCAATCAGCGCGAACGTGAACTCGCCATCGGCGGGCGTCCGCATGGTGGCCGAATCGGTATTCTCAAGCACCTTGATGCCGGAGATCTGGTAGGAGGTCGCGCCCGGCTGGTAGCTGTTCGCAAACGTCATGGTGTTGGGGGTGACGCCGTTCTCGGTGCCCTTGCTCGGCTTCGCCGTGGAGCTCTCTACCGCCAGCTTGCCGTCGTTGTTGTCCTTCACCACGTAGGTCAGGGTGTACGTCTTGCCGGTGTAGGTCACGCCCGGCACGCCCGGCGCGTCCCCCGTCGGCTGCACCTCGCGGACCGTGTAGGTAAAGGTGCCCGCATGGTCGAAGGTCAGCTTGTCGAAGGCAACCTTGCCGTGCGCATCGTTCTTCTGGGTCTGGATCACCGAGCCGTCAGACCCCACCAGCTCGAAGGCGAAGTCTCCCGCCTTTAGCTGATAGCTGCCGTCGTGCACGTCAACGCTCTTGGTGAGGGCGATCGCGCCGGAGTCCGTCGCCTGTGCCTCGTAGGTGTTGGTGAAGCTGGGCTTCGTGACATTCGTGCCGTCGTAGGCGACGCTCGCCTGCAGCGTGCCGGCATTGTCAGCAACCGTCACCACGGCATGGTGCACCGCGGCGTCGTAGGTCACGTAGGCCAGATCACCCTTCCGCTCCACGATGGTGTACTCGTGCGTGCCCGGCTTCGCGTAGGAGAAGGCGTCGAAGTTAACACTTCCGTCCGCGCCGTTGGTCGCGGTCCGGACGGGCTTGGCCCCGGCAAGCTGCTCAGCCGTCAGGTTGCCCTCGTACACATCGAAGGTGAACTCGCCGCACTTGGGGACGATCGGCGTGTTGTCGTCCTTCTTCACATAGCTCTTCTGCGCACCGAGGGCCAGGCCGGTCGCGGCCGGCTGGTAGGTGTTGGTGAAGGTATCCGAGCCGGATGCGCTCGTCACGATCGCCTTCGCATTCAGTGCTCCGTTCCCGCCGTCCGTGACCGTCACCGTATAGGTGAGGGGATGGCTGTCATAGACCATGCCCGGCTCCGCGCCCGGCTGCTCCACGATGGTGTAGGTGAAGTCCTTGCTCGCGGCGCCGTCCAAGTCGGAGAGCTGGAACTCGCGCGTGAAGCTGACCTTGCCGTTTGCATCGTTCTTCGCGGTGTCGAGCACGTTGCCGGCAGCGTCCTTCAGGTCGAAGGTGAACTCGCCGTCCGCGGGCTTCGTCGTGTGGTCGAAGCCGTCCGCAACCTTGATGGTCTTGGTCGCCGTCAGGATTACGGAACCCTTTGCGTCGTAGGTGTTGTTGAAGGTGGGAGCCGTAGCGGCACCGTCATAGGTGACGGTCACCTTCGTCTTGTTGTTGTCGCCCTGGTTCTGCTCTACCTTGACGTGGACCTTGACTTTCTTGGCGTCGTAGGCCACGCCGTCGACGGTCTGGCCGGCTTTCTCCTCCTTGAGCGTGTAGTCGTACTCGCCCAGGTTCAGGTTCTTGACGGCCAGCTCGACCTTGCCGCCCCGGTCGTTGGTGCCCTTGGCGACCTCGTTGCCGGCCTGGTCGTACAGGCCGAAGGTGAACGCGTCGGCCGTCAGGTCCTTGCCCGTGAGGATCTTCGTCGCCTCGACGGTAACGTCCGTCGTCGGCTTCGAGTTGGTGAAGGTCGGAACGTCGGCCTCGCCGTCGTAGGTGGCGGTCGCCTTTAGCTCGCCCTTCTCATCGGAGACCTTGATGTGGACCTTCACGTCCTTCGTGTCGTACACGACGGTCGGGTCGTTGCCGGCAACCTCCTTGATGGTGTAGTCGTGATCGCCCGGCGTGTCGTAGCTGATTGCCTGGAAGGCGACCTTGCCGTCCTTGTCATTCTGGACGGTCTGGATCACGTTGCCATCCTTGTCGAGCAGCTGGAACGTGAAGTCGCCCCCTGCGAGCTCGCCACCCGTGAAGCGCTTCGTCGCCTTGAGCGTTACCGAGGTCTCCTTCGGGTGGTACGTGTTCGTGAAGGTCTTGTCTCCACTCGTTACCTGCGGTGTGGCCGTCAGCGAGCCGGTGCCATCGTCCGCGACCGTCACCTTGTAGATGAGCGCATGGGTGTCGTAGACCATGCCCGGCTCCGTGCCCGGCTTCTCCGCGATGGTGTAGGTGAAGTCCTTGCTCGCAGCGCCGCCCAGGTTGGAGAGCGTGAACTTGCGCGTGAACTTCACCGTGCCATCGGCCTTGTTCGTCGTGGTGCCGAGCACCTTGCCGTCGGCGTCCTTCAGCTCGAACGTGTATTCGCCGCCCTTCAGCTTGGTGTCGTGCGTGAAGCCCGGCGCGACCGCAACGATCTTGGTCGCCGTCAGCTCCACGGATCCCTTTGCGGTGTAGGTGTTCGTGAAGGTGGGGGCATTGGCCTTGTCACCATCGTAGGTAACAGCGGCGTCCAGCTTGCCGGCATTGTCCATGACCTTCACCACGGCATGGTGCACCGTAGCGTCGTAGGTCACGTGGGACAGGTCGCCCTCCTGTTCCGCGACGGTGTATTTGTACTCGCCGGCCTTGGTGTAGTCGATGGCCGGGAAGGTGACGGTGCCGTCCTCGCTGTTCTTGGCGCTCCGGATGGGTTGCTTGCCCTTCAGCTGCTCAGCCGTCAGGTCGCCCTCGTACAGGTCGAAGGTGAACTCGCCGCCCTTGAGCGTGGCCGGCGTGTTGTCGGGCTTCACATAGGCCTTCTTCGCCGTGAGCGCCACCGAGGTCTCGGCGGGCTGGTACTTGTTAGTGAAGGTCGGGGCATCGTTCTTGCCGTCATAGGTGACGGTCGCCTTCGCCTTGTCGCCCTCCGCCTTCACCGAGACGTGAACCTTCACCGCCTTGGTGTCGTAGGTGATAGTCGGATCGGCACCGACGTTCTCCTCCTTGAGTTTGTAGTCGTACTCGCCGATGGTCAGACCGGTGAGGGCAAGATTGATCTTGCCCTCCTTGTCGTTCTGGACGATCTTGACGGGATTACCCGTGGACGTGTCGCCTTGGTACAGGCCGAAGGCGAACGCGCCGTCCGTCAGCGCCTTGCCCGCGAGAACTTTCGTGGCCTCGACGGTAACGTCCGTCGTCGGCTTCACGTTGGTGAAGGTCGGCACGGCCTTATCGCCGCCGTAGGTGACGGTCGCGTCCAGCGTGCCGTTCTTGTTATCGGTAACGCTGACCTTGACCTTCACTTTCTGACCGTCGTAGACGATGGTCTGGTCGTTACCGGTAACTTCCTTGATGGTGTACTCGTAGTCACCTGCCTCGGTGTAGTTGATGGGCTGGAAGGTAATGTTGCCCTTCTCGTCGTTCGTGACGGTCTCAATGGGCGTGCCTTCCGCCTTGTCACCCTTGTACAGAGCGAACGAGAAGTCGTTCCCCGCGAGCGCACCGCCCGTAAAGCGTTTCTTCGCCGCCAGGGTCACGGAACCCTTCGCAGCATAGCTGTTGGTAAAGGTGGCGAGGTTCACCTTGCCGTCCTTGACCTCAGCCTTGATGGGCTTGGCCTCAGCGTCACCATCCTTCTTCACCGTCACGCCCGTGACGGTCAGCTTGGCGTCCACGTCCTCCACCGTCACCGTGGCGGTGTAAGCGGAGGCGTCCATCGTCCAGCCGGCGTTCTGCACGCCGTCCGCTGCGGGATCATCATCAGCGTTGTGCACCTCGGTGAGCGTGAACGTGTACTCGCCCGCCTTGTTGAACGTCATATTCGAGAAGTCGACCGTCTGGCCCTTGTCCTTGATAATCTTGTCCTTCGTGGCCTTGGACTCCGCGTGCGCGTCGCCCGCCAGGTCGTCCGACACACCCAAGTCGCCGGCGGCGATCTTCTGCTGTGTCTCTTCCGTGGCGGTCAGCGTGAACGAGAACGCCTTCTCCGTGCTCTCAACACCGGAGATCTTCTTCGTCACCTGCGGGGTCAGCTCGTCGCTGGCGTCTGACTTGTAACTGTTCTTGAACGGGACGGTAGGCGTAGCGGGCTTCGCATTGCGACTCGAGACCGTCTTCACGTAGTTGGTCGTGGTATCGAGGCCCTTAATCGCCTCGGCCGTCAGCGCATCAACGTTGCCGCCCCCGCCAACAAGCGCCGTCACGCCCGGGCCCTTCGCGATGGTCGTCTCGGTGTAGAGCTGGCCTTTGTTGTCCGGATTCGGCTTCACCGCAATGAGCACGTAGGCGTCACCGGGGTACTCGGTGTCATACGTGTATCCACCAGCGTTGGCGCCATGCGCCTCAGACACCTTGTACACATACACCTTGTTGTAGCTCAGCTGCGTGAAGTTCATCTTCAGCTTGCCGGACATCGTGGCGGTCTGCGTATCGTCACCGTCATCCTTGCCCACGGTGTTCTTGAACGACTTATCGGTATCAGCCGGCTCCGGGGCCGTCGTACCGTTATACGTCATCGCCTCGATGGTGAACGGGAACATGCCATTCTTCAGCGGGGTACCAACCAGAGTCTTGGTCACATCGATGCCCGCGTAGGTACCAGAGGCCGCATAGATGTTGGTGAACGCGGCGGCGTCCGTCACCTGCCGGTCGGCATCCGTCGTCGCCTGCTTGTTGTCGTACGCAACCGACGCGGTCAGCTTACCGGTGTGCTTGCCGTTCTCGATATCGGTCACTGTGTACGTCACCGTGGACGTATGGCCGTCATACGCAATACCAGTCTTATCCGCGTCGGTCGGCTTCGTCTCGTTCACATTGAACGTATACGTGCCCGACTTGGTGAACACCAGGTCGCCCACACCGAAGGTTGCAGAACGCGTCGCGTCACCGGCGCCTGCGATCTCAACCTTAGTCGTCAGATCGCCGGTCTCATCGGAGTCGGTAGCCTTCCTCTGGGTAACGACCTTGTTTTTAACCGCATCCCTCGTCGCATCATCCGCTGGCGTCAGGGTGAAGTCGAACGCATCGCTCGTCTCCCACGCACGCCCAGCCAGCGTCTTCTGCACAGTAACCGGTGCCGACGTCGTCTGCGTCACCGTGTAGGTGTTCTTGAACGGGATATATCCACCCGTGTCCGTCAGCTGCGTGCCGTCGGCCTTCCAATACGTGGCCGTGGAGGACAGGCACTTACCCGTCCCAGACTCGTTATCAACCTGCTGGTTCTTCACCAGCACGTAGTACACCGTATCGTCGTAGCCTATGCCACTGGACGTCGATGTATCGGAATCCTTGACCTCGGTCACCTTGTACACGTAGGTGAGGTTCTCGCTCTCCATCGTATAGGTGATCTGCGGGAACGCAGCGATACCGTCGTCATCGTTCTTCGCCGTGGTCGTGGTGGACGTGCACCCCTTAGGCATGGGGACCTTGCTGGCACCGACGCTGTAGGAGGTGGCGAGCTTGCCGAAATCGATGGCTCCACTCGGCACGGCATCATTCTTCATCCCGCCGAGTGCCTCGAGCTGGAACGTGAACTTATCCTTCACAAGCGGATTTGCACCGGACTGGTCGGCATACGTCTTCTGCACGTTGAAGGAGATGGTCTCCTCATCGGTGTTATAGGCGTTCGTGATCTTGGCGATTTTGTCAGCGACCTCGATCGGGCTGTCCTCATGGCTCACGCCGTCGTCGGTGTAGGTCTGCTCCATCTTGACTGCCGGCTGCGACAGCGTGCCGTCGCCGCTATCCTTCACCGTCACCGTGACGCGGTAGGAAGCGCTTGAATACCCGAACCCGGGCAGCCAGCTAGCGTCGTTTTGAGACGGCGTGGCCTCGGCAATGAGATAGGTGTAGGTGCCGGGCTTGGCGTACTCAATATTGCCGAAGTCGAACTTGTCCCCGTTCTTGACGGTCTTCACAACCTGCTTCATACCACTCACGGGCGCATCCTTGGCACTGGCGGGCATCGGCGTTCCCTTGTCCGCGCGCAGGTAAATCTTGAAGCTATCGCCATCCTTCCAGTCACGGCCCCGGAGCACCTTCTGCGCCCAGAACGCATTGGTGAGCGTCACCGGCGGCTTTACGCTGTAGGTATTCGTGAATACCAGCTTGTTGGCTTCGGCCAACGTGCCGTTGGCGTTCTGCTTCGCAATCGTGCCGGAGATGCTGTCGTCCTCGCCGCTCAGGGCGTTGCCGCCCTGCTCGCGCTTGGTCAGCGTGAAGCCGGCCGGCATCTTGTCCGTATCGGTCAGCTCCTGCACCGCGTACTGGTCACCCTCGGCGAGACCGTACACGCGGATCGTCTGGTCGGCCGTGATGGTCTGCTCGCGGCCGTTCTCGAGGTCGAACATTTTGCCGACCTGCTTCTCGCTTGCGGTCCCCGCGTTCTCAAACACCGCGGCCTTGTACGTCTTCCCCGCCGTCGTGGGCACGGTGAACTTGAAGGTGAACTCCGCGTCCTTATTGCCCGTCAGGCCATCGGGCAGGGCAACCTTCTTCGTCACCTCGAGGCTCGCCTCGCGTTCGTTCGCCACGCGCACGCAGGTGGCACCTGTGAACAGGGCGTTCAAATTCATGTCGTCCAGATTGGCACGGGCGCCCTTCGCATTAGTGTCACCAGGCACGTCCTGCGTGATGCCCATACGTATCCAGCCCGTCTCGGTCTCCAAGCGATAAGGTTTGCCTTCCTCGGTGGGCCCATACTGGTAGACACGTCCGTTGGCGCCGTACTTGAGGTGCACCTCATCCTCGCCGCCCTTGGCGTCATTGTTCCAGGAAAGGTTGTCGTTGCCGTCGAGCGTCCCGTCGGACGTCTGGCGCTGGCCCTTGATCCACGTGAGCGTGTTGTCGATGTCGCCCTCTGCGCCAAACTGGCCCAGACTCTTCATGAGCGCGCCCGGGCCCACGAACGTCGAAACGCCGTCATCGTCCGTACCAGCATCGGCATGGACGCCGTAATCGTCCACAATCACCTTGGTGAGCGTATCGTTAAGCAGGAAGCCCTTGGGAGCCGAGACCTCCTTTAGGAAGTAAGTTCCATTCACGAGCGGCCTGTTACCGGCGCTTGTATTCGGGAATATGCCCGCACCTTCGAGCGGGACCGGGTTGCCGACCGACCCCGTCGTCAGGGTGTCGTAGGGGGTCTGCTCGCCCTTGAGCACGACCTTGCCGTTCGCGTCTGTTGTCACCTGTCTGGAGGTGTACAGGGCGAACTTCGCCCCGTCAACGGGCTTACCCTCGGTATCGGTCTTCTGCACGAACAGGCGGTTCTGGATGTTCGTGACGAGCAGGCGCGTGGCGAACTGCCGCTTGAAGTTCGTGCCGTCTGCGATGCCGTCGCTGTACACGTGGACGGTGTTCTCGGGCTTCGCGTTGGCGATGGAGCTCTCCGTTGTGTGGTAGATGGCCACCGTGTACTCGGCATCCTTGCGGGCATCACTGCTCAGCAGGTAGTAGTACTTGGAGATGTCACCGGGCAGATTTTGAATCTCTACCTGGTACTGGCCGCTCGTGTTGAGCGTGAAGGCGTGCAGGTCCTTCTTCGCCGCCTCGATAGCGCCGGCCTTGCTCGGCTTCTCGGCGAGGGTGTACCCCATTCCCGTCGATGGGTCGCCCGACACGGCGTACCAATTGTTCTGATTTTTGATATCTGCGTTTGCGCTTTTATCGCGCTTGAGCACCACAGCGAACAGTATGCCAGACTTCAGGTTGACGGTCTCGTCGGACTTCGTCAGGTCATCATCCGCCTTGTACACGTTCACCGGTGCGGTGATGGTCTCCTTCGCGCCGGCAAACGCACCAGTCTTCCACACGACGCTGTCCGCATCCATACCGCCGCGGTTGATGATGACGCCGCCCGCGCCGTTCTCAGCGCTCGCGGGCACGTACTCGAGCTGCATGCTGCCACCTGTCGCCGTGAGACTCGAGCGGTATCCCTCCGGCACGCGCGTCTCCTTCAGGAGGTAGTACTTGTTACCGTGATTCTTGTTGTAGAGATCGTCGAAGTTGATGACGCCGTTGTCATCGTCGTTCGTGAGCGTTAGGTGGCCGGCCTCGTCCGTGGTGCCGGAGCCGAGGAGCGCGTTCTTGTCATTGGTCGTATCTGTAAAGTTCTCGTCTGTTTTGTACAGCGCGAACTCGGCGCTCTGTACGAACTTGCCGTCCTGGTCGAACTTTATGATGTCGGACTCGGGCACCGTCACGAGGTTGAACTTGAGCTCCATGTTGGAGTCGGTGGCGCCGCGCTCCAGGTAGAAGAACTTGAGGGTGTGGTTGGTGTCGTCGGCGAAGGTGTTGCCTTCCCAGCTCGTGTCGCCGGCCTTGCCCGCCTCCTGGTACTTGCTCTTCAGCGTGCCGTTGTAATTGTCGTTTACCTTAATGTCGCCCGTATGAAAGTTGATGCTCAGACTCGCGCGGTTGTGAATACCGCCGATATCACCCACGAGGACATCATCGATGAACACCCAGACGTCATCATCGCCGGCGAACTCGAAGGTCATGTCATTATTATTGTTCGTCAGGCCGCCCTTGGGCTGCACGAATCGCGTGGACATTGAGAGACCGAAGTGGTGGTTGACGGGTTTGCCGCCGTTGTAGCGCGAATCACCGGTGTTGTCTGCCTTGATGCCGGTTTGGACGAGCTGGCCGTTTTCCTCTTTGAACACCTTGTCTGCCGCGTCGAACGGGAAGAACTGACCCTGGTGGGACGAATCGCCCACTTTGTCAATGCCCCAGGTGCCATAGATGTCGAAGGCATTCTTGTCAGCGTTGTAGGCTGCGTAGTTTTCGGAGCTGTCATAGACGTAGTAGCCGCCCTGAACCTTGAGGAGGCCCGTCACGCCAAAATGGGACGTCTTGCCGGTCTGGGCAGAGGAATCGAACAGGTAGCGGAGGGACTCGTCGCCCAAGGCTTCGGAAAGCTTCGGGTAGCCGTCTGAAAGCGTGTTGTTGACGATGCCGGGCCGCGGGCTCGTGCCGCCCGTCCATTGGTTGAGCGGCCCATCACCCTTGCCGTCGTTAAACTGGAACTTGTGGCCTGCGTTGACGCCGCCGCTGCCGGAAACCGACAGATGGTCATCGGGATTCACCCAGTAATCAAACAGGTTGATCGTCGTCCCCGAGGGCGAGGTCGTCGGAACCGTGTGGTCGGAGATCGCCGCCTCGGCACGAAGCGGCAGGAAGAAACTCGCCGTCAGCGCGACGGCGAGGGCCAGAACAATCGCATATGGCGAAACCGGGCGCAGCCCACGACGGCGGCCATAAGACATGACGGACCACCGCTCGCGCGGCCGATGTTCACCAGGAAGTTCCCTGCTTAGACACCCCCCGGTAGCAATATTCACGAGTCGAGACGTCATCTCTCTGAGCTCCTGCATAATTTCCTCCCCAGTCACACGGCGACCTGCCCGGGCACTCCCCGGGGGGGCCGAGGCAGTCTGGCACATGCCCGCAGTCGTTCAAGGAATACCAAGCCCGGCATATGTCTCTTAAGATATCTTAGTCTTTTTCTATGACAGTTTTTGTCTCATTACCGATGAAATCGGCTCAGTCCCTTTGTCACATTCTAGAGCGTGTGGAGCAGGGCGATGAGGAAGCGGATGCCTTGGAGGTAGGCGCGACGGGTGATGCGCTCGTTGGTGCCGTGGACACCGCGGTCACATTCGTCATCGTCGACCACAAAGGCGGAGAAGCGGATGCACTCGCGGCAAATGCGCTGGTAGTTGGCGGCATCGGTTGCGCCAATCACGGTCGAGGGCACGATGCTCATCGGCTCTTGGCCCACCGCAGACGATCCGTTTTCCTCCGTCGGCTTGGGATCACGGAAATAGCGGGCGGCGATGGCGCGGACGGCCTCGAGCCCCGGTCCACCGATGCGCGGGGACGGCGAGGGCTCGGAGCTGCCGGGGCCCAGCTCGACCTCGACTCGGCCGGCGAGCCCAGCGGTGGCAACGGCCTCGCGGCAGCAGGCCACGACATCGGCCACGCTCGTACCCTCGAGCATGCGGAAGTTGATATTGGCCCACATATCCTGCGGCATTACGTTGGCGCCGGTGCTGCCACCCTCGATCT
>OBKN01000945.1_pt1 | contig 11315 bp, 6 predicted proteins | sample 1519931 | NCBI WGS metagenome assembly OBKN01 (sample SAMN04209254, study PRJEB22552) | human gut metagenome | biome: gut; material: feces | host: Homo sapiens | place: USA: Oklahoma
CTCAGCCCTTCGAACCGTTCTCGTAGAACTTGGCGAGTGTCTCGTCGCGGAATTCGTTGAAATAGCCGCCGTCGATCGATGCTCGGATATCGTCGAGCAGCTTCACGAAGAAGTGCTCGTTGTGGATCGTCGCCAGCGTGAAACCGTTGAATTCGCGGGCGCGCAGCGCGTGGTCCACGTATGCGCGCGAATAGTGCGTGCAGGTGTAGCAGTCGCAGTCCTCCTCAAGCGGACCGAAATCGTGCTTGAACTGCGCGCGCTTGATGTTGTAGCGGCCGGAACGCGTGAAAATCGCGCCGTTGCGTCCGCAGCGGGCGGGGACGACGCAGTCGAACGTATCGCCACCGTTCTCCACGCAGGCGAAGATGTCGTCGACCGCGGCGATGCCGAGCACGTGACGCGGACGGTTTTCCGGCATCGCGTCACAGATCCAGGCGCAGGTGTCGCCGATGATGCGCTTTTCGATCGCGCCGCCGATGCCGACGCCGTCGAAATCGAGCGAAGCGATCTGTTCGGCGGCATGCCTGCGTAGATCCTCGTAATTCGCGCCCTGCACTACGCCGTAGAGCGCCTGATACGGCTTGCCGAGACGTTCCTCGGTAAGCCGCTTGTGCTCGGCCACGCAACGTTGCGCCCAGCGGTAGGTGCGTTCCACGGAACGTTCCTGGTAGCCGCGGGTGTTCATCAGCGTGGTCAGCTCGTCGAAAGCGAACATGATGTCGGCGCCGATCTTGTGCTGGATGCCCATGGAGATTTCGGCGGAGAACCGGTGCAGCGAGCCGTTGAGCGGCGACTTGAACGTCACACCGTCCTCGTCCACGAACGCGAGCCGCTCCTTGCCTTCCGCGATCACGTCGTCCGATTTCATGCCGGTGACGTCCATGGCGAGCGTCTTCTTGAAGCCCGCGCCGAGTGACAGCACCTGGAATCCGCCGGAATCGGTGAACGTCGGACCGTTCCAGTTCATGAATTTGGCGAGTCCGCCGGCTTCGTCGAGCACCTGTTCTCCGGGTCGTTCATACAGGTGGAACGCGTTGGACAGCAGGCATTGCGCGCCAAGATCCTTCATGGTTTCGGGCAGCACGGCCTTCATCGCGGCCTGCGTGGCCACCGGCACGAACGCCGGGGTGTGGATGTCGCCGTGGGGGGTGTGGATGATGCCGGTGCGGCCGTAGCGCGCGCCGCCGCGGCCCTTGCCATCGGCCGCATCTGGCAGGCGGGTTTTCTGCTCGAAGTAGAACGCGTCGCGGCGGCCGGGCTTGCCGGGTTCCGCGCCGCGGGGATGCTCAATAAGGTTTTCGGTCGATGCCGCGCTGGTCGTGTTGCCTGCTGCGTCGTGCGTTGCGCCGGCTGCCGAGTTGGCCGCTGAGATCTCGTGCGCCACCGCGCCGGTCTGTGGTTCGTTCAAGCTTGTCATGCTCTCAACTGTATGCGATAGCGCCGATTGCCGCGGTGGCGCCATCGGCGGTCGACGGTGGCATCGTATGAAGCAAACTGCCAAGCGATTCGATTGCTACTTTCAACAAACATTCAGGAAACTTCCAGAGCAGGTATCTTTACTCTTAGATAGCAGTTCGAGCGGCACGATTGCTGACCATGTTGAATGCCGCGAGACGAATAAGGAGCAACAATGGCTGAAGATAATAGCGATCAGAACATCGCCCAGCCGCAGGATGGCACGCAGCAGACCGCGCCGCAGACGCCGAGCGAGAACGTCGCCGACGAAGCACAGACTTCCGTTACCGAACCGATTGCAGTGCCGAACGCGGGCGAGCAGCCCACCACCGCCCTTCCTACCGTGGACGCGGCGGATGGCACGGCAGGCAATACCGCTGACGATACGCCGGATTATGCTTCCGCTGCCGGTGAACGCACGGTGATCAACAACGCGACGCAGGATGCGCCGACCGAACAGTACCGTCCGGCGCCCGAATACGGCGCGTACGGTCCGGTGCCGACGCCGCCGGCTGGCGATGCCAGCGGCCAGACCGTCCAGCAACCGCAGTACGGCGCGCAGCAGCAGGGCCAGCCGCAGGACAACCGTCCGTCGTTCTTCGGCGCTTTCGGCAACCCGTATACGACCGGCAATCAGCGGAACAATGGCAATCCGTCCGGCAATCCGTTTGGCGGCTCGTCCGCGCAGAACGGCGCGCAGCAGAACAATCAGCAGCAGCCGCAGTACGGCGCGAACATGCCCCCTGCGGGACCGGGCAACCGCAATCCGTTCGGCGCTCCGGGGCAGGGCTTCCCGAACCAGCCGAACCAGACGCCGGTCGTCACCAAGCAGAAGTCCGGCATGACCAGCCATGTGGTCACCGCCGTTGTGGCCGCACTGGTGTCCGGCGCGCTGTGCCTCGGCGTCGGCTTCACCGCGATCACCAACGGTTGGGTGCATGTGCCGACCTCCAGCTCGCTGTCCGACGTCAAGTCCAACACATCCGGCTCTGGTTCCGCTAAGGTGAAGTCCGGTCAGGTGGTCGATTGGAGCGCGGTGGCCAAGGAAGTGTCCGATTCCGTGGTGGCCATCGACGTGGCGACCAGCGACGGCGAAGCCAAGGGCTCCGGCGTGGTGATCAGCGACAAGGGCTATATCGCCACCAATAACCACGTGATTTCCGGCGCGCAGCAGATTCAGGTGACGCTCGCCAGCGGCGCCGTCTATTCCGCGAAGGTGGTCGGCACCGACACCACCACCGATTTGGCCGTGATCAAGCTCGACAATCCGCCGAGCGATCTGAAAGTCGCGGAATTCGCCGATTCCGACAATCTCGCCGTCGGTGAGGCCGTCATGGCGATCGGCAATCCGCTCGGCTACGACGACACCGCCACCACCGGCATCGTGTCCGCGCTCAACCGCCCGGTGACCGTGACCGATGACGACAACAACGCCATCGTCACCAACGCCGTACAGATCGACGCGGCCATCAACCCGGGCAACTCCGGCGGCCCGACCTTTAATGCGGCCGGCCAGGTGATCGGCATCAACTCGTCCATCGCCTCCACCGCAAGCTCGTCCGGTACTGCCGGTTCGATTGGTATTGGCTTCGCCATCCCGTCGAACCTTGTCAAGCGCGTGGCCAACGAGATCATCGACAATGGTTCCGTGAGGCATGTGGTGCTTGGCATCACCATCAAGAGCTCCTCGGTGGAAGCGGACGGTGTGACCCGCGGCTGCGCCCAGGTGCAGGCCGTGACCGACGGTGGCCCGGCGTCCAAGGCCGGCGTGAAGGCCGGCGACTCCATCGTGGCGTTCAACGGAAAGGCAGTGAACAACAACTACTCGCTGCTCGGTTACGTGCGCGCCTCCGCCATGGGAGACAAGGTGAAGCTGACCGTTGTGCGCGGCGGCAACACCATGGATCTCGAAGTGACGCTCGACCAGGAAGAGACCAAGACGAACTCCTCCAACAAGCAGGAACAGCGTCAGCAGAACAACGGCAACGACGATAACGGCAACGGCCAGAATGGCGGCAGCCAGAACGGCCAGAATGGCGGTAACGGCAACAACGGCGACGGCGGTGGCCTGTTCGATCCGTTCGGTCTGTGGTAAAGCCGGATGCGCGGCATCGTACGGCAACGTACGGTGTGCGGCGTTCATGCCGACAGCGATACGGGTGGCTGCCACCCGATAGGCTGACGGCGAAGTCGCAACCGCAATCCGCGTAATCGCGGAAAACGCTGAACAAGCCGAAAAACGGCGGAAAACAAGGGCTGTGCGAGCAATCGCACGGCCCTTTTCGTATGCGCGGAACGCGCGCGACGAACGGAAGCACACGCAAACGGCCGCGGCAATCGCAATGCTCTGTTATGCTGGAAATATCTTTTTACGCCGTGTATCGATGGTCCGCGCAGGCGGGGCGCCGATGGGTTAACAAGGCGTCCGATACGAGCGTAAGGAGATTCTCATGCGTAGAATCATTTCCATTTGCAAAGAAGTTCCGCTGCTGCCGATCGCCATCATTGCCGCGATTCCGTTGGCATTGCTGGGTTCGTGGCGTCCGTGGGAGGCTGCGGGCGTCTCGCTGACTTTCGGACCGTTCAATCCGGGTGTCGGGCAGTGGATCGTGATCGCGCTGGTCGTGTACACGATTGTGGTGACTGTGATCGGCATGATTGACGATTTGCGGCACGGTCACGTCGGTGTGGATTTGCTTGCGGTTATTGCGATCGCGTCGACGGTGGCGGTGCAGGAATACTGGGCTGCGTGGGCCGTGGTGCTGATGATTTCCTCCGGCGAGGCGATTGAGGAATTCGCACAGTCGAAGGCGGAAGGCAACCTGACGGCGCTGGTTGATGCGGCGCCGCGGACCGCGCACGTGGTGACGTTGCCGGGCGTGGGTGCACGTGCGGCGGCTGCCGGGGCCGACGGTACTGCCGGTGATGCTGAGGGCGACATGACGGCGGACGGCTTTCGCAAGGTCGCCAGTGTGGATGTGCCTAACGCTGCGGAAACGAATAAGTCCACCACCCAAACCAAGCCTTACGACGCGGCCGGCGAGCATTTCGAAACCGTTCCGGTCGACCAGGTCAAGCTTGGCGACGTGATCCTCGTGCTGCCGGGCGAAACGGTGCCGGTCGACGGCGAACTGCTGTCGGGCGTCGCCACGTTGGATCTGAGCAATATCAACGGCGAGCCGGTGCCGCGCGAAGTGTATGCGGGCGCGCGCGTGCTGTCGGGTGCGGTCAACGGATCGACCGCGCTGACGATGCGTGCCACGCAATTGGCGCAGGATTCGCAGTATCAGAAGATCCTCGAACTGGTGTCGTCGGCGCAGGAATCGCGCCCGACCGTCGTCAAAACCGCCGATGTGCTGGCGGTGCCGTTCACCATTCTTTCGCTGGCGATCGCCGGCATCGCGTGGGCCGTCGCAGGCACGCCATTGCGATTCGCGCAGGTGCTGGTTTTGGCCACGCCCTGCCCGCTGCTGATCGCCGCTCCCGTCGCGTATGTGGCCGGCACCGGTCGCCTTGCCAAGGCGGGCATTCTTATCAAAGCGCAGGACGTGCTGGAAAACTTGGGCCGCGTATCGCATATCTTCTTCGACAAAACCGGCACGCTTACCGTCAAGCAGCCGCAGGTCGTGCGCGTCGAGAAGCCGTTCGAAAACAGCTCGCCGTACGACGAGAACCACATTCTGATGATGGCCGGCGTGGTGGAAGGCTACTCGGTGCACATTCTGTCGAAGGGCATCGCGGCGGCCGGGCAGAAGGCCATGCAGGAGCTGTACGCGCGCTATGAGAACGGGCAGCGGCTGTGCGCCGAACGCGATCTGCCGGGGCATGGACGCGATTACCCCGTGGTGAAGAACATCGAGGAACAGTCGGGCAAGGGTGTGTCCGGCGAGGTGAACGGGCATGCCGTGCGCGTGGGTCGTTTCGCGTACGTGACGGCCGACGAGGCCGGCTTCACGCATGTGCTGGGCGCAGGTGCGGCGGCCGGTATTGCGGCTGGTGCTGTGGCCGATAGCGCGGTTGGCGATTCGGCGGCCGGTACCGCTGCCGGCGCTTCCAAGAAGCCGGAGGTGAATTCGCTGTTCGCACCTCTCGAACCGGACGAAATGGCCGCGTACGTGGCGATCGACGGCAAGCTCGCCGCACGCATCGTGCTGCGTGACGTGCCTCGCGAAAACGCGAAATCGTCCCTTGAAAAACTGCACCGGCTCGGCGTGAAGAAACTGTCCATGCTCACCGGCGACAAGGAGGCTTCCGCACGCATCATCGCGGGCGAGGTCGGCATCGACGACGTGCAATCCGAACTCTTCCCCGAAGGCAAGGTCGCGGCCGTCAAGAACGCCACGGAAGACGCGCACCAAAACCAGCCGGCGTGGGACAAGGTCGTACAGCGCGTGGTCGGCGAATCCATGACCCGACAGGTGACGATGATGGTCGGCGACGGCGTGAACGACGCCCCCGTGCTGGCGGTTGCGGACATCGGCATGGCCATGACCGACGGCACGTCCACCGCCGCGTCCGAATCGGCGCAGGTGGTCATCATGAACGACGACATCGCCTCCGTGCCGCGCGCCATCGCCATCGCCCGCCGCACGAAGAAAGTGATGCTGCAGGCGGTGCTGGTCGGCCTTGGATTGGCGATTATCGGCATGGTCGCGGCCGCGTTCAACCTCATTCCGGTGGTCGTCGGCGCGTTCATGCAGGAAGCGATCGACGTGGTCAGCATCCTGTGGGCGCTCACCGCCCTGCTCGACCGCGAGTAGCGCCGGTTGCGGCGACGAGCCGTGCGGAGGCTGAACCGCGTTGCGCCGTGCTACATCGAGCTGGGCGAGATTTCGCCAGCGATGTTCCGGCGCATCCACGTGCCGAAATCGGCCGCATCCACGCCCTGCGACAGCAGGAACATGATCTTCGCGTACGTGGCTTCCAGCGTCATGTCGCCCGATCCGATCGCACCGGCGCGGGCAATCGCGTCGCCCGTCTCGTAATGGCCGAGCAGCACTTCCGCCTGCTGGCATTGCGATGCGATGACGACAGGCACGCCGTCATGCAGCACGTCGGCGATCACGTCGGTCAGTCCTGGCTCGTCGCTCGGCACATTGCCAACGCCGTACGCGCGCAACAGCACCGCTTCCGGACGAGGGTCGAGCATCGCGGCCAATCGCGCGGCGGAAATGCCGGGAGCCATGTCGATCACGGCCACATCGTGACGGGAGTAGGGCAGCGGTGACGCCCAACCGCAACTGGAGCCGGCCGAATCGCCCGCATACCAATGCCATGGCGTGCCGGTACGTGCCAGCGGGCCGGTGGACGGCGCCGAAAACCCTTCGAACGCCCAGCTTGACGATTTGCTCACACGGTTGCCGGCGAACAGATGATGGCCGAAGAACAGGCCGACGCCATGAAAACGTCCGCTCATCGCGGCGTTCAGCGCACCCGTGACGTTCGCGGTGGCGTCCGATTCGATTTTGCCGAGCGGATGCTGCGACCCCGTGAAAATCACAGGCTTGCCGAAACCGGTCAGCGCGTAAGACAGCGCGGCACTCGAATAGCTCATCGTATCGGTGCCGTGCAACACCACAAATGCATCGGCGTCATCGCGGTGCGCGCGCAGGTCGTCCGCCATCGTCTGCCAATTGTCGGGCGTCGCGTTCGACGAATCGATCAGCGGGTCCAGCTCGGTGAACGAGAACAAGCTCGGGGCCAGATGCGCGTCCTCAATCAGCCGGCGCAGCCAGCCGCGCATATCGGCGCCCGGAACCAGACCGTTCGGTGACTCGACCATACCGATGGTGCCGCCGGTATACGTGATGTGAATGCGCATATGCCCACCCTCTTACGATAAGGACCTTCTTTAGTGAGGGACCGATTGTGATCTTCTGCGATTGTACGTTCTCCTGCGCCGGCACATGGGCCGGGCTGCGCGTTGCGAGGCAAGTAAGGGAATCGCAAGAAAGTGCCGTATGCCCCCTGTTGGAAATGCAGGGAATATATTAGGCTGGAACATATGAGCGAAACCAACGAACTTCGTATTGCTGTAATCGGCGCCGGCCCCGCAGGCGTCTACTCTTCCGATATTTTCCTGCGCCAGCTGGGCAAGCTCGGCGAAGAGCTGGGACTGGGCACCAAGGCCCGCATCGACCTGTTCGAAAAGCTGCCGGTGCCGTTCGGCCTGGTGCGCTACGGCGTGGCCCCCGACCACCCTTCCATCAAATTCATCGCATCCGCTCTCGAGAAGACGCTCGACAACCCGGACATCCACCTGTACTGCGACGTGGAATTCGGCAAGGACGTGACGCTTGACGAGCTGCTGGAACGTTACGACGCGGTGTTGTTCGCCACTGGTGCCGTCGAAGACAAGCCGCTCGGCCTGCCGGGCGCCGACTTGGACGGCGTGTACGGTGCCGCCAAGTTCGTGGAATGGTACGACGGTTACCCGACCGGCGCCCGCGAATGGCCGCTCGATGCCGAGGAGGTCGCTGTGATCGGCGGCGGCAACGTGGCCATGGACGTGGCGCGCGAGCTGATGCGCAACGCCGACGATCTCAAGGCCAAAACCGACATTCCGGACAACGTGTACGAGGGCATCAAGGCCAACAAGGCCAAGACTCTGCATCTGTTCATCCGCCGTGGCGTGGCCCAGGCCAAGTTCTCCGTGCAGGAGCTGCGCGAAATGGAGAAGCTGCCGGGCGTGCAGCTGATCATCAACGAAGACGACTTTGATCTGGACGACGACACTATCGAGGAGGCCGGCAAGGACAAGCTGACCCGTCAGATGGTCGAGGAGCTGTTCACCATCCGCGAGATGGCCGAGGACATGGAAGACGACGGCGACACCGATTTCGAAGGCAATCCGGCGGATCGCAAGTACTACATCCACTTCAATTCCGCTCCGGTCGAAGTGCTGGGCGAGGACGGCAAGGTCAAGGCGATTCGCGTGGAGAAGACGACGACTTCCGCGGACGGCAAGATGACTCGCACCGGCGAATTCGAAGAGTACCCGGTGCAGGCCGTGTATCACGCAATCGGCTACAAGCCGGCCACCGCGCCGGGCATCGCGTACGACGAGCGTCGCGCGCACCTGGCCAACGCGAACGGCGACGGCCGCATCACCACGGAGGCCTCCGGCGAGGGCGCGCAGGTGCGTGAGCGTCTGTACGCCACCGGTTGGGCCAAGCGTGGTCCGGTCGGCCTGATCGGCTCCACCAAGTCCGACGCGCTGCTCATCGTCACCAACATGCTGGAGGACCTGTCCAAGGCCGCCGAAGGCGGTCGCGTGGCCGCTGACCGCGATCCGGAATCCATCGACCGTCTGCTGGCTTCCCGCGGTGTCAAGCCGATCGACTTCGCCGGCTGGAAGAAGGTCGACGCGTTCGAACGTGCCGAAGGCGCGAAGGAAGGCCGCGAGCACAAGAAGGTCATCGACCCGGAGCAGATGCGCGCGCTGGCGCATGCCTGAATCGGGCCGGCTGGAATTAGGGTGGGAGTGCTGACTTCCTGACACCCTAACTCCAAGCCTTTTAACGCAATCTAGTAACGCCCTGCACGTCCGATTCCTCTGAATCGGACGTGCAGGGCGTTAGTTTTTGCCGCTTTAGTGGTCGATTTTCGGCGGACTGGTCGCGTAGCGTGCGTTTTCGATCGCACAACCGCCCGTTTCTCCAGAATCGGACATACGCGGTCGTTTTGACCTATTACCCCCGAAGTTCGGGTTCATGCGCTAGGCTGACCCCAGTGAAACGCGGTGCGCAATATCATCGCAAACGGATGCGGGCATTGAAATCTAAGGTTGTGAAGTCGGCATGAACTTTGGAAAACACGTCAAGCGCAAGGCACTGTACTGCTGTTCCGTGTCCGTCGTGGGCCTGCTGATCGCCTGCCTGATCGGCTTCGCCATGGGCGTGGGTCTTGTCGATGTGCATCTCGAAGAGGAAGCCCACGCAGCGGCGTCCTCGGGAACGTCTTCGGAAACGTCCTCCACGTCGGGCGCGCTTAAGAAAAACAGCGCGTCGCAATCGCAGACACAAGCCGTCTCGTCGCCGACGCAGGTCGCGCTGGACGGCATTTCCGCAGTCGAGGGCAGCGCCACGATCACAACGCAGGGCTTCACGCTAAGCGCCGATTCGCAGGCCGCCGTGCAGTCTCAAATCGCCACTTTCGAAGCCGACGGATATACCGCATCATTCGTGCTCGCCGACATCACGACCGGCCGCACGATCGCATACAACGCCGATGCACAGATCTATTCGGCCTCGTCGGCGAAGGCGCCATACCTGATATCGCTGTTCTCAACGGGCACCGTCGACCTGAACAGCGTGGCCCAATCCGCTGACGCGCAGTCCGCCACCGTCCACCAGAAGGTCGACGCCGTCCTGCGCAATTCCGACAACGCGTCTTACGACTGGCTGTACAAAACGTATGGCCTCGACTGCTTCAACACGTGGGCCGAACAGGCAGGCGCGGCTTCCAGAATGGGTGATCGCGGCGGGTACCTGTTCACCTCCGCGCGCGACATGGCCAAACTGTGGACCGCCGGATACGGTTTCCTGTTCGCCGGGCAAACGGCGGGGGTGCAGAACATCACGCCCGAATCGCTGCAATGGCTGTCCGGAGACATGACAAATTCGCTGAACTCCTGCATCCACGCGGCCCTTGGCGATGCGGACACCGTGTACACGAAGGCCGGATGGATCAACGGCGAAGGCGGTTTGTACGCGCTGAACGATGCCGGACTGGTGATGTCGCAGTCGGGCACGTACGTGCTGGCGGTGCTGACGAACGCGTGCGGCCGCAACGATTTGCTGACCAGCCTGATCGGCACGCTCGACGCAGTGCATTCGGGGGATATGCGAGGGTAATACGTTTCAAGTTGGGGTGACTCTCGCCGTGCCGCAGATAGGTCTATGGCCGATGCTGTAGCGTCGTTGCGTGGCATGTTTCTAGATGTTGCAAATCCACCCTTCAGCTTGTATACAGCAAAATCCCAGTCTGAATTCCTAGGCTGGTGGCCATGAACGGCAAATTGCAGGTGCACGGCCATTGCAATGGCTTGAAAACAACGCTTTTGTTCGCGTTGATGTGGGGCGTCATCATGCTCATCTGGTGGGCGACCGGCGCCAGTCAAAGCACGCTCGGCTACTACATTCTCATCGGCCTGGGCTCCACGTTCGTCTCCTACTGGTTTTCCGACAAACTGGCGATCGCCAGCATGCACGCTCGACAGGTGAGCGAGCAGGAAGCCCCCGTACTATACAAGATCGTCCGCGAGCTATCGGCGAAGGCAGGTAAGCCGATGCCGCGCATCTACATCGCCCCCACCATGAGCCCCAACGCGTTCGCGACGGGGCGCAACGAACGACACGCGGCGGTCTGCTGCACGCAAGGCATCCTACAGACGCTTAACGAACGTGAGATTCGCGGCGTGCTCGGACACGAACTCATGCACGTCTACAACCACGACATTCTGACGTCCGCAATCGCCTCCGCCATGGCCACCGTCATCTCGTACCTCGGCTACTCGCTCATGTATTTCGGCGGCGGCCGTTCGCGTGACGACCGCGACGATTCGGCGTCCGGCGGCTTGGGATTGCTGGGTGTGCTGCTGAGCACGATTCTGGCGCCGATCGCAGCGTCGCTGATACAGATGGCAATCTCCCGCACACGCGAATACGACGCCGACGAAGACGGTTCCAAGTTGACGGAGGATCCGGAAGCGCTCGCTTCCGCGTTGAGCAAGATTTCCGGCGGCGCAGCCGCGATGCCGATGGAGAAGACCGCCGGCACGCAGTCGGTGGCTGCGATGATGATCGCCAGTCCGTTCTCCGCGGAGGGCTTCTCGCGCCTGTTTTCCACGCATCCGCCGA
>OBKN01000957.1_pt1 | contig 11234 bp, 8 predicted proteins | sample 1519931 | NCBI WGS metagenome assembly OBKN01 (sample SAMN04209254, study PRJEB22552) | human gut metagenome | biome: gut; material: feces | host: Homo sapiens | place: USA: Oklahoma
GGCCGTGACGGGGTCCGCCACGGGAATGGCCGAGATCAGGCTGCGGGTGTAGGGGTGGACGCTGTGGGCGATCAGCTCAAAGCTGTCGGCCAGCTCCACCAGCTTGCCCAGATACATAACGCCGATGCGGTTGGAAATGTGCTTGACAACGCTCAGGTCGTGGGCGATGAACAGGTAGGTCAGCCCCATCTCCTGCTGCAGGTCCTCAAACATGTTGACGACCTGCGCCTGGATCGAAACGTCCAGCGCGGAGACCGGCTCGTCGCAGACGATGAACTCGGGGTCCACAGCCAGGGCGCGGGCGATGCCGACGCGCTGGCGCTGACCGCCGGAGAACTCGTGCGGGTAGCGGTTGGCGTGCTCACTGTTCAGGCCGACGCGCTCGAGCAGGGAGATGATCTTGTCATGGCGCTCCTTGGCGTTGGCGCACAGGTGGTGGATGTCGATGCCCTCGCCGACGATGTCGCCGATGGTCATGCGGGGGTCCAGGCTCGCGTAGGGGTCCTGGAACACGATCTGCATACGGCGGCGGTAGGGCAGCATATCAACGGCGATCTTTTCCTTTTTGTCAAACAGGACCTTGCCGTCGTAGATGATGGTGCCGTCGGTAGGCTCATACAGGCGCAGCAGGGTGCGGCCCGTCGTGGTCTTGCCGCAGCCGGACTCACCGACCAGGCCCAGCGTCTCGCCCTTGCGGATGGCAAAGCTCACGTCGTCCACGGCCTGAACGTACTGCTTGTTCTTGCCCATGCCGCCGGCGGGGAAATACTGCTGCAGATGCTTTACTTCAACGAGATTCTCGCTCATCAGGCTTTGCCCCCCTTCTCAAATTCTTCCTTCTGGCGCAGCCAGCAATAGGTGTAGTGGGTGTCGCTCAATTCGGTTCTGGGCGGCATCTTGTTCAGGCAGACCTTCATGCAGCTCTTGCAGCGCGGCGCAAACGGGCAGCCTGCGGGCGGGTTCAGCAGGTCAACGGGCTGACCCTCGATGGGCACCAGACGCTCCTTCTCCTCGGCGTTCAGCTTCGGGATGGAGTTGATAAGGCCCTTCGTGTACTCATGCTGGGGGTTGTAGAAAATCTCGTCCGTCGTGCCGTACTCGACGATGTGACCGGCGTACATGACGGCGATCTTCTCGCACATCTGGGCCACAACGCCCAGGTCGTGGGTGATCATGATGATGGACATGCCCAGCTTGTGGCGCAGGTCGTTCATCAGCTCCAGGATCTGCGCCTGGATCGTCACGTCCAGCGCGGTGGTCGGCTCGTCGGCGATCAGCAGCTTCGGCTCACAGGCCAGCGCAATGGCGATCATGACGCGCTGGCGCATACCGCCGGACAGCTCGTGCGGGTACTGCTTCAGGCGGCGGTCCGGCTCGTTGATGCCGACCAGCTCCAGCAGCTCCCTAGCGCGGGCCCAGGCTTCCTGCTTGGTCTTTTTGGTGTGCAGCAGGATGACCTCGACGATCTGGTTGCCGATGGTGTACACCGGGTTCAGGCTCGTCATGGGGTCCTGGAAGATGATGGAGACCTCGTTGCCGCGAATTTTGCGAAACTCCTTCTCGGTCATTTTGTCGATCTGGTGGCCGTTGAACCACACCGTGCCGCCGACCAGACGTCCGGGGTAGGCGGTCAGGCCCATGATGGAGTAGGCCGTGACAGACTTGCCGGAGCCGGACTCGCCGACGATGCCCAGCACGTCGCCCTGGTTCATGCTGAAGGACACACCGTTCAGCGCCTTGACCTCGCCCGCGGGGGTGAAGAAGGACAGGCGTTCGTCCTTGATTTCAAGAATTTTTTCGCTCATGTTGCTCCTCCTTCCCTCTTTAGCTCTTGAGCTTCGGGTCAAACGCATCGCGCAGACCGTCGCCGAACAGGTTGAAAACCAGGATCATGATGCTGATCATCAGCGCGGGGGCGATCAGCAGCACCGGATAGGTGTTCATGCCCTTGACGGCGTCAGTCGCCAGCGAGCCGAGGGACGGCATGGGGGCTGCAACGCCGAGGCCGAGGAAGCTCAGGTAGCTCTCGGTGAAGATGGAGGACGGGATCTGCAGGGTGGTGGTGACGATCAGGGTGCCCATGCAGTTCGTCAGCAGGTGCTTCTTGATGATGCGCCCGCCGGAGGCACCCAGCGCGCGGGCAGCGGTGACGTACTCGCTCTCCTTCAGCGTCAGGACCTGGGAGCGGACGATACGCGCCATGCCGACCCAGTACAGCAGGGCGAAGATGATGAAGATGGACACCATGTTGGGGCCGAGCTTCTGCATCCAGCCGAAGCCGGGCTTGGTGGCCAGGCTCTCCAGCGGTTCCTTGATGGCCATGGCCAGCAGGATGATGAGCAGGATGTCGGGGATGGTGTAGAGAATATCGGTAATACGCATCATGATGTTATCGATCCAGCCGCCCGCAAATGCGGAGATGGCGCCGTAGGTCGCGCCGATGAGCAGGACCAGCACAGAGGCCAGCAGGCCGACGGACAGGGAGACGCGGGTGCCCATCATGACACGCACGGCAAAGTCACGGCCCATACGGTCGGTGCCCAGAATGTGCGGGAATACGTTCTCGCCCTGGTCGATGAGCTTCTGCTCCGCGGCAGAATACTCAAACGGGGCCAGGTTGTTGCTGCCCTTGATCTGCTGCTCATAGCTGTAGGGCCAGAAGCTGGGCAGAACATAGGCCATGAAGGCGATCAGCAGGATGACGACCAGGCTGACCATGGCGATCTTGTTTTTGCGCAGACGGCGCATGCCGTCCTTCCAGAAGTTGACGCTCTCGCGCATGACGACAAGGCTTTTCTTCTCGTCGTTGGACGCGGGGGCAAAGTCCTCAACGTTGAGTTGCAGGCTCAACGGATTCTTTTTCAGATTTTCCATGTGTCTGCTCCTCCTTACTTCAGCTTGATGCGCGGGTCGATGATCTTATACAGGATGTCAACAACGACGTTCGCAACGATGACGAGGGTCGCCAGCAGGATCGTAGTGCCCATGATCATCATGTAGTCACGGTTCGTGATGGCGGACACGAAGTCGCGGCCCAGACCCGGGATGGAGAAGATCTTCTCCACGACGAAGGAACCGGTCATCAGACCTGCCAGCATGGGGCCGACATAAGTGATGACAGGCAGGATCGCGTTGCGCAGCGCGTGCTTGAAGAGGATCTTCACACTGGAAACACCCTTGGCACGGGCGGTGCGCATGTAGTCCTGACCCATGACGTCCAGCAGGCTGGAGCGCATCAGGCGGGTGATGTAGGCGGTGGGATAAATCGCCAGCGCCGTCACGGGCATGATGTAGGCTGCCGGTTCATTCAGGCCGACGGTGGGCAGGAGCTTCAGGTTCATGCCGAAGGTGTACAAAAGCACAACGCTTGAGATAAAGCTCGGGATGGCGATGCCGCAGGTGGCAAACACGATGATCAGATTATCGGCCCACTTTCCTCGGTTATACGCGGACAGACAGCCCAGCGGAATGCCGACGCAGAGCGCGACGACCACAGCCAGACCGGCGGTGCGGGCCGAGACCGGCAGCTTGGAGAAGATGATCTGGTTGACGGTACGGCCGCGCTGTTTCAAGCTCAGGCCCATATCGCCATGGATCAGGCTGTTCATATAATTAAGGTACTGCACGCCGAGGGGCTTATCGAGGCCGTATTTTTCGGCCAGGGCCTGCTGGGCTGCTTTGCTGATGGACTTTTCCGCCACGAACGGGCCGCCGGGGACCAGGTTCATGATGAAAAAGGTAAGGGTCGCGACGATGAACACGCTGAAAATGCCCATTGCCACGCGCTTGACGATGTACTTCGCCATGGTTTTGTGCCACTCCGTTTCTTAATGGAATACAAATTGGGGTCGATTTCGGTTTATTCGTTTAACGCTCTGTACCGTGCGTACACGCTTGTGCGCAACAGGCGGACAGACTGGAGAATAAAAAAGCCGATGGCGGCTGCGATTGCAAACGCCATCGTTCGTAATCCGAAATCTACTCTATATTATAAAATGTTGCAAAGTATTTGTCAATTCGATGTTCGTTTTCAGACAACGGCAAAGAGCTGAAAACCCGCCCCGCAGGCTGCGGATTTTCGTGAAAGATGCCCATTTGCAGAATTTTTTGAGTTTTTTGAAAAAAACGCTTGACTTTCCGGGCGGCGGGCGCTATAATAAAACACGTTCTCCGGCGAGAACGCCAAGAGAATATGCGCCGGTAGCTCAGCTGGATAGAGTGTCTGACTACGAATCAGAAGGTCGGGGGTTCGAGTCCCTTCCGGCGCACCAAGAAAAGCAGCGATTAAACGTCAAGTTTGTCGCTGCTTTTCTTTTTTTGTTTATAAATCATTTTTCTTTAGGCGCTTATTGGGCGCTTATTTCCCTGTGGGCGCTTTTGGGCGCTTAACGCTTAAAATAATGTAAAAGAGGCTGCGGCCTCTTTTTTCTTTTTCCGTTTGTCCTTCCGGGAGTTTAAGCCCGCCGGGTCTTGTGTCAAGAACTTTCGCGGCATAAAACATACCTGATAATCAATTTTATTCCACGGTTTCTTGACGCAATCCCCTCTGGGCTTTCGGGGTAATCACGGACGAAACGAAATTTTTAATCCTCCCCGGATTAGAGATTGAAATTTTGAAAGTGAGGACACCAAAATGAAAGAAACCGTCAAAACTTCCCGGACCGCTGGCTATCTTGAGAAAATTTTCCGCGCATTGAACACGAAGTATTTCAACGGCGAATTGGAAGAACCCATTATCACGATACAGAGCACGCCCAGAGCCTACGGACACGTTACCGTAGCCAAGGCATGGCAGAGAGGCGATACTACCCGGCACGAGCTGAACATCGGCGCGGGTACACTCAATCGAGACATCGTTTATGTCGTATGCACTTTGGTCCACGAGTGTGTCCACCTTTGGGACCTCCAAAACGGCATACAAGATTGCAGTAGGGGCGGAGCGTATCATAACAAGCGATTCAAGGAAGCTGCCGAAGCCCGTGACTTGAAAATAAGCTACGACCCGCGCATCGGGTGGAGCATCACGGAGCCGACCGACGCGCTGTGCGAGTTCATTTTGGAGCAGGGTTGGGAGAACATTCAGATGAACCGCATGGAGTACAGCTACACACCGCGAGGCAGAGGCGCAGGAGACGCCGCAGGCAAGCCGACAGGGACCAGCAATCCCAACAGCCACAGCATCAAATATGTTTGCCCCTGCTGCCGCAACAGTGTGCGTGCGACTAAGGTGGTTCATATAAAATGTGCCGATTGCGACATGTTGATGGTTGTGCAATAACGAGAACCGGGAGCTGAAAAGCCCCCGGTTTTTTCGTTTCAAACAAAAAGAGGACGGTGCAGGTCGTTGATAACGACTGCGCCGTCCCCATTTTTGCAGCATTTCCAAGAGTCGTTTTTTTGATGTCAACCCCTCAAAAAGCGCCACTTTCTATTTATACGATTTATCGTCTAAAAGTAGGAACCGTCCCCATTATGCCTAAATCAAATTGCTTCTGGAGAAAATATGCGTCGTATTCCATTAAATATATTTCTCAATGTATTTTTCCCCAATAAATAAAGGAGAGGCTCTTAAAAGCCTCTCCTTTATTTAACATCTTACTTCACAATTGTCGCTTTCTCCATTGGAACTGTCTTGCGTCCAGTCAATGCCAGAGGACTGACCAAAACTATCTTCCGGCTTTGACCCATCATCGAAGTTCCCTCCACCGGAGTTCCCACCGCTCGGCTGAGAAGGCTCAGCGGGAGCAGGTGCGGGGTCGGGAGCCGGTGCCGGTGCAGGTGCAGGTGCCGGAGCAGGTGCAGGTGCAGGAGCGCTGGGCGTTACCGCCTGTGCGGGTGCCGTGTAGCTCGGAGCAGTGGATGTGCCAGCAGAGGTGCTGCCGGAGTAGTTGTTCTTCGTGGTGGTGGCAGCCTTCTTCTGCTGGACCGTGAGCTCATAGTCTGCGCTCACGCTGCTGTCATCCTCGCTGGTAGCGGTGATGGTAGCATTCCCAACAGCGACTGCAGTAACCTTCCCAGTCTCATCGACGGTAGCTACGTTCTCATCGCTGGAGGACCAAGTGACTGCCGGGTTGGTAGCCTCTTCCGGCGCTACGGTAGCCGTGATGGTCACCGTGTTGCCAACATTGAGGATGCCTTCGGTTTTGTCGAGGGTAATACTCTCCACCTTGGTGGTAACAGTTACCTTGGTGGTGGCGCTGAGTCCCTCGGGCACAACGCCAAATGCAGCGTCGAGATTGTCCGGCGTCGCGACAGCTTCGGAATTTTCGCCTTCCGTGGGCGTTTCCTCATCCGTTACAACTGCAGCAGCTTCCTGTGTAGCTGTCTCGGCTGTTGCAGGAGCATCTACAACAACATAGGTAGTAATGGTGCATTCGCCGTCAGCGACTGCCGTGACAAGGCCATTCTCATCTACGGTAGCTACGCTTTCATCGCTGGAGGTATATGCCAGCTTTACCTCAGTCGCGTCTTCCGGCACAATTTTGGCATCCAGATTCTTGGAATTCTCACCGTTTGTGACAAGCTCCAAGGCTTCGGGTGCTTCTACACCGGTGGGTGTGATGACGACCTTCACATGAGTAGTGGAGGAAATGTTCACATCCTTTGCGGAAGCCGTGACATCAGCCTCACCTGCACCGACTGCAGTGATGAGACCGGTGGCATCGACCGTGACGACCTCTTCATCGGAGGAGGTCCACTCGATGGTGAGCTTCGAGGCCGCCTCGGCAATCTTTTCCTGCTCGGCTTTATCGTCCGTGCCGTACTCGATTTCCAGCTGCTGCGTCTCACCCTTTTCCATCACTACATTCGGAGGCAGTCCGATGGAGTTGATGTCAACACCGCATCCAACCAGCGACAGTGCCATTGCTGCGGCGGCAATGACCATCGACATGATTTTCTTCTTCATATTCAATTTTTGTTTTTTCTCCTTTCTCGGCCGACGCTCTGTTGATGAGCGTCGGCTCTTGATTTTTAGTGCGTGGGGACGGGGGAGATCGCTGCGCGACTCACCGTCCCCGACGCGCTCCGGCTTTAGGTCAGATAGCTTTGCAGCGCTGCAGCTACCCGGACCTGGGTGGCTTCGTCCCATACCGCAAAACTATCCGGTGGGAAATCCTCACCAAATATGTCGGTGAGTTCCCAGGTCGAGACGGGGACACCGTACCGGACCTTGACGAGGGTGGGCGCATGAATGCGCTTTTCCCCTACTGGGATTGGGGTTTTGCTTTCATCGGGAACGGTGTATTCGTCGAGACAACCGTCCAGCCACGTCAGCAGTTCGACGTAGCCTTCCCCCGCTGGCTGCGTCTGCACCGGGGCGGCAGCTTCCGCGCTGTAGACGAACCTATCCCGGTAGGTATCTATCCGGCAATAGGCCACTGGGAGATTTTCCGCGCGGGCAACATCTGCCAGCACCGGCAGCAAATTGCGGCAAAAGGGGCAGGTCGGAAATGCAAAGACGATGAAGCCGTCCTGTATTTCCCGTGCTTCCGTTGCCGTCACCGGGGAGAGCGTGTTGTCATAAGGCAAATTCACACTGCGGTAGATTTTGCCTTCCACGTTGGGGACCGGTCGCCCGTTATAAGCCGCATAACTTCGGGCAATCGTTGCTCCCGGCGAACCGTAAAAAAGAATCAACACCGCCAATCCAAGCATTCCCGCAGCGTATGCTATTTTCGGCACCACACGGGATATTTTTACCATAGAGCCCCACCTTTCCTCGCTTTATATCAATATTATAACATAATTTGCTGCAAGTGCAAGAAAATAGTTCGTCTACATGGAGACGAATTTTCTTGTGCCAATCCGTTACAATATTTGTAATTTGGGTTGCGGTGGTGATGGATGGATGCTGTTGCAAGAGGCAATCAAGCTGCGGATTTTGGAGCTTGCCGCTGAACGCGATTACAGCGTCAACAAACTGGCGGAGCGTTCCGGTATCGCCCCCTCCGTGCTTAAAAAGACAGTTAAGCCCTACGCCACAGTAAAAAATTCATCAACCGAATTGATTGCGCGGATATGTGTTGGGCTGGAAATTCCGTTTAAGTCTTTTTGGGACAGTCCGCTATTTGATGACATAGAAACTCGACAGCAAAAAGAGGACGAGAGCTGACAAAGCGCTTTCGTCCTCTTTTGATGTTTACATATCAATAGCAGAATCAGAACGGGAGATTTTCTCCATTATAATAATCATCATAATCATCAGGAATGTATGCATAATCCTGATTGTCCGTTTCCGTCATTCCAGTCATTTCCTTAATACCTTCCATGCGGAAATAGTTTGCAAACTTTCTTGCCCTAACAAGACTATAGGCACTCATTTCTAAGCCATCTTGGAACACAACACACTGACGTACCACTTTTCCGTCTGGCAAATTGAGTGTGTCATCTTCCCATCTGTAAGTAAATGGCATATTCGGCATCCACGCAGACAGCTTACGAATAGCTGTACACGCAGGAGTACGATGCGTCGCAAATGCAATCGTATTATCGTCTACCCTTGCATATGCTACTGTATTTCGGTCCGTCCCCCAGTGTTCTCGGCACCACTCATGGTAATCAGGATAGCCGTACTGTCTCCGATTCAATACATATTCTTTCCCAAGCAGAAACAAGTGTTTATCGTCACTGTTAAGCAGTTCCATATATGCCAACTCGTCCTCATATGTAATGTTTGATGTCACCGCGCAAAAATAGTTGTAGAGCTTTTCCGCACGCTCAGCTTCCATGCTATCATCCACATCAAGTTGCGCAGGAACGCGGTCGATTTGGTTAAAATCGATACCCGCAGCATTATCGTACTGGATACGATTCAAAATCGCGCGCACGTCGCTGATAGGACCCTCGACTGTAAGCGTTGCAAAAACGGGACTATCGGAATAATTTTTCATAGCTGTAATCCTCATATTGTATCGCAGATCACAGCAGACGGCGGCGGATGTCCCCGCGAGCCAGTCCTGTGAGCCGTGAGAGTTGTGTAATGCTGACCCCTTCTTGCGTTACAAGACGACTCAGCAACGGTTTGACTGTAGTATCTGGATAGTACTGAATTTCGCAGCATTCCATCCCCGCTGTCAGACGAATATAATCCCGGAGCTCCGAATCCGTAAACGCCGGGAGCGGCGTATCCTCAAGAATGCCTCGTGCATTTTGTTCCGGCTGCTCATGGTATCGGCGCAGTTGCTCCAAGTTGCGGAGTAAAAGCGCGTAACTTGTATCGACATGACAAAGAGGTTTTTGCCTATGCCCAAAATAATCAAGATAACTGCTCCAAGGATAGTCCTGCATCTGCTGCACAAGCCCAGCCGCAACAGGATTGCGGTGGATATAGCGCAAGACTCGAAGAAAATATCCCGTTGTCGTAACTACCTGTGATTTATAACGTCCTTGGTAAAGAGGACCCGTACGTTGGTAGCGCTTATTATAATAGGATACATAGCGGACCCCCACAGCCTTCATAACACGCTGCAAGGCCTCGTCTTCCGCCTTCACAAGCAAGTGATAGTGGTTTCCCATAAGGCAATACCCTAAAATCACAAAGTCATCATCTGCGCAAAAGTCCAGAATATATAGGAAATTCAAACTATCCGCATCATCGTTATAGATTGCCATATGATTGACACCCCGCCCCATGATGTGATAGATGCCCGTGGAGGACAATTTACGTGCTTTTCTTGGCATTGTTTTGTTCCCCCTCTGATTGTTTCTGCGCATCCCACTCATCGGGGCTGTATATAATGCGCTGGATTGTGCTAGAGGCATCCCCGCGCGTCATCTTATGTGTATCAATTTTATAGTCGGGAGCCAACTTTCTGAGCAAGGAAATTTGCTCATTGGTAATAGGTTGGTGATCCCATTTATAACGTTGTTTCCCATCCCATATATATTGTTGTTGGGCATGTTTCTGTCGCAAGTCTTGATAGACATAATCGAAAACAAATTGAAGCGGAACGGCAGTTTTAGAGCACTTTTTGTTTTTTCTGAGGTATACCATCCCGTTGGTCAACGGTTTGCTGATGCGATACACTACGTTAGGTATAGGCAACACATAGCCTCCGTCCTTGAGCGCAATCCACGCCACATCGTGCGTCGTGTAACCTTCGCCGAGCGCCATAACATCCACTTCCTTTTGCGCTTTAATCCACGTATCCGGGATTTTGTCACCTGACAAAATTTCAACAGGAACGTCCTCATCAGGTTCTTTTTCCGTAGGTTCTTTTTGCGGTTTGGGTTCCGGCAAATCTTTTCCGATTAACGTTGCTGCGGTGCATATCGGCATGTTAGATACACCCACGCAGTCAATCACCTTGCAGGATTCTTTTCCGGGGTATAAACGCAGACCACGTCCCAGCATTTGAGCGTATAAACCCACATTGGTAATGGCTACCGGACGAGCGAGCAAAACCGTCTCCGTAATGGGCAAATCAACGCCTTCAGTCAGTACCGCATAACAAACAAGTACCTTAATCATGCTCAATTTATACGCTTCCAACAGTCGGTCGCGATTTTTTGTACCGCCGTCAATGAATGCAGCAGTGTTGTTTCCATGTTGTGCGTTGAGCAGCGCCGCCACATTTGCTCCCTCTTCAAGGGAGGGTGCAAAAATGATAGTCTGCCCCCGTGCATTTTTATCATAGGCTTCGGCAATTCCGGCAGCAGTGCCAGACATAACGCGAGCAATGTCGGCAGTGTCGTAGTCGCCAGTGTCCTCCCGGTACTTGACCGTACCGAGATCATACTTTAGTGTGACTTGACAAGTCTCTATAGGGCAAAGATACCCATGTTCGATACCATAGATGGTGTTATATTCACACAGAATGTCATCATAAGCCACATTCAGACCGATACCATCGCCGCGAATTGCAGTCCCAGTAAAACCGAAGCGTGTGGCATTTGAAAAGTAATCAAAAATTCTGCGATAAGTAGGCGCGGCACTATGATGTGCCTCGTCGATAATGATAGTGTCTATACTGTATGGGTTGTATTTTTCAAGGCGTCCCACAAGGCTTTGCACTGACGCACTGATGATGGGTTCACCATCGGCATGAGCTGTGCCCTGCTCGATTCCACAGGGCAAGTCCTTGAGATATTCCAACGGCTGTTTTACGAGTTCTTCACGGTGAGATAAAATCAAAATATGATGGTCATTTTGCAGCACATCCCAGCGTATATATTCTGCAAAAATTCGGGTCTTTCCTAAACCCGTTGCAATAACGCACAGAGCCGCCTCTCCC
>OBKN01000978.1_pt1 | contig 11142 bp, 6 predicted proteins | sample 1519931 | NCBI WGS metagenome assembly OBKN01 (sample SAMN04209254, study PRJEB22552) | human gut metagenome | biome: gut; material: feces | host: Homo sapiens | place: USA: Oklahoma
TGTTCACTCCCGTGTCAATCACTCCGCTGATTGACACGGAGGATGCATGTTTTGGCTTGAATGCATCTCGCCCCATCGCCAAAGGCGATTCAAAATGGCGAGATGCGTTACTGGTCGCACATAGTGTGAGCAGTAACTTACGGTGTGTTTATGATAACACATTTTCTAATAAATTTGAATCTCTATCAAAAATACGGTATACTTAACAGCAAAAGGAGGATGAATTATGCTTATAAAAAATGGTTTTCTAATTGATCCTGCATCTGATACAGAACGTCTTGTCGACCTTCGCATCACAGACGGTCTGATCCAGAAACTCGCAGATGCCGGAACTCTGACACCTGAAAATGGAGAGGATGAGCTTGATGCTGCAGGACTTATGATTTCTCCAGGACTTGTTGACACACACATTCATTTCCGTGATCCCGGATTTACTTATAAAGAAGATCTCCATACCGGATCTCTTGCAGCTGCTGCCGGTGGATTTACTTCCGTGATCTGTATGGCAAATACTTCACCAGTCATCGATTCTGTTCCAGTTCTCAAAGAACTGATGGAACGGGAAGCTTTGGAAGACATCCATATTTTCCAGGCTGCTGCTGTCTCCTGCGGACTCAAGGGTGAAGAGATGACTTCTATGAAGGAACTTGCCGCTGCCGGTGCCTGTGGATTCACAGATGACGGAATTCCTCTTAAGAATGCTGCCTTTCTCTATAAGGCAATGGAAGAGGCGAAGGCACTTGACCTTCCGATCAGTCTTCATGAAGAAGATCCTGCATTTATTGAAACAAACGGAATCAACCACGGACCTGTATCTGATGCGCTGGGCATCTACGGATCTCCTTCGATTGCTGAAGAATCTCTTGTTGCCAGAGATTGTCTGCTGGCGCTTCGTTCCGGTGCACAGGTCGTGATCCAGCATATCAGCTCCGGACAGTCCGTTGAACTGGTACGTACCTTTAAAGCTATGGGAGCAAATCTGCATGCAGAGGCAACTCCGCATCATTTCACTTTGACAGATGAAGCTGTATTAAAATACGGCGCACTTGCCAAGATGAACCCACCGCTTCGTACAGAAAATGACCGCCTTGCTATCATCGAAGGTCTCAAAGACGGTACGATTGATCTGATTGCTACAGACCACGCGCCACACAGTACGGAAGAGAAATCCCGTCCTATCACACAAACACCAAGCGGTATTATTGGTCTTGAGACTTCCCTTGCTCTCGGAATCACTTCCCTTGTACGTCCGGGACACCTGACATTAAGCCAGCTGATTGAGAAGATGACGATCAATCCTGCCAGCCTGTATCACCTTCCGTGCGGTTCTGTCGCAGAAGGAAAATCAGCTGATCTTGTACTGTTTGATCCGAATGAGAAATGGACTCCTGAGACTTATGCTTCTAAGTCTTCTAATTCTCCATTTACCGGATGGGAATTGTATGGAAAAGTAAAATATACAATCTGTGATGGAAAGATTGTATACAAGGATTAATCCAAAAGGTCCCCTGCAGAATCTTTCATTTCCGCAGGGGACCTCTTCTTTGCTCATTAATCCTCGATCGCTGTTACTGTATAATCTTTGTCTTCGACTGTCTTTTTCAGCACTTCATTACTGATTTCGGAATTCAGTGTCACAACCGCTGTTCCGGCCTCATGGCTGACTTCTGCTGTATCAACCTGCTCAAGTGCCTCGAGAGCTTTCTTCACAGCCGCCTCACAGTGTCCACACATCATTCCTTCGATTTTCATTGTCTTTGTCATCTTTGTCTCCTCCTTGTTTTCTGACTCATTTTTGTCTGCTAAGACAATATCTGAAACAGTATTTTCTGCTGTTTCTACCTTTTTCATCTTTCTTTTTCTGTCTTTACTGGCATCGTACATTTTAAACAGATTCAGTCTCAATGCATTTGTTACTACACAGAAACTGGACAGGCTCATTGCCGCCGCTCCGAACATCGGATTTAATTTCCAACCAAAGACTGGGATCCAGATTCCTGCTGCCAGTGGAATTCCTATCGCATTATAGAAAAATGCCCAGAACAGATTCTCATGAATGTTGCGCAATGTTGCACGGCTCATACGGATTGCCGCCGGCACGTCACTTAACCGGCTCTTCATCAGCACAACATCCGCTGCATCGATTGCAATATCTGTCCCCGCTCCAATGGCAATTCCCATATCTGCCCTGGTCAGTGCCGGTGCGTCATTGATACCGTCACCTACCATCGCAACCTTTCCTTTTTCTTTCAGCTTGCGGATCACCTGTTCTTTTCCTTCCGGAAGAACACCTGCGATCACTTCATCCACACCTGCCTGCTCACCAATTGCCTTCGCTGTGCGCTCATTATCTCCGGTCAGCATAACAACATGGATTCCCATATTCTGAAGTTCTTTCACTGCCTGTGGACTATCTTCCTTGATCACATCCGCAACTGCAATCATGCCAAGGAACTGCTCATTCCTTCCAAAGAACAGTGGTGTCTTTCCCTGCTGTGCCAACCGTTCCGCCTGTTCTTTTATGCTGGCAGAAATCTTCATTTTGTCAGAAATGAATTTAAAATTGCCTCCGTACAGCCAGTCCTCTCCAAGTTTTCCTGACAGCCCATTTCCCGGAACTGCCTGAAACTGTGTGATTTCACTTTTCTGCTCTGCTTCCCCATTTTCTTCTGCCTTTGCAAGAATTGCCCGGGCAAGCGGATGCTCACTTTTCTTCTCCAATGCATTTGCAAAAAATAATAATTCATGTTCTGTCATTCCGTCCGCAGGGAGCAGATCCGTCACCTTCGGTTCTCCACTTGTGATCGTTCCCGTCTTATCCAGTGCAACAATCTCCGTCTTTCCTGTCTCTTCCAGCGAAACAGCTGTCTTAAACATGATTCCATTCTTCGCACCCATTCCATTTCCAACCATAATTGCAACCGGAGTGGCCAGACCTAATGCACACGGACAGCTGATCACCAGAACAGAAATTCCCCTTGCAAGTGCAAATCCAACAGGCTCTCCGACAAGCAGCCATACGATCATTGTGACGACTGCAATGGAAATAACTGCCGGAACAAATACTCCTGAAACTTTATCTGCCACTTTGGCAATTGGCGCTTTTGTTGCTGCCGCATCACTTACCATCTGAATGATCTGTGATAATGTCGTATCCTCGCCAACTCTCGTCGCCTCGCAACGCAGAAAACCTGACTGATTCATTGTAGCCGCAGACACTTTATCCCCTTCTGCTTTATCTACCGGTATACTCTCTCCGGTCAGGGCAGCTTCATCTACTGCACTGTTTCCTTCCAGAACAATTCCATCCACCGGAATATTCTCCCCAGGTCTTACAACAAACTGATCTCCTCTTCTCACCTGGTCAATCGAAACTTCCTGTTCTTTTCCATCACGCAGGAGCGTTGCTGTCTTTGGTGCCAGCTTCATAAGGCTTTTTAATGCATCTGTTGTCTTTCCCTTTGAATGCGCTTCAAGCATCTTTCCGACTGTGATCAACGTTAAAATCATTGCTGCTGATTCAAAATAAAATTCATGCATCAGCTCCATCACATGATCCATATCGCCTGCCGTCTGCGCTGCTGTCATAGCGAATAATGCATACACGCTATATCCATAAGATGCACCTGCACCAAGTGCAACCAGCGTATCCATATTTGGTGCTCTATGGATCATGCCTTTCCATCCACTGATAAAAAGCTTCTGATTGATCACCATAACGATTGTCGTTAACAGGAGCTGCGCCAGCCCCATCGCCACATGATTTCCTTCCAGAAATACCGGAAGTGGCCAGCCCCACATCATATGCCCCATTGACAGATACATGAGCGGAATCAAAAAACACAAAGAAGCGATCAGACGCCTTTTCATCTTCGGTGTCTCCCTGTCTTTCAACGCATCTTCCGCACAGTTCTGCTCACTTTGATTCATCCCATGCCCTTCATTCTTTGCAGATTTCAACGTTGCCCCATATCCAGCTTCCTCAACAGCCGCAATGATCGCATCTACTGTTGCTGTGCCTTCCACTCCCATGGAATTCGTCAGAAGACTGACTGAACAGTTCTCAACTCCGGGGACTTTTCCAACCGCTTTCTCAACACGGGCACTGCAGGCTGCACAGCTCATTCCCGTCACATTATATTGTTTCATCTTACTCCTCCTTCAAGTTGTGATCCGGACTTTTTGTGCCAGATCTCTCTTCAGATCTTTTATCGCATCAATTTCTGAAGTGTCGTCACGAGCTCGTCAATCGTTTCATCTTTTCCATCCCGGATATCATCTGCCACACATGTCCGGATATGGTTTGCCAAAAGCACTTTATTGAAACTATTCAGAGCCGCATTCACCGCAGATACCTGAATCAGAATATCCGGACAATACGCGCCTTCTTCAACCATCCTTCGAACTCCCCTGACTTGTCCTTCAATTCTACTCAGACGATTCATCAGATCTTTATATTCTTTTTCCGGGCGGTCCTTTGTCTTGTGACAACATCCCGGACAGACTTTCTTTTCTTCCATTGTATTTCTCCTGTCGTATAACCCCCAGGGGGTATATTTTCTAATTATTAATATATACCCCCTACAGGTATATTTCAAGTGCTTTTTAACAAAAAGTTACTGTTCATGATAGCTTACGCTATATGCGGCCGACAACAACAAAGAAGCTGTCATGGAACATTTCACAATTGTATCTATGTTCCATGCAGCTTCTCTGCAATCCATTATTATGTTCGTTATTATATTTCCTGACAAATCTGTCTTATTCTACACTCTTGAGTGATTCAACCATGTTAATCTTCTTTAACTTAAAATACATCACTCCATTGACAAACAATGAAAAAGCCACTGTCAGAAGAAAGGCATACAGGAAACTTGGTGGATCGATATTTCGTCCAAACATAACCGAATCAATCTCCACTGTCTCAACAATAAAGCGGTGCAGAATTTTTCCGATCAACAATCCCGCCAGTGCCCCAATCAAGGTCAGCAGGATATTCTCTCTGTAAACATAAGAAGAAACTTCCTTGTCATAAAATCCAAGTACCTTTAATGTTGCCAGTTCTCTCTTGCGCTCTGTAATGTTAATATTATTCAGATTATACAGCACTACAAACGCCAGCATTCCTGCTGAAATAATCAATACAATAATCACGATGTCCAGACTCTCCAGCATATGATCCACCTGCTTTTTCAGGCTTGTCGTATAGCTGATGCTAAGTGTTCCATCACACTTCATTACATTTTCGCCGACATCCTTTGCCTCCTCTGTTGTACGGTCCTGAGTTCTATAATAAATTGAATTATAGGCCGGAGCCTCACCGAATGTCTTTTCATAGACTTCAGATGTCATATAGAGATAATGTCCCATATAGTTCTCACAAATTGCGCTGATCAAGACTGTTTTCTCTCCATCATCTGTATCAATCGTTAATTTATCACCGACATTGACTTCCAGCAGTTTCGCTACTTTTTCAGTCAGGATTGCTCCTTTATCATCCAATGAATAAATTTCTTTTGTCTTCCGATCCCGAATCACGACAAACTTTTTGAATGCTTCCACATCTTTTGGTACATCTAAATAAACTTCCTGAGAAGACTCTCCTGAACTGACTTCAATATTTTTCAAAAGATTTTCTGCAGTCACTGATACCTTCTTATCCGTATCCAGTTCTTTCTGAACCTCAATTCTCTCTTCTTCTGTCACATCTTCCTTTAAAATAACGTCTCCATCATAAAGCTGAATCTGTTCGTATTGAAGCGGAACGATTGCTGAAATAGAATCTTTTAATCCAAAACCAAACAACATCATGCCCATACAACCGCCAATTCCAAATACTGTCATGAAGAAGCGTTTTTTATACCGCACCAGATTACGCACGGTCGATTTCCATGTAAAATTCAGATTTTTCCAGATAAACGGAACTCGTTCCAGAAATACTCGTTTTCCCTGTTTTGGTGTCGGCGGGCGCATCAATTCTGCTGCCTGCTCTCGTAATTCTTTCATACAGGAGAACAATGTTGCGATTACTGTACATGCAAGTGCCGCTGCACATGCTGTTACAGCATAATACAAATTATACGGGATCACAACATCATGCATATGACGATACAGGATCTTATATGCAGTGATAATGATATATGGAATTATCTTTTCTCCAATCAGAATTCCGAAAACACCACCAGTTAATGTCGCAAGGATCGCATACCAGAGATATTTTCCAACAATTGAAGCATTTCCATATCCGAGAGCCTTCAAAGTACCGATCTGCGTTCTCTCCTCCTCTACCATTCGTGTCATTGTTGTCAGACTGATCAATGCTGCAACAAGGAAGAAAATGAGTGGGAACACTTTACCGATTGCCCGCATACGGTCTGCATTATCTCCGTATCCACTGTATTCTGTCAGATTGTTCCGATCATAAACATACCACTTTGGCTTTTCAAGATCATCAATCTTCTGCTGTGCTTTCGCAAGCTCTTCTCTTGCTTCTGTAATCTGCCGCTCTCCATCTTCAATCTTCTTCTGAGCTTCTATACGACCTTCCTCATACACTGCCCAACCGTCTTCCAGCTCCTTTGTTCCGCTGCTTAACTGCTGCTGTGCCTCCTCAATCTTCTTCTGTCCCTCACTGATCTGCTGCCATCCGCTGTCAATCTGCTGCTGACCGGATGTAATCTGCGCCTTTGCCTGATCTATCTGCCGACTTGCGGTAAGGATTGCAGCATCTCCCTGTGTCAACACATCCGTCAGTTTCTGTATATTATCCTGCAATACCGGAATACCTTCTTCAATCTGAGCTATCCCGGCTTCAACTGCTGGAAGCCCTTCGTTAATCTGCGTCAATCCGGCTTCGATCTTTGTCTGGTTTTTCTGAATCTCCGCTTCGGCAGCTTTCGCCTCCAGTTCCATTTTATCCAGATTTGCTTTCAATTCAGTCAACTTCTCTTCCATTGCTGTTTTTTCAGCTTCCAACTGTTCTAACTGAGCCTTTAATTCCGGATCTTCTTCTCCTGCTTCCTGCTTCCGGTCGTATTCTTCTTTCAGTGCCTCATAGTTCTGTAAAAGAAGTTCATACTGTGTATTTAGTTCTTCATAAGACTTTTTCAACGGCTGATAAATCTGCTGATACGCAGACTGATAGTCTTCTGCCTGTTGCTGCAATTCTTCCTTTGCTTTCAGAAGCTCGTCTTTCTTTTGCTGCATCTGTGTCTGTTGCGCTAAAAGTTCTTGTCTCTGATCTTCCAGACTTTCTTCCTGCTCTTTTAGTTGTGCCAGCTGATTTCTTAATGTTGTAAGTGCAATCTGTTTTTCGCTAAGTTTCTGTGCACCCTGCTCAACTTGTGCTTTGGACTGATCCAGCTCCTTTTGCTTTGATATCAGAAGATTTCTCGACTGCTCCAGTTCAAGCTTCGAAGCTGCCAGCTGATTTCTTCCTCGTTCAAGTTCTTTCTGCGCTGCATCAAGTTTCTCTCTTGCACTTGCAAGTTCTTCTTCCGCCTCTTTTTTTCCATCCGCCAGATCCTGCTCTGCCTGAGCTAACTCATCTTGTGCTTCATCCACTTTTTCCTGCGCTGTCGAAGTAATCTCATCATATCTGGCCTGTTCTCTTTCCGCTTTAATTGCCTGAACCTTTTTCAGCACAGAATCCACATGTTCTTCATATTCTTTCGTAAATGCAGTCGCTTCCTTTGCACCTTCAACCTGCACTGTAATCTCTGTATACACATCTAATGAAAATGCTTTCTCCGGAACGCAAAGAAAGGCACTGACACTTCCATTTCCAATTGTTGTACTGCCTCTGTGAAATGCAATATACTCCGGACTGCTGACCGTACCAACAATGGTAAATGTATCTGTCTTAAGTGTATCTTCCAAAGAATCCGAAGTCCCACTCGATAATGTGATCTTATCCCCAATCTTCAGATTCTTTCCATCCAGATAATCTGCATCTATTACACATTCATTTTCCTTTTCCGGAAGCCTGCCATCTTCTAACTGAACTTGATTCATCTTATCCTGGAGCGCCATAACATGAACTGCTACCTGGTTTCCCCGAATCGTACAAAGTACATCTGTTGCATAGCTTCCTTCTGCATCCAATACACCATCCACAGCACGAATTGCATCCAGATCATCTTTTGTCAGTCCCATTGTACTCATTACCTGAATATCCATCAGGTTCTTCTCATCGAAATATGCATCTCCTGAATATCTCATATCCGGCTCTGATGCACGGATTCCGGAAAAGAATGCACATCCTATCGCAACAATAAAGAAAATGGATAAAAAACGTCCAAGGCTATGACGGATCTCCATATAAAAGTTTTTTCGTAATGCTTTCTTCATCCACATCCCCTACCATTCAATTTCATCAATCGAAGTCGGATTCTCATTAGATTCTATTCTTGCTACCTGTCCATTTTTTATATGAATCAATCGATCTGCCATCGGCGCAAGTGCCTGATTATGTGTAATGATAATAACTGTCATTCCCTTTTCTCTACACATATTCTGAAGTAATTTCAAAATTGATTTTCCTGTATTGTAATCCAATGCACCTGTTGGCTCATCACAAAGCAAAAGCTTTGGGTTCTTCGCTAATGCTCTCGCGATTGAAACTCGCTGCTGCTCACCGCCGGAAAGCTGTGCCGGAAAATTATTCTTCCGTTCCCCCAGACCAACTTCCTCCAAAACTGCCTGTGCATCCAACGGATCCTTACTGATCTGCAATGCAAGCTCAACATTTTCCAATGCGGTCAGATTCGGCACAAGATTATAAAACTGAAAAACAAATCCGATGTCATCTCTGCGGTATCCTGTCAGCTGTTTGGAATTATAAGCTGTAATATCTTTTCCATCTACATACAGCTTCCCGCTTGTTGCCGTATCCATTCCGCCGAGAATATTAAGCACAGTTGTCTTACCTGCACCACTTGGTCCAACGATTACAACAAGTTCTCCCTGCTCAATCGAAAAGCTGATGTGATCCACTGCATGAATCTCAACTTCACCCATTTTATAAGTTTTCGTGATATCCTGCACTTTAACGAATTCCTTCATCTACATTCTCCTGACTCTTTTTCTCTTCTTCTGCATCTCTCCTGGCAAGCAGTCTGTTGCTCTTTTCTTCGATTCTCTACAGGCGCAGTTTCTCCCACTCTTCTCCTGCACCAAATGTTTCATGAAAACGTTCCGGAAGCGGTGTATCCTGGAATAATTTCTTCTGATACTGTACGATCAGACTCGCAGCTAACGGCACTGCACCTGAATATTGCCGTTTCAAAACCTTACAATATTTCTGACATAACGGATCTGGCTTTACACTCATCACTATGTCATGCAATGAATCGTATTTCCCCACTGCCTTCATCCCAAGAAACAACGCTTTTCGCTTTCCAGATGTCGGTGCCAGAAACAGCTTATGATAAAAAACCATCCCTTTTAATGCCTTATAGATCTGCTCGGCTGTTACATCTTTGAAAAATGGTGCGATCACTTCCGCATACTCCATCTTCGGCTGAATGTGCTTTGCTGTCAGATAGCGCAAAGGATCATGATAATCTTCCGTCAGCATCATTCGATCCAGTTCCATCTCAATCTCATTGTGTGAAACTCTTCCGACCTGCATAATTTTTTCAACATAAGGATGGCATTCACTGTCTAAAGCAAAATGACAGATAAATCCATAAATATATGCACGCGCCGCTGCCGGATCTTTTGCTTTCTCAATCACTTCAACAGCATGATGGAAAAACTCATCGGCAAATTGTTCATGAAGTGTATGCCCCTGTTCATTCACCGGATCTTTCTTTAATGCATTATAATAAAATAAGATATCCGGTCCATGTAACCCAATATCAAACAACTCTCTATGCGCTTCTATAGAATTCTGAAGGGGTCTTGGAAGTGCGCTGAGCACCTCTTTTCCGAATTTATAATGTGCGTATGTTGTTGGCATAAGAAACCTCTCCTTTTTCCGAATTTTCTTGTTAAGATTTATAATTACTCATATTATTATATTAACACATTCTTCCCTGTCTGACAGTAATTATCTTTATAAAAAATATGTGAAATGACATTAAAAATGCTAAATTTTTACTGCTTTTTCACTTCTTTTAACGCAATAATCACTTGACATTTATATTTCTTTTTACTATATTAGTATGTACAGCACACAAGAGAATGTGTCTGTTACAGTAGAGAGTATTTATTACTCTACCCTGATCAGGGCTTGTACTGGTTTCGACAGGGATCTCGAAGATGGAGAAGCTATCCGTAGGCTGATGCGTTAAATCGCAAACTTAAAATTAAACGCTAACGATAATTTCGAATTAGCTGCAGCCTAAATGCTGCATGTCAGCCCTGAAGCACTCACACTTTAGGAATCTGGCACCGACTATGTGAGAAACGATGACGGCAAAGCTTTGAGCTGTCAGGCGTATTATGAAGCTACTAAACCCGTAAGGATGTTAGTTTTCGTACGGCAGAGGGAATGTCAAATAACTGACTATGATAGTAGAAGTACATGGGACAGGTTTTTGGACGCGGGTTCGATTCCCGCCAGGTCCACTTTTTAATGAAAAGTGTGAAGACTTTAAAATAACGGCATTATATCTCGTAAGATGAGATGCAATGCCGTTATTTTTTGAATAATATCCTTGCCTCCAAATGGAATGCATAAAACAAAAAACTCTGAGATTCTTGCAAATATTGACTTCACAAAAATCTCAGAGAAAAAATAATGCCGCAGACCGGAATCGAACCGGTACGGGTATCACTACCCACGGGATTTTAAGTCCCGGGCGTCTGCCAGTTCCGCCACTGCGGCATTCCTCAAAATGCTCTCGCATCTTGAACGACCCAGAAGAGACTCGAACTCTCGACCTCCGCCGTGACAGGGCGGCGCTCTAACCAACTGAGCCACTGGGCCAAATATTTAATTGTCAGCTCGCTGCCCCTTACTACTTCCAAGCAGTCTAGCTAAATGGACCTTCGGGGACTCGAACCCAGGACCGACCGGTTATGAGCCGGTTGCTCTAACCAACTGAGCTAAAGGTCCAATTGATTATTTCTGTTCCTAAGAACAAGCCGATGATCGGACTCGAACCGATAACCTGCTGATTACAAATCAGCTGCTCT
>OBKN01000987.1_pt1 | contig 11070 bp, 17 predicted proteins | sample 1519931 | NCBI WGS metagenome assembly OBKN01 (sample SAMN04209254, study PRJEB22552) | human gut metagenome | biome: gut; material: feces | host: Homo sapiens | place: USA: Oklahoma
TCACGGGAACCACGCTCACGTCCAAGCCACGACGCTTGTCGTCGCGGTAGTTGACATCTCCGCCCCCATATGCTTGGCGACGGCCTTTATGTCGGCAATGTCCCAGTCGATGGACCAGGCCTTGTCCGCGATGGTGTTCCTGCCGCTTATGTCGCCGGCGTCGAAGACGCCCAGTATCCCCGACGTCTCGTCAAGCTTGTCCCTGGCCTCCTCCATTAGCCTTACGGCCTTTCGGGAGTCGATGTCATTGCGCATAACGGTCTCCTTTCCTTGAAGGAGGCCATGCGTCCCGGCGCGGAATCGCCCTACAGGATGGCGCTGAATATGATGCTGTCCGTGGTGAAGTCCCATATGCCGTTATCCGCCGTATGGGACTCCTTCGGAGCCTCGCGGACCACCTATTCCCGGCCCTTCGCCTCGTAGACGCCCCTCCAGCGGACCTCCCGCGAGTCCCCGGACACCCGGACGACCTCGATGGCGCCGTCGGCGATGGTCGCCTCCATCCGGCCGTCCGGGGTCCTCCGCTCCCAGGTGCCCGCCAGTCCATCCGGCAACCGGTCGGAGTCGGTGGCGGCATCGGGCTTCTCGGTCGCCAATTCGACCAATGCGAGCGCCACGCCCGCCAGCGCGGCCACGACGAAAATCCACTTGACGACTTCCATGCCCTTATTCCCCTCCCAAGCGTTTTTCGATGGCCTCGCGCAGTTCGCGCCCGGTCGGTCCCAGGGACCAGATGACGCAATCCATCGCGATCCCGCGGCCCCGCGCGTATTCCGTGTCCGCATCCTCCGACTCCCAGATGGCGTGGGTGGAGCCGTATATCCAGTCCTCCACGTCCGCTTGGGGCAGTTCGAGGCACCGGCGCATGACCTCCCCGTAGCCGTCGTACATCCCGCGCTCGCGTTCGTCGCCCAGCATGTAGGCGTTGTCGGCGGCCGCGTCACGGAGCGGCCTCAGCCGGTCGCAAAGCTCCAGTCCGTTCATCACTCGTCCCTCGGCATGGTGTGCGCGGCGTCCAGATATTCGACGCCGTCGTGGACCCAGTAGCGGGCTTTGATGGTGGCGGGGTCGTGGATTTCCCCGAACCAGTCGGCCTGTTCCTCCGGCCCCATGGCGTTGACGGCCTCCCACAGGTCGTCCATGAACGCGTCCCAAGCGGTCTCGGGGTCGTCGTCCTGTTCGAGCAAACCGAAGTAACGGTCCCGCAGTGGTTCGGGGGAGCAGGTATCCGGCGAACCGGTCGTCGTCCAGCATGGACCAGTCCTGCACGGCGACGTTGCCGAGCCCGGCGACTGGGATTTCGAGGATCCGGCTGTCGGTGTTCGGCCACTTGCGGTCCTTGACGAATTCCACAGTGTCCATGGTGGTCACTCCTCCGGTGCACTGGGCGATGAGGTCGCCCACGCCGTCGCCGTAATCGCCCTCGCCTTCGAAGTCGTGGTGGATGGACTCCAGCGGGTCATGCTCCCTGATGCCGTCGGCGTCCGCATATAGCGTGCCCAGTACGACGGCCGGATACCCGTCCTGCACGTTGAACACAGCCACCTGTCCGTTCGTGAACTCGACGAGCACGGTGTCGTCCGGGCACATGCCGGTGGCGACGTTCGCGTCCGTGACCTCCGGATGCCGGGTGAATGCGAATGCCAAATCGTACAGATTGATGTCTTCCATGATCGGCTCCTATTCCTTTTTTTCGGTTCCACCGGAGCCATGCGTCCCGGAACGGGCTCAGTCGAACCAGTGCCGACGTCGCTGATGGACGTGCCAATCGTTCCAGTCGGGTCCGCACGCGATGAGACGGCGCGGACGGTTTTATAGGTACGGGGCATGTTTTCACCCTCTCCGATCACCCGTTTTCCTTCCGCCCCGTCCGGCTCAGCTCGAAGCCATCGAGATGCAGTTGGAGCAGGCTCACATACCGCCCGTCCTCGATGTCATCCTTCGGTTTCGCGTACAGGGCTTCGTTCAGGACGGCGACCGGCAGTCCGGTGTGCTCCTCCCGTTCGATATGGAAGGGGATTTCCTCCTGTCCGCGCGCATTCTTCCGGACGGCCCAGCCGTAGTCGCCCACCTGCGGTTGGTCGGACGGGTCGTCGTCATCCGTGTCCACGTAAGTGAGGTGGAACGGCAGTTGCGGCGGATTGGGAACGTTTTTCAACGGGGCAAGTTCGGCTCCAGCCTGTCGGGCGTGCTGTTGGCAGACGCCGCTGTAACCGTCCCCGTCGCCATAATCGGGCCAATGGCGTATCGCCACGATGGGCCTGCCGCACGGGTGCATCCACCCGTCCGAGTCGACCATGGTATGGGCGCAGCCCATGTCGATGAGTTCCTTGAGATTCAGCATTGCCATGTTCCTCCTTTAGTTTCATTCGCCCACGGCGGCGGCGATACGCCCGCCCAGCCTGCCGTGTCCGACCGCACGCGTTCCCGGATACCAGAACGCCCAGTCGCCGCCACGCCTGTGGAGCTCGTGGAGTATCGGCGCGTAGCCCGGCACGCCGGACATGAGCAGCAGCGTCCGGCGCGGGAGCCGGGGGTTCGCGCCGAGCCATGCCATGATGTCCGAGACCACGTGCGAGGCGTTCGACGCCTGATAGCGGCGTGGCGGCAGGTAGAGGTCGTCGCCCATAAGGTCGTAGCAGTCCACGTCCACATACCGCCCCTTGAACAGTTCCGCCTGCACGCCCACGTAGCCGCCCAAGTCCACGACCGTCCAATTCGGTGGGACTAGCCGTGAGGCGGGCGCGTACAGGTCGGTGAAGCACAGGAAATCCTCGTCGATCTCGATGGACTCCATCCGCTCGTACCAGCCGCACACCTGCTTCAGGTCGAGCCGTCCGCCAAGCGCCGCGTACTCGTCCGCGTTCACGGCTATTCCTCCCCCGCGCACCAGACGCACCAGCCCGGGACCGCGCTTTCGCAGTCCTCATTGAGCAGGACGCCGCATCCCGTGCAGTAGTCGTACATGTCGGAGCTCCAGGCCTGCCCGCATATCGCGCCCGCATCCGGGGACGTCAGGGTCCAGTCGGCCCTCACCTCGGCCTGCGGGAGGTCGAAGCCGCCACGGCCGTAGGCGTAGTTTTTCGCCGTCTTGACTAGCAGGTCGAGGTCCGCGCCCGTGCGGGGCGCGCCCAGCACGTCCTCCGTCACGTCGCAGCCATCCCAGACCGTGATGTCCAGCGTCCGCCCGTTATCGTCCGTATAAATCAATGGTTCAATCCTTTCTCAGCACGGCCAGCACGTCGTCGACACAGGAGGATCTCACGGCCGGCAGCCGCGAGTCCGTGCAACGCTCCGCCAACGCGGGCGGCAATACCGCATGTCCGACCGGCACCGGCCTGCCGTCCCCGCCGTGGAGCAGATGCTCCGGGCAGATGCAGACCGGCTCGCCCAGCCGGCCGTCCTCCCATGCCTGGTCGAGGGGCCAGTACGGGTCCGACCACCACTCGGCCTCGTCGCCGTCGTATTCGTTCCCGCAGTCCGGGTAGGCGCAGACGGGACGATGAAAATGCCTGATGCCGTATCGCATGACGTTCTCCGGCTCCCCTCTAGCAGTTGGGGCAATACCCAGGATCGCCCTCGTATGCATCGTCCAGGAATGCGCCGCACTCACTGCAACGTTCTTCTTCGCACCAACACTTGTTCGGCGCCTGTCCGCAGAATGGGCACCTGTACCAGATGTCCTCCGCGATGGCCTCCGGGTCGGCCGGATCGTATTCGTGCGTCCAATCCGGCTCGGGCATGGTCTTGTATTCGTACGGATTGTCCGACCATGCGGCGACGGAAACCTTGCCGTCGTCTACGATGATGCGGGCGAGGCCGGTCTGTTCGCCGTCGAACTGGTCGCGCAGACCGCATTCCAGCACGCCGCTCTCCAGTCGCATCCAGTCGCCCTCGTATTCGAGAGCCTTCTTGATTCCAGCCAACACTCCCATATCAATCCAGCCTTTCAACCCATGTGATGTCAATATCCGCTCCATGCGTCCCGGACACGCTGGAAATCAGTCGGCCACATACAGGACGGCGGAATTCGGAATCACGAGGTGATGTCCCGTCAGGGTCCGGATGGTCTGCGAGACTTCCCCGTGCTCAGGCTCCGTCCACCCGTCCGGACTGGTGACGACGGTGCCGTCCGCCAGCGTCCAGCGATGGACGCGGACGCCGGTCAGGTCGAACAGCGAGGCATGGTCGGTGTATGGGAACGGCCGCGCCACCTCGCGCTCGCGGTAACACCCGCTCTCCTCCCAGACCCCCAGCAGCCTCTCGCTGTCGCAAGAGGCAAGCTCCTCCCCCGACAGCGGGCGCGGCGCGGACACAACGCCCAGACCGACGCCTTTGGCGAGAAGCCCCATGCCCGCGCGTTCGGCATCCCGCTTCCGCAGGCCGGCCATGCGGTCATTCCAAGCCGCGATGGCCTGCACCAAGGAAGGCGTCGGCCTTGCCATCCGTCCGCAGTCCGGGCATTCGAGCCTGCACTCCTCCGGCTTCAGCACCGGCGTGCCGCCGCAGACGCACGGGTCCACGCGCGTGGCGATGCCGCACATGCGGGACCACTCCTTTTTGGCGGCCCTTTCCGCGGTCTCCTTGTCAGACTCCCCGTCGCCGCATTCGGCGACAAGATCGATACGGGGCGCGAAGCCCTCAAGGGAACAGCCGTTTTCGCAGGTGGGGGGATTGTCGTAAGACTGTTCGACATGCAGTCGGCCGTTACATTCCCGACTATCGACCTCCCCGGCCACCCGGCCTCCGCATACGGGGCACGCGCCCCATTCGATGTTCTCCGTCATCATCGGCTCCTTTCCGTTCTTCCGCCGCCTTCCATGCGTCCCGGCCGCGACGCATGCGGCCGGGTATGGAATCCCTATCCGACGGCATCGATTGGGCCATGTTGACTTCCTCCCCCGCCTGAAGGCGGGGGATTCCTACTCCGCCAGCCTAATGGGGCATCGCGGTTCAGTGGGTTCCCGCTTCACGGGCGATCGCGTCGCGGCCGGCCGAGGCCAGCCTCCGTCTCACGTCGCCTCCACGGGCGTTTAAAGACTCCGCGAGTCCCGCGGCGTCGAGGATGTTCAATGCGGCGTTCCAGTCGCGGTCAAGGAACGCCCCACACCGGGGGCATTCCCACTCGCGCACGTTGAGCGGCTTCCTGCCGTCCCTGCGTCCGCATTGCGAGCAGACCTGGCTGCTCGGGCACCATCGGTCGATGTGGATGGCCTTGCGGCCCCATTGGGCGCAGAGCGCGTCGACCCTGTCGGTGAACGTCGACCATGCGGCGTCGGCCACGCTTTTGCCCATCCGGGTGCGCATGAGCCCTTTGACGCACAGGGTCTCCAAAGCGACGGCTTGGTTCTCGCCCGCCACCCTGGAGGCCAATTGGTACGCCAGGTCCCTGCGTTGGGCCCCGATACGGGCATACAGCCTCGCCTTGGCCTGTCTGGTCTTCGAATAGTTGTTCGAGCCGCGTTGACGACGGCTCAGCTCCTTGTCAAGCTTCCTTAGTCTGCGTTCGGCCCTGCGCAATGCCCTCAACGGGGCGACCTTCTCGCGCGTGCCGTCCGAATACACGATGGACGCCAACGACTCGAGGCCCATGTCGATGCCGCAGGCGTTGTGTCTTGGTGTCGGCGCGGGCTTTGGTTCCGTCTTGACGACGAAACTGGCCTCGTAGGTCCCGTCCGCATGCCGCATCACCGTCACGCCTGACGGCCTGGAGGGCAGATCCCTCGACCAACGGAGTCTGATCTCCCCGTCGATCTTCGGCAGGTCAAGGAACATCCATCGCGCGTTATGGTCGTGTCTGACGTGGAATCTGGCCGACCTGGTGAATGTGGCGGACTGCTCGCCGCAATGGCGGCTCTTGAACCGCGGATACCCCAACGGACGGCCCTTATGGTCGACGTGGCATCCATGCTTTTCGACATACCGGAGGAACGCGGAATACGCCTTCTCGCACTGGCGCAACGACTGCGCCAACGGCACGGCGGACACTTGGGTCAGCCATTCGAGCGCCTTCTCGGTCTTCGTCCTGTTGAACTTGGCGCTCAGCTCCGCGTAGGAGGGCCTCGACCGGTTGAAGTTCCAATCGGTCAGACGCTGCCGCACATACCAGTTCCAGGCGTATCGGCATGCGCCGAACAGGCGCGACAAGGCCATGCGTTGGCCCCTCGTGGGGTACGCGCGGTAGTTGTAACGCCTGACGGTCTCCATAATCCACTCCATGCGTCCCGAAGGCCCGGACCTCGACCACCCCCGCCCTGAAGGATGGGGCACGTTTTATCCCGGGTCGCCCAAGCCCGCGAACCGCATCCCGAACGCCTGCACCTGGTCGAGGACGCGCGCCGCGCCAGACGCAAGGCGGCCGACGCGGCCTATTACCAGGCGAACAAGGAGCGCATCGACCAGCGCAACAGGGCTTGGCGCGAGGCGAACAAAGAGGAGATGCGCCGGTACGACAAGGCGTACGCGGCCTCGCACCGCGAGGAGCGCCGCGAGGCCGCCCGCCGCTGGCAGGCCAGGTTCAAGGCCGAGCATGGCATCAGCTACTCCGCCTGGCGGCGCAGGCGCCTGAGGGAGATGGACCCGCAGACGGCCGCCAGCACGCCGCAGACGGCCGCGCCCGCGAGGAACGCGGGTGAGAACGGGCAGGCGGCGGCCGACAGCAGCATCAGGTCGGTCAGCGCCGCGTCGGCGGAACCCCACAGGTCCGGCCGGCGCCTGTGACGGGCCCGGCTCACAGCCAATCGCCCCCGATGACGTCGCCGGACGCGTCAAGCACGCCGTTTCCCACGAGCCAGTCGCGGATGTCCGCGTCGAGGGCGGCCCGCTCTCCTTCGGTCAGCCGCAGGTCGAAACGCCCATCCTCGTCGCCGAGAAGATAGACGCGCAGCTCCGCATGGACGGGGCCGCCCAACCGGCCGCGCGCCACCCAGCGCCAGTCGAGACGCGCGATGGCCAGTCCGTCGCGGTCCCCCACGCCGTACGCCCCGAGCGCGCCGCACCGACGCATCCATTCGTCCTCCATGCCGCCCGCATCCAGATCGGCCTCCCAGCCGTCCGGCGCCGTCAGCTCGTACGCATTCCATCTATTTAGTCCGAAATCCATATCCGGCCCCTTTCCTTCCGCCGACAGGCATGCGTCCCAGCCGAAAGACGGAAGGCCCCGTCGTATCCGTTATCGGATGCGACGGGGCCTTCCGTGTGGAATGGCGCCTACTTGCGCTTGCCGAGGATGGCGAGCGCGATGGCTCCCGCGGCGAGCACCACCACGGCCACCGCAACGACCGCCACTGCGACGCCGGTGGAGGCAAGCCCGTCCTTCGGGGATTCGGCCTTGGACGTGGCGTCCGACTGGCCCTTCGACGTGTTGGCATCGGACGGCTTGTCCGCGTCCGTCTTGCCGGAATCGTTGGAGCCATTGTCGGTCTTGCCGTCATCCTTTGATGGAGTATCGGTGCCGGACGGCTTATCCGTATCGGCCTTGCCGGAATCATCCTTCGACGGCTTGTCCGTGTCCGTCTTGCCGGAATCGTCGGATCCATTGTCGGTCTTGCCGGAATCGCCCTTGGATGGCGTATCGGACGGCTTGTCCGTGTCCGCCTTACCGGAGTCGTCGGACCCATTGTCCGTCTTGCCGGAATCATCTTTGGACGGAACGTCGGTGCCGGATGGCTTGTCTGTATCGTTCTTCGGAGTGTCCGGCTTCGTCGGAGTCGCATCCTGCTTGACCGGGGTCCACTGCGCGACCGCGGTCACGTCGGAGCCGTTGTCCTCGACGCTATCGCCGGATTCGACATTGTCGCCGTCGATGGTCCAGCCGTCGAACTCGTAGCCCTCGCGGGTCGGAACCGTATCGGTCACGTCGGTCGGCAGGTCGGAGTCCCCGTATTCGCCGTCGCCGCCGTTCACGTCATAGCGGAGCACATGCCTCGCCTCCCACTGCGGGTACAGGGTGGTGCCCTTCGCCACGTCGGACACGGTGTCACTCGGCTTGTAGGAGTCGCCGGTGCCGTCCGGATTGGTGGTCCAGACGATGAAACGGTAATGTTCCCTGGCGGGCTGAGGTGCCACGAACGGCGTGGTCTCGGTCTTGTCCTGGCCGTCCAATTTCACCTCCACATGGCGGGTGATGGGGACGTTCGCGCTGTTGCGGTGGAATTCGCCGCCGATGACCACGTTCCTGGCGATGATCTGCCCCTCGACGTTCTGGGACGCGTCCACATCGGCCTCGGGCGCGAGGATGACGGAGGAGGTGGCGCCCGCCGTGCCGACGCGGCCATGGTACTGGCCGTCCTCCGACTTGGAATCGGTCAGATTGTAGATGACCCCCTTATCCGTCCAGTGGGCGTATTCGGCATGGTTGATGCCATCCACGTCCAATTGCGGCAGGGTGATGTCATTCGCGCCTTCGGCGTCCACGTTCACGACGAGACGGGTCCTCTCCCCTAAAGTGGCGGTGACGCGGTTGCCTTGCAGTTCGGCCGCGTCGATGTCGAGATGGGCCTCGTCGCCGTCCGCCGTGATATGGCGGCGGTTCATGTCGGAGAAGTCGTGTGACGCGTTCGCCGGCGCGGTCTTGGCCCACTTGGCGGACAATGCGGTCATGTTTTTCTCCATGGCCTTCAGGTCAAGGTATTTGACCTTGGAGTCCCTGAGCACCCGTTCGGATTTCGGCAGGCTTCCGCCGGTCTGCATTTCCAGTTTGTTGCCGTTTACCGTCCAGCTGTTGCCGTTGTCGGTCTGGCCGATGTCGGTGGACGCGCCGAAGACGATCCTGGAGTCGGCGGGCAGGCTCACATTGATGCTGCCGTCGACCTTGCCCAGATAGCTGACCTCCGGCTCGTCCACGCCGGCCGCGTGGTTGCCGAACGCGGCGCCGACGTAGGCGTGCGCGGTGGCGATGTTGCCGTTCGTGTGGGCGTTCAGGCGGATGGAGTCGAAGCCGACGAGACCGAAGTTCGCCGCCTCCCCCAAATCGCCGCCCAACAGGTCAACGGTCTCGTCGGTCGTGAACGTATTGGCCTTGTCCACTGCGATCGGCGTGCCGATGGCGGCGGCGCTCGCAACGCCCGCCGATGCGAGCATGGCGAGCGACGCCAATGCGGCCACAGCCGCCGTCCCTCTGATGTTGTCCGAAATCATGTTCCTCCCGTTTCGGGTCGTACTGTCTTCTCCGGGCGGCGGGAAGCCGTCCGGAGAATGGCATGCGTCCCGGGGAGGCGTCAGTACCGGTCCACCCTCGGTTCGACCGGCAGTCCGTCCGCGCCGAACAGGGCGACGCACGCGGTCCGCTGGCCGTCAGGAGCCGTGATGTGGCGGACGAACAGCGTTGCCTGGGCGAGGCCGTCGCCGTCCCGAACCGTCAGGCGGGTGAAGCCCTCCCTATGGAACGGACGCGCCCCGTCCTTGAGCGCGGCGTCGACGCCGAAGACGTCGGAAAGCACCTGGGCGGGCGTCTCCGGGATCGGCGGATGATGGGTTGCAATCCAGGCCTCCAGCGCGATTCCAAGGACGAAGGCCGCCACGCCAGCCCCCACCGCGGCCGGCGTCGACACCGACGAGGTTGGCAACGAGGCCCACCCGGCAATGCCCACGGGGACGAGCAACGCCGTCAGGATGCCCACCCACCACGGGTGGAGGTCGAACCGCCGCTCCCTGGCGCTCCAGTCCGTCAGCGGAACCAGCAGTCCGGCCCGCGCCAGCGTCCGGGCCGCCTCGTCCATATCCAGGGGCTCCACCATGCGCAGCCTGAGCGCTTCAGTATTCTCGGTCATTGTGATTCCTTTCCTTTTCCTGGTATCCAAACTCCATCGGCGTGCGTTCCCGGCACCGCGAGGGACAGCCTTCTCGCCGGCGTCGCGCATTCCAGCCGGACGCGTCCCATGTAGGCGTACGCGGCGACGGACCGGCCGTTTCTCCCTTCGAGCATGGCGGCGCACTCGTCCGCGCCGAACGCGTCCCACGCGCCGGACAGGACGAGCCATTCGGCCATCAGGGCGTCGGACGGGTGGAGCCGCCCCGTGGCGCCCGGCCAGGTATGGCGGTCGATTCCGGTCGGACGGGGGCGCGGGACGCCCAGCCGTCCGGCCGGTACGCCGTACAGGAGCGCCATGCTCTCGACCATCCGCCGGTCCGGGCACGACTCGTCGCGTTCGTAGCGCCCCAGCAGGGAGACGGACAGGTCAAGCGCCCGCGCGGCCTGTCTCTGCGTCAGTCCGGCGCTCCGGCGGGCCTTGGCGTACATGTTCACGACAGCATGCGCCCCATGGGCACGCCGACGCCGATGGCGGGAGCGGCCCTGTGGACCCGCTCCGCCATATCCTCGTCCGGCCGGGAGCGTTTCAAACGGGCCAGACGGCGGCGCTCCCAGAGCCGCCCCCGCACGCCCGGAAGATACCGGGCCGGCACCAGCGGCGGGTCGGGATGCCCTTTGCCCGTCGGGTCGCCATGGCCGGCGGCGATGGACTCGAGGCGTTCCAGGTCGCCCGGCGCGGGGCGGTGGTGCCTGAGGCCGCGGATGTACTCGCCGCCGCGCCAGCGCCAGAGGCACTCCTGCGCCCATTCCGGGTCGTCCGCCATGCGGGTCGCGTCCTGCAGGTCAATGCCCCATTCGCGCCAGACCCGGTCGCGGTCGAGTCCGGACAGTGGGGTGGTTCCGTCTTCGTCATCGTATGAATTCGTCATATCCGGGCTTATGCGTCGCGGGGAAAAGATTGACTTCCTCCAAGCCGTTTGCGGCGGCGCTCGGCGGCAAGCCGCGACGGACGCCTGTCGCGTTCGAGCCATGCGGCGTATTTCGCCCTCATGCCGGCAAGCTCGGTCTTGCCGGGTTCTCCCACGTCGGAATGGCGGGACTCGAACCCGCGGCCTCGCGGCCCCCAGCCGCGCGCGCTGCCAACTGCGCCACATTCCGAAACCGTCGTCATCCTCCCCCGGAGCCGAAGCCCCGATGGGCCAAAAAGGAGGATGGCGGCGTCGCACGCCGGCCGGGACTCGAACCCGGATCGACGGTTTTGGAGACCGCCGTGCTTGCCATTGCACCACCGACGCAAGGGGAGGCGTCCATGACGCCGC
>OBKN01000995.1_pt1 | contig 10975 bp, 9 predicted proteins | sample 1519931 | NCBI WGS metagenome assembly OBKN01 (sample SAMN04209254, study PRJEB22552) | human gut metagenome | biome: gut; material: feces | host: Homo sapiens | place: USA: Oklahoma
AAACATGAAAAGCTATATAGTCTATATCATAAGAAGCGGCGCGACAAAGGAGGAGACCGAGGGAAAATATATCGGTCACACCGACGTTGAGCTCAGCGAAGAGGGCAGAAAACAGCTCGAGAATATGCGCTTTGAGCTTGTCTATCCGCCCGTCGGCGCGGTCATATCGAGTCCGCTCAAGCGCTGCACCGACACCGCGGCGATACTCTATCCCGACAACAAGTGCATTACTATAGATTCGCTCATAGAGTGCAACTTCGGCGAGTTCGAGGGCAAGGATGCGGAGGAGCTCAAAGACTATCCGATGTTCCCGCGCTGGCTCGCCGGCGAGCAGGGCGTTGAGCCGCCGTTCGGCGAGAGCAACGAGGCGTTCGCGAAGCGCGTGTGCGAGGGATTCATAAAAATAATCGACGGTCTGATAAAGACCGAGACCGACCGCGCGGCGATAGTCACACACGGCGGCGTGATGATGGCACTGCTCACAAACTTCGGTCTGCCCCAGCTGCCGATGCACGAGTGGATAACTCCGAACGGCTGCGGCTACACTCTGCGCATAACCCCGTCGCTGTGGATGCGCGGGCACAAGCTGGAGGTCGTCTACGAGTTCCCGTATGAGAAGAACGACGAGGACGGCGAAGAAGAATAAAATTTGACGGGAGGCGGCAATATGCAGTACAGAACCATAAGAGCGGCGGCGAGCGCCGAGTTCGTTGAAAAGCGTTCGCGGTTCATCGGCTATATATCGCCCGTCACGACTCAGCAGGACGCGATAGCGTTCATCGATTCGATAAAGTCGAAGCACTGGGACGCGACGCACAATGTCCCGGCATATATAATCAGAAATGGCAACATCTGCCGCTTTTCGGATGACGGCGAGCCTCAGGGCACGGCGGGAATGCCGGCACTCAATGTCCTGCAAAAAGAAGAGCTGACCGACTGCGTTCTGGTTGTCACCCGATATTTCGGCGGAATACTTTTAGGCGGCGGGGGGCTCGTCAGAGCCTATTCGCACGCGGCGAAAATCGCAGTTGACGCGGGGGGAATAGTGACCCGCGCGGAGTGCAGCATGGTGAAAATCCGCTGTGACTACACATTCTACGGGCGGCTTGCCTCGCTTATCCCGGAGCAGGGCGGCATAGTCGAGGACACGGCGTTCGAGGACGTGGTGACGGTGAAAATGAGAATACCGCAGGAGCTTGAGCCTGCGTTTGAGGCGCGGCTCGTTGACCTTAGCAACGGCACTTGCCGCGGAGAAATAACAGACACGGTTTTTGCGGATATAGACTGAGGAGGAGAAAAATGAAGATACTTTTTCAGGGCGATTCGATAACGGACGGCAACAGATACAAAGAGCCCGAACGCCGCCACGATCTCAACCATCAGATAGGGCACAGCTACGCATTTATTGTCAGCGGTATGCTCGGCGCGGAATATCCGGATGCCGGACTGAAATTTGTAAACCGAGGCATTTCCGGCGACACGACGCGCGGACTGCTCCGCCGCTGGCGTGAGGATGCGCTCGATATAGAGCCGGATGTTTTGAGCCTGCTCATCGGCACGAACGACTGCTTCCTTGAGGGCGAAAATCATGTTGAGCCAGAGGAATACGAAAAGAATCTCGAAAGCATACTCTCGCAGTCGTTTGAAACGAACGGGGAGCTGAAAGTGTTTCTCATGGAGCCGTTCTTCCTGCCGACAAAAGACAGATTCAAGGCGGAAGAGAATACTTGCCGCGAAGAGATAGGCAGATATTCGCAAATCTGCCGCCGCATTGCCGAAAAGGACGGCAGGATATTTTTTATCCAGCTTCAGCATCTGTTCGACGAAGCAGCAGAGGGACGTGACTGCGCCTACTGGATTTGGGACGGCATCCACCCGACGGAGAGCGGGCACGCGCTGATAGCACGCGAGTGGATAAAAGCATTCAAGGCGATGTTTGAATAAAAATCTAAACCAAACAAAAAATCCTCCGTATGAATCCATACGGAGGATAACTTTTTTGCTTTGATTATTTCTCGGCGGCTGCGGCGGTTCTTCTTGCCTGGAGCGCGTCGGATATCTCCTGCTTCTTCTTGCCGACGATATCGTATTTGAATATCGGAACAGCGGAGAGCAGGGAGAGAATGCCGGGGACAACGGCATAGGCGAAGAACACGATGTCCTTTGTCTTTGTCGCGAATCCGGCGGCGGTGCCTGCGGCGATTTCGCGCACGGTGTCCGAATAGCCGGAGACCTGAACGAACACGAGGCCGAGTGCCGTGCCGAGCGCAAGGCATATTTTAATAGTCAGCGTGAGTACCGAATATGCTGTGCCCTCCATGCGCTTGCCGGTCTCGTACTCATAGTAGTCAACGCAGTCGGCGGTCATTATCATGGGCATGAGGTTGACGGACGCAAACTGGAGACCCATGAGGAACAGCGAGAAGTAGAAGAGGACGGTGAGCACCATGTTGTCGGGGTTCGTGAACCAGAAGTGGGCTATCACGAACGAGAGCACGGATGCGATGAAGCCGTAGACCGAAAGTCCGATAAAGACCTTTTTCTCGTCGAGCTTCTTTATAAGGAACGGGCAGGCTGCCATGCTTATCATCGTGCCGATGGCGGTCGAGATGCCGAGGACTGCGACGAGGTTCTGCGAGCCGAGAAGAATGTTCGCCGCCTGAACCTGAATGCCCATTGCCATCTGGCGTCCGAAGCCGAGGAAATACGAGATTATGACGAGCATGAACGGCTTATTCGATTTGAGCGCGCCTATCATGTCCTTGAAAGATATCTTGTCGCCCGCGGTGTAGGGTACGCGCTCTTTGTTGAGAAGCGGGATAAGCCCGAACAGCACGCAGCCGAAAACGGCAGTGAGCACGGCGGTGAACAGATACTCGTTCGCTATCATGGGCAGGTCGGTTTCGCCGCTCTTGACGAGCACCTTGGAGCCGCCCGGGATTATAAGGCAGGCGATGGGCACTATCACGACGCAGGCGGAGAAGCCTATCTGCTTGAACGTGTTTGAGATGGAGACGACATTCGTGCGCTCCGTCGGGTCGGGAGTGAGGACGGATGCGATGCCCTGCGAGGGCACGTCGCCGAGGGTCATCGCGAAGCTCCAGAGAAGATAGGTCGCGAAGATCCATATGTAAGTTGCCGCTTTGTTCGTCTTGAACGGCACATCGATGAATACGACCGCGGACATGACGAGCAGGGGCAGGATCGACTTTGCAATCATCGATTTGAACTTGCCGTTTTTGCTCTTCGAGCGGTCGATCATATTGCCGACGAACGGGTCGAAAACTGCGGAGAGAATCTTCGCCACGAGCACGAGAATACCGACGACTGCGATGTCCGCGCCGAGAATCGAAGCGTCAAACTCCGCCTGATATGAATTCAGGAGTCCGACTATCGCCTGGAAGCCGAAAAGGCCGAGCGAATAGGCGGCAATTTCTTTGAAGTTCATATACTTTCCTTTTGATGAACTCATTGTTATTCCCCTTTCAGCAAGCCCCGAATCGTTCTTTACCGCAGATTCAAGGCTTTACTGTGCTAAATTGATTTTATTATAAACTGTGAATTTGCCCGTGTCAATATGGATGCTGTAATTTTTGCCGACAGATTTGACTCTTCTGTTGCACGTCGGTGCGCCGTTCGGCTTGACACTTGTCTTTATTAAATGTATAATTTACTATGAGTTAATATAACAGCAGGAGGATGAAATCAATGATTTCAAAGAAACTTTTCGGCACTCTTTCCGACGGCAGAGAGGTCGATATATACGAGCTCAAGAACGCAAACGGCGTCAGTGCGTCCGTTATTACATACGGCGCAACCTGGCAGTCGCTTTTTGCACCCGACAGAAACGGAAATTTTGAGGATGTTCTCATCGGCTTTGACGATCTCAAGGGTCATGTCGAGCGTTCGGACTATCAGGGTCAGATCGTCGGCAGATATGCTAATCGCATCTGCGGCGGACATTTTACCGTTAACGGCAAAGAAATTGATGTCATAAAGAACGAGAACGGCAAGACCTGCCTGCACGGCGGCGGCGAGTTTTCGCACGCTGTCTGGGCGGCAAAAGTCGAGGGCGAGAGCCTCGTTCTCGAATATAAAAGCGGCGAGGGCTCGAACGGATTCCCCGGCGAGATGAGCGCAAAGGTGACTTATACTCTTGATGACAGCAACGAGCTTTCGATTGCATATGAGGCTGTCTGCACAGAGGATACGCCGATAAACATGACGAATCACGCGTATTTCAATCTTGGCTCGTATAAGCGTCCGAACGTGCTCTCTCAGGAGCTTCGCCTGTCCGCGTCGCGCTACACTCCCATTGATGAGGACAGCATACCGACCGGCGAGATAAGAGATGTCACCGGCACGGCGTTTGATTTCAGACAGATGAAAGCTATCGGCAGGGATATAGATCAGGACGACGATCAGCTCATTATCGGATGCAACGGCTACGACCATAATTTCTGCATCGACGAGGGCACGCAGGGCGCGTTCGCGACTGCATATGACCCCGAGAGCGGGCGCGTTATGGAAGTTACTACGGATATGCCCGGCGTTCAGCTCTACACCGGCAACTTCCTCGACAAAATACCCGGCAAGGGCGGCACGCTGATGAACAAATATGCCGGCTTCTGCCTTGAGACCCAGTTCTATCCCGATTCTCCGAACCAGCCGAACTTCCCGTCCTGCATTTTCAAGGCGGGCGAAAAGTTCAGAAGCCGCACAAGCTTCAAATTCTCGGTAAAATAAATTTTTTCAGAGGCGTGTTTATGAATTCAACGGGTGCGCGGGCGCTAATAGATGTGCTGCTCGAACAGGGAGTCGATACGGTTTTCGGTTATCCCGGCAGTGCGGTGCTCGATATCTACGATGAACTTTACAAATGCGATAAAATTCGCCATATACTCACCTGCCACGAGCAGGCGGCGACTCACGCGGCGGACGGATACGCCCGCGCGACGGGCAGAACGGGAGTCGTTATTGCAACCTCGGGACCCGGTGCCACCAATCTCGTGACGGGCATCGCCGCAGCATACATGGATTCGAGCCCCGTTGTTGCGATAACGGGGAACGTCAAGACCTCGCTCCTCGGCAGCGACTCGTTTCAGGAGGTCGATATCGCGGGCGTTACGATGCCGGTGACGAAATATTCGTTCATCGCGTCGGGCGAGCGCGGAGTGGCGCAGGATGTCCGCGAGGCGTTCTCGATAGCGCAGTCCGGCAGAAAAGGTCCGGTTTTAGTGGATATCCCGGCGGATATCGCGGCTCAGAGCGAGGAATATGAACACGCGCCGAAGAGCGAGCCCACCCCGGCAAAAGAACCGGAGAAAGCCGAGCTCGAACGCGCGGCGCAGATGATAGAAAAAGCCAAAAGACCGCTTATCTATGTCGGCGGCGGGGCGATAAGCTCCGGCGCGTCGGACGCGCTGAAAACATTTGCTCAAAAACTGCATATCCCCGTCGCGTGTTCTATGATGGGGCTCGGCGCTTATCCGTGCTCGGCGGAGCTGTTCTTGGGGCTCGTCGGTATGCACGGAAACCCGGCGGCAAATATGGCGGCGTTAAACTGCGATTTACTCATTGCCGCGGGCGCGAGATTTTCAAACCGCGTCGCCGCGAGCAAAGAGAGCTTCGCCCCGAAGGCGAAGATAATACATATTGATATAGACGCGGCGGAGTTCGACAAAAATATAATTTCCGACGCCCACATTCTCGGCGATCTCGGAAAGACGCTCGAAAAGCTAAGTATTATGCTGCCGCCCGGTGAGAACTCCGAGTGGCTCGGCGAGATAGCCGAGTTCAAAAGGCAGATTCCGCGCCCGAAGCCCTATGCTCCGTACACGGTTCTGCACACTCTGAGCGAGCTGACGAAGGGCGAAGCGAATATAGTGACCGATGTCGGTCAGAATCAGATGTGGACGGCGCAGTACTATGATTTTGAACGCCCGCGTTCGCTGATAACCTCGGGCGGACTGGGCGCGATGGGCTTTGGCATGGGTGCAGCGATAGGCGCGGCACTCGGCAAACCCGAGCGAAAGACCGTTCTGATAACAGGGGACGGCGGACTCCATATGAGCCTGAGCGAGCTTGCAACGCTCAGCAGATATAATATCCCCGTCGTTGTTATAGTTATGAACAACGGCGTGCTCGGCATGGTGCGCCAGTGGCAGAAGGTGTTCTATGACGGACGCTTTTCCGCGACCCAGCCGGAGCGCGGGACGGATATAGCCGCCGTCGCAAAGGCGTTCGGCGTCAAGGGCATGAGAATAAAGAATCCGTCGCAGGCGAAGCGCGTTTTCAAAAAGGCGCTCTCGATGGACAAGCCCGTAGTTATAGACTGCCGCATCGACCCAGACTGCGCGGTGCTCCCGATGATACCGCCCGGCGGCGATATCACGACGGCTATCTACAAATAAGGAGAAATTATTATGACTCAGAAGCTGACCGTTTCGGCGCTTGTCCGAAACCGCTCGGGCGTTCTGCTCAGAGTGGCGGGACTTTTTGCGCGCCGCGGATATAATATACGAAGCCTCACGGTCTCCGAGACCGAGCATCCCGAGTTCTCGCGAATGACGGTTGTCTCTGAGGTCGAGCCGGAGCAGGTAAAACAGGTCGAGGCTCAGCTGTTGAAGCTCGAGGATGTCATAAAAGTGGCGCATCTCGAAGAGGGGAAGCTCGTTTCGAGCGAACTTCTGCTGATAAAAGTCCACTGCCTCAACAAAGACAGACCGCAGGTCCTAAAGACCGTCATAGCCTACGGCGCGAGGGTCAAGGACATCGGTCACACGATGCTAACGGCGGAGCTGACGGGAGAGCCGGAGCGAATAGATGCGTTTATCGCGGACATGAGCATCCACGGAATAGCCGAGCTTTCGCGCTCGGGCATAACCGCTCTTGAGAGCGGCGACACGGTCATAAACGACTGACACGGGAGGGAGAGAGTTGAAAAAAATCGAACTGCTCGATTCGACCCTGCGCGATGGCGCTCAGGGTGAGGGAATATCCTTTTCCGTCAACGACAGGCTGGAGATAGTCCGTGTGCTGGACGATCTCGGCATACCGATAATCGAGGCGGGCAACCCGACCTCCAATCCGCGCGAGCTTGAGTTTTTCGAGCGGGCGAGCAGGCTGTGGCTCAAAAATTCCCGCCTGTGCGCATTCGGTTCAACGCGGAGAAAGGGCGAGAGAGTCGAAGAGGACGCGGCGTGTGCCGCTCTGCTCAAGGCGGGAACCCCGTGCGTGTCGATAGTCGGCAAGAGCAGAAAAATCCAGGTCGAGGGCGTTTTGCAGACGAGCCTCGAAGAAAACCTTCTGATGATAGAGGAGACCTGCCGCTTTTTTAAAAATCACGGCAAATATGTCGTTTTCGACGCCGAGCACTTCTTTGACGGTATGTCGGACAATGACGGCTACGCGCTCGAAAGCCTGCGCGCGGCTCTGCGCGGCGGTGCGGACTGCCTGACGCTCTGCGACACGAACGGCGGCTCGTTCCCCGATTATATTGAAAAAATCACCGGCGAGGTCGTAAAAGCCTTTCCGGGTACAGATATAGGAATCCACACCCACAACGATTCGGACATGGCGTGCGCGGGCGCACTCATGGCGGTCAGAGCGGGCGCGAAGCAGGTGCAGGGCACATTTATCGGCTTCGGCGAGCGCTGCGGAAACGCGAGCCTGACTTCGATAATCCCGAACTTGCAGATAAAATCCGACTATGAGTGTATCCCGCAGGAGAATTTGAAAAATCTGACCTCATCGGCGATAAAGATAGCGTCGATAGCGAATGTAACTTTGCACAGGGATGTGCCGTTTGTCGGGCGCAGCGCATTCGCCCATAAAGCGGGAATGCACGCCGACGGCGTTTTGAAATTCAGCGAATCGTTCGAGCATATCGACCCCGAATCCGTCGGCAACAGAAGACGCTTCCTGCTTTCTGAAGTGACCGGCAAGGCGGCGGTGCTCAAAAAAATACAGAAGCTCTATCCCGATTTTGACAAGGATTCGCCGCAGGTCGCGGAGCTGCTCGATATCCTGAAGCAAAAAGAATACGAGGGCTATCAGTATGAGGGCGCGGATTCGTCGTTCGAGCTGATAGTTCACCGCCTCGTCAGAAAATACAAGCCGTTCTTCAATCTCATCAGCTACAAGGTGCTCGACGAGCTGCCCTATGACAATGACCACAGCGCAACCGCCACGATAAAGCTGAGCGTTGACGGCAGAGTCAGAATAGCGGCGTCGGACGGCGACGGCCCCGTCAATGCGCTCGACCGCGCTTTGCGTGAAGCGCTCGAGGTGTTCTACCCGTGCCTTAGAAAATTGAGACTCATCGACTACAAGGTTCGCGTCATGGAGCCGAAAGACGCCACGGCGGCGAGCGTCCGCGTTCTTATAACTTCGTCCGACGGCGAGGATATTTGGACAACTGTCGGCGTGTCGCAGGACGTTATCAACGCGAGCTGGATAGCGCTTGTCGATTCTATTGAGCATAAGCTCGTGAGCATGGGCGAGAATCTGCACAGGTAAATATACGAAATTTTGTAACAAAATGTTATTCCGCCATTCACACAAACTTTTGCGAATGGTTTATAATAATTACAATGGGTTCGTTTAAAACAAAGGAGAGGTACTTATGGCTAACGAAAAAATACTTGTCGTTGACGACGACGTTAATATCTGCGAACTGCTGCGCCTCTATCTTGAAAAAGAGGGCTACACAGTCAGCATAGTGAACGACGGCGAGAGCGCCGTGAAGAGCTTCGGCGAGATTCAGCCGGATCTGATGCTGCTTGATATCATGCTGCCCCGCCTCGACGGCTGGCAGGTCTGCCGCGAGATAAGAAAATTCTCGGACAAGCCGATAATCATGCTCACCGCAAAGGGCGAGACTTTTGATAAAGTTCTCGGTCTTGAGCTCGGCGCGGACGACTATGTCGTCAAGCCCTTCGATGCAAAGGAAGTTGTGGCGCGCGTCAAGGCAGTCCTCAGACGCAGCGCGGGCGCCCCGGCGGCGGATATAAAGCAGGTCGAATACGACAAGCTCAAAATAAATCTGACGAACTACGAGCTCTGGGTCGACGGCAAGCGCATCGACACTCCGCCCAAAGAGCTGGAGCTTATCTATCACCTTGCCAGCAACCCGAACAGGGTGTTCACCCGTGACCAGCTGCTCGACGAAGTCTGGGGCTTCGATTATTACGGCGATTCGAGAACGGTCGATGTCCATGTCAAGAGGCTCAGAGAGAAGCTCGAGGGCGTGTCCGACAAGTGGGAGCTCAAGACCGTCTGGAGCGTAGGCTACAAGTTTGAGACCAAGGATTGATGTGCATGAAAAAAGCACGCAAAAAGTTTGAAATAAAAGATGCAAAGAACGCAGGCTCGAGAACAAAAAGCTCGGGTCTGTTTCACCGTTACTTTTATGTGACGGTGCTGATACTGTTTATCGGCTTCACCATTCTCGGCTCGTCGTTGTTGATATTCATCGCGCGTTATCAGTCCGAAGAGAAGACGGCGCTTTTAAAGCAGAACGCGCAGACCGTCTCGCAGACTGCCGCGGCGCTTATTCAAAAAGGCTACTCGCTTGAAGAGAGCAACAAGAATTCTACTCTGCTCATGAGCGTTTCGACCGCCCAGCTCTCGCAGGCGATAGATGCGGACATCTATATATGCGACACCGACGGCAAGATAATCTGCTGTAAGGATATATGGCAGTCCAATCTCGTGATGTACATGGGCGAGTGCATAGTCCACAGCAAATATACAGTCCCCGAAACAGCTCTGTCGAAGCTCAGCAGCGGCGGATATACCGAAACGGGCACGCTCGGCGGAATGTACAAAAGCTCGCATTTTATAAGCGTTGAGCCGATAGTGGCATCCGGCAAGCTTTGCGGCGCGGTCATCGCTTCGCAGGATACGGATTCGCTGCACGAGCCTGTCAGGGCGATGCTCAAGATGTTCCTGTTCTCGGCAATTCTCGCGCTCGCGATAGCATTCGTTGCAACATATGTTATGACTTATCAGATGACAAAGCCCCTGCGCGAGATGTCGGCGGCGGCAAAGCAGTATGCAAAGGGCGATTTCAGCAACCGAATCTCGGTGCCCTATCATAAAGTGCTGGGCGGCGACGAGGACGAGGTCGCGGAGCTTGTGACGGCGTTCAACTCGATGGCGAACGCGCTTTCGGCTATCGAGACTTCGAGACGCAATTTCGTCGCGAATGTCTCGCACGAGTTAAAGACCCCGATGACCACTATCGGCGGATTCATAGACGGAATACTCGACGGCACGATAGATTCGTCGAAGAGCACATATTATCTCAGAATAGTCTCCGACGAGGTCAAGCGCCTTTCTCGCCTTGTCACGGGTATGCTCAATATGTCGAAGATAGAGGCGGGTCAGTTAAAAATCCAGCCCAAGGAGTTCGACATTTCGGCAATGACCTTCAAAACGATGCTCGGCTTCGAGCGCGCGATAGATGAAAAGAAGATAGAGATACGCGGCCTTGATAAGGTCGAGCCGCTCAACATCTGCGCCGACGAGGATATGATAAATCAGGTCGTATATAATCTTATCGACAACGCCGTGAAGTTCACGAACGAGGGCGGCTATATCGAGGTTGCAATAAAATCGGACAGCGAGAAGATGATATTCTCCGTCAAGAACAGCGGCAAGGGAATCTCGCGCGAAGAGGCGGGCAAAGTCTTTGAGCGCTTCTATAAAACGGACAAATCGCGCAGCTACGATGTCAAGGGAGCGGGTCTCGGACTGTATATAGTCAAGACCATAATCGATATGCACGGCGGTCAGATAACCGTCAACAGCGAGCCGGGCGAATATACGCAGTTCGTGTTCTGGCTTCCGCTGAGATGAATTTTTGCGGAAAAAAGTTGAATAAAAATCCAAAGGTTATTTACCCGACGTTCAAGAAATCGTAATATTGAAAGTCCATAATAGTGTCAAAAGATGAAGGATATCCCGAAGG
>OBKN01001004.1_pt1 | contig 10900 bp, 7 predicted proteins | sample 1519931 | NCBI WGS metagenome assembly OBKN01 (sample SAMN04209254, study PRJEB22552) | human gut metagenome | biome: gut; material: feces | host: Homo sapiens | place: USA: Oklahoma
GAGAGCCCCTTTCCATGCTTGTGGCGTGGCCGCCACCGGTTCGAATCAGACACTCACATTGTCGGCCTAATCCACGGATTCGCATGCAGCAGGGGCTCTCAATGTTTTTATGTCCTGCTCATATCGTCTCGTCGGCCGATTCCGACGTAAAACCGACGCAAATTTTTACGTCGGTTTTACGTCGGTTTTTTCGTATAATTTCATGTAATAAAGACCGACGATTCGCAAGGGAGGAGTAGGCAACCATGAAAGAATGTAGAACCGTCGAGTGGAAAGAGTCCGTCTCGAATTCGTTTCTTAAAACGGTAAGCGCCTTCGCCAATTACGGATCCGGCAGCATTGTTTTCGGCATCGCCGACGACGGTTCCGTCAAAGGCCTCGCCGACACAAGGGCGGCGTGCCTGGACATCGAAAACAAAATCAACGACTCCATCAATCCCACGCCGTTTTTCTCACTCACCGAAAACACGCGCAAGAAAACCGTCACCCTTGCCGTTGAAGAGGGGCCGAACAAGCCCTATCTCTATAGAGGGAAAGCTTACCGCAGGTCAGACACGGCAACCGTAGAAGTTGATAACGTCGAACTGCGCAGGCTCGTGCTCGCTGGCCAAAACATGCATTTCGAGGAACTGCCCTGCCACAAGCAAGATTTGACGTTTCATGCGCTCGAAGAAAAACTCGAAGCCGAGCACGTCGTGAAGGCGCTCAACGGAGACGTTCTGCGAACGTTCAACCTATTCAATTTCGAAGCGGGCTTCAACAACGCCGCGCTCATCGTTTCCGACCAGAACTCCTTCCCCGGAATCGACGTCGCGAGGTTCGGGGAAAACATCAACACCATTGCCGACCGTTCAACATTCGAAGGAATTTCCGTCATTGAGCAAATCGATGGCGCCTGCACAATGTTCGAGCGCTATTACAGCGTCGAGACGATCGAAGGCGCCCGTCGAGCCACGCATTATTCGATTCCCTATGAGGCATTCCGCGAAGCCGTCGCGAACGCCGTTGCGCATCGCACGTGGGACGTTAACGCGAAAATCAGAATCGCGATGCACCCCGACCGCATCGAAATTTCCTCGCCTGGCGGCCTGCCCGCAGGCCTTGGGCGCGACGAATATCTAAGGGGCTTCATTTCGCAGCTGCGCAACCCCATTCTTGCCAACGTGCTGTTCAGGCTCAACATCATCGAAATGTTCGGCACGGGAATCGTGCGTATTCGCAGTTCATATGCTGAATACGAGCAGAAACCCGAATTCGACGTAAGCGAAAACGCCGTGCGAGTCACGCTTCCCGTGACCGATGCGAGGTCCGCTTTGACCAGCGATGAAGAGCTAGTGTATCGATTCGTCAAGGAAGAAGGCTCGGCGGCGAGCGGACAAATTGTCGCGAACTTCGGGTTTGGCAAAGACAAGGCCGTGAAGCTTCTGCGATCGCTTGTCGAGAAGCGCTACGTAGAGAAAACGGGCACCGGCCGAGGAACGAAGTACCACGCATAGAAGCACTCGCGACCCATAGAGAAGCAGACGGAATCGGCGATTAGAGAACCGCCGGAGCGAACCTCCGTAGCAAAACCCCCACCGCAAACGAATGGCGGGCACCACATACGCGATGCCCGCCAGCTAGAGGGAAAGCCATGCGGAGCTTATAGGGAGGGAAGGGAAACTCCGCTGCTTAGACTATTTTTCATCCCAAGGCTTGTTCGCCGATGCCGAACGAGCGGCGATGCGGCCCCAAACCATGTTCTCGGCGTTGTTGCCACCGGAAATGCCGTAGGTGTGGCTCGCCATGTTGCCGAAGCAGCCAGCCGCATACAGGCGGCCAATGGGCTTATCGTCAAGGTCGAGCACCTGCGCGTTGACGTCCTTCTTCGGACCGCCGAGCGTCGAGCAGCCGCCGGGATAGAGGGGATACGCGTAATACGGCGGGGTCGAAACCGGCGCAAGCGTGGTTTCCGTACGCTGGAAATCGGGATCGCTGCCAGCAGCGCAGTAGCCGTTGTACTTCTCAATGGTCGCCTTCACGGCCTCTGCGTCAGGAACCTCGTCAACCTCGGCCATCTTCTTAATGAGCTCGTCAATCGTGTCGGCTTTCAGAATCCAGCCCTTCTGGATTTCGGCCGAATTGTCCTCACTCCAGCCAGGGTACTGGCCGCACTCCGCAGGAATATCGCTCAGCGTCATGCCGATGGTGGTCGATCCGCCAGGCGTGTTCAGAGTACCGCCCGCAGTAGCACCGAGCGGTCCTGCGTCGATAACGTTCTGGTCAAGAATGACCCAAGTCGGAATGCGCTCGAAGTCGCACAGCTTCTCATCGTTGAACTTCTCGAACTCATGCACGCCGACATGCGGGCTCAAGAATGTCGATTCCGCAATCCAGCGGTTGCCCAAGCGGTCAACCATTACGTAGTTATTCGCTTGAGGGGTAAGGGTGAACGCGTATTTCCACTCGAAATCTTTGAACCATGCGTTGTACGAGCCGATAACGTTGTTCATGTGCCACAACTGCGCACCGACATCCTGTACCATCTTGATGCCGTCGCCCGTGTTGAAGGGCCAGCCGTAGAAACCGTTCATCGGGTAGCACTTGCAGTAGGTGTTCTTCAACTCGTCGTTGAACTCAAAGCCGCCAATGGTCATGATGACGCCCTTGCGAGCCTTGATGGCGTACTGCGTGCCGTCGTCGCCAATATAAGTGTAGGCGCCGACGATTTCCTTGGTTTCGGGGTTCTGAATCAAGGTTTCGTCGTGACAGCTGAACTTAACCTCAATGCCCAAGTCGGCACGAGCCTGGTCAAGCGTGTGCCAGCCCTCGTTGCCGCCCTTCGTCGCGTCGCCAAACGAGCACACGTGCATAGCCTCTGCACCATCAATCCAGGGATACTCGCAGCTTGACGTTCCACCGGAAGCGTTGGTGCCCTTCTTCTTCTCGGTCTTCACGCCCCAATGGTCGCAATAGTCCATATTGTTGTAGCACTCTTCAGCCCACGCGCGCGCAATTTCTTCAGGCGTATGGCCCTTGGTGAAGCCAGTAATGTACTTTACGGCCCCGTCCACGTCATCAACCCAGGTATATTCACCCATGTTGATGGAGCTGTTTCCGCCACCGCGCGACGGCGCCTTCTCGAGCACGAGCACGTCGCTGTTGCCTTCGTCTTTTGCGGTGACTGCAGCCCACAGGCCAGCGCCACCGTAGCCAATAACGAGCACGTCTGTTTCAAAATCCCACTTCGAAGGCATCCAGTCTGCCGAAGAGTCGGAAGACGCGCAGCCTCCCAAGCTGGTCGCGGCGGCTGCGCCGATAGCGGCAAGGCCAGCGCCCCTCAGGAAATTACGACGAGAAAGTCCCATTTCATTCCCTTCCATTTCGTTCCCCTTTCTAAAGCTTTCGCGCATAAAGCGCACTTGCTATCGCCCCGCGAAGTCCCCTTTCACGGGGCGAATTCCTAACTAGCTATGCTGATGGCACGTATAACACTCGAACACATCGGCGTGGTGGCAGCTCGTGCAGTACGATTTCGCATCACCGTCAAGGTCGGTCTGCTCGGAATGCATGGTGTGGCAATTCGTGCAGGTAATAGCCTGATGGGTTTCGGTTGCCGGCAAATCGTGCGGGTTTACCGTCTTGCCGTTCGAATCGGTGAGGGCCGTAACCGACGCCGTCTTTTGGGCAAGCTCGCTTTGGTCGTGGCAACCAAGGCACACCTCACTCGTCACCTCGGTCTGCTTCAGGCGAGTCGGCTGACGATCATCCGAACTCGTACCGTTGTGAAGCTTGGCAAGCTTTTCGGTGTCGGAATGGCAATCGGCGCACGAAAGCGATGCGTGCTTCGATGCCGTGCATGCCGTATCGGCCTCAGACGAGACTTCGTTGGAATGGCACGTCGCGCAGTCGGTGCTCGGCGACCAGTCGGTCAGCGTTATGCTTTCCGCCGCAGCCGAATCGGACTTACCCGCAGTATCGCTCGCTTGAGAAGGCTGGCACCCGTACAAGGCCAGCACCAAAATCGACATCGCGCCCATTACGGCACACGCTGCGTGCACCCTCGTTTTGCGTTTGTTTTGAATCGAATTATCCATTTCTCCCTCCCTTCTTCGGATTCGTCGAATACGCCAAGAAACGTACGCCACAATCGACCGCCACAAATCACCCCAAGCAAATGAATTACGTTTGCCCAGTTCATGAATCATCTGTTACAGAGTATTTGTCCCGCAAAGGAAAACGCTCGGCCAAAAACCTGCTATTTTGTCATTGGGGAAATCGCGATTCGAATGTTCGCGCGCGAGAAAGAAATGCTCGCAAAAGGGAATGCGAACGAACGCATGGGCAAGTCGCCTTCGAATCGTGCGTGGAGGGAATTCAAATGGGCAACGTATCGCCAAAGACGGCAAACAGCACGGCAATCAGAAGCGCCATCGCCTGCGCCCTGCAGGTCTCTTGGGTTCCGGTTGTCTGCTACGCGCAGCACGTCGAATGGTCCGGGCTGCCTATCGAACGCGCGCTTCCCCTTGCGTGCTACTTCGCTGCGGTTCTTTTCGCGGCGGCATGCGTCATGCATTTCATGAAGGAAACGCTCAAAAGCGATTCGGGCCACGTGCTCGATATAGGAGCAATTGCCACATACGCATTCGGCATCGCCTTGCTGCTGGCGACTGGGCAATCGGAAGGCAACGCGTCCATTAGTTGCGTCGCGTTTGCCCTTATTGGATGCTCGAGCGGCATAGGCGTTCTTCAGCTTGAGCGATGCCTTATGTGCCTTGAGCCGAAGCGGACGACCTTCGCAACGCTCGCAGCCGTTTTCGTCGCCTGCGCCGCCATTTTGGTTTTGCCGATTTTTTCGGCGCCAATCACCCTTATCGCATCCCTCGTCTTCGTTGCAGCGTCTTGCCTTGCGAGGCCTCGCTTGGAACGCCCCAAAATCGACCCTTCGACCATCGATTCAAAGCTCCTTCGCGCGAAAATTGACTCGTTCAACAAGCGAACGGCGACGGCGATGTTCCTTCTTGGGGCAGCTTCGACCGTGCCCATTTCGCTGTTCGTCTCGAGCGATGCGTCATTCATCGGCGATTCCACCCAAGTCGCAACCATGGTCAACGCCTGGGCGCCCCTTGCGTTCGTGCTTTTCGCAGGCATCGTCGTAATAGGTTGGCTGCCGAACCGCGAGCCCAACCCGTTCGGCTCGCTCCGGGCGCTTTTCGCAATTGCGCTGCTCAGCTTCTTTCCCATTTCCCCTGGCAGCGAATTTAACATGTGGCTCGTTCTGATTTTCAGCATGGTTTGGGTGGTGTCGCTCGCCGGAGTTACGTTGCTCGTATCGTGCGAAATCGATCAGAAATATGCAGAATGCGGCCAGTTTGCCCTTGGCCGAAACGTTTCATTCCTCTGCATTGGCGTGCTTGTTGGGCTCGCCGTAATCATGTTTGTGAAAAGCTTCGTTCCCCAATTTGCCGGAATCGTTGGCCGAAACAACGACGGCACCATGCTCATTTGCAGCATAAGCATGGCCTGCGTGATGCTGCTTTTCCTGGCGACCAACACGCTTATCACCAAGAACATGCTTCATGAAGTGGCGCTTTTCGGCCGAGGCAAACTCGCGTTCCATGTGCCGGAAGAAGCGATTCACGAAGAAAAGCAGGCGAAACCGTCGCCGAAGCCAGTGGTGGGCGCGACCGCGCCTAACAACCAGAGCGCCGGCCTCCAAACCGATGCCGGCGAGAGTCGTCACGACCATTCTTTCGTATCGAAATGCAAGAACATCGCCCTCGAATGCGGCCTAACCCCTCGAGAACTCGAGGTTCTCATCATTCTTGCGCAAGGCAACACCCTCGCGCGTGTTCAGGAAGAATTGGTAATATCGGAAGGAACGGCCATCACCCACCGGCGCAATATCTATCGGAAGCTCGACGTGCACAGCAAACAAGAGCTCATCGATTTCGTTGCGGGATCGTAGCGATAGTGAGATGGCGACGACTGGCGCCCCTTTCCCCGAATGACGCTCATTCTCAAGAGCAATACTCGCGCAACCATTAACTTGCGTGCCAAGCGGCAAAAGCAGGAGCGCAATTCCCCAAAATGAAAATTATTTTGCATTTGGGGAATGAGAGCGCGCTTCGGCAGCTTCGAGAAGCCTCGCGGCAAGACCCTGCGCAACCATTCGATTTCGTTGCGGCCTCGTAGCGACAGTGAGATGGAGGACAAACCACCGTCGACCTATGCCCCGCTCTCGACAACATCGATAAGCTCCTGCTGTGAATGGACGCCGAGCTTTGCATACACATGCGAGACGTGCGTCTTCCCCTTTGACAACGGCGCACCAACCAATATGACACTCGAGGCCACCAAGGGCATCGACCCCGATTTCGGAAAAGACGCGCATCACTTGTCGGCAATTCGCACGGCGCCGTTCTATGGCGTTCGCACTTCGGGCTACATGCTGTGCACGCTCGACGGCATTACGATTAACGAAAACTTCCAGGCCGTCGACGACAATGGCAAGGCGATTGAAGGCCTGTACGTCACGGGCGTCGACTCGGGTTCGTACTATGCCCACACGCATCCGAATATGTCGACCGGCAACTGCCGCGGCCGCTCCGTCACCTTCGGCCGCATGATCGGAAAGGCCCTCGCCGCGAAATAAGGCGAAGTGGAAAACAGAGGAAGGCGACTGGCGGTTATTAACCCCTCCCCTCATGATAGCCGCCATCAAGGAAGCCCGCGTTTTGAGCGACCGCTTCAATGATTTTTGCCAACAAGCCCGCATCGCACTTCCCTCGATGTGGACGAACTTAGAGCGCCTCCGGTTGGTTGACCAGCCGGGGCGCTTTCGTACGCTTGTTTAGGGAGAGGCGGCAACGTTCAACACCAATGGCAGCAGCAATAAAGCGAGTAGCTTCTTACGAACCACCACAACTCGCAAGTTCTTGCGCATGGCGTTGAGAGGCGCACTTCGGATTACAGCATCACGCTTTCCTGCAGCGGGGCGAACCTCGGCTCGCCCGTTTCGAGCGATTCAACGAGCCTGTCGTACACGTCATCGACGTGGCCGTACCAAACGGGCTCATACCCGAAGCGTTTCGCGAATTCGGAGGCCTTTTCTTCGACCTCTTCCCACGTATGCAGCTCGGCCATCAGCGAAACACCCCCTCGATTGTCTCTTCGAATATTATCTTAAATCAGGCAAGTATTTACGCAGCATTTGGCTTGATCGCCGCCAGATCGACACTGCCTCAAAAACCCAAAAGACAGCTTGCCTGCACCATCAAGTTGCGTTCACGCTACGCGCGGACTATCGCCTTAAGCGGCTTTCCTGCTTTCTTATCGATAATCGTTTCATAAAGGTTTTTCGGCTGACACCCTTTATCCATGCCTTCGGTTACCAAGTCGGCCCCTCTGCATAGAACGCTCCCTTACCTGGCCAAATATCGCATAGGTAAAAGATATGCGATATTTGGCCACAATGGCTCAATGAAAAAGCCCGATTCGCGGAAACCCTCTTTGAAGCGAAAGGCGGCAAGCAAAACCCTGTTCGTAAATCCAACACTACAAGACTCACTAAGACCTTATTGCATAACAGCTCATCATTTCCGAAAAAGCACAGTCCGCAATTCAATACGAGGGGCACCGCATCGAAAGAAAACCGCCATTGGAGCTATTCGTCGACCTCAATAAGGCCGAGAAGCTCTTTCGATGAATGGACATTCAGCTTTGCGTAGATGTGCTTAACATGCGTTCGCACGGTCGAAACGCTCAAGTTCATATCAGTTGCAATATCGGCGGGACGCTTCTTCCTCCAAAGTAGCAACAGTATCTCCTCTTCTCTCGACGTCAGTCCATTGGCCTTCGCCACCTCCCTGCATCTGATACCAAGCCGGCTTTTTTCCAGCGCCAACTCATAATCTTTAGAAACAGGCTTCATCAGCACAACGCCCCAATCGGAATCAAGGCCTTTCGACGAAAACACAATGAGCATCGCTGCGGCGAATGCCACCACTGGAATCGCGCATGCGACAATTACCGTCACCGAAGGTTCGCCGCCAATCATCCCCTGAAGCGAATCGCCAGCATACGAGCCAGCATGGGCAAAAATAAGACGAGTTGCTATCTCGGTCGAAAACAGCCAAGCTGCCGACACTGCATACCTGAACGAAAGGTTCGCAAAAATCACCGACGTCAACATGAGATAGAGCGTATAAGCGAGCGATCCGAACACGCCAGAAACGAACAAAGCATCATTCGATATCCTGCCAAAGGGAATGAGCGCGACGAGCATGAACAAGAGCGACAGCGTCCACAACGACGAAAAATTAAAATCCTCTCCTTTCCGAGATACGACAAAAGCAACAAGCGCGGCCGCCACGAGCACACCAGGATTTCCATTCACACCGAGGTCATCCCCAACGAAAAACATAAGCATCGCGAATGCAAAAGCGCACAACGCAATCACGATCATGGGCTTCAAGGGAAACGAAAACCTTCCGATTGGACTTGATGGCAAATCTTCTGGATTCAGTTCTCGATACGCCATGCGAAGCGTCGCGAGAGCGAGAACTGCCACAACGAGCATGCATGGAAGCAGTCGGTCAGGAGGCAGTGGCGAAAGAATCCATATTAGAACATATCGAAGCACGACGCCCGCCACGTACGTCGCAACCATCCTGACAGGAGGCAGACAGCCGAACAATTCGCCCCACAGTGCATAAGATGCCGCTGAACCAAAACCAGCGAATATTGACGCGGCCCAAACGAACGGAGTCGCCGTCGCGATTCCAATAAGCACAGCAAAATTTAACAGAACACTCGCGCAAAACGCCCCCGCAGACGCAATGAACCAAGCGCGCCTTCGCTTAAGTGGGAGCAATCCATCGGGAAAGAAGAATGCGGCAAGCGCAATCAAAACCGCCACCGCAATCGTCGCGGCATCGTAGTACAAGAAAGCCTCCGGCCCATGCCCGGCAGAAAAGTCAACCGGCGGTTTGATATACATTATCTCGGAAAAGGCCCATCCAAATCCCCACCCCGCAAAACACCAAGGAATTCGTGGCGCTTTGCCGAATAGCTTGTCGGAAAGAGTTTCGACTTGAGTCATTGCCCCTCCAGGTCCGTAAGGCATTTTAGGCACATACCCAAGGCTTCATCTGGTATTTCATCAATAAAAAAGCCATTTTGGGTATGGATTTTGAAAAGATACCCAATAGACGCGACGCCTTGGGGATGCGTTCCCGCTTCATAAATTCTACGATTTTACAAGCCTTTCGAAAAGCAGCCGAAAGGCGAAAGGGCATTCCGATTTAGGAGGGGAATCATGGAAGTCACACGACGTAATTTCGTCAAAGCAGCATTCGGTGCGAGTGCGGCAATCGTCAGTGGGGCAGCATTGGCTAGCTGCACTTCGGGAACACCGGCGCAAACCAAAGAAACCGAGGCGGCAGCGAGTACTGGGGTATGGGACCCGATTGTCGCAAACACCATTGACGAAAAGGACTGCAAGTCAAGCTACGATTGCGACATTTGCGTAGTCGGCGCTGGCTGCGCTGGGGCAGCAGCGGCCATGTATGCTGCCCTCAGCGGCGCAAGCGTCGTTATTATGCAAGACGATTCCGAGATAATTTGCACAGCAAGCTCGGGGAGCCACGCGGGTGTATGGAACTGCAAGGCAGGAACCGACCTCGGTATCAATTGGAACATTCCTGCAGACCTTCAGGACTTCGCCGACCAGGCGACAGGCAATTTCAACTTCAAACTCGTGAGCAAAGTCATCAGCAAATCGGGTGATGTTATCGACTGGATCAACGATCAGCTCAACGTGCCCGACGAAGACCTATTCGTGAATGTAGTCGACGGCAACCATGCTGGATATACATGGATTGGCGAAGACGGCCTCTGGGGTGTCGTTAAAGGCATGGGACAAATCGCGATTGACAAAGGCGCGACGCTTCTCTCCGGCACGCGAGCTGTTCAGCTGGTTGGTGACAAGAACGAAGTGTCCGGAATCATCGGCGAAAACTCAGATGGATATGTAAAGGTCAATGTCTCAAAAGGCGTCATCCTCTGCACTGGAGATGTGGCCGACAACGAAGACATTCTCAACGAATACCTCCCTATAGCCAACGATTTGAACACCGAACGCCCAAATAGGGTCGGACAGGGTGATGGTACGAAGATGGGCCTGCAGATTGGCGCACAGCTCGAAAGCGGCCCCACAAATGTTCAGATCCACCTTGTTGCTGCGGCACAGGACGTGACCGACGGCAACGCTTCCACCGCGAGTTATGCAGGCGTACCGTGGCTCAACGTCAATGTGAACGGCGAGCGCTACATGAACGAGAACATTAGCTATGTCAATCTCGGCATGTCGGTCGCGCTGCAGCCAGAACATAAGACGTATCAAATCTTCGATAGCAGGTGGGAAGAGCATGTGCTCGATTACCCCAAAGCATTCTTCCCCACAGGCGAATATGGACCCATTGACGACGCCGTTAAGGCCGGCGTAAACACTTGGTCGGCGGACACAATTGAAGAGCTCGCCGCGAAGGCAGGCCTTCCGAAAGACGCGCTGACAAAGACCGTCGATCGTTACAATGAGCTGGTCGAAAAGGGCATCGACGAAGATTACGGCGTCGACCCAGAACTGCTCAAATGGAACGCCATCAAGGAGCCTCCGTTCTACGCCGTAGCCTACTGGCCGAACGTATACACCATAGGCGTAGGCCTTGTCTGCAACGAGGATAACCAGGTGATTAACACTGATGACGAACCTATCAAGGGCCTTTATGCAGCAGGAAACGCAGGCGGTTCGTTCTTCGGATACTATTATCCAGTCTCCGGCTTCTCTGCCGCAGGCGTAAGCCACGCGCTCGTCGGCGGCCCGCTCCGTTGTGTTGACGCGCCCCCGGGGCCGCAGGTC